>Ga0335069_10010745_pt1 | contig 12956 bp, 16 predicted proteins | sample Lox_Sample_11_FD_206714 | JGI IMG/M metagenome (GOLD analysis project Ga0335069, IMG submission 206714) | Soil microbial communities from Loxahatchee National Wildlife Refuge, Florida, United States - Lox_Sample_1.1 | ecosystem: Environmental > Terrestrial > Soil > Wetlands | place: USA... | reverse complement strand
GCCCATCTCCATGCCAAAAGAGGTGATGTGGGTCGCCATTCTCGGGTATACCGCGGCGGTGCTCTGCGGGTTCTACGCGATCTACCACGTCATCTTCCTGAAACTGCGACTGGAACGCTAAAAGACCCGGCCACTTTTTTTCAGATGGTTATCACGCGGCGGACGCACGCCCAGCGCCGTACCTTTTCAGCGAGGGGCATGCCGGCATAGGCCGGGCTTGTGGAGGGGAGGACGATGCCGGATCCCTGCCGGTGATCGGGGAGAGGCCGGTGGCAGGTTTTGTCATAAAAACAGCGTCGAAAAGAGGAGTATCTTATGGCTTTTTGTAGTAGAGGAGGCAGTGGCAGTGCCCGTCCTTTGCAATCTCGTCCTTGTGGTAGATGCACGGGCATTCGATGGCACGGTCACGCTCCTCGTCGCCGCTCCGCAGCCGGCAGGGGCAATAGGGCCTCCCGAACTTCTTCTTGTTTCGGACCAGCCCCCTAATCACGATATTGAGGTGGTCTTCGTCCGGATTGAGGATCCATCCGTTCTTGCGGGCAATCGCATGCGCCCATTTGAGCATGTCCGCTTCCGTCTCCGCATCGTCAGTCGTCACCGATCACCCCGTCTCTTTGGTACACGCGTATTTTCTTTGGATAACTTATGTGTTGTGGAATTCTTACCGGGTCCGTTTTGTGGGTTTTTTCTGTGCACTGGGCTTTTTTCCTGCCGATGCGGATTTGGGCGCCTTCGTGATCCGTGCTGCCACCCGGTTGTAGGCTGCCATCACATCGCCTTTGTTGAACCGGTACACATCCTTATCGAGAGATTCACCGGTCTTCTTGTCCCACAGGCGCATTGAGTCCATGCTGATCTCATCTCCGAGATAGATGGTCTTTTGCTGGCGCCCGAACTCCAGCTTGAAGTCCACGAGGGTGATCCCCTCTTTTGCCAGCAAGCCGGAGAGAAGGGTGTTGATCCTGAGCGCGATCGCCTTGATCTTCCTGAGCTCTGCCGGTGTCGCGATCTTCAGGGCAACGATCAGCTCATCGTTGAGCATCGGGTCATGCCGGGAATCGTCCTTGTAATCGATCACGATTACGGGGGGTTTTAAGGGCATTCCCTCCTTGAACGGGTAGTTCCGTACAATCGAACCCGCCGCGAAATTCCTGACGATCACTTCAAGGGGGATCATCGAGAGTTCGCGGACTGCCATATGGTTTGCGTCCAGCATCTCCAGGAAATGGGTTTTGACGCCGTTCTTTTCCAGATGGGAGAAGAAGAATGCCGAGACGCCGGCATTGTAGCTGCCCTTGTTCTTGAGCGTGTCCTTCTTGCCGCCGTCAAAGGCGGTGATGTCATCGCGGAACTCGACAATCAGCGTTCCTTTCGCATCCGTATGGTAGACCGATTTGGCCTTCCCGGTATAGAGGAGTTTTTTCTGCTTCACGATTCGCCGCTCCCTCCCTGTATACGTTGGTCGAGCCGGTTTATTAGGGGTTGCAGAGCGGGGTCGTACCAACCCATCCGGATGTACCGGGGATAGATGCAGAGCCGTTCCTGAAGAGTTGCATTCCCCACGATCTTTTTGAGGTCAGCAAAGGCCGGCCAAGGGTGCTCCGGGTTCACGTAGTCGATGGTGACCGGTGAGATTCCCCCCAGATCGCTGACCCCGCAACCGATCAGCCGGGAGGCATCGATAAGGTTGGGGGCAATCTGGACAGAGATCTCCTCCGGCAGGATGCGCCGAGCCAGGGCAATCGTGTCGCAGATCTCCTGGGTCTCCGGTACCCGGAATGCGGCCATCGGCGTGTTATCCTTGGGACAGAAGTTCTGGAGGATGACCTCCTGGATATGCCCGTACTTCAGGTGAACGTCCCGGATGGCAAGAAGCGAGTCCTCCCGGTCGGCTGCGGTCTCACCGATCCCCAGGAGCAGGCCGGTAGTGAACGGGATTTTGAGCCGTCCCGCATCCTCCATCATCTCAAGGCGCACTTCCGGATCCTTTCCTTTCGATCCATGGTGGGCCGGAATCCGTGCAGTGGTCTCGAGCATCAGCCCCATGCTCGCGTTTACCGGCCGCAGCCGCTTCATCTCCCCGTACGTGAGGATACCGGCATTGGTGTGCGGCAGGATCCCGTACCGGATGGCGAGCCGGCACATCGCCTCGCAGTAATCGAGGATGGTATCGTACCCGGTCTTTTCCAGAAACGCGTCAAAACCGGCCTCCTCTTCGGGGTGCTCGCCGAAGGTAAAGAGCGCCTCGGTGCACCCGGCCGCCTGTCCCCGCGCGAGGACTGCCTCTGCCTGATCCGGCAGCATGACGCACCCATCCTGGACCGGGGTGCGGAACGAACAGTACCCGCACCGGTTCCGGCAGACGCTGGTGAGAGGCAGAAAGACGTTCTTTGTGTAGGTGATCACCCGGGGCTGCATACAGTACGGTTCTCTTTGTACATGTTAAACACTGGCGGCGGGAGAGATTTCGTGCGGAGCCGATGCCTGCTGGATGGCATTTATATGCTCCCCGCGATATAGAATGTTCATCGGATTCGACCAAGGTTCCGTGATACACCGTGATCCCGCTCATTGTCATCGATGCAAAGACCGACCGCTGTGCAGCGATCGGAACGTTCCTTTCCAGCCTGGGTGTTTACCGGGTAATCACGTCATCCTCTCCCGGGGTAACCATCAGCCGGAACATTACCAGCGGTCCGGGGGTGGTGATCGCTGTCCGGGAAGAGGGACAGGACGGCCTGGTCTTTGTACGCCACCTGCGGGAGCAGAAGATCGAGCTACCGGCGATCATCCTTGCGGCGGCCTATGAGCCCGAAGCGTTCCGCATCGCGGTGGAAAACCGGGCAGAGTACCTGGTCATGGCGGGGGTCCCGGAGACCTGGTACCCGGTCCTCTCCCTCCTGGTGGAAAAGGCACTCGCACTACGCCGGCTCCAGGACGAGGCCGCGACCTTAGCAAAGAAGCTCAACCTTGTCGGGAGCGTCACCCGCCACGATGTGCTCAACCAGCTCACGGCGGTCAGCGGTTATACTGAACTCCTGGAGATGGTGGTAACAGACCCCACGATGAAATCGTACGTCGAGAAGGAGCGGTTTGCTCTCGATAAGATCAGGAGACAATTCCAGTTTGCCAAGGATTACCAGAACCTCGGTACCGAGCCCCCCGTCTGGCAGTCCGTTTCCTCCGTGATCCGGCGTGCACGCGATATTACTCCCGTAAAGGAAGTGACGGTCACGGACTCCAGCGGCAGTGCTGCCATCCTTGCCGACCCGATGGTGGAGAAGGCCGTTGCCCAGTTACTGGACAATGCCGCCCGCCACGGCGGGAAGGTAACGGAGATCCGGATCTCTGTCCGCGATGAGGAGACCGGGGGGCTTCTTATTGTCGAAGACAATGGTACCGGTGTCCCGGCTGCGGATAAGGAGAAGATCTTTGATCGCGGGTTCGGGAAGCGTACCGGCTGGGGACTGTTCCTGGTAAAAGAGATGCTTGCGCTCACCGGGATGACGATTGCGGAGACCGGCGTACCGGGCCAGGGCGCACAGTTCGAGATCCATATCCCCGAAGAATCGTTCCGGAAAGACGGGAAAGCAGCAGCCTAAAACAACCCTTTTTACGGCTCCCGGATGCCCACGTAGATATCCACCTGGGGGTTCTTTTTATCGGTGAACCGCTGGTCGTACACCTCGAAATCGTAAGCATAGGTCCGGGGCAGGTCGGTACCCCAGATCCCGGCCCAGACACTCACTACAGCATCCGGCATCGGGCCCCGTGCCGGGAAATAGGCATAGGTCTGGGCAGGGATCTGCCGGACCGTGAGACCCTTTGGCGGTGTGCCTGCTTTTACCACGCCGCAGCCGAGAAGATAGCTGTACTCCCCGGTCCAGTCCGACGCATACCCGGAATAGACCGCGTACATTACCGGCGGGACGATCCGGTGGGGGATCCGGGCGGCCGCGTTTGAGGCAAGAAACTCCTTCCAGCAGGCCGGGATATCGGATATGCTCCTGCCGTCCGCATTACAGGTCCTGCGCTCTATTCCCACAACCGTCCGTGCGGGAAGCTTCACCGTGGTGTAGGGGGGTGCCTCCATGCTGTACACTATTGCCGGGCGATGCTGTTAAACCTGCACCCGGACAGGGTGCGGGGAGATATCAGCACCTTTTTTTGATCGTCCTGCGTATGAGCGTATCACATGTGTCCCCATGCCTTGATCCCCTTTAAACCGGCAGGCCCCAAGAGCAGGCTCTCCACTGTCCTCTCTCAGGAGGAGCGGGAGGCTTTTGCCCGTGCCATGCTCGAGGATGTGATCGCTGCAGCCAAGGATGCCAACTGCAGCCCGGTGATCGTTGCCACTGAGCTCTTCGACTCCGAGGACGTCCAGGTCACCATCGCTGACAAGGACCTGAGCGGTGCACTAAACGAAGTCCTCTCCCAGGCCGCAGGGCCGGTCCTGATCCTCATGGCGGACCTTCCGCTTGCTAACGGTCCGGCAATAAAAAGGGTGGTCACGACCACCAGCGACATCGGGATCGTGCCCGGCCGGGGCGGGGGGACCAATGCGATCTTCGTGCGGGATCCGGCAAAGTTCCACGTGGATTATTATGGCATGAGTTTTTTGAAGCACACGAAGATCGCGCAGGAGTCCGGGCTCTCCTTTGAAGTGATCGATTCGTTCCTGCTCCACACGGATATCGACGAAGAGGAGGACCTGGTGGAGCTCTTGACCCATGGGACCGGCGCCAGCCGGAAGTCTCTTGAAGCTCTCGGGTTTGTCCTTACCGCTGAGAACGGACGGGTGGGCGTGAAGCGGCAGGTGCCTCCCTCCTCTCCGTGAACCTGATCCTTTTACCGGGTGTGGCCGGCAGCTTTCCTGTGAGGCAGCAAAACTCACCAGCTTTCCCTGTTGTGCGGAAATACTATAGGCTCAAGTGCACAGGCGACACTATACTAGAGTGCCGGATCACCCGATCCGGGGCAGAGGCAGGACATGGAAAACGCCGTGGATTCACCCGCACAACCGGAGGGAGGTACCTCTCTTCCCGCAGCCATACCGGCTGCTCCGGCCCGTGAGCCGCATTACAAGTGGATCGCCCTCTCGAACACGACGATCGCCATGTTCATGGCAGCGGTGAACGGCAGCATCATCCTGATCTCGCTCCCCGCCATCTTCAAGGGGATCAATATCGACCCGCTCACCTCGTTCCAGTACCTGCTCTGGATCCTGATGGGCTACGGGATCGTCACCGCCACCCTCCTGCTCAGTTTCGGGCGGCTCTCGGACATGTACGGGCGGGTGAGGCTTTACAACATCGGCTTTGCCATCTTCACCCTCGGGTCCATCCTCCTCTTTTTGACTCCGGATACCGGTGACGCCGGGGCAATGGAGCTCATCATCTTCCGGGTTATCCAGGCCGTGGGGGCATCGTTTATCTTCTCCAACAGCGCCGCGATCCTCACCGATGCCTTCCCCCCTGACGAACGCGGAAAGGCGCTCGGGCTCAACATGGTGGCAGCGCTCTCGGGGCAGTTTGTCGGCCTTCTTCTCGGCGGGATCCTCGCGGTCTTCCACTGGCGGTACGTCTTTTTGATCAGCGTGCCGTTCGGCGTGATCGGGACCGTCTGGGCCTTCCTCAAGCTCAAAGAACCTGCCTACGGGAAGCGCACCCAGAAGATCGATATCTGGGGGAACCTCTCCTTTATTGGCGGCCTGACTATATTCCTCGTCGGCATCACCTATGCCCTGCTCCCGTACGGCAGTGCCTCCATGGGATGGACAAACCCGTGGGTGATTGCCGCGCTTCTCTCCGGGATCCTCCTCCTTGTGGCCTTCCCCATCATCGAGACCCGGGTTGAGGACCCGATGTTCCGGATGGACCTCTTCCGGATCCGCAACTTTGCCTATGGGAACGCCGCCGGGTTCCTCTCCGCCCTTGCCCGCGGCGGGGTCATGATCGTCCTCATCATCCTGCTCCAGGGGATCTGGCTGCCGCTTCACGGGTACAGCTTTGAGTCCACGCCCTTCTGGGCGGGGGTCTACATGCTGCCGCTTACCATCGGTTTTGTGGTGATGGGCCCGCTCTCCGGCATCATCTCCGACAAATACGGTGCCCGCTGGATCAGTACGCTGGGCATGGTGCTCGTAGGGATCTCGTTTCTGCTCCTAGCGGTCCTGCCGTACAACTTCGATTACCTGCCCTTTGCGCTGGCCCTCCTCATCATGGGGATCGGAAACGGAATGTTCTCCTCGCCCAATGCCGCCGCGATCATGAACTCCGTACCACCCGACGAGCGCGGGGTCACATCTGGGATGATGTCCACGCTGATAAACTCGGGTTTTGTCCTCTCCATGGGGATGTTCTTTACCATCATCGTGGTGGGGCTCACGGCAGCATTTCCCCCGGCACTTGCGGGGGCACTCACGGCCGCGAACGCAAGCCCGCTCATCCCCCCCATGAGCGCCATCCCACCGACCGGTGCGCTCTTTGCCGCGTTCCTGGGGTACAACCCGGTCCAGATGATCCTCGGGGGCCTCTCCCCGGCGCTGCTTGCCACGCTTGCGCCGGCAACCCTTGCCACCCTCACCGGCGCGGTCTGGTTCCCGACAACCCTTGCCGGGGCCTTCATGCCGTCCCTTGCCCTCTCGTTCTGTATCGGGGCGGGGATCTCGTTTGTGGCCGCGGTGCTCTGTGCAATGCGGGGGGAGAAGTACCTCGATGAGAGTGAGGGGGCGGCCCCCGAAGAAGCCGGGGGTACCGATCCGCAAGAAACATCTGGGGAGAACTCACAGTAGGACATAGTGCAGGTGCATCACTGATGACCGAACCCCTCTTTCACCGGATCCTGATTGCCACCGACGGATCGGAGAAGAACCGTCCCGCCCTTGAAGAAGCGCTGCGGGTGGGACACATCATCCCGGGGACCACGCTCTATGCGGTGTACGTGATCGATACGGGAACCTTCTCGACCATGTCTGGGGACATCCCCCTCGGGGATACCTACAGCGTCTTTAAGGCCGAGGCGGAGCAGGCGTTTGCCCGGATACGGTCCCAGGCCGGCGATCTGAAGGTCGAGACCGCCATTCTTGAAGGGCGGCCTGCTGCCGAGGTGGTGAAGTTTGCCACGAAAAAGAAGATTGACCTGATCGTGATCGGCACCCAGGGAAAGCGGGGGCTGGAACGCCTGCTCCTGGGCAGTGTGGCCGAAGAGATCATCCGTTCCGCGCCCTGCAGAGTGCTCGTGGTAAAGTAACGGCGCCTCTCACGGGGCAGGTGGGCCGGCACATTTCTTTACCCTCCGGCGCCCATCTGTACCGTGATGATCCTTCCTGCGTGGGTGACCCCGGTCCTGATCGGGATCGATGTGCTCGTTTTCCTGTACGGGATCCGCGTGGCCGTGATCGGGAAAAAGACCTATGGCTGGTTCCTTGCACTGGCGTTCTTGTTGTTCTGTATCAAGGAAGCGCTGCCGTTCAACGGGGTATCGTTATCGCCTGCGGCGGCCCTTGTCCTGTCCGTTGCCGGTATCGCCTCTGCACTGTACGCATTCTACCTGATCACAAAATCCCTGCCCTCATAAGGAAGGGAAACTGCCTGCCACGAAAGAACGGTGGATGGCCGATACCGATTAGTCCTTTTTTGCGAGATCGGGGTGCTTATTCCGGAACCGGATGAGCTCGTCGCAGAACTCGCCCAGGTACTCGTCCATGGAGAGGCTCCCCTCCTGGAACCGGCACTCCTCTTCCTCGATCACCCGGTTGATGCGGTCCGTTGTGGGGAGCACGAGATCGATCTTCACCCCCGACTTCTCCGATCCGCGGAGCAGGGTCTCGCGGAAGAGCCCGATGCAGTAGGCAATCCGGTAGGTGTAGGTATGCCGGGTCTTCTCCAGGTACCCGGCCACCCGATCGGTCTCGATGGTAAGGAAATCCTCCCTGATCTTCGGATCGGTCACCTTCCCGAGCATGTACTTGTAGTGCGCGAACGGGTACATGGTCTCGAGCTCGGAGGGAACGATCCCGCAGGTGCCGAAGATCACGATATGGTACCGGGATGCATCGAACACCTGCGAGATGATCATCCGGATGAGCTGGTGGCTCGGGCTCGTGCTGTAGGGTTTCCGCATCGCGCAGGGCATAAAGATCGCGATTTTTCTTTCCGGCACCTCGTACTGGTCGATAATATACCGGTAGGAATCCTCGAATTCCCTGAGGTAAAACGGGGGATCGGTGAGAAACGGCCGGTCTTTGGGGGTATTCTCTCCGGGTGGGGGCGTTCCCATGGTCTTCCTAACAGAATCGGTGACACAGGAGATGAAACAACCGCTGGGTCTGCGATTCCCTCTGGCCGGGCAACCGGGAGAATCCGTGCTCCCTGCAGGGAGGAATAGGTTTTTGGTATCCCCGTTACTATTCTCATTTTAAGATGGACAGTACAGATCCTTCGTTAAGAGGCCAGACCCTCTGTTTCCTGGGCGGGTTTGTCACGGTAACCCTGGGTTTTTCTGTGCTGCTCTTCGGCTATTTTTTCGGGCCGGAAATTCTGGTCTATGCCGGCGGGGGGGTCATCTGCAGTGCTCCGGTCGTGCAGGTTATCCTTCTGCTCTTCGGGGCGCGCACCCGACAGGACGGATCACCCGTCCATGCCCGTGATTCTGTGGGCTCTTCCGGAGGATCGCGGTGACCGGGCCGCACACCGGTTCCGCACCAGAAAAACGAGGTTTTTTTTGCGGGAAGGCCGGCTACTATGCACGGTACCGGCGGCCCTACCCGCCCGGGGTGTTCGACACCCTCATTTCGCGGTTCGGCATTGCCCCGCCGGCACGAATCCTGGACCTCGGGTGCGGGACCGGTCACGTAGCAATCCCCCTTGCAAAGCGGGGTTTTTGCGTATATGCCGTGGATCCCGATCCGGAGATGCGAAAAGAGGGATACCGGCAGGCAAAGGCAGGGCACATCAGGGGGATAACGTGGCTTGACGGGGCAGATTCAACCCTTGCCACGCTGGGCCTGCCCCCGCCCCGGGTCTGCACGATGGGGCTCTCCTTTCACTGGATGGACCGCCCGGCCGTGCTTGCAACGCTCGATACCCTGATCGAACCCGGTGGCGGGATCGCCTGCATCAGCCGGAACGACGGTTTCTTCTCCCATCTTCATGACGGATGGGGCGGGGCGGTCAGGGATGTGCTCTGCGAGATGCTCGGTGATGCCTGGGATTACTCGGGCAGGCTGAAGAAAAAGATGAACAATGAAGTGGACCGGCACGAGGAGGTGTTTCTCCAGTCCCCTTTTTGTGCCGTGGAGATCGTCCGGTTTCCGGTCCGGGAGATGCTCACTGCTGACGATATCATCGGCCACCAGCTCAGCACCTCGTATATCGATCCCGTGGTCATCGGGGAACGGAACACCGAGTTTTGCGACCGCCTCACAGCGCGCCTGCTTGCCCTCGAACCCTCGGGAATATTCCCGGATGAATCGACCATCGAGCTGATCATCGCCAGAAGGCCGTAACGGCAGACCCTGCCGTTTCCTTTTTCGTGGTGGAAGAAAAACGGGTACTACCCGCTCAACTGACAGGAGGTCGGACACGATGAAAAACCGGTACTGGATCCTGGTTATGGCAGCAGCCCTTCTGCTTGCTGCAGGCTGCATCTCCTCCCGCATGACCAACACCGCGATCACGGTCAAGACCAACGATCTTGACAATTTCATCCCGGTAAACACCGGCTCCTTCGATTTCTACACCTCGGACTTCCAGATCGAGAACCCGACCAACATGACCTTTGAGAATGTCGAGATCAAAGTCACGATGATGCCGACCACGGCGTACTGCCATACCCAGTCAGCGACCTTCGAGATCCCCGCTCTCCCCCCTTACCAGAAACAAAAAGAGACGTTCTCCTTCTCCGAGTTCGCCGGTCTGGACTGTGCCTACAATTATACTGCCTCGGTGACCTCGGACCAGCCGTAAGGGGTCCAGAGAAAAACAAATCCGGCCGGGAAAAAGGGCGCCGGTGGTTACTGCCGGCCGGTGCGGAAGACGCCCATAAACAGGCATTCGTCCGCATCAATGGTATCGACCCCGGTCTGATCCCCGACCGGCATCCCAAGGCCCCGGACAAGGGCAGCGGGCGTGCACTCGTCCGCTTCACCCATCACGAGCTCGGCGGCTGACGCAATATTGTCCGCAACCGCCCGTTTTGTGACCTCCAGCTTCCGTCCGAAGAGATCAGAGCGCCCCCGGTCGTCAATGACCGAGACGATGCCGGCACAACCGATGGCCACGCCGGAGCACCCGAGACGCATGGCATGCGTGCGGCTGTCAGCGACGATGACCCCGATCCGGGCATGGCAGCAGCTAAAGATCTCGTTTTTTATGCGCAGGGCGCTTGCATCCGAATCTTTGGGGAGGGGCACAATGCACCCCGGCGGGGCGTTCGAGGCGTCTACCCCTGCGTTGGGGAGGAGGGTACCCTGCTTCATGCAGAGCAGAAAGCCCGAGATACCGCCGACGATCGAATCGCTCTCGGCAAGGACCACTTCAACGGTGCGGGGGTCCATGTGGTACCGCTCCGCAAGCTCCACGGCCCGGGTCGAGGGGATGACGGTATCCAGCCGGACCACGTTTCCTTCGGCGGTCGCCACCGCGGTCTCGGCCAGGATAAGGACATCCCCGTCAGAAAAACCCCCACAGGCAGATTGGGCTGCTGCAACGATCCGGTCGGTGAACGGGTCGCCCGGGCGGATGATACCCGTGGACAGGCCGGTAACGGAGAACGAGGGGTTCATGCCCCCTTCCCCAGTCGTCCGTATACCCGGATTACGTCGCGGGTAGCTGCCACGTCATGGGTCCGGATGACCGATGCACCTTTTTCCAGCAGCGTTGCGGTCACCGCAAGGGTGCCCGGGAGCCGGTCCTCCGGCTCGCGGTCAAGGAGCAGCCCGATGAAGGTCTTCCGCGATACCGCGGCGAGCAACGGGCGGTCGAAGCGCAGGAACCTCTCGAACTGCCGGCAGAGCTCCCAATCGTCCTCTACCGAGCGGTACGGTGTCCAGATGCCGATGGCCGGGTCAAGGACGTACTCCTTCACGCCCGCCGCTTCGCACCGCTTTACCACCCCGTCGAGCGAGGCGAGGGTGGCCTCGACCCCGATCGGGTCGCCCGGGTTCTGGTTGGTGGCCATCAGAAAGGCCGGCAGGCCGGCGTCAGCCACCTTTTTTGCATAGGCCGGGGAGACAAAACCGCTGATATCGTTTGCCGCGTGGATCTCGTGTTTCAGGCAGACATCAAGCACGCCCGGGTGCATCGTGTCCACGGAAAGGGTGATCCCGCTCCCGTCGAGTTCTTTCAGGGCAGCATCGATCCTTTCCGCCTCCTCTCTCCCGCTGATCGCCTGGGTGTTCGGGGCGGTGCTCCGGGCCCCGATATCGATCATATCTGCGCCCTGCTCTACCATCGCCACCGCGGTCTCGTGGACCTTGTCAACGGGGATGAACGATGCGCGGTAGAACGACTCGCCGCTGACGTTGATGACCCCTATGATACGGGGCGGGGCGCCCCCGCCGATCTCGAGTTTGCTGACCCGGCAGGACTTCATGGCACCCTCATCGAGGCTGCGGCAAAAGTGTTCTCCATGAGGGTAGCGATCGTCATCGGGCCCACACCGCCGGGCACCGGGGTGATGGCCGCGGCTACCGCTTTTACCGCTTCAAAGTCCACGTCCCCGACCAGCTTCCCGTTGAGCTGGTTGATGCCGACATCGATGACCACCGCACCGGGCTTTACCATTTCCGGCGTGATGAAGTGGGCTTTTCCTACTGCCGATACCAGGATGTCTGCCTGCCGGAGCTCCGCAGCAAGGTTCCGGGTCCTGCTGTGGCAGACGGTCACGGTCGCATCGGCATTGGTGAGCAGGGCCGCCATGGGCCTGCCCACATCGATACTCCGCCCGGCCACCACGGCCCGGGCACCGGCTATGGGGATGTGGTATTCGGCAAGGAGGGTCATGATCCCTTTTGGGGTGCAGGGAGCAAACCGGGGTTTTCCGCTCATGAGAAGGCCAAGGCTTGTCGGGTGGAACCCGTCCACGTCCTTATCCGTGCTGACCGCCGCGATCACTTTCTCGGTATCCACCTGTTTGGGGAGCGGGAGCTGGACAAGGATGCCGTTGATGTCCGGATCCCGGTTGAGGCGGGAGACGGCCTCGAGCACTTTCTCGGTCGTAGCATCCCCGGGAACTTCGATCCCGACAGAACCGATGCCCACCCGTTCGCAGGCTCGGTGCTTCATCCGGACATACATCTGCGAGGCAGGGTCGCCTCCCACGATCACGGTGGCAAGACGGGGGTACAGCCCCGAATCGCTGATCGCTTCCTTGAGGAGTTCTAGCCGCTTTTCCGATACTGCTTTCCCGTCAAGGATGGTGACCATTGCCAAAATCCTCCTTCTCTGTAGGTAAAAATGGGAAAAGAAGTTATTATACTGTCGGGTAGATCGGGAACTTCTGCGCCATTGCCGTGACGTCCCGGTTGACCTTTGCGATCAGCGTCTCGTTTTTGATGTCTTTTACGATCGACGCGATCCAGTTCCCGATCTGGCGCATCTCGGCCTCTTTCATGCCCCGCGAAGTGACGGCTGGTGTACCGACCCGGAGACCGCTCGTGACAAACGGGCTCTTGGTCTCGTTGGGGATCGTGTTCTTGTTCACGGTGATGCCGGCTTTCCCGAGTGCCACTTCCGCCTCAAGGCCGGTGATCTGCTGGCCGGTCAGATCGATGAGCATGAGGTGGTTGTCCGTACCGCCGGAGACGAGGCGGATGCCGTTGGTCATCAGCGTCTCGGCGAGCACCTTCGCGTTCTTCACGATCTGCTTGTTGTATTCCGTAAAGGACGGCCTGAGAGCCTCCTCGAAACAGACCGCCTTTGCCGCTATGGTGTGCATGAGCGGACCGCCCTGCA
>Ga0335069_10010744_pt1 | contig 12956 bp, 15 predicted proteins | sample Lox_Sample_11_FD_206714 | JGI IMG/M metagenome (GOLD analysis project Ga0335069, IMG submission 206714) | Soil microbial communities from Loxahatchee National Wildlife Refuge, Florida, United States - Lox_Sample_1.1 | ecosystem: Environmental > Terrestrial > Soil > Wetlands | place: USA... | reverse complement strand
GTTCGGCACAGTCTTTTTGGCGAAGGTACGGTGGTAGAAATAGATGGCGATAACGCTACGGTTTACTTTAAGGGTAGGGGGGCCAAGAAACTAAACCTGGCTTTTGCACCCCTGGAGAAACTCTAACTACCGCCCGCTACTCCCTGTCTCATCTGGTATAATTAAGGCTCAAGTTTCGGCGGCACTAATGCTTTGGGCACTCAAAAGTCTCGCCGCTGCAAGCTAAGTTATGAGATTGAAACCCAGATTTTTGAAACAATACCGTCGGGCACACCGTAGCGGGCGGGCACATTTTTACAAGCGCCCGTATCTGATACCCGCTATGGGCATCCTTATAGGACTTGGGGTGGTTCTTTTTATTGTTCATCTTCACTCTTCCGTCACACTCCAACCTAGTGATTCGCATGTTGTTTTTCTATATGACGACGGCAAGCGCCAAACGCTTGATACTAAAGCCGCTACTGTCGGCGACCTGGTAAAAAAGCTACCGCTCAACCTGATAGCCCAGGATGTTGTGGAACCAGCTGCTGACACGCCGATAGTAGAAGACAACTTTAGGGTCAATGTTTACCGGGCCAGGCCGGTTACCGTGGTGGATGGCACAAATAAAACCGTAGTTTTAACGGCTCAAAAAAGCGCCCGCACGGTTGCCCAGTCAGCCGGGCTCAACATTAATCCCGAAGATATTGCCAAATTTGCGCCAGGAGATGTTAACGACAACACTATCGGTGAAGAAGTCATAGTCTCGCGGGCTACGCCCATTTCACTAAATCTTTATGGCGCCCAAGTTCCGTCGTACACTCAAGCCAAAACAGTCGCCGGCCTGCTGCAGGAAAAGGGTATCAAGCTAAATAAAGGCGAGAGTGTCTCGCCGGCGGGCACCACCCCAATCACGCCGGGCCTGCAAATATTTGTACTGAACCGCGGCAGCCAGTTGGTGACCACTGAGTCGGTAGTTCCGGCACCGGTTCAAACTATTCCTGATCCAACGCTCAGCTTCGGCGCCACGGCGGTGCGGCAGGCCGGCGCGCCGGGCAAAAAGACCGACACTTACATTATCACTGTTGCCGGCGGTGCCGAGACTGGGCGACAGCTTATACAGGAGGTTGTAGTCCAAAATCCGGTACCGCAAATTGTGGCTCGCGGTACCTCAATTGATATTGATTCTGATAAACAGAGTGTTATGCGAGCCTCCGGCATCGCAAGCTCGGACTTTGCCTATGTCAATTACATTGTTAGTCACGAGTCCGGCTGGTGCCCTACCAAGTGGCAGGGCGAGCATTCCTGCCCGGCCGGGTTTGAGCCGCTTTATGCCGTAGACGCACCTTTGGGCTACGGGCTTGGTCAGGCTACACCACCGGTTAAAATGGCTGCCTACGGCAGCGATTGGCAAACCAATCCCATAACCCAGCTGCACTGGGCGACAGCCTACGCCAATCGGACATACGGCGGCTGGTCAGGAGCCTACAGCCACAAAGTCAACACCGGCTGGTGGTAATGAAGCTATGGCAATGCGAAGAATGTAGATAGTACAATCAAAGCATGGTTAATCTGAAACTCCGCTACCTGCTGTTTGCAAACTACCTAAATCTTTTCGCCTTCGCCTTTTTTACGCCGCTGTATGCCATCTTTGTACTGGGCCTGGGTGGCAACGCCAAGACAGTTGGTCTGACTGCCGGACTGGGCGCCTACGCTGCGGCGCTGATGATACTTTTCTTTGGTAAATGGGAAAACAGCCAAAAGCACAAAGAAAAGTTGGTTGTAGCTGGCTTTTTTTGGCTAGCCGCTGGCGCGGTAGCTTATATGTTTGTTCACCAAATTTGGCAGCTGTTTGCGGTTCAGGTATTTAACGCCATTGGCACCGGTCTGCTGACCCCGGCTCTTAGGAGCACCTATGCTACCTGGGAAGACAAGGGCAAAGAAACGCAGGAATGGGCTTTTTGGGAAGGTGGCAATCGCATATTTACGGCTACAGGGGCCGTAGTTAGCGGCTTTATTCTGAGTTCGACCGGTAATTTCCGCGGCCTTTTTGCGCTGATGGCTACAGTCCAGTTAGTAGCGGCGCTAGTATCACTTAAAATTCTAAATAAATGACCACGCCCAAAAAATCTCTGGGCCAACACTGGCTGGACGATGTAGAGGCCCTGGAAGCAATTACCGAGTACGCCGAAATCAGGCACACCGATACAGTACTAGAAATTGGCCCAGGCTTGGGCAGTCTGACCAGCTATCTGGTTGGGCAGGCTAAGCACGTTATTGCCATAGAGCTTGATGAGCAGTTAGCCAAGGCGCTGCCCGGCCGTGTGCCAGCTAGTAACCTGCAGGTTATTCGGGCCGACATTTTGCGGTTCAACCTTGAGGAGCTGCCGACCAATTACAAAGTGGTTGCCAATATTCCGTATTATCTGACCAGCAACCTGCTGCGCCATCTGTCGGAGTCAGCCAATCCACCTCACTTAATGGTTTTGCTGGTTCAGGAAGAGGTAGCCAAGCGTATTTGTGCCCAGCCCGGACAGATGAGCGTATTGGGGGTAAGTGTACAGCTTTATTATGAAGCTGAACTGGGCATAAAGCTCCCGGCTGAACTGTTTGACCCGCCGCCCAAAGTTGACTCGCAGGTTGTTATTTTGACCAGGCATTCTAAGCCCCTGTTTCACGAGCTGGATACCAAAAGATTTTTTAGAGTAGTCAAAGCCGGATTTTCGGAGCGCCGCAAAAAATTGCGGGGCAGCTTAAGCGGAGGGCTGGGTATAACAAAAGACCAAGCCGACAGACTGCTCAAAGAGGCCGGTGTCAGCGGAGATTTGCGAGCCCAAGAACTAAGCCTGCAAGATTGGCATAAAATTTATCTATCACTCCCCCGCCCTAAGGATACTTGACTTGTTAAGTATTTTGATTTAGCTTATGGTTATGGCATTGAGCAAAAATCCGGCCGAAGGCCGCCCCACTCCCCTGCTCTGCCTGGTGTGGAAGTTACAACAGTCATCAGACGAACTACTGATGAAGAAGTCCGGAGTAGGGCTAAGCCAAACTAGAATCCTTGCTGCCCTGGATAAGTCGGTTGCCCGTTCACAGGCCCAGATTGCGCTTAACCTGGGGCAGACCGAAGCCAATGTTAGTCGCCAACTGAGAGTTATGAAAAAGGCAGGGCTAGTCAACATAACCAAGAACAAAAAGGACCATCGCCAGCGCGATGTCAGCCTAACGCCAAAAGGCCACAGAACTTACCTAAAAGCCGAGCAGATTTTAACCCACCATGAAAAGGGGTTGCTTAGCACCATGAGCCGCAGTGAGGCCCGTAATTTTCAAGACCAAGTATCCGGTTTGCTGCACCTTCTGTAAAAACATAAGCCTGTTGACTTTCTAAGGTGTTAGTGCTATAATATTGACAATTATCCGAAAAGATAATTTAGCACCTTTAACCGTGGATAAATTCATCCACTCCTCGGAATAAATGCTACTTACCAATTCTGCAAAAAACTCGCTTCAGCAGTTTTTGCAGAATTGAGAGGAGGAAGCGACCTAAGGCCGGGAGTAAGAATATAAATGTATTCTTACGGAGGCCGGCACGTCGATTCCGACGAGGGGCTGAATTTTAAGCTCGACGGTTGAACCTTAACAAGCTTGAATAGCAGGTCGGAGCGCACTGAACGTTATCCGGTGCAAACGGCTATAAATGCCTTCAAAAATTTTGCGAACAAGATGGCCAGCGTTTTTACGCCTCAGCTGTCTCCAGTAGCAGTCGTAGCCTAACTATATAATGGGCTACCCATCGGTATCTTGACATCAGATAGAGATTTGCCGGTGTTATATCATCTGATTGCATCGTCTTAAGGAAGTCTGCCGTAAGACGACTAAGCTTAACAGGACTGCGCCTTCTACTTTTTTGACCGCTTTAAGGTAGCTAGGCAAAGAAATTTAAGCGGTCTAAACCTGTAGAACTCAAGCATGTTAACAATCGGACGTGGGGGCAGTACCCACCAGCTCCACCAAATGAGCATCAGCTGAAGGCTGGTGCTTTTTTGATTGGCTTATTAAATAAAGACACGCCGCCCCTCGCAACGGGCGGCGTGTCTGCCAGGCTTCTATTGGGTCTAGTGAGCCGGCTTACGGGTTTTGGGGACCTTGATGTCCCAAGTGGAGCCTTGCTTTAGTTTCGTGCTTTTTACCCCCCTCATAACTTATTTGCCTTTGCCGTGCTTCGCGCGAGCAAACCGACATATAGTCTTTTGGTTTTCCTGCCGGCGAACCTTGGCAAGTAGAAGGTTAGCAAGGCAAGCTTATAAAACGCTTAAGACAAACTGAAAACTTCCTGAAACAGACAGCCCGGCTAGAATTGAGGCTAAGCACAACCCTTTTAAAGTATTGATTAATGCATTGAATTATGGTATTATTTGGCACGAATTCAAGCTTTTGGTTTTTGGATTTTGCCCTTTGACATTTTGCGCGAAGGCAATTTAATCTCTTTGGCCCTCTTCTATACACGATTTTTGCAGTCAATGTTTGACTGCAGGCACCGTGTATTCAAGTAAAGCCGAGGAGGTGAGAGACAATGCGGTTCTACATGGACTACTTGCTGTCTGACTCAGAACGGGAAGCTCTGTACGAGCGGGGCGTCGAAGTTGCCGAGATTTCAATCGGCGACGCGCTGTTCCATCGACACGGCATCTTGTTTCATGAGGAAGACGGTGAGGCGGTCATGGAGATTCTCGGTCTTCTCGGTTCACCGGGAGGCTACGAGGGTCTCAGAAACCCGAAAGGGGAGTACATCGAGGAGTGCTGTCTCTGGAAACTGTCTGACTTGCCCACCCCCGAAAACCCCGTAGTGTGGGGATTCGGCGGTAACGGCAGGGATTTCAAGCCCTTGCGGGCTGACCAGTTCCGGCTTAGCCGGGGCCTGGTGGTCAATTCTGGCGACAACGACGTCGCTGAATATCGCCATCGGCCAGGCATCCTGTTCGTGAACTTCTTCATGTCGCCGTGCCAAGACCGTCAAGAAACGGAGTCTGGCGAGGTCAGATGGTACCGGTTGGTGCCAAATGGGCTCGGCCCAGAGTACCAGCTCATCAACGACTCGCGGGGCGAGCCTCTGGCTTGCTTCCGGGGGGACGAAGAGGGCGGCTCGCTGTGGCTGTTGTTTGAGCCTTACCACCAGCACGACGACGTTCTGCTGGAGTACGTGGTGGAATGTGCCAGCCGGCTGATGCATCCGGATTTGGGCGCCCCGCGCTCAATTGCGGAGCACCGTCTGTACATCGACCGCGACCGCTATATCCAGCGGGCAGTACGCATGCTCGAGGACGAGAAGAGGCACATCGACGGCCGTATTGAAGACGTCGAAGAGATGGCTCGTAACGCGAGAGCAGAGCACATCCGGGCTATCCGTAGCGTAGAAGCGGCCCGCCAGCGTCGCGAAGAGCTGCGGACCGGCAACGAAGAGGCGCTGGTCCAAGAGTTCAGAGACAGACTGTTGGCTGAGTTCGAAGCGCTGATGGCTTCGCCCGACTTCGAGGCCGTTCGTGTCCACGAAGGCGAGGTATCGGTAGTTACCCGACCCATCGAAATTACCTACAACGGTAAGATCTACGAGATGGGTCGCTACGAAATTCACGTGAGCTCAACAAGCTTGTACATCGAGCTGGTCGACGGCGGCAGCCACCGCCCGGTTCATCCTCATGTCGACAACGGCGGCGCGATTTGCTTCGGCAACGTCGATGAGGCGGTCGCCAAGCTGCAGGCCTCAATGCAGTTTGGGCTGCTCTTCCAGTTGGTAGTTCGCTTCCTGGAAGAAAGCTACGACCCAGCGGACAGCTACAGCAAACTCAGTGACTACAACGTTCCAACCCGCGATATAGCGGAGGAGGTGGGAGCAGTTGCTTCAGCCAGCGAAACTGGCGGCCGACGCGTCGGCCGTAGACGTCAGCATTCCAGCTAACCTCAGGCATCGCCTGGATCTCTACATCAGGCAGTGTGGAAACCTGGAGGTTTCCGGGCTGGGCACGGTGGAGGTTCGCAGCGGCATCCTGGAGGTAACCGACCTGTACCTGCTGGAGCAGGAGGTCTCGGTGGGCGAGACCGAGCTATCGGCTCTGTCGGTCGCTCAGTTCCTGGCCAGCGCCGCTGGGCAGGGCATTGACCACACCAAGGTCCGGTTGTGGTGGCACTCACACGGTTCCATGGAAAGCTTCTGGAGTGCGACGGACGACAAGACGATTGACGGCTTTGACCACGTCCCGTGGTGGCTGTCCATCGTCGGCAACTCCAGGGGCGATTACCTGGGGCGCGTTGACGTCTATCCCAACGAGGCTGTGCCGCTGCGTCTGACGCATCCGGCGCGGCTGTACACGTCGTACGTGGCCGAGGAAGTTGAACGCGTACGTGATGAGGTCAACCTCCTGGTGCACGAGGCCAAGAAGCCGGCCGCAACTCGCGGCAAGGTTTCAAGACCTGGTGTCAGACGCGTCACGCCAACCAAGACGTAGGCGCATGATGGACTTCTGGCGCCAGAATGGGGTCATCACGCAAGAGCAGCTGAACAGCTACCCCTTCACTCTCATCGGTGCGGGGGGTATCGGTTCGGTTGTCGGGCTGGTTCTGGCCAAAATGGGGGTTCAAGACCTGACGGTCTACGACCCCGATATCATTGAGGCTCACAACCTCCCGAATCAGATGTACCGCATTTCCGACGTCGGCAAGCCAAAGGTGGAGGCACTGGCCGACATCTGCCGCGACTTTGCCGGTATCCAAATCGATGCTCACGTCGAGGAGTTTCCAGCTGACGCGAAGTCAGAGGGCATTCTCGTCAGCGGCGTGGACTCGATGGCGGTACGCCAGCACATCTGGCAGCACAACGTACGGCTCAATCCGCAGGTCTCGGTCTACATTGAGGCCCGCATGGGAGCACAGGAGGGGCGAATCTACACCGTCACTCCCTACGACCCGGATGACATCCAGCTGTACGAGGCGTCGCTGTACAGCGACGAGGAGGCGTCGGAGCTGCCGTGCACCGCACGGGCAACCAGCTACAACGCCTTCTACCTGGCCGGTATCCTGGCCAGCCAGGTCCAGAAGTTCGTTACAGGACACGAGGTTCGGCCGGAGATCATCTTTGACCTCGTGAGCAATACCGTCCTGCTTACCACCCGGTAAGCCAACCCGCAGTACGAAGGAGGAAGCATGGGAAAGCAGACCAAGTCCGAAGAGGCCGCTCCCGCTGCAGTCGCGGAACCGCCGGCCCCCGAGGTCGCTCCCGAGCCGGAGCCGTCCGAGCCCGAGGCGTCGCCCATCACGGTGACGCTGGTCATGCTCGGCACCGGTGACGAGCTCTACGAGATGCCCGACGACGCGACGGTCGGCGACCTGCTCGTGGCCGCCGGTCTCTCGGCCAAGGAAGGCCAGGCCCTCGTCAACTCGGAGCACGCGGACCTCGAGTCCGTCCTGCCCGCCGGGGCGACGGTCGTCTTCGCGACGAAGATCAAGGGCGGACGCCGCTAGACGGCGTCCTAAACGGGAATCCCCGGGGCATTTCGCCCCGGGGATTACCCGCTCAAACCATAATTTATTATCAACTCCGAAGTTACATACCAGTGCTTTTTAATCCAAAGATAAAAACACTCCGCCTCTGACAAACTAGCTTAAATTAGAACCACAGTGGACTTGCTATGCCGCGAGCTTTAAGCTCGTCTTTGACGGCTTGGTCGCTAAAGCCATACATCTCGGCTACCCGATTGGCGTGCGAAGTGTGAGACACGCCGGGGATTATCCTATGGGTGGGGTGGTCATTATCAAACTCAACTTGGATAAACTGGCCCTCACCAGCGGCTTCAAAGTCGCCTACCAGCTCGTGGGCGTGAGTGGAAAAGATTGTAGCTCCGCCCAGATTTCTAAAAGCTAGCATGACCGTTTTTAGTATGGCCACGCGTTCTTCGTGAGTGGTGCCGTCAAGGCAGTCGTCCAGTAAGGTCAACGACCTCTCGGTGGAGGCATCTAATATGCCGCGGACTCGGGCAAGCTCAAAGCCCAGCCGCCCGGTCTCGGCGTCCTGGTCTGGCGGCATAGGAATATGGTAGGCAATGCGGTCGGACATGGTCATAGAGGCACTTTCGGCAATGCAAGCACCACCAATTTGTGCCAATACTTGGTTTTGGACCACGGCCTTAGATAAGGTGGATTTGCCGCCGCTGTTTGGACCGGTCAAAAAAGTTAAACGCGAACCCATGCCGCCAAACTCCAAATCGTTTGGTACAACTTGCCTGTCCGGCTGAAGAGCCAAAAGGGGATTTCGCAGGCTGGTAGCCGCAAAATGATATGGTCCATCGTCTTCAATAGTCGGGATGACGGTTGGGTGGCCGTTTGCTTCCACGGTTTTTCTTAGTCCGGTCAGTGCAGTGGCTACGTCCAGGTTGCCCAAAGACTCCAGGGCGCCTCTATACAGGGGCTCCTCAGCCATCCGCAGCTGTAAAGGAGAATAAACGGTCGGGTGATTTAGAAACTCGTCTTTTAAATTAGTGCCGGCATTGTTTGGCATGAGAGACATCGCCACTGCCAGTCCGCCAAACATAAAAATCGCTGAGGTTTGCGGTGGCAACACTCCGGTTTCAAGACCAGCGAAGGTGGCCGCGCCTAAAGCCGCCAATCTACCGCTAAAACCTGGCCTAAATCTAAGTCCTGGCAGTAGTTTCCTGTGGCCTTTTGCCCGGAGGCCCTTTGGGGTGTAATAAACCGGTCCTCTCAACAGTCCGGCTAGGTTACTATCGTTAAATTCCCCAAGGCTGAGCAATTGTTCTTGCAGGAAAGTTGTTTGCGGAGCTTCGCGGCTATCGCCGGCTACAGCTTCGGTCAATTCCACCAGGCTTTTAGCGGCTTTAGATGCTCCAGCGTAGGCCCTGGACGAGCTTTGGCGTCCGCTTTCAAAACCGAGCAACCTTTTCTCATATTGAGCAAATCCACCAATGCCTTCAGATAGAGCTTCAACAAGCTCCGGGCTCTCGCTGAGTTCTTCCAAGGCTTCTTGCCGAGCCAGCAGCTCGCCTCTATCTGCCGGCCCGTTGACTACCAATTTATGCAGGGTCCCACGGCCGGTCGTAGTAAGTACCGGCGTAGCCTCTTCCAGACGATTGAGCTCGGCTGCTCTAAAGGATATATCGTCCACTATCGTATCGTTGCTGGGAACCACTTCATTCATTATTTAAATAAGGACCAGCGCGCTGGTCCCACTCCCTTGTTTCTGGACAATATAATCATATAGTGCCCTTGCTTTGTCAAGGACTAGTTTGGTGTTAGGAACTGCGACCGCTACATTGCGGCGTAAGTCTCGTAGATGTCACAGCTGCCTGTACCGTCAAGAACCAGCGGCACCATCTGTGCAGCCTTATGCTAGGTGTTTTGTTAATTTATCTAGTTGCTGATTCCAGCCCATTTCCATGCCGGCCAATGGTCCTTCGGCTTCTTTGGTGATTCTGGTCACGACGATATCAACCGTCAGCTTGGTTTTAGAGCCTTGCTCTTCAAAAGTTACAGTCACCTGGTTCTCTAATATTGCTTTGCTGCGGGACAGTGCGGCGGTGGTAAAGACCAGTTTTTTCTCTGGCTCTACGGACCGAAACTCACCGTTCATCGGCCACTCCTGACCGGCCAGCGGGCCGAGTTCCTTGCCGGCCAGCATCAGTATATTTATTTTGCCGCCAGGCCTAGCGTCCCATTCGCAAGTTGGGTTGGTTGCACCGTAAGGTCCCCACCACTGCACAACCTGCTCTTGTTCCACCCAGGCTTGCCATACTTTGCTTAGTGGTGCATCAAGTACGCGTGTAATGACTAGTTTTTTGTTATCAGACATTTTTCTCCTCGCTTTCTTTTAAATAAATTTCTAGGGCGTCTAGCCGGCCTTCCCAGAGGTGCCGGTAGAATTCTAGGTACTCGTCAACGCTACTAAGGGCTTCGGGATACAAAGTCACCAGCTGCTGCTTTCCTCGCCTACGCTTAAGTATAAGCCGGGCCTTTTCCAAGACTTTTAGGTGCTTAGAGATAGCAGCGAAGGTGAGGCTATATTCCTGAGCGATTTCGCTGACTGACAGCTCGGTGCCAGCCACCCGGCGTAAAATATCGCGGCGTGTGGGGTCGGCTAAGGCGTTAAAAGCGCTATCAAGGGAAAAAGTATATTCAACCATTTAGTTGAATGATAATCTTTGAACAGCATGTTGTCAAGAGCCCAGCTGCCTGCACAAACGGGCCGCAAAGTAGCGTTTGATATGATTAAAGTAGCGATGGGTAAAAAAACGCTGGTCATTTTAGCCACTGTGCTGACATTTTTGGGATTGCTGCAGCTGCCTAAATCAGCATCGGCGCACATACTGGCGACAGACGGTAACATGGAGGTTACGCTCCATATACGCCCAGATGATGACCCGGTGGCCGGTGAGCCACAGATACTAGTTTTCTTGTATTACGACTCGTTGGATGTTTTTAATGCCCAGCAGTGCAGCTGCGTGGTTACCATACAAAAAAATGGCCAGACTCTTGACCACCAAACTTCAACGGCACCCACCGCGTACTTTGGCCAGCTGCCATACACCTTTAAGTCGCAGGGTGTATATAATGTTTACCTTTCCGGAACACCCATCGCCGGCGCTTCATTTCAACCATTTAAGGTGTCTTATTACTTCAGGGTAACTGGTAATGGAAGTCCCTCGCAGCCCAACCGGATTAGTCAACAAAAGGGGAGTTCGGGGAGTAACCAGGCTTTAATTGTTGTGGGAGCAGTAGCGGCGGTAGGTCTTGTGATGGCTGGAGCTGTGTTTTATAATAATATTAAAGAGGGGAGAAAAAGATGATAAACAAATTGTGGAAGGTAGTGGGGGTAGGAGTAGTGACGTTTTTTATGGCCGCCGGGACAGCCATGGCTCATGTAATTGTGACGCCGTCAACGGTAGGAGTAGCGGCTTTCCAAACTTTCTCGGTCAGTGTGCCCACCGAAAAGGACACACCAACCACAGCTTTAAAACTGCTTATTCCCAGTGGCTTAAATGAAGTGACACCTACGGTCAAACCAGGCTGGCAGATTGATACTAAAAAGTCCGGGGATACCGTTACAGAAATAGACTGGACCGGCGGGAGCATACCGGTAGGGCTGAGGGACGACTTTACATTTAATGCCGAGGCGCCGGCTAATGCGACCGAACTTCATTGGAAGGCTTATCAGACTTATGGCGATGGTTCGGTGGTGTCTTGGGACGCCACGCCAAGTGGAAGCGACGATGCCACCGGAGATCAAGGCCCCTATTCAATCACGAAGGTCGTTAACGATCTTGGTACTTCGACCACAACTAGTAGCACTTCTAGCAACACTCTGGCTTATGCTATTTCTACGGCCGCACTGGCTATTGCTTTTGTAGCTTTGGTAAGAAGCATGATGACTAAACGGCGCTAAGCTAACTAAAGTACTGGAAATAATAAGGAGTAGCTGATGAAGAAATGGATTGTATTATTGATAGTCTTGGGATTTGCGTTTGTGGGCCTGGCAATTTATTACTGGACCACTAGTGCTGGTAATCTGCCCAGCTGGCTTCCCGGCTATGAGGCGGGTTCCGCGCACAAACACCTTAAGCATGGCCTGGCGGCACTGATTTTGGGCTTGGGCTGCTTTACGTGGGCTTGGTTTTTATCGGGCAAAAAAACTGCTACTTCAGCGCCAGAAGAATAAGGCTAGTTAGACCCGCCAGAATGCAGTAATAGCCGAAGGGCTTTAAGTTGCTGGTTTTAAAATATTTAGTCAAAAATTTTACCGAAAAATAAGCGGCCGCAGCAGCAAAAATAGCGCCTACCAATGCCGCGCCGCGCAGCCCAGAGGCGTCTGACGAAAATAGCTCGGGCAGTTTAAGCACCGCCGCCGCGCCGATTACCGGCGTGGCTAGTAGAAAGCTAAAGCGGGCGGCGGCTTCGTTATCAAGGCCTGCCAGCAGACCGCCGGCCATTGACGAACCGGAGCGCGAAATGCCCGGAATTAAGGCTGCAGCCTGAGCAGTGCCCACAAAAACTGCCGATGACCAGGAAAGTTTGGCCACGTGCTCATCGCTTTGCAGACTAGTTTGGTGGGCAGCGCTGGCGCGGTTTTTTCTGAGCTTCTCAGCGCCAAGTAGTATCAGGCCATTGACCATCAAAAAGCTGGCGGCAATCTCGGCGGAATTAAACAAATTACGGATATGGTCTTGGAGGAGTAAGCCAATTATCCCGGCCGGTATAGTGCCAACAACCAGCAGCCAGCCCAATTTAGCGTAGGTGTCACTTGTCTTAACCTCACGCTGAGCAAATGAGCGCCCAAGGCCCCGAAAAATTCTTTTCCACTCCGGCAGGAAGAAAACAAACAGCACCGTAGCTGTAGCTAAATGCGTGGCTACTAAAAAAGTTAGAAAATACGAACTATTTTGCGGGATGTCCCAGCCCAAGAGTTTGGGGATGATGACGCTGTGACCCAGAGAGGAGATGGGAAAAAGCTCGGTTAAGCCCTGGATTAAGCCTAAAATCGCGGCTTGAAATAAACTAATCACCTAAATAGAATAGCCCTTGACCGTAAAAATAAAAAATCCTGGGAATAGGACTGATAAATTGCCAAAAAGGCAATAACTTTATATAATATAAGCTATAAACGGAAGAGGTGGTCAAATAAATGTCTGATTTTGAATTTGGAGATGGTCACAGCATAAACGAGCTGCCGCATAGCGCTAGGCTTAGGCGACTGGCGCGAACCACCGCGGAAGAAGCCATCACAGCAAAAGATGTTGGCAGGGCCTATGACGAGCCCGCCGAGCGCCAAGAGGAAATCTTGACCGAGGACAATAATTGGCCCTCCGTAGGGCTGGATGACCGGCCAGTATCGGCTGGAGAACTTATGCGAAGCGGGGACCAAGACATTTATGAACTTCTTAAGGATAACCCAGAGGCCACGACCGTTGATCTAGAGA
>Ga0335069_10010743_pt1 | contig 12956 bp, 12 predicted proteins | sample Lox_Sample_11_FD_206714 | JGI IMG/M metagenome (GOLD analysis project Ga0335069, IMG submission 206714) | Soil microbial communities from Loxahatchee National Wildlife Refuge, Florida, United States - Lox_Sample_1.1 | ecosystem: Environmental > Terrestrial > Soil > Wetlands | place: USA... | reverse complement strand
AGCCCGCCGTAAAATCCGAAGGGCCGGCGCAGGCGCGAAGAGCCTTCGACCAATTGTGCCCATAATCCTGCGCCTAACAGTCCGGCAAAAGAAATGACGAATACCTCCCACTCTCTGCCTTCTCGCGTCGCGGCGAACACGATGGACGTTTGCACAAAGGCAGCGGCCGCGGCGTACAGCGAATGGTTGATGATGCGGATCCGGCCGATGCGCCACTCGCGCCACGAATTGGCCAAACGTTCGGCACCGCGTCGTAGTGCTTCCCACACGCGTTGCGGATGGAGAACGGCCGGAGCTATCAGGATCGCCACGAGCACGTCGGCAATGTAGTGCATGCCTGTCGTGATGCAGCTGGCGGCAACGGCCAGCGTGTAGATCCATCCCAGCCACCTGGGGCGGAAAAGGCGTGCGACCAGGATGGTCCAGAGCACGTGGAATGAGGGCAGAGCCGCCACGGGTGGATAGGTTGTGCGCTCCAGGAGAAGCAGACGAGTCATCCAACTCGCGAAAAGCCCCACCCTCTCGCCAAAAACGCGAGAAGGGTGGGGCCACCGGAGGACTGTTTGCAACGCTCGGCGTGGTGCCGTGGAAGGTACGAACCAGTAGAACGGGAAGATGATCAGCATGGCGAACCATGCCGAAATTGTGAGCTGACGAAGGTCGCGGCGCGTGCGCGCGAGCCATGGCGCGAGCGCCACCATCACGTACGTGCTTTCGTAGATGGGCACGGTCCAGGGCAGGATCGGGAGGCGACTCTCGAAAGCGAAGCCGGGGTTCATCCCGTGCTGAGGAATTTGAATCGTGAATTCGTAGAGCGCGAGCCATGGAATAAGAACGTGAAGGATGAAACGAAGGCGCTCCGCTGTCGAGGGACGGGTATCGTCGTCGGCGGGCAAGACCTGCAGAGTTCGCCCGAAACGCCGGACGAGATCGGAGTGCTCGTATCCCAGTACCAGAGCAGTGCAACCCAGAGCGGCCGCCGGAGTGATCAGCCAGAGGCCTGCCGCAGATTTGAGCATCATCGAGATGCCGAGACATATCGCGACAAAGGCGGTGTAAATCGGATGCGGCAGGTAGGCGAACGTTCCCCGAGAGACCATGGCCGGAGGAGGGAAGGCGTTCATAGGGAGACCTCCGCCGAAGCGCCAGAGTTCGAACATGGCGGCAGACATGAGCGCAACACCGGCGGTTGCGAAAGCCATGCCGATAGGAACAGTTCCGTATAGGGGCATGGCAACATGCGCGTTGGCGGCCCAGAGGCACAGGATCGCAGGCAGAACCACTACGAACAATGCACCGTATGCAAGTTTCTGCCACTTCATTGGGGCCAGGTCACCACCTCGTGAATTGCCCAGCCCTCGACGGGATCGTGTCCCGGAGATTCCAATCTTGCGCGGCTGCGCCACTTGCATTCATTTACCTGCAGTAGGCGGGCCGGAAAAGTCTTGGAGAGTCCCGGAATTGATGAGAGGGCGGTGGTCCCTAGCGGGCCGCTTCGGAGGGTCAGGGAGCGGTCCGCGGTGAGGCGCGATCCATCGGCGAAGACGATTTGTTCGTCGTCGATTTCAGACACCGTGGTCGAGTTACCGTTGCGATAGAGAATTCTCTTTGAGTATTCACCTTGCCAGTCGATCCATACGGCGTAGTCCGAGGCGCTGCAGAAGCGTCCCCAGCGGAGTTGGTGGATGGGGATTTTCCAGGGCGGGATCGTCATGGTGAGATGTTCGACGTAGCCGAGAGCTGGGTGGCTATTCTTGCGCGCGTGTGCTTGGGGCATCAGGCAATGCCACTCGACACATCCATCTGAATTCGCGAACACGGTTTCGCGTAGCTCACTTGAGGCGGCGTGCCAGATGGCGGAGAAATCGAATTGTTTGGAGATCCATTCAATCTTATCTCCTGAACATGCCGGCAGATTTGGTTTGCGAAGTGAGTTCTGCTGAGTCACTTCCGTTCCGGTGCTGCGGAGCAGGCTGGAGAAGTGGAGATGCACCGGCCCCCAGCGGAGGTCGCCGACATAGGCGATCGATACGTCGCCGGAATCGGTGACGAAGTCCAGGTACCACTTCGAGAGATGGAATGGGGGCATTGGCAGGCCATGGTATCAGGAAGGCAGAAGTAAGAAGGCAGAACTATGGATGCAGAATGCAGAAGTAAGAATCACAAGAATTCGTCGATGCGTGCTCGCTGACTTGTAAGTGTGCTTGGGTTGCAGGAATCCGGGCGCAGCCTTGCGAAGAGCGCTAAGGAAGTCCGCTAAGGTCGCGAAGAAAATCCTAAGTGCTATTCCGAGCGGAGCAGGGGACGCGTCAGGCAGGTGGGGCCTCCGCTGCCGTTGATGCAGATTTCGCTGCCGGGGAAGGTGTGGAGGTCGAATCCTGCGGCGCGGAGCTTTTCGTTCGTTTTCCGATTCTCTTCGATTGCCAGAAGGCGATTATTGCCCTGGGCAAGGACGTTGCACGCCAGGGTGTCGCGCTCGGAGTAGTCGATCTCGATAAATCGGTATCCGCGCGACTGCAGCAGCTCGATTGTTTGCACGGCGAGCCAGGGAAGATCGAGGAGGGCTGTATGTTCGTCCAGCAGACTGATGAGCGACATAAGGTGAAGGCAGGTCTCGGGGCCGTGGCCGTGCGGGAGCGGCGCGGAGATCACGTCGACTCCCTTGGGAGCCAGGATGGCGCGCATCTGGCGGATGCCTTCAGCATTGGTGCGATAGCCGTGTCCGATCAAAAGAGTCTTAGCATCAAGCCACACGACGTCTCCGGCCTCGGTTGAGCCGGGTGCGGCGATGTCCGCAAAGGTGGGAATGCCAAGCGCTTCACAGAACGAACTCTGATGATTTGCTTCGGGGATGCGATTCTTCTTTCCTGGGCGCATAAGGATCAGGCCGAAGTCTGTCGCGAGGGAAGCATCGTGCGCGTAGGCGGCGTCGAGGGAGAGATCGGGAGCGGGCGGCAGTTCAATGATTTCCGCACCCGCGGTCTGCAGTTCACGGCAGAGAGTCTCGTGCTGCGATTCGGCCTTTGCGAAATCGGGGGCGCGGTGAAATCCCAAATCGCGCCATTGAGCTGCGCGGTCGGGTTGATTCCATCCGGCGGAGCGGGGAGAGCAGACCAGCACTCGCTTGAGGGGTGCGACCATCGAGTGTCCGTTGAAGGCTAGGTCGGTTTGGCAAGTCGGGGGCAAGAATCCTCCGTCGGATTGCGGATTGCAGATTTTAGATTGCAGATTGCCCTTGGTGAGATCTGCAATTTTGAATCAAGCTGACGTATAAAATGTGCAATCTGAGATCGTCAGTGTACACGAGAAGGCGTGTCGCGATGGTACGGCAGGAGTAGGGAGGAATGCGGGAATGCGCGGCTGCACTGCGGACCGTCTAGAACCGGTGTCTAATGCCTGTAGTAAGCACGTGCTACCTGGCTGTTCGAACGAGTTTCCAACCGCCAGCCGCGTCGCCGGACAGCAATTCGGTCCCAACGGGAGGATGTCGTCCTGGTTCCGCAGATTTCCAAGGCTATTCTCTTCTTCGGATGGAAAAAATCGATGGTGAACCACTTGCCGGTGGCACTGTCGTAGAAAGGCCATTCCGAAACCCAGCTCTTTCCCAGCATCGTCATCGCCATCCGCTGATACCTGGTGGTGGGAGGGTCGAAGTGAGTCCTGCGGATTTCTAGTTGTATCAACGCCACAGGATGCGTAATGCTGCGGTAGATCGAGCTGACTCCCCCTGACTTAGACGCCTTAGTCTTTCTGCCGTGCCGCATCTGCTACCGAGTTCCTTTCGGGAGGCCGACGCGCTACACCGTCATCGTGCGCCGGTCGGGACTTCCTCTTCCTGCGCGGCGAACTCGACGTGAGCGTCGGCGGGAGGCATCAAGTCGCGCACGGCGTGTTCGGCGTGGCTGCCGCGTTTGCTGAGCCACTGCTTCAGATGCTTGCGCGCGGCTGGAGCGAGCTTCGAGAAGAAGAGTCCGGCGCGTCCCTGGTCGCTGGCCCAGATGACGTCGGCGTGCCCATGCAGCGTGATGTGGGTACCGGGAAGCACGCAGCGGAAGGGGACATTGGGATGGATGGGTACGGGCTCGCTCGCCTGCACGGCGAAACCGTGTTCTCCGATGTCGATGCTGACGGCGGCAACGGTGCCGTGCTCGAGTTCCAGATAGACGAGCGTCTTCATCTCATAGCGGGCGGACTTGCGGCGGTTGGCGCGGGCGCTAGTCTTGTGGCGCTTGAGAGCCTCCTTCACCATCTCCTTGTCGAGCGGACGATAAAGGATGCGGCTTGCGCCCGATTGGAAGGCCTGTCCGGTGCCGGGCCAGGCTCGGCTGGCGACGGCCAGGAGCACGGGTTTCTGCTCGGGCGGGAGAAGAGAGGCCATACGGATCGCCTCCTCGGCGCCGGCAAGGTCGAAGTCGACGATGAGGGTGCAGCATTCGCCGGCCATCACGCGCTCCAAAGCTTCCTGCTTGGAGCGGCAGTTTCGGAGGTCCATGCCTAGTTGTCCGAGCGCGGCTTTCAGGATGTCGAGAGAACGCTTTTCTTCACAAAGGACAGCGGCGGACTTGCGCATGAGCTACAAGGTAAGGGGCTGGCAGGGAGGAAGGTATGTCACAGGGGTAATCGGCGGGATGGTTACTGAGGCGATCTACCCACGGGCATTGAGTGATTCGTGATTGAGTGATTGAGCGATTGAGTCATCGGGCCATTCCAACCACAGCGACGGGCGGGGGGGGCAGCTTTGCGACTGCTATAATCAGAGATTGCGCTCATGAGCACGAAACGACTTATACGTTCGACGACAGTTTTATCCATTCGCCGCGGGGGCAAGGTGGTTTTGGCAGGAGATGGGCAGGTGACCCTGGGCGAGTCGGTGATCAAGCATTCGGCGAAGAAGATACGGCGGCTTTATAACGACAAGATTGTGGCCGGGTTTGCCGGGTCGACGGCGGATGCGTTCACTTTGTTCAGCCGGTTTGAGGCCAAGCTGGAGCAATATCACGGCAATCTGGGGCGGGCGGCGGTCGAGCTGGCGCGGGACTGGCGCACCGACAAGTTTTTGCGGCATCTTGAGGCATTGCTGCTGGTCAGCGACAAGGAACAGACATTCTTGCTTAGCGGACAGGGCGATGTGATTGAACCTGACAGCGGGATCGCGGCGATTGGAAGCGGCGGTCCTTACGCGCAGGCGGCGGCGCAGGCGCTGGCGGAGCATACGGAACTCTCGGCCCGGCAGATCGCCGAAGAAGCGATGAAGATTGCGGGCAAGATGTGCATCTATACGAACGACAAGGTAACGATCGAAGAGCTGTGATCAGCGGCTAGGGAATAGGGGCTGGGGGCTAGTAAAACCTCATCGCACCAACCCCTAATCCCTATCCGCTAATTCCTGAATTTATGGCTATTTATCTTCCCTCCACTGCCGAAGAAGAACAGCTTGCGCTGGATGAATTGACGCCGCGCGAGATTGTTGGTGAGCTCGACAAATACGTGATTGGCCAGAAGGACGCCAAGCGCGCCGTGGCCATTGCCCTGCGAAACCGCACGCGACGCCAGAAGCTGCCGCCTGATCTTGCGGAAGAAATTATTCCCAAGAACATCATCATGATCGGGCCGACCGGCGTGGGAAAGACCGAGATTGCACGGCGGCTTGCGAAGCTGGCGAACTCGCCGTTCCTAAAAGTCGAGGCATCGAAGTTCACCGAAGTTGGCTATGTGGGTCGCGATGTGGAGTCGATGGTTCGCGATCTGGTCGAGATTGCCATCGACAACGTGCGCGAAGAGAAGCTCGAGGATGTGGCCGATAAGGCCGAGCTTAACGCGGAGGAGCGTCTGCTAGATATCCTGCTGCCGCCATCGCCGCCGCGGACGGAAGCTTCGTCTTCCAGCACTGGCGGCGTTGTGATTGACGGCACCACTCAGCTGGCGGAATCTTCCAACCGCACTCGCGAAAAGCTGCGGCAGCAGTTAAGGGAAGGCAAGCTGGACGATCGCATGGTCGAGATCGATGTGCGCGAGCGCAATTTTCCGTCGTTCGAGATCCTGACGAACCAGGGCGTCGAGGAGATGGACGTCAACATCAAAGACATGTTGCCGAACATCTTCGGACAGCGCACGAAGAAGCGGAAGATGAAGGTGAACGAGGCTTTCGAGTACCTGATCCAGGAAGAAGAGCAGCGCTTGATCGATATGGACCAGGTGACGCGTACGGCGATCGATCGCGTGGAGAATTCCGGGATAGTGTTCCTGGATGAGATCGACAAGATTGCCGGGCGCGAAGGCGGCCATGGACCTGACGTTTCGCGCGAAGGAGTGCAGCGGGACATCCTGCCGATCGTCGAAGGGACGACGGTGAATACTCGCTATGGAATGGTGCGAACGGATCACATCCTGTTCGTGGCGGCCGGAGCGTTCCATGTTTCGAAGCCGAGCGATCTGATCCCGGAATTGCAGGGGCGTTTTCCGATCCGCGTGGAGTTGCAGTCGTTAACCATGGAGGACTTCGTGCGAATTCTTACGGAGCCGAAGTCATCTCTGGTGAAGCAGTACACGGCGCTGCTGGAAACCGAGGGCGTGAAGCTGGAGTTCACCAATGAGGCGCTGCAGGAGATTGCGCATTTCGCGTTTCGGGTGAACGAGAGCACGGAGAATATCGGGGCACGCCGTCTGCACACGATCATGGAGCGCGTGCTCGATGAGCTCAGCTTCGATGCGCCGGAGAAAAAAGGTCAGCAGGTCACGGTGGACGCAGACTACGTTCGCAAGATGCTGACGGATATTGTGAAGGATCAGGATCTGAGCCGGTACATCCTGTGAAGTTTCGGATCGGGCTTGCTCCTACGCGGTGTCTTTGGAGGGCAACCACAAAATTTCTTGACGCGGGATCTCCAGCTTCATCGACCGCGCATGGCAAAGCGCAAGGCATATTTCTTTGGTCTTGGATTTTCGTTCATCCGGATCTGGCGAGTCAGGCCACCCAATGACGATTGTGTGTCGCTCGAATGGATCGTCGTCCCTAAAGGCGCGCAGCTTGTGCTCGTTCAGGTCTTCGACCAAGAGGTCGGCTCGAGCGAAAACTCTTTGCCGTTTGGGTCCGAGAGTGTTGCGGGCTAGCTCCCAAATATTATCGTGAGAAAGATCCGTGGAGTGCACGGTTGAGAGTTGCCGATCTTCCGGCGGATGAAAGGCGTTTGGCTTAGGCCTCTGTTCTGAACCTTTTATGTGGCTCTTAGTGTATATGAAACGTGATACGAGTTCCTGAGGCCCGAGGCTGCCGCCTGCAGGCTTATCTGACTTGCGCGTCGCGTACCAACTGCGCAAGCGCGCTGAGAATGTTTGTAGGAACTTCATCATCGAGCCACTCCGTACCGCGAGATTTTCGATTGCCGCGTACCCAGGCGTAGGAGCATCTTCCGTTCGCTCCAATGCTCAGCGTCAGTGCTTTTCGTGGGCCAAACACCCAGTCCAATGAGACCTCCCCGTCCGGATCTGCGCTCACATCGGGCGGAGGGGCAGTCGTTGGTAACGCCTCCAGAAATCTCCGAGCGTGCAGATAAGCGTCGAAGTTGACAGGCTTGGCATCGTGGCCGTCCCACCCTGCGCGAGCAGCTTCCTCGCGAATTTCGTCCAGTTCACACAGTGCGGGTTCACTCGTTCGACTGACTGCGAAGCTGGTAAGGAGGTGCTTACGTATCTCCTCACGTAGCTCGCTAAGTCGGGTGGCAGACTGGCTCGCACCGGTCGAACGCGACCGAGTGATGAGACCGGGTCCCCTGAGTACTGCAGATGTTAAAGTCATTCGTACATCTCCGCCGCTCTTTCTGTTATTGATGCAAAGAAAATCTCGTTCTTAAGGTCTCTCAGCTCCAAGAACATGTCCCGCAGACCTGGATCTGCAGGTATGACGGCCAAGTTGTCTTTGAACGCATCGATATCAATGAGCAAGGCCATCGCCGGAGGGCCGATCATGGGTTCCGACGCCTGTATGATCACCGCAGACGCATTTCGACGCACATCGTCAATCACAAATCGAGACAAGAACTGACGGAGTTGCTGCGAAATCGGCGACGGCAGTTCCGGCGGAGCTTCCAGATAATCCCCAATCTGAGCAGGCACTGGGATCTGCAGTCGGTTTATATATCTTACCGCGACACGGACAACTTCTGCAGGCTCGGCGACTCTGACGTAAACCCCCCAGAGTCGAAGCGCTTCTGAGAACACCTCGTTCCAAGTTGTGTAGGGCTCAAGTTTACTGAAGGTGAAACCATCGACCCTGAATTGAGCGACCAGGGAGTCGGCCTGGTATCGCCAGCCAATCGGTGCGGTTACTGCACTTGAGCTAGGTACCTTTTCCTGGCTGAAGGTGAGTTGGGCCTCAACCGACTGCATCAACGCGGACTGCGAATACTGCTTGCCTATCAATGACTGTAGGTTCGCAAATCGGTCGGTGGGCACCGTCTGCCTGCGTAGCACTCTGAAATCGATCACTGCCTCAACAATCGGGGCATTCCGCAAGTGTTCGCGTCTTCTTGCCATACGCTACTTGTTTCCGGCTCGGGTTGTTCCACCCGCCTTTAGTCTTGGCTGATCAACAAACTGCTCCAGAGTTCTCTCTATGAAGCGTCCGCCTACCTCGGCCGGGCTACGTCCATAGATACCCCGCTTCGCTAGCTGCCGCAAGAGACTGACGGACTGGGCAGCTAATCTTACTTCAAAGCGTTCTCCAGGTGAGCTGTTCTTTGGTCGTCCCATTTATACCCGCTAATTATCGGGTATTAATTTATGGAGCGCAAGAGTTTTGGACAATTCTGGCTGACTGCTAAGCTTAGTCATTCTAAGCGTGCTCTAAGGTTTCTGGAGGGTAGATGAAAGCGATCGATCGTTCCCGCCTGCAGTCCATGATGCAACGCGAACAGAAGAAGTTTGTGGACGAGCGTCCGAAGTCGAAGGCGCTGTCTGAGCGCGCGCGCAAGTCTTTGCTTGCCGGCGTGCCTATGAACTGGATGGTCAAATGGGCCGGGGCCTTTCCGCCGTTCGTGCGCGAGGCGCAGGGAGCAGAGTTTTTCGACGTGGACGGCCTACGGTATGTCGATTTCTGTCTCGGCGACACGGGAGCTATGACCGGGCACTCTCCGTCGGCGACCGTAAGAGCAGCCGAAGAGCAATTGCGCCGGGGTGTCACATTGATGCTGCCCAGCGAAGATGGCATTTTCGTCGCCGAGGAGTTGCAGAAGCGCTTCCATCTGCCGTACTGGCAATTTGCGCTCACCGCTACCGACGCGAACCGGTTTTCAATTCGCTTGGCCCGGCAGATCACCGGCCGGCCCAAGATTCTGGTCTACAACTGGTGTTATCACGGAACAGTCGACGAGACCTTTATCAGCATTGGCAAGGACGGAACCGCCGGCCCGCGGCCCGGAAACATCGGACCTCCGGTGAACCCTACGGTCACAACGAAGGTGGTCGAGTTCAATGACGTGGGTGCTCTTGAGCAGGCCCTGAAACCCTGTGATGTGGCCTGTGTACTTGCCGAACCTGTGATGACGAACGTCGGGATCGTGCATCCGGAACCCGGGTATCACGAGGCGCTCCTTGAGCTCACGCGCAAGTACGAGACACTGCTCATCATTGATGAAACGCATACCATTTGCGCGGGTCCGGGCGGCTACACCCAGGCCGAGAAGCTGGAGCCGGACGTTCTTGTCTTCGGTAAGGCCATTGGGGCCGGAATTCCCGGAGCAGCCTACGGATTCACACAGGAGATTGCGGACCGCATCGTGGCGAAGCAGGAACTGGAGAACTGCGACGTTGGCGGCATCGGCGGAACACTTGCGGGGAATGCGCTCTCCCTGGCTGCCATGCGTGCGACGCTCACGAAAGTCCTCACGAAGGAAGCTTTCGACCGAATGATCCCGATGGCGGAGCGCTGGACGGAGGGAGTGGCCAAGGCCATTTCTGATGCCGAGCTGCCGTGGCATGTAACGCGCCTGGGTTGCCGCGCGGAATACATTTTCGGTCCGGAGCCAAGAAATGGTCGGCAGGCGCATGATGCCATGGATTTTGAACTGGAGCGGTTCATGCATCTTTACGCCATGAACCGGGGAATCCTGCTCACGCCTTTTCACAATATGGCGCTGATGTCTCCGCAGACCGAGGCGGAACATGTAGACCGGCATACGAAGGCCTTTCGCGAAGCATTGAAGGAACTCACGAATTCATAGCTGCGGTGCGCATTCTGATAGTCTTTCTCTTCCATGAGACGCATGGCGCCGAGGTTTGCGCTGGCCGTGAGTGTGCCCCTGATGCTGGCGGCGTGCGCGACGGTGGGTCCGCCCAGGCCGCCGTCCCTGAACCTGCCGCAGCCTCCGACGGACCTGCGCGCGCTGCGCAAGGGGGATCGAGTCACGCTGACCTGGACTATCCCGACCATGAGCACGGACCGCGAGATGATGAGGACTCTAGGTCCAACACTGATCTGCCGGGGGCAGGGGCGACTGGCCGCATGCGAGCAGCCCGTAGGTGAAACAGCGACCTCCCTTCCACGGACGCGCATTGCTTCGGCGCAAAAGCCCCAGGGTTCTTATACAGACACTCTTCTATCGCATCTGCTGAATGATGATCCCGCAGCGTCTCTCACATACGCCGTAGAGGTTTTGAATTCGGAGAAGCGTGGAGCGGGTTTGTCGAATCAGGTTCACGTGTCCACGGTACACACGCTGCTTCCACCGCAAGACTTTCACGCACAAGTCACGAAAAACGGGGTGATATTGAGTTGGACGGGTTCTCCAGTTCCCATTGCGCCCGTCAGGATCCGCTACGTGTACCGCGTTTACCGCCATGCGGATGGGAATGGAGATCAAATGCTCGCGGGAGAAGTTCCTCTCGGGGCGGAGAGCACCTACACCCTTGTCGACTCGAATATCGAGTGGGAGAAGACGTACTACTACCGTGCCGAGACAGTCACGGAGATTCTCCGGGACAATGACCGGACGGACGTGGAGGGTGACGACACGCCGGAGATTAGAGTATTCGCCGACGATGTATTTCCTCCGGCGGTGCCCACGGAGCTGCAGGCAGTTTTTTCCGGTCCGGGGCAGAAACCGTTCATCGATCTCGTGTGGGCTCCGGTGAGTGACGCTGATCTTGCCGGATACAATGTGTATCGCCATGAAGAGGGCGCAGCTCCGGTCAAGGTGAATGGGGAACTGATCAAGGTTCCGGCTTACCGTGACACAGATGTAACGTCGGGGAAGAGATATTTCTATTCAGTTTCTGCTGTAGATCAGCGGGGCAACGAGAGTGTGCGGTCGGGTGAGGCTGGTGAAGCAGTGCCGAAAGAATCAGGGAGCAGCGAGCAATGAGCAGTGAGCCGAGTTCGCTCATTTCTCATCGCAAAGGAAATGACGACGTACGTCAGATAGCGAGTTAAAAGAGAATGAGATACTGCAGATTTAGCTTGAATGGGGAAGCTCATTACGGACTGGTGGAGTCCGTTGGCGGGCGGGATGCGATTGTGCGTCTTCTGCTCACTCCGCCGGAGGAGGCCGATGGCGATACGGAGAGCTTGCGTACGCGCCGGATCGACGCGATCCCGCTCGAAGAAGCGAACCTGCTTCCTCCGGTGCGGCCTTCGAAGATCGTGTGCGTCGGACGGAATTACCGGGAGCATGCGGCCGAACTGGGCCACGAGGTTCCGGCGGAGCCTCTGATCTTTTTGAAGGCCACATCCGCGCTGCTTGCGCCAGGAGGGACGGTGAGGCGTCCCAAGCTATCACAGCGAGTGGATCATGAAGGGGAACTTGGAGTTGTGATTGGGAAGGCGTGTTATCAACCGCCCGCCGATGTGGATATACGGCAGTACATTCTGGGCTATACCTGCGTGAACGACGTGACGGCGCGGGATCTGCAGAATAAAGACGGCCAGTGGAGCCGGGCCAAGGGCTTTGACACGTTCTGTCCGGTGGGCCCCGTGGTTACCGATGAGATTGATCCGTGGGCTGGGGTTGGCGTGGAAACGCGCGTGAACGGGAATGTGAAGCAGCAGGGAAACACGCGCGATTTCATCTTCAGTCTCGATGCCGTCATTCGCCACATCGCTCAGGCGATGACTTTGTTTCCTGGCGATTTGATTCCTAGCGGGACGCCTTCGGGTGTGGGGCCGGTCGTGGCCGGAGACGCTATGGAGGTCAGTGTGGAAGGCGTGGGAATTTTGAGAAACTCTGTTGCCGACGAATGATTTACTCTAGGCCGCAATCACGTCCGCCAGGAGGTACGAATGGCGATCTGGGGCAGGTCATTTTCCCTTTTGCTGTTGTTTTCCATTGCACCGCCCGTGAAATCCGCCGCAACGCGGCCCTCCACGGTGGTAGACGAAGCCGTGCGGATCACGGTCTTGTACGACGCCTTTGGCAGTGATCCTGCAATGCGGAAAGACTGGGGTTATGCAGCCCTGGTTGAGTATGGTGGCAAGCGCATGCTGTTCGATACCGGCAACAACCCCGACATATTGGCGCACAATGCAAAAGCCAAGGGTGTCGATCTTTCCAAGCTGGATTTTGTCGTGATGTCGCACCGGCACGGCGATCACATGGGAGGTCTTGCGTACGTGCTGAAGGTCAACCCTCAAGTGAAGATCTATGCGCCCAAGGAGGGTTTCGGCGTCTACGGTGCGGATCTGCCGGGCTCGTTCTTCCGAAAGGATGCTTCGCTTCCCCAGGAACAGCGATATTTCGGCGGCGATCCACCGGAGAGGCTACACTTTGGATCCGCCTGGCCCGACGCCAACATTCAATTGATTGACAAAGATACTGAGATCGCACCAAGGAGTCATGCAATCACATTGGTGTCGGATAAGCCGGGCACATTGGAAATGCGGGAGATCTCGCTCGCGCTCGACACACCCGACGGCATTGTGCTCATAGTTGGTTGTTCGCATCCGGGCATAGACAAGATTGTTCAGG
>Ga0335069_10010742_pt1 | contig 12959 bp, 12 predicted proteins | sample Lox_Sample_11_FD_206714 | JGI IMG/M metagenome (GOLD analysis project Ga0335069, IMG submission 206714) | Soil microbial communities from Loxahatchee National Wildlife Refuge, Florida, United States - Lox_Sample_1.1 | ecosystem: Environmental > Terrestrial > Soil > Wetlands | place: USA... | reverse complement strand
CGGGGGCCTTCGGGGCGGGGCACGGGCCCGAGGGGGGCGAGGCCTCTCCCGGCCTCAGGCCGTGCGGGAGGTCGAGTCCGCCCGGACCTGCCAGGGGCGGGGTCCGGCCGGCTTGCCGCCCGGTCGGAGGTTCCGCGGTCGTCAGATCTTGAACTTCGCCCCGATCAGCATGGTGAAGGTGGTGTCGTTGTAGTCGCCGAAGTGCGGGTGCAGGCCCAGCTCGGCGAAGAGGCGGGTGGTCGAGTTGATCTCGTAGTAGCCGCCCGCGCCCAGGCGCAGGGTGGCCCCGACGTTGGATGTGCTGCCCTGCCATTCGTCGAAGAGGCCCAGGCCCACGTCGCCGTAGGCGCCGAGCTGCGGGGTGGCGAACCAGGTGAATCGGGCCGCGGGCACGAACTCCAGCACGTGCTTGTTGCTCGAGAGCCCGGCGAGGGAGGCCGAGCCCACCCCGGAGAGCTGGAGGTTGGGGACGAGCCGGGCGATGGGGAACTCGCCGTCGAAGCGGAGCTGGTAGCCAGAGTCGTTCCCGGCCTCGAGCCCGAACATGCCGCCCAGCCAGATGCCGCTGCCATTCGAGGGGGGCGCGGCGGTGCGACGGCTCTGGGCGTGGGCCGCGACCGGGGCGGTGAGGATGGCGGCCAGGACGAGACCGGTGATCGAGCGCGAGGTCATGCGACCCTCCCTGGTGTGGGTTTTCACGGACGCCGAATCCTAACCGGGAATCGCTCGATCCGAAACGTTTGTGCGGGGGTGCGACCAGGAGTGATGTGGGAGAGCGGCAACCTGGCCCAAGATGGGGCCTGCGCCGGCCGTCCGCGCTACGTCGCCCGCCGCACGCCGTGACGCGCCGCCAGGTAGGCGGCCCAGGCCACGCCCATCACCACGCCCGCGACCAGCGGACCCAGCAGATCCAGGAAGTCGCCCGGCCGCACCGGGTGGACCAGCGTGGAGACGGCGCTCGCGATGTCGAAGGTGCCGCGCCCGGCGTGCATCCCGCGGAAGGCGATCATGGTGGCGCTGACGAGGAGGAATGCCGCGGAGGAGACCACGGCGCCGAGCAGCCCGCGCCCGACGAGCGCCGGGAGCGAGAGCCGCGCGCCGACCCGCGGGGTGGCCGTCTCGGTCGCCTCGTCGGGCCAGGGAGGGATCTCCCGGGCGCCCAGGGGGACGAAGCGCTGCAGCATGAGCAGGCCGGGGACGGCCATGGGGATGGTGAGGAGGAAGAAGTCGCGCCAGCCCAGGGCGTCGATGAGAACGCCGGCGGGAGGTCCCGCCACCGTCCGGCCCAGCGCGAAGATGCTGGAGAACAGCGCGTACTGGGTGGCGCTGAACCGACGCTGGGTGAGCCGCAGGAGCAGCACGTTGAAGGCGCCGGTCCCCAGCCCGATGGCGCCGCTCTCCAGCGCCATGGCCAGGTACATCACCGGACGGTTGACGCCGACCTGGGCCACCACGGCGTACCCGCCGTGCGCCAGCGCCTGGACCAGCCCGAACAGCCACAGGGCCCGGCCCACCCCCCAGGCCTGGGAGAGGATGCCCCCCAGGAACGTCCCACCCAGCGTGGCGAACAGGCTGACCGTACCGGTGGCCACGCCCACGTCGAAGGCGCCGTACCCCAGCTCGCCGAGGAAGGGGCGCACCAGCGCCTCGGCCACGTTGTTCGAGATCTTGTACAGGAAGAGGAAGCTGGCGATCTCCAGGGCACGGGGGTGGCGAAAGAAGGAGACGAACGGCTCCCACACCGCTTCCCGGAGCGAGGTCGGCGGCGGCGGGACCCGCTCGGGCTCCGGCGCGAACACGGCGATGGGCAGGAGCGCCAGGAAGATCGCACCGAGGGCGACGAAGACCGTGGCCCAGCCGATGCTGGGGCCGAGCGACACGATGATCGCCCCGCTGACGTACATCGCCACCCGGTAGAGGGCGACGCGGGCGCCCACCGCCAGGCCCTGCTCGTCCTTGTGCAGCACCTCGACGGTGTAGGCGTCGATGGCGATGTCCTGGGTCGCCGAGGAGAAGGAGATGACGAAGGCCAGCACGGCCACCGCGGCCACGGTCGGCTCTCGGGCCTGCAGCGCCAGCCCCGCGATGGACGCCGCCAAGAGCAGCTGCCCGACGCCGATCCAGACGCGCTTGCGTCCCCGCCTGGGCGCGAAGCGGTCCATGAGGGGCGACCAGAGGAACTTGAAGGTGTACGGCGCCTGGGCGAGGGTGATGAGGCCGATCGACCGGATGTCGACCCCCCGCTGCTGCATCCAGAACGGGATGGCAGTGACGATGAGTCCGAGGGGGAGCCCCGACGAGAACGAGAGCAGGGACACCGCGCCGAGGCGCCAGCTGGAGACGGCAGCGCGCAGGGAGGCGAGGGTCGAGGTTCCGCCGGCCAAGCGGCCCCTTATACCGCGAGCGGCCAGAGCGCCGCAGCCCGGTGCGATCTAGGGAGGTCCCGTCGGCGGCGAGGGTCGGACCGCCGCCGCGAACTCGGTGGCGCCGAGGGTGTTGAGCACCTGGCCGCGGCGGGTCCAGCCCCGGCGGGCGGTCAGCGCCGCCAGGCGGAGGCAGGAGAGGCCTGCCACGTCGTGGGCGTCCACCGAGAGGACCACCGGGATCCCCCGGGCGTGGGCGGCCCGCAGGTGGCGCGGCTCGAGGTCGAGCCGGCGCGGGTCGCCGTTCACCTCCACCGCGCCACGCGATGCGGCCAGGGCGTCGAGGACCTCCTCGACGCGGACGGGGTAGGCCTCGCGCTCACCCAGGAGCCGTCCCATCCCGTGCCCCCAGATCTTGAACACCGGGGCGGACATGGCCCGGACCAGGCGCCGGGTCATCTGCTCCTCGTCCATGCGCATCCGGGAGTGGACGCTGGCCACCACCACCTCCAGCTGCTCCAGCACCGTGTCCGGCCAGTCCAGCGCCCCGTCCTCCAGGATGTCGGCCTCGGTGCCCTTGAGGAGCCGGATCCTCACCCGCTCCTGCACCCGGTCGACCTCCTCCCACTGCCGGCGGAGCCGGTCCAGCGACAGGCCGCCGGCGTACCCGGCGCTCGGGGAATGGTCGGTGACGGTGAGGTACTCCATCCCCATGGCCTGGGCGGCTCGGGCCATCTCCTCCAGCGAGGCCCGGCCGTCGGACCAGGTGGTGTGGCAGTGGACCATGCCCCGCACGTCCTCGGCCAGGACCAGGTCGACGGGGAGCGAGCCGTCGCCCGCCGCCTCCAGCTCGCCCGCGTCCTCGCGCAGCTCGGGCGGCACGTAGGACAGGCCCAGCGCGCGGTAGAGAGCCTCCTCGCTCTCCACCACCACCTTGGCGGTGGGGTCGGGTGGCGTGTCCGGATCGGTGCCCGAGGGCGGAAGCCGGTGCAGCCCCCACTCGCTGAGCGTGTAGCCGAGCTCGCGGGCCAGGCCCCGCAGCCGGAGGTGGTGGGCCTTGGAGCCGGTCATGTGGTGGAGCAGGGTGGCGAGGTCCTCCGGCGCAGCCACCCGCAGGTCCACCTGCAGCCCGCTCCCCAGCCGGGCGGTGGTCTTGGTTTCGCCCCGGGCCAAAAGCTCGGCGCCGGGGTAGGCGCCCAACCGCGCGGAGAGAGCCGACGGGTCGCGCGAGGCCGCCACCAGGTCCAGGTCGCCGACCGTCTCGCGCCCGCGCCGGGCCGAGCCGGCCAGCTCCACCGCCGCGGTCCCGGGCGCGCCCCGCAGGTGGGCGAGGAGCGGCTCCGCCTCGTCCAGCGCCCGGGCGAGGAGCACGCGTCGATCGGCGGCCTGCGCCCGCACCCGCTCGATGCCTGCGAGGATGCGGGCCTGGGTCCGCTCGCCGAAGCCCTTCACCCCGGCCACGCGCCCGTCGCGGCAGGCGGCCTCGAGATCGGCGAGGCCGCAGACGCCCAGGGCGGCGTTCAGGGCGGCGACCTTCCTCGGCCCCAGGTCCGGCACCTGGAGCAGCTCCAGGATCCCCGGGGGGTGTCGGGCCCGGAGCTTGTCCAGCGTGTCGCTCCGGCCCGTGGTGTGGAGCGAGGTGATCTTCCCGGCCAGCGCCTCGCCGATGCCCGGCACCTCGGTGAGCCGCTTCTCGGCGACCAGCCGGCCGAGGTCCTCGGCCAGCCCCTCCAGGGCTCGCGCGCCGGTCTCGTAAGCGCGGACCTTGAAGGGGTTCTCGCCCTCGAGCTCGAGCAGCGAGCCGATCTCCCGCAGGGCCCGGGCCACGCCGAACTTGTCCAGCACGAGGCGCTTATATACCGTCCCGCGGGAGCGCGGAGATGGCAGCTCGACGAGGGACCCGGGAGGCGAGCGTGGGCCACGAGGAGCACCGGAAGCAAGCCCCCCGGACCGTGCGGGTCTTCGTCATCACCGCCTCCGACTCGAGGACCGAGGCGGAGGACACGAGCGGCACCTACCTGCGCGGCGCGGCGGCGGCGGCGGGGCACGAGCTGGCGGGGTACCGGCTGGTGAAGGACGAGCCGGCGGAGATCCGCGCCGCCCTGGCCGAGGCGGCGGCGGCGGGGGCCGACGCCGTCCTCCTGAACGGCGGGACGGGCATCGCCGCGCGCGACCGGACCTACGAGGCGGTGGTGGCGGTGCTGGAGAAGCGGATCGACGGCTTCGGCGAGCTGTTCCGCGCCCTCTCCTACGCCGAGATCGGCAGCGCCGCCATGCTCTCCCGGGCGGTGGCCGGCGCCTGGCAGGGGAGGGCGGTCTTCTCGGTGCCCGGCTCGACCGCGGCGGTGCGCCTGGCCTGGGAGAGGCTGATCGGGCCGGAGCTGCCGCACGTCGTCCGGGAGCTGCGGAAGGACAGGGGGGGCGGGTGAGCGTGGTCCGGCGATGATCTCCCCCCGCCGCGCCCGCGCGCTCCGCCCGCTGCTCGAGCGGCTCTCGACGGCCCTGGACCGGCGGGCGCGCATCGCCGCCGACCCGGTGGAGTTCCCGCGCGCCTTCGCCGACCCGGCCGACGCCGAGGTGGCGGGGCTGCTGGCCGCGAGCCTGGCCTACGGGCGGGCGGATCTGTTCCGGCCGGTGGTGCGGAGGGTGATGGAGGTCGTGGGGCCCTCGCCGGCCCGCTTCGCCCGCTCCTTCGCGGCCGCGCCGGACGCCTCGCGCTTCGCGGCGATCGCCTACCGCTTCAACCAGCCCGCCGACCTCTCGGCGCTGGTGGCCGCGGCGGGCGAGGTCCTCCGGCGCCACGGGGGGCTGGGAGAGAGGTTCCGGGCGCTCTACCTGGAGGCGGGCGGCGGCCCGGGCGCGCTCCGGCCGGCGCTGGCGCGCTTCGCGGCCGAGCTCCGGGGAGCGCCGCAGGTGGGGCCGCTCCTGCGCGGCCGCGGCCGGCGCGGCCTGCGCCACCTCCTGCCCGACCCGGCCGGCCCCGAGGCCTCCAAGCGCTGGAACCTCTACCTGCGCTGGATGGTGCGGGGCCCGGACGGCGTCGATCTGGGGCTGTGGCGCGGCGTCCCTGCCTCCGCGCTGGTGGTGCCGCTCGACACCCACGTCCACCGGGTGGCCCGGGCGCTTGGCCTCACCGCCCGCCGCGACGCGAGCTGGCGGACCGCCGAGGAGATCACCGCCTCCCTGCGGCTGGTGGACCCGGACGACCCGGTGCGACACGACTTCGCGCTCTGCCACCTGGGCATGAGCGGGCGCTGCCCGGCGCGGCGCGATCCGGCCTGCTGCGCGGCCTGCCCGCTGGGCGGCGCCTGCCCCGCCGGTCGGCGGGAGCGGGCGGCGAGGCCCGAGCCGGGCTAGCATGGTACGGTGGGAACCGCCTCCTCGAGCCTCCGCCACGCCTTTCGTGCCCTCCGCCACCGCAACTTCCGCCTGTTCCTCTCCGGCCAGTTCGTCTCGCTGGTCGGCACCTGGATGCAGTCGGTGGCCCTGGGCTGGCTCCTCTACCGGCTGACCGGCTCGCCCTTCCTGCTGGGCCTGGCCGGCTTCCTCACCCAGATCCCCAGCCTGGTGATCTCGCCGCTGGCCGGCGTCTGGGCCGACCGCTGGAACCGCCACCGCCTGGTGATCGGCACCCAGGCCCTGGCCATGGTGCAGGCGCTGGCGCTGGCCGCGCTGGTCCTCTCCGGGCGGGAGGCCATCGGCCCCATCCTGCTGCTCAACCTGCTGCTCGGGGTGGTGAACGCCGTCGACGTCCCCGTCCGCCAGTCCTTCGTGGTGGAGATGGTCGCCGGCGGCAACGACCTCCCCAACGCCATCGCCCTCAACTCCTCCGCCTTCAACCTGGCCCGCCTGGTGGGCCCGTCGCTGGCCGGCGTCCTGGTGGCGGTGGTGGGCGAGGGCGTGGTCTTCCTGCTCAACGGCCTCAGCTACCTGGCGGTCATCGGCGCCCTGCTCGCCATCCGCGTGCCGCCCGGCGGTCACCGGGGCCGGGCGGACGCCGACCTGTGGCCGCACCTGCGCGAGGGGCTGGCCTACGTCGCCGCCTTCAAGCCCATCCGGGCGGTGCTGCTGCTCCTGGCCGCGGTGAACCTGCTCGGCATCTCGGCCACCGTTCTCCTCCCCATCTTCGCCGGCGACGTGATGCGGGGCGATGCCGACACGCTCGGGCTCCTGGTCGGCTCCATCGGGGTGGGGGCGCTGATCGGCGCGCTCTACATGGCCACCAGGCGCAGCGTCCTGGGCCTGGGCCGGGTCATCGTGGTGGCGGTGGTCCTCTTCGGCGCGAGCCTGCTGGCCCTGGCTGCCTGCCGGCGCTCCTGGACGGCGGCGCCGGTCCTGGCCGTGACCGGCTTCGGGATGATGGTCCACATGGCCTCGTCCAACACCATCGTGCAGACCCTCGTCGACCCGGCGAAGCGGGGCCGGGTGATGAGCTTCTACGCGGTGGCCTTCATGGGCTCGGCGCCCTTCGGCAACCTGGTCATGGGATCGCTGGCCGCCCGCATCGGCGCTCCCTGGGCGGCCGCCCTGGGTGGCCTCTGCTGCCTGGCCGGGGCGGCTGCCTTCGCCCGGGCACTCCCCGCGCTCCGGGCCGAGGTGGTCCCCATCTACCGGCGCATGGGGGTCATGCCGCCGGAGGCCCAGTTCGGGGCCGGGCCGCAGGAGGTTGCCGGGGAGTAGGGCGGGCGCGAAGGATCGGCCGTCACCGCGGCCCGCTCCGGCGCACGACCTCGAAGGCCTCGGCCCGCAGCGCGCACAGGGCGAGCTCGTCCATGGAGAGGGCCTGCCGCGCCTGCTCCACCAACCCGGTCCAGTTGGCGTCGAGCCCCGAAAGCGGCGGCTCGGGCATCCGGGTGGAGAGGGGGCCGGCGTCGGGCGGAGGCGGCTCGAGCCCGGCGCCCGCCTCCCAGACCAGCTGCTCGGCCACGATCAGGGCGGCGTTGAGCGGCTCGGGCCGGCCGTGCACCCGCACCTCGTGGTGGGTGGCCACCAGCTGCTGGATGGAGGCGGGGAGGCCCCAGGCCCGGGTGAGCAAGGCCGAGGCCTGCGGGTGGGCCTCGTCGATGACCGGCGCCAGCTCCTCGAAGGGCGTGCGGCGGAGAACCGGGTCCTCCGCCAGGGCCAGGGTGGCCGCGGCGAAGCCGACGTCGTGGAGCAGCCCGCACAGGAATGCGTGCTCGGCCTCCACCCGCGTGCGCCGGCACACGACCCGGATCACGTGGGCGGTGGCGCTGGAATGTCGGGCGAGGCGGGCCATGGCCAGGTCGTGGCCGGGGGCGCGGAAGACCTTGAGGTGGAGGGCGGCCTCCAGCACCAGGTCGCGGACCCCCTTCACGCCCAGCCGGATGGCGGCCTGGTGGAGGGTCTGGATGGGCGAGCGGGAGGAGTAGGCGGCCGACTGCGCCACCGAGACCACCCGGGCGGTGAGGACCGGGTCGCGCTCCAGGGCCGGGGCCACCTGCTCGAAGGTGACGTCGGGGCGCTGGGCGAGCTGGAGGATCTCCACCGCCGCGGCAGGGAGAACCGGCGGCTGGTAGCTGGGCGAGGAGAAGGTCCGCTGCAGCCGGGCGGTGAGCTCGTCCTGGTCGAGGGCGGCGGAGGGTTGCAGCACGGGGGGCCATGGAGCGAGTGGCGTGCCAGAGCACACCCCCCAGCTGGCGCCGGGTTCGGCGTTCCGCCCTGGGGCGAGGCCGGCCCATGGGTGGGCGGGGCCCCGCGACCGCTAGTCCTTCTCGACCCCGGCCAGGAAGAGCTGGTCGAGGAAGGCCGTCGCCAGCGACCCGGGGCCCCGCGCCGTCCGGCCGGCGCGGCCGGCCGCGAGCTTGAAGAGGGCCGAGCCGGCCACCGCGGCCCGCAGCGGGCTCGGTGCCGCGGCCAGGAAGGCGGCGATGACCGCCCCCAGGGCGCAGCCCACGGCGGTGACGCGGGTGATGAGGGGGTTCCCGCCGGGGACCGAGAACACCTCCTCCCCGTCGGTCACGAAGTCCACGGCACCGCTCACCGCCACCACCGCGCCCAGCCGGGTGGCCAGCTCGCGCGCGCGCGGCAGCGCCTCGGCGGAGCCGGCGGTGGAGTCCACGCCCTTCCCCCCGGCGGCCTCCCCGGCCACGGCCAGGATCTCCGAGGCGTTGCCCCGGATCACGGCGGGGCGGTGCTCGAGCAGCTCGGCCACCACCCGGGTGCGATAGGGGAGTGCCCCGGCGCCGACCGGGTCGAGGACCCAGGGCCGGCCGGCGGCGCGGGCGGCAGCCGCGGCCGCGTGCATGGCCCGGGCGTCGGGCGGGGTGACCGTCCCCACGTTGAGCAGCAGCGCCTGGGCCAGGGCGGCGAAGCCGCCCGCCTCCTCCTCGGCCACCACCATGGCCGGCGAGGCGCCCACCGCCAGCAGGGCGTTGGCGGTGAAGTTGTCCGCCACCAGGTTGGTGATGCAGTGGACCAGGGGCGCCTTCCTTCGCAGGGCCGAGAGGTCCGCGGCGAGCTCGGGGTGGGGCCAGAGGCGTTCGGTGCTCACGGGAGAACCCTAACCGCGGTGGGGGGGCGGATCGACCGGCCCCGAGGGGCGGTGGGCGGACCCCTATACCCGGCGCATCCGCTGCCGGAGCTCGAGGACGATCTCGCCCTCGCGGAAGACGCGAACCGCCCCGGTGGTCTGGGAGACGGTGATGGCGATGGCCTTCGACTCGGCGCTGATCGAGGCGGCGGCGCTGTGCCGGGCCCCCAGGCCCATGGGCAGCTTCACCTCGCGGGAGCCCGAGAGGAGGTATCGGCCGGCGGAGAGCACCACCCCGTCCTCGCGGATGACGAAGGCGCCGTCCAGGGCGGAAAAGGTCTTCACCGCCTCGCGGATGGGCGGGTCGAGGGCGTTGCGCTCCGCCTCGCTGATCCCCTGGAACGGGTTGAGGATGAGCTGGCGGCTCTGCTCCATCACCGCGGTGGAGTCGCCGATGACGATGATGGTGCCGACCGGGTGCCCCTCGTAGCCCTCGGCGCCGATCTCCATGGAGGTGTGGATCAGGCTCTCCACCACCTGGGAGGAGAACTCGGGAGGGAGCCCCAGGGTGTCCACCCGGATCTTCTCCTCCGGGTCCTCGGAGCCGATGGTGACCTTGACCAGGGTGTCCATCACCTTGTCGTCGCCGGGCCCGGACAGGGCCAGCACCGTGTCGCCGTCCTTGAGCAGGCCCGAGGACTGGGCCGCCACCACCGCCACCTTGATCTTCTCCACCCGCGTGTAGTCGTAGGGGGGGATGATCACCGCCGTGTACTTCTTGGCCTTGAGCGGGTTGGCCAGCGCCTCGGTGGTGACCGCATACACCAGCTTCTTCTTGGCGGGGCGGCCCCGGAGCTCGGTCGAGGTGAGCGGGTGATCGGACACGTAGAGGAGCCGGTCCACCTCCGGGCGGGACATGAGGGCCAGGGCGCCGCGAAGGAACTCCCGGTCGAACTTGCCTTCCGGCATGGGCCGAGGATCGTCCCGCCGCGCTGCCGAGTAAAGGAAACGGTGGCCCGCGTGGCGCCCGGCGGGAGCGCCGCCCTTGCCTTGACAGGTCCTGCCCCGCCGTTTAGGTTCTCCGCCTTCTTTTTCGGCCCCGCGGGGGGCGCGGACGCGAGGGAGAGCACTTGAACAAGAAGGATCTCAAGAGGTTCAAGTCCATCCTGGAAGAGCAGAAGCGTCAGATCTTGGTCCAGGCGAAGAAGACCCTCACCGAGGAAGCCAGCTTCGACACCGACGACCTCCCCGACGAGATCGACCTCGCCTCGAGCGAGTACACGCAGTCGATGATCTTCAGACTGCGCGACCGGGAGAAGTTCCTCCTCGCCAAGATCGACAAGGCGCTGGCCCGCATCGAGAACGGCACCTTCGGGATCTGCGAGAAGTGCGAGGAGGAGATCTCGCTCAAGCGCCTGGAGGCCCGCCCGGTCACCACCCTCTGCATCCGCTGCAAGGAAGAGCAGGAGCAGAAGGAGAAGAGCTTCGGCTAGGCCTAGACCTCGAGCTTGAGCAGCTTCCCCCCGATGAGGAGCTGGTCGCCGGGGGAGAGCGGGGTCGGGCCCGAGAGCTTGCGGAAGGTCCCGTTGGAGCTGCCCAGGTCGGTGACGGTGACCGTGTCGCCGGCCAGGTCGATCCGGGCGTGGCGGGCGGAGACGTAGCGGTCGCCCGGGAACATCACCTCGCCGGCCTCCCGCCCGACCACGTTCTCGCCCTCGTGGAGCGGGTGGATCTCGCCCAGGCCGCCCCCCTCGAGGAGCTGGGCCAGGCGCAGGCGGCAGCCGGGATCGGCGCCCCCCCAGGCCCGTCCCCCCCCCGCCTCCGCGGGCGGCCGTGGGAGCGGCTCCACCCGGAGGAGCTGGCGGCCCAGCCGGAGCTCCTCGCCCGGGCCCATGCGGTGGGGCGCCCGGATGCGCAGGAAGGTGCCGTTCACGCTGCCCAGGTCCTCCACCGTGACCTGGTCGCCCTTCACCGAGAAGGAGGCATGGCGCGGCGAGATGGTGGGATCGTCGGCGATGAGCAGCTCCCCCTCCAGCCGCCCGCACACGCAGCTGGGGCCGGTGAGCGGGTAGGAGGGGCCGGGGGTGCCGTCGGTCCGGACCGAGGACAGGCGCGGGCCGCGCCCGGCGGGCGGGGCGGTGCGAGGCGCCTCCGGCGCCGGGGTGGCGGCCACCTCCGCCCCGCACTGGGTGCAGAAGCGGGAGCCGGGCTGGCGGGGCGCCCCGCAGCGGCCGCAGGGGGTGGCGGTCGCCGGAGCCGGTGGGCGGGCCGCCGGGCGGGTCAGGGGCTGGCCGCAGTCGAGGCAGGTGAAGAGGCTCGGGTCGTTCTCCCGGCCGCAACGCTCGCACTTGACCGGCTTGGCCACCGGACCGCATTTCGCCATGCGCCCGGCGGCGGGTCAATGAGGCTCCCGCGCTCACGGGACGGGACGCAGGGTACAATGGGACCCCATGGTCGAGTGCGCCGAGTGCCACGGACGGTTCGAGGAGGGCTCCCGCTTCTGCCCCTACTGCGGGACCGCCGCCGCCCCGGCCGCAGCGCCGGCCGACCCGTTCGTCGGCGCCGTGGTCAACGGCAAGTTCCGGGTCGAGGCGCTCATCGGCCAGGGGGGGATGGGCCGGGTCTACCGGGCCCGGCACCTCACGCTCGATAGGCCGGTGGTGCTGAAGATGCTGCACCGCGCCTACTCCGGCGACCCCCAGATCGTGCAGCGCTTCCAGCGCGAGGCCCGGGCCGCCTCCCGCCTCAACCACCCCAACTCCATCGCCGTGCTGGACTTCGGCGAGGCCGAGGACGGGACGCTGTTCATGGCCATGGAGTACCTGGCCGGCCGGGATCTGGCCCGGGTGGTGGCCGAGGACTTCCCGCTGGGTGAAGCCCGCATCGTGCGCATCGGCGCACAGGTGCTCTCCGCCCTTTCCGAGGCGCACGCCCAGGGGGTCATCCACCGCGACCTCAAGCCCGAGAACGTGATGGTGGAGCCCCGGCGCGGCGAGCCCGACCTGGTCAAGGTGCTCGACTTCGGCATCGCCAAGATCGTGACCGCCGGGGACGGCGAGCCCAAGCTCACGCAGGCAGGGCTGGTATGCGGCACCCCGGAGTACATGAGCCCGGAGCAGGCACGCGGGGCCGAGCTGGACGCGCGCAGCGACCTGTACTCGATGGGCGTGCTCCTCTACCAGCTGTGCACCGGGGCGCTTCCTTTCCAGTCGGACACGCCAGTGGGCTTCCTCACCGCCCACCTCAGCCTGACCCCGGTTCCGCCGAGCCAGCGCCGCCCGGACCAGGCCATCTCTCCCGCGCTCGACGCCCTGATCGTGCGCGCCCTCGAGAAGGACCCGGCCCGCCGCTTCCAGTCCGCCGACGAGATGCGCACCGCCCTGCTCGCATGCGGGGTGCAGGCCGCCGCGCCGGCACCGCCCGCGCCAGCCCAGCCGGCGACCGGCGCCGCGGGCCCGCCCTCGCGCCGGCCGTTCTGGTTCTTCGTCGCCGCCATGGCGGTGGCGGTGGCGGGCGGCAGCGCCGTGGTGGTGATGGTCAAGAGGACCTCGGCGGACCGGCGGAGCTTCGCGCGCGACTCCGCCGCCCAGGCCTCGCCCGCGGCGTCCCCGGCGCGGCAGCCGGTTCTGCAGGCCGAGCCGCCACCGAACGCCCGGGCGACGGCCGCGGCGGAGCCGGCGCTTCCGCCGCCGAGGGTCGAGCCCACGCCGGCGGCAGGCCAGGGGGAGGTGGCGGCGGTGGAGCCGCCGCCCGCTCCGCCGCCCGACGCCGCCAAGGCCTCCCCCCGTCCAGCCCGGCCCGCGGCCCATCCCGCGGCCACGGGCCGGGACCCCGCCAAGGCCATGGCCCTCCTCAGGAAGGCCGAGGCGCACCGGGCCCGGCAGGAGGTGGAGGCGGCCATCCCGCTCTACCTGGCGGCGCTCGAGGCGGACCCCTCGCTGGCCGAGGCACACAAGAAGGTGGCCCTCTGCTACCAGATCAAGGGGGACCCGGAGCGCGCGGTCCTGCACTACAAGCGGTACCTCGCGTCCGACCCGCCCGACGCCGACCGGGTTCGGGCCATCCTGGGGACGCTGGAGTGAGGTGGGCTACCCGTCCACCACCGC
>Ga0335069_10010741_pt1 | contig 12959 bp, 8 predicted proteins | sample Lox_Sample_11_FD_206714 | JGI IMG/M metagenome (GOLD analysis project Ga0335069, IMG submission 206714) | Soil microbial communities from Loxahatchee National Wildlife Refuge, Florida, United States - Lox_Sample_1.1 | ecosystem: Environmental > Terrestrial > Soil > Wetlands | place: USA: Florida... | reverse complement strand
CAATCTTGTGCACCGGTAGGGCGCGCGCGTCTTGAGCATCGAGGCCCAACACGGCACCGAGCAGGTCCATGGGCTTGAGCGTCCCGGCTGCACTGAAGAGGATTGTGGCGTCGATGAAATGAGGTGCACTCCACGCCAGCGTTGTCACGTAGGGGCGCGCGTTTATGATGCGATTGGCGCCCTTGGCGTGCTTGGTGAGCGGGAACTCTGCAGTGTCGCAGAAGGCGGCAATGCGCTCGCGGAAATGGCCGCCGCCGTCGCCGTTGACCAAGTGACTCACATCGACGCGATAACGAAAGGCGGCGATCTGCGTCGCAATACTTGCTCCCTTCAAGGGCACTGACCGGGCGGCTACGATGCGCATCCCCTCGGGAAGTTGCACGTCCATACGCTGACGCACGACCTCGACAGGCAGAGGCTCGGTCAAGTCGATGTCGACGGATTCGCCGTTGCTCTCCACACCGACCGGGAGCGCCGGACCGAAAGCGAAGCGCGGGAGCGGGTGGTAACCCTGCGAGAACGCAATCGGCAAATTGGCGCGGCGGGCGGCGCGATGGAACAATGTCGTGAGCTCGAGGCTGCCGATGAAGCGCGCGCGACCGACCTTGGTGTATGTCAGGCGCACCCGTGCGCGCGCTGCCAGGGATCCCGGGTCATCCACGACCGGGGCGAGTGCTTCGCCACCCGCTGTTAGCCACTCCTCGGCGTTTCCCAAGCCGCTTGCCGGTTCATCATTCTGTTCGGCGATGTCGTCGTTGCCCAGACGCGGGCTTGTGCTCGCGCGCGGCGGTTCCGTCGTTGGCGTCGTCGACGATTGGTGCTCATGCACCTTCGTCTGGATTTTGTGCCATCCACGCGGTTCCCAGGCGCCGGACTCCTCCGCGCCTACGACGATGTCGCTTGCCCAATGATCGATGACTTCGCCCCGATGCTCAGAGCCCTTTGCACCGCGCACGTGGTAGTCAACGTTGCGAATCGTGGTGAAGTCGCACGCGCCGCAGTAGGTGCAGCGCTCGACGCTGCAGTCCGGCGTCAGCGTTCGTTCGAAGGCGCGCGCCAGCTCACGCTGCAGGAACGCCTTTGTGACGCCGCTACTGAGGTGATCCCACGGCAACGGCTCATCCAGTAGACGGCGACGCAAGTAGAAGCCGCCCGAGAGGCCGGTCTCCTGAAGGGCTCGCTCCCAAAGGTCGAAACGGCAAGCGTCATTCCATCCGTCGAAGCGGCAGCCGAGCTCGAAGGCGCGCAGCAGCAACGACCCGGTGCGCCGGTCGCCGCGCGAGAAGATGCCTTCGAGGTAGGAGAGCCGTGCATCATGCCAGCGGAACTGGATGCGCCGCTTGCCAAACTGCTGGCGCAGGAATCGCTGCCGGGCTTCCATCTCCGCGACCGGGATCTGCGCTGCCCACTGAAAGGGCGTATGCGGTTTGGGAACAAAATTGGATACACTCGCAGTAACCTGGGCGCGAAACTTGCCCGCAGCGGCGACCTTCGTGGACAGGTCGACGATCCCCATGAGATCCTCTTCGGTCTCACTCGGAAGGCCGAGCATGAAGTAGAGTTTGAGAGTCTTCCAGCCGAGCGAGAAGATCTGTTGGGCAGCCGCGATGAGTTCTTCTTCTTGGTATTCCTTTTGAATGATGTCCCGCATGCGCTGGCTGCCGGCCTCGGGGGCGAGCGTAAAGCCAGTCTTGCGTACCCGCTTAATCTGCTCGAGCAACGCCGGTGCGAGTGCGTCAACCCGGGTGGACGGCAACGAGACTGCGACGCGCTTCGCGGTCAGCCGGTTCATCAGCTCCGTGAGCAGTGGATTCACGCAGCTGTAGTCGCCTGTGCTCAAGCTCAGGAGCGAGACTTCGTCGTGGCCTGTTGCGGCCAGGGCGCGGTCGGCCTGCTCCAGTACGCGCCGTGGGTCGCGCTCGCGTAGCGGGCGGTAGATGTAACCCGCTTGGCAGAACCGACAGCCTTTCACGCAACCGCGCATGACTTCCAAGCTGGGACGGTCATGGACGATCTGCATTGTCGGTACGACGTAGGTTTGCTGTAGCGGTACGCTATTCAGGTCACGCACGATCTGCTTCTCAACCTGCGTGTACCCTGATCGTAGAGGGCGGATTTCAACGAGTTTCCCATCCCCGGCGTAGCGTGGCTCGAAGAACGCCGGGACGTACACGCCACGAATTGCGGTGAGTGCGGCCAGCAAGCCGCCGCGGTCTCGTCCATCCCACGCGAGATAGGTGTCACAGATCTCGTGGATGGCGTTTTCACCGTCGCCGAGCAACACTGCGTCGAGGAAGTCGGCGAGCGGCTCAGCATTGAACGCGCATGGGCCGCCAGCGATGACGAGAGGATCGTGCGGGCGGCGATCTGCGCTGCGGAGCGGAATGCCTCCGAGTTGCAGCATGGCCAGCAGGTTCGTATACGTGAGTTCGTACTGCAGCGTGAATCCGACAATGTCGAAGGCGCTGAGCGGGGTTAGTGTTTCCAGCGAGGCCAACGGCAGACCGCTGCTGCGGAGTTCACGCTCCATGTCTAACCACGGGGCGTAGGCACGCTCCGCGTAGACATCGGCGCGCCGATTCAAGAGATCGTAGAGGATCTGTAGTCCGGGATGGGATTGCGCGATTTCATAGACATCGGGAAATGCCAGGGCGAAGTGTAGCGAGACCGCACTGAGATCCTTGCGTACCATGCCGCGCTCGTTGCCCAGGTAACGGGCGGGCTTTTCAACACGGCTCAGCAAGGATTCGTATGCAGTTCGAGTGCTGTCCACAGGCTGCCTCCCCCTGGAATCGCCGCATCATAGGGGGCGGACCCCCAAAGGGCAAGAATTGGCCCCCGTCGAGAAGCACCTTTGGCGTAGTTTCATGCAAAAGGCCAGTCATATTCTTGACTTCGTTGAACGTGACGGGTACCGTGCGCGAAACCTCAGTATCAGGCTCAACATGGTCCGGGGATGTCTGCGGCAGCGTCAGTTCTTAATACGAAGGTCCTAGTTCTCAACCGGTCTTTCCTGCCGGTCCACATTACGTCCGTCAAACGGGCATTTTCGCTTTTGTATCAGGGGGTTGCTCACGCCGTCGACGGCGACTACAGGACCTTCGACTTCAACAGTTGGTCGGACCTTTCGGCCTCGGTGCACGACGATACCATCGGCTTGGTAGACCGGTTGGTTCGGGTGCCGCGTGTCATCCTGCTGCTCGCTTATGATCGAGTCCCCCGGCGCCAGGTGCGCTTCAGTCGTTTCAACATTTACAGCCGGGACCGCAATACCTGTCAGTACTGTGGCGAGAAGTTTCTGCGAACCGATTTGAACCTGGACCACGTGATTCCACGTTCACAAGGCGGACTGTCGCGCTGGGAGAACGTGGTTTGCTCATGCCATGCGTGCAATCGCCGCAAAGGTGGCCGGACGCCGGAACAGGCGGGCATGCGGTTGTTGCATGCCCCTCGCCGTCCGGAGTGGACCCCGTTCATGCTGGAAACCTTCAGTTTGCGCCGCTACAGAGAATGGGCGCCTTTCCTGTCGACGGTGGATGTGTCGTATTGGAACACGGAGCTTCTCGAATAACACTGTAAGATCACAGCGCTGGGGAGAGCGGGAAGCGGGACGCAGCTTCCTTGACCCTCCAGGAGGGCTGTGAAATACTTGGCGGCGGGGTGGTGGTGCGGGCATGCGGATCAAGCAGCTCGAATTAATCGGCTTCAAATCCTTCGTCCATCGAACGGTCCTGGATTTCCCGGCAGGCATTACTGCTGTCGTCGGGCCGAACGGATGTGGCAAGTCGAACGTCGTCGACTCCATTCGCTGGGTCTTGGGAGAACAGAGCCCGAAGCACCTGCGCGGTGACTCGATGGAGGACGTCATCTTCAACGGCAACGAGCGAATGTCCCCAGCCGGCATGGCACAGGTGTCGCTGACCTTCGAAAACGATCCAACCGCCCGTCAGCTGACCGAGCTCGACATTGACATCTCCACCGTTCCGGTGCACTTCCGTGAGCTGACGGAGATCATGATTACGCGCCGGTACTACCGCTCCGGCGAGTCAGAGTACTTCATCAACAAGACGCCATGCCGTCTCAAGGATATTACTGAGCTGTTCTTGGGCACGGGCATCGGCAGCAAGGCCTACGCGATCATCGAGCAGGGACGCGTTGAGCAGCTGATCAACGCCAAGCCAGAGGACCGCCGTCTTTTCATCGAGGAAGCTGCCGGCACGACGCTGTACCGCAGCCGCAAACTCGCTGCCGAGCGCAAGATGGAGCGCACGCGCGAGAATCTACTGCGCGTCAACGACGTCTTGCGCGAGATCGATCGGCAGATCCAATACCTCAACCGAATGGCAAAGAAGGCGGAGCAGTTCCGTGCGCTGCAGGAAGAGATCCGGCGTCTGGATCTGGCTCTGTCGGGGATTCAGTGGCAACGCTTGCTTGCGGTTATTGCGCAGCTGGAAGAAGAACTCATCCACGGGCGAGAAGAGGAGCAGCACGCGCTCGCGGAGCTCGGCCGTTTTGAACAAGTACGCAGCCAGAAAATCGCCGCACAAGCGGCTGCCGAGGAGGAACTGGCGCAGCACCGTGAGACAGCGGCCGTCTTGGAGTCGGAGTGTGCCGGCTTGCGACAGCGGCTGGAGTTGCTGAGTCAGGAAGCCGGTGAGCGCGAACGCCGGATTGGTCGCCTCGAGGCGGAGATCGCCGCGTCGGTGCAACAGTGTGCCGATATCCAGCATGCCATCCACCAACAGGAACGCGAACGTAGCGAATGTGCGCAGTTGGTGCTGTTTGATGAAGGGGAACTCGAACGCAAGGAGGGGGAGTTGTCCGAGGCGCGTGCGCGTGTCGCGGCTGAGACTGCGGCCTTGGAGGCAGCGAAGAACGCCGTCGTCGGACTCGCCGCCCGTGAGGCCGAGTGCCGTAACACGTTGGCGTCGCAGACCCGGCGCCGCGACGAAGCTCGCCGACGGCTCGAAAAATTGTCCGCGGAGCACGCCGAAGCCAGCGCGCGGCTTGCCGAGGTGGAAACGGCTGCGGCCGCCCGCCGTGCGGATGTAACGTCTTTGCGCGATCGCTTGCGTACCGCGGAAGGGGAGAAGGAGCAGCGCGCCGAGCGCGTGCGCGTACTCGCTGAGGAGCGCCGCCGCAAGGAAAGAGAGAGCAGCGAGGCGCACAATCTGCTGGTTCAGTTCCGTTCGCGGTTGGACTCGCTGCAGGAAATCCAGCGTAACTACGAGGGCTACCAGCGCGGCGTCCGCTCGATCCTGCTGGGGGCGCAGCCCGAGGGCGGGGTTCTCGGTGTGGTTGCAGATGTCATCGACGTCCCGCGCGAGCATGAGCGCGCCGTCGCTGCGGCGCTCGGGGACCGCCTGCAATACGTCATCGTCCGCCAGGCGGACGATGGCGTTGGTGCGGTGTCGACGTTGCGCCAAGAGGAATCCGGCCGCGGCAGCTTCATCCCTCTATCCCCGCGGCAGGTTCCGATTAGCGGCCCCGGCGCTGCCAGTCTCAATGGCAATACGCGCCGCTTGCTGGATTTGGTACAGGTAGAGGAACCCTATAGGCGCGTCGCTGAAACGCTGCTCAGCGAGGTAGTCTTGGTTCCAGACCTCGCGGCTGGATTGGCGTTGTGGCGCAAGAATGGCGTGCACGTAACCATCGTTACACCCGATGGCGACGTAATCGACGCAAACGGTGTCATCACGGGTGGGAGCGAGCGGCCGATCGAGGAGGAAATTGTTTCTCGTCGCCGGCAGGCGGGTGAACTGACGGCGGAGATTGCTGCTGCTGAGGAGCGCTTGGCACGCGCGCGTGCATCGGCCGAGCGCGTGCAGAGCGAGCTGGATGAACAGGAAGTTGCCTTGAAGGGGCTCGATCGCGATACCCACGCGCTGACGCTTGAAGTTGTTGCTGCCGAGAAGGATTTGGAACGATTGGAAAGCGAGCGGCCCCGATGGCTCGATCGGCTGGAAGTGGCGCGCTTCGAGGCCGCGACGACGGCTGCTGAGGAGACCGAGGGCAGCGCGCACGTTCGGGCGCACGAGGCTGAGTTGGAAGCTTTGACGCTGCAGCGCGCGACGCTCGACGCAACCCTGCAGGCAAGCCAACTGAGCGCGACTGATGCCGTTGCCCGCGTCGATGATCTGACGACCGAAGTGACGGGCATCAAAGTGCGGGCTGCCGAACGACGCCAACGCCAAGAGGCGGCAGCGGCAGCGCTGGCCCGTCTAATCTCGCAGCGCGAGGAGACCAACGCCCGTGCCGCGTCGATTGCCGCCGAATTGGAAGAGACGCGAAAAAAGTATGAGGAGTTGCAAACCGCGGCACGGGAGACAGAGGAATTGCGCACGGCGCAGGAGGTCCGACGTCAGATCGTCGACGGTGAGATCACTACCGCGCGCGCAGCGCTGGAGGTGGTCAACCAAGCGGTGGCTGATCATGATCGATTGATCCACGACGCGCGCGAGTTGGTGGATGCCACCCGCGCGCAGTGCAATCAGGGTGAACTCGCATTGGCAGAGAAGCGGCTGCGTGCCGAGCACCTGGCCCAGACGGTGCGCGAGAAGTACGCCACGGAGTTGGCCGGGGAACCGATCGTCGAGCAGACGGAAGAGGAGGAGCAGGCGCTGGCCCGGCTCGATGCGTTACGCGAGAAACTCGGCCGCATCGGTGAGGTCAACGTTGGCGCAATCGACGAGTTGCGCGAACTGGAAGAACGCGCGCAATTCTTGCGGACGCAGAAGGAGGACCTCGAACGCTCACTGGCGGACCTGGAGCGCACCATTCAGCGACTGAATCGCGCCTCGCGCACCAAGTTCGCCGAGACGTTCGCTGCGGTCAATGAGAAGTTTCAGGCGGTCTTGCCACGTCTATTCCGCGGCGGCGAAGCGCGGCTGGTGCTGACGGATGAGCACAATCTTCTTGAAACCGGCGTCGAGATCGTCGTCCGGCCGCCAGGCAAGCGACTCGATACCGTGTCGTTGCTCTCCGGCGGTGAAAAGGCGCTGGTAGCCGTGAGCCTGATTTTCTCGCTCTTCATGATCAATCCAACACCCTTCTGCTTCCTCGACGAAGTTGATGCGCCGCTGGACGACGCCAACATCGGCCGCTTCACCAACTTGGTGAAGGATATGAGCGAGCAGTCTCAGTTCATCGTGATCACGCACAACAAGCGCACCATGCAGGCGGCGAACGTCCTATACGGCGTGACGATGGAAGAGCCGGGCATCTCGAAGGTCATCTCTGTGGCCATGCATTGACCTGCGGTCAGCATCATTTCTATGGCCCGCTCCCCATTGGGTCGCTGCAGGCTTCCAAGTTCGATAGCCTATTAGGACGATCGCCTATCGCTGATGGCGTATCGTTGAGCCTGCGTCCTTCCGACGACAAACTATATGCGATAAGCGATCTGCGCAGAGATGCTTTGGACGCCTGAAATCCTGATCGCTGCAGGCAGCGTTGCCGCGCTCCTCCTTGTTGCGCTCGTCCTATTCGTCATTCGCAGCCGCCGTGCGGCGCCATCCCGAGTTGCCGCGCCGGCTGCGGAACCAGCGGTCCCGACCCTGCGCGAAAGTCTCACCAAGACGCGGCAAGGCTTCCTGGCGCGCCTGCAGAGCGCGTGGGCCAGCGACAAGGACAGCGAAGCGCGCATCGCGGAGCTGGAAGAAATTTTACTGACGGCCGATGTTGGGCTCAAGGTGACGCAGTCGTTGCTGGCGAAGCTGCGCCCGCGTGTTCGCGAGCTCGCCGACGTCGAGGCATTGCGGCGCGCATTGCGCGACGAGATGGCAGCGATTCTCGCAAACGGTGGGCAGCCAGAGCTGGCTGCCAAGCCGCGCGTCATCCTTGTCGCCGGCGTCAACGGTGTCGGTAAGACGACGACGATCGGAAAGCTGGCGTACCGCTACCGCGAGGCCGGACAGAAGGTGCTGCTCGTGGCGGCGGACACGTTCCGGGCTGCGGCAAGCGAGCAGCTGCAACGCTGGGCCGAGCGCGTCGGCGTTGGCTGCGTGCATCATCAGAGCGGCGCAGATCCATCCGCGGTTGCCTACGACGGCCTCAAGGCGGCGGTGGCGCGCGGCGTTGATGTGGTCATCGTCGACACCGCCGGCCGGCTGCACGTCAAGGCGCACCTCATCGAGGAGCTCAAGAAGATCGTGCGGGTCATCGGCCGGGAAATCGAAGGAGCGCCGCACGAGGCGTTGCTCGTCATCGACGCTACGACCGGACAGAATGCGATCAACCAGGCACGCGTCTTCTGTGAAGCGCTGCCGCTGACCGGGGTCGTCTTGACCAAGCTGGACGGCACCGCCAAGGGCGGTGCGGTCTTGGCGATTCGTGGCGAGCTCGGCATCCCGATCCGCTACGTCGGCTTCGGTGAGACCCTCCCCGCGCTTGCACCCTTCGATGCCGCTGCGTTTGTCGATGCCTTGTTGGAGACGAGTGAGCCTCCGCGCGGTGTGCCGGCGCGACGCACCCAACCGGCCGATGGAGATCCGGCGTGACGGAAGACACATGCGAGCAACCCAATGCCGAGAGGTTGACGGAGCTGTATCCAGCGTTTCGTAAACGAGTCAAGGCCGTGCTCGACACGCTCGCGTCCCAGGGGCTGCGCCCGCGCATCCAAGACGCCTGGCGCTCTCCCGAAGACCAGCTTGCGACGTACAACTCCGGTCATTCCAAGCTCAAGTACGGCTTTAACAACGTCACCTCCCGGACGGTACACCGGAAGCCTTGGCGGTCGACATGCTCGACGATGAGCACCCGGCCCACGAAGGCCGGGAGTACCTGCTGCGGCTCGCCCTGCTGCCGAGAAGCAAGGATTGACGACCGCGCAGCGGCGCGGACGGCTGACACGCTCCGGCCACCACGTCGCGTCCGCGGGCGCCCGCTTCGCGACGGCCCGTGAGTGACGGACCCGCCCGGGCTGACAGTTGATCGCTGACGGCTTAGGGCCATGTCAGGACAGCACCGGGAGCACTCGCACGCTTGACACCCTGTCGTGCCCTCTCTATCGTGCACCGATGCTTGATGTCCCGAAGCCTATCGGCCTAGAAAGCTTGAAGCTTTTAGAGGATAGAGTGCACCAGTTCGTGGATCAGCACGAACGTGTGCGCCAGCAGTACGACGAAGTCGTCCGGCGGCTGCAGCAGCAAGAAAAGCAACTTGTGGATATGACCGCTCAACTAGAGCGGTACGAACAAGAGCGCTCCGAGGTGAGAAGCCGCTTGGAACGCATTCTGAGCCGCCTCGACGGCGTAGATCTCACCTGAGTACCTATGCGACAGCCGGTGGAAGTTGAGATCATGGGATACCGGCTCATTGTTACAAGCGATGACAGTGAAGATCATATTCGCGAGGTGGCGGCGTACGTGCACCGGCGCATGCAGCAGTTGGCCGAGGGACGCGGCGGCGCTCCGTCGCTGAACCTGGCGCTCGTGACAGCATTGAATATCGCCAGCGAATGGAGGAAACTACAACATCAACAAGAGGAGTTGTGTGAAACAGTCAACCGGACGGCACAGCGAGTCTCAGCCACATTGAATGCTGTGGGTTCGTCTGTTCGGAAAGGAGAAGGCATCGCGAGGCGCAGAGAGACTCATGGTCCAGCGTGACGGCATCCGTATCCGTGCACAGCTCTGACCCATATCATCCGCGTCAGCGGTTCGTGGCCCGTGCGGGCACCGGGTTCGAGCGGTACAAGTCAATGACTGCCGAAGGACGCAAGTGAGCGCTCTTGCCGATGGGGTGTAAGGAGTTTGGCGGTGGGATCTGAATTTCCAGTTTGGGTTGTTTTGGCATTGCTTGTTGTCAGTCTCTTAGGGGGTTGTGCGAAGCGCTATCGATTGCTGGTTATCACTGTGCGTGGTGAACCAAGCATGAAGAGAAGAACGGCTCGTTGGACACAACGAGCTTCAGGTCCCCCTCGGCACAGCACGTAAACCAACCACCCATTCGAGCCTACTGCCGACCTTCGCCCCGGTCTCAGTGACCGGAACATGACCGTGGAAAAGCGTGCGATTCGGCAGCAACTTAGGGAGCAGCGTCGCGGTCTCTCAGCGGATATCGTCGAGGCGGCCGGCCGTGCTGTGCAGCCGCGCTTGCAAGCATTTCCACCGTATCAGGTTGCGCGCGCGGTGATCGGCTACATCGCCGATGAAAACGAGGTGCCAACGGCCGCACTATTGGCGGGTTCGGTTCGCGATGCCCTGATTGTCTACCTGCCGCTCACCGCAGGCGGTGTTGCTCGCTGGCGTCCCGGCCAGGACCTTGCGGTTGGACGAGGTGGTGTGCGTGAACCTGCCTGCAGCGTGCCGGAGCAGCCGGAGATCCCGGCGCTTGCCCTCGTTCCGGTGGTTGCCTGGGACCGATACGGAACTCGTGTCGGTCGTGGCGGCGGGTTCTACGATCGACTCTTTGCCACGCTGCGGAGCGGGATCACGCGCGTTGGCCTGGCGTACGAATTTCAGGAATTCTCACGGCTCCCACGAGATGTGTGGGATGTATCGATGCACTTTGTGATCACGGAACGACGCATTGTGCCTTGCGGCGATGTGCCGGTGGAGGCGTCGGTCCAGAAAGGAGGGCTGCAGTTGTCATGAGCTACGTTTTGCCTGGTTTAGTGGTGTTGGCCTTGTCGGTGGTGCTCGCGGTCATCTTCGAGTTGGTGCGCCGGCAGCAGACGCGTCAGCAGGCGCAAAGTGCCGACGAGACTGCGCAGCGTGTCGTACGTGAGGCGCGTGCCGAAGCGGAGAGCGTTCGGAAAGAAGCCGAAATCAAAGCTAAAGAAGTGATCTTGCAGGCCAAATCGGAGGTCGAGAAGGAGTCGCGCGATCGCCGCCGCGAGTTGCAACAGCTCGAACGACGGCTGGTCGGGCGCGAAGAGAACCTGGAAAAGCGCGGTGAACAGATTGAGAAGCGGGAGGCCGAGTGCGGCAAGCAGGAGCAACTGCTGCGACAAAAGGAGTGGCAGCTGGCGGAGCGACAGGAGGAGTGTAACCGGACGGTCGATGAGACGCGGCAGCAGCTTGAGCGGGTCGCTGGACTGACGCGTGAGGAGGCCAAGCGCAGCCTGATCGAACAAATGGTCGACGAGGCGCGGCACGATGCTGCGAAACACATTCGCATGGTGGAGGAGGAGGCGCGCGCCGAATCCGATCGTCGCGCGAAGAAGATCATCAGCATCGCCATTGAACGCCTGGCGGGGGAATTTATCGCGGAACGCACCGTATCGGTCGTGCACCTGCCGAGCGACGACATGAAAGGCCGGATCATCGGCCGCGAAGGTCGCAATATCCGCGCGATCGAGGCGGCAACCGGGGTCGATCTGATCGTCGATGACACTCCCGAATCGGTCATCGTCTCGTGCCACAATCCCATCCGGCGTGAGATCGCCCGCATCGCGTTAGAGCGCTTGATTTCGGACGGGCGCATCCATCCGGGGCGGGTCGAGGAGGTGGTTCGCAAAGCGGAACAGGAGATCGAAGAGAACATCCGAGAAGCGGGACAAAAGGCAATCTTCGAGGTTGGCATACACGGCGTCCACCCAGAGATTGTCAAGTTGCTGGGTATGCTGAAGTACCGCTACAGTTATGCGCAGAATGTCTTGATGCACTCCATGGAATGCGCCTTCATCGCTGGGGCGATGGCGGCCGAGTTGGGACTGAACGTGAAGCAGGCGCGGCGCGCGGGCCTACTGCACGACATTGGCAAAGCGCTGACGCATGAGGTCGAAGGATCACACGCGATCATCGGTGCTGACATTGCGCGCAAGTACGGCGAGTCGGCAAAAATCGTCAACGCAATTGCTGCGCACCATGAGGAAGTGAAGGCAGAGACGATTCTGGCACCGCTCGTCGATGCGGCCGATGCCTTGTCTGGGGCGCGCCCGGGGGCACGTCGCGAAATGTTGGAGAGCTACGTGAAGCGTCTGGAGGAACTCGAGCGCATCAGCAACTCCTTCAAGGGCGTTGAGAAGTCGTTTGCGGTACAGGCCGGCCGAGAGATCCGCATCATCGTCGAACCGCGTGCCATCAATGACGAGCAGGCGGGGACCTTGGCCCATGATGTCGCCCGCAAGATCGAAAGTGAGATGACCTATCCCGGGCAGATCAAGGTGACGGTAATCCGCGAAACACGTGCGAGTGAGATTGCCAAGTAGACAGGAAACGAAGGCGTACGGCGCCCTCACGTGAGGGCGCTGCGATTGAGTCATGCGGATACTTTTCCTGGGTGACGTCGTCGGCAAGCCGGGCCGACAGGCGATCCAGTCGCTCCTGCCGCGCCTCATCCACCGCGAAGAGCTGGCGTTGGTCATCGCCAACTGCGAGAACGTGGCGGCCGGCGCAGGCGTCGACCCGCAGGGGGCGCAGGCGTTGCTCGATGCCGGAGTCGATGTGCTGACCGCCGGCAACCACGTATGGCGTAGAAAAGAAATCATTGAGTTCATCGACAACGACCAGCGCATGATACGGCCAGCGAACTTTCCGCCTTCAGTTCCGGGAAGGGGCTGGACGGTTGCAGAGACAGCCGACGGCACACCGGTGGCCGTGGTCAACCTAATTGGCCGTGTGTTCATGGATAGTGTTGACTGTCCGTTTCAGACTGCGGCGGCGTTGTTACCGGATGTACGCGCGCGCGCCCGTGTCGTCGTCGTCGACATGCACGCCGAGGCGACGTCGGAGAAAGCGGCGATGGGGTGGTTCCTGTCGGGCAAAGTAGCGGCGGTGTTGGGTAGTCATACGCACGTCCAAACCGCCGACGAGCGCGTTTTGCCAGGTGGGACTGCGTACATTACCGACGTTGGGATGTGTGGTCCCACTGAGTCGGTGATTGGGGTGAAAAGGGAGCTGGTAGTACAACGTTTCCTCACGCACATGCCGGTGAAGTTCGAGGTCGCTGGAGGGCCGGTGGTTGTGCAGGGGGCACTCGTTGATGTGGATCCCGAAAACGGACGGGCAGTGGGC
>Ga0335069_10010740_pt1 | contig 12960 bp, 6 predicted proteins | sample Lox_Sample_11_FD_206714 | JGI IMG/M metagenome (GOLD analysis project Ga0335069, IMG submission 206714) | Soil microbial communities from Loxahatchee National Wildlife Refuge, Florida, United States - Lox_Sample_1.1 | ecosystem: Environmental > Terrestrial > Soil > Wetlands | place: USA: Florida... | reverse complement strand
GCGCAACCTGCTCTTCCGCAACCGTCGGACGAGCAGTGAGTCCACCGTTGCCGCCGTTGTAGCTGACGCGGTTAACCGTCACGTTATTGACCACGGTCTTGTTGTAAACATTGGTCACATTGACCACGTTCACGTTGTTGACGGTGCGGTTGTAGTAGAAATCGCGGCCGTGCCAGTAGCCGCCTTCATAACCGCGGCCGAAGTAGCCGAATCCGTAGTTAATTCCGCCGTAGAAGCCCACGGTCGGGCCCCAGTATCCAACGTGCCAGCGGTAGAAGCCGGCATCCCATCCCCACCAGCCGGGCGTCCACAGCAGGCCAGGCTGAGGCGCGAGCACCCAGGTTCCGGGCACCCAGTAGTAGCCGTCAGGACCGTAAGCCCAGTAGCCGGGGGTCCAGATGTATCCCGCGGACGGGCATGGCGGCTGGACGTAAACCGGAAGCGGCGGCGGCCCAAAGCTGACCGACACGAACACTCCGGCGAAGGACGAAGCAGTGACGAACAAAGTAAGCACGAGCAGCGCGCAACGCACTAAATTGAGGTTCTTCATAAATCTCCTGTTGGGCCACCGCCTTCGCTTTCCGCTCGTGCTTTACAACCGCCGGTTGCGAGGCGGCGACGCCCCTGGTCACCAGTTACCTTCTAACTGGCTCCGGATGTATAAACCCCGGCACGGAAGCGATGTTGCTAGGGCTATGTGATTGATAAGAGGGAGCTTTACGAATGTTGACGATAGTTAGGCAAATGCGGTTTTTGGACAAAGAAAAAAGGCCTGTTTTTGGCAGGCCTTCTGGGAAAACCGGTTTCTTACTGGTGCGCGGTGGAACCCTCTGACGGAGGTATGGCCGCGATTGGCTGCGTGACTTCCTCGGTGATGGCCGGGAGCGGGCTCTCGAGTGCGATGCCCAGCACCTGATCCATCGTGTCCACGAAATGCAGCTTCATCGCGGTACGTAAATTCTCCGGGACCTCAGCCAAGTCTTTCTCGTTGTCTTGCGGGAGGATTACTTCGAAAAGTCCAGCGCGATGCGCAGCGAGGAGTTTTTCTTTCAAGCCGCCGATGGGAAGAACCTTGCCGCGCAGAGTGATTTCTCCAGTCATCGCGAGATCCCGGCGTACGGGAATCTTGCTGAGCGCGCTGGCAATTGCAGTGGCGATCGTGATTCCGGCAGAGGGACCATCTTTTGGAATGGCACCCTCGGGAACATGCACGTGGATGTCGAGGGCGCGGTAGAAATCGCGAGCCAGGCCGAGACGCTGGGCACGCGAACGCACGTACGACATGGCGGCTTGCGCCGATTCCTGCATGACGTCGCCGAGCTTGCCGGTAAGGGTCAGCTTACCTTTGCCGTCGACGACGGTAGCTTCGGTGCTGAGAATCGAGCCGCCGACTTCGGTCCATGCCAATCCAGTAACGAGCCCGACTTCGCTGCGCTCGTGCGCCAGCGTGTCGCGGAACTTGATCACGCCGAGGAAATCGTTCACGTTTTCGGCATTGATGGTGACGTTGTAGCTCTCGCCTTCCTTGACGACCTTGCGGGCAACTTTGCGGCAGACGTTGCCGATCTCGCGTTCAAGGTTACGGACTCCAGCTTCGCGAGTGTAGGAGCGAATCAGCGAGGTGATGGCGTCGTCGGTGAATTTGACGTTCTTGTCGGTCAGGCCGGCCTGCACCATCTGCTTCTTGACCAGGAACTGCTTGGCGATCTCGACTTTTTCCGGCTCGGTGTATCCATGCAGCCGCAATACTTCCATGCGGTCCTGCAGAGCGGCGGGAATGGTGTGCATCACGTTGGCAGTGGCGACAAAGAAGACTTGCGAGAGATCGTATTCGACGTCGAGATAGTGATCGACGAACATGAAGTTCTGCTCGGGATCGAGAACTTCGAGCAGTGCGGCTGACGGGTCGCCACGGAAGTCCATCGACATCTTGTCGACTTCGTCGAGCATGAAGACCGGATTCTTGGTTCCGGCCTTCTTCATCATTTGAATGATCTGGCCGGGTAGAGCGCCGATGTAGGTGCGGCGATGGCCGCGGATTTCGGCTTCGTCGCGCACACCGCCAAGCGACATGCGAACAAACTTACGCCCGGTGGCCTTGGCGATCGACATACCCAGCGAAGTCTTGCCGACTCCGGGAGGCCCGACGAAACAAAGGATGGAACCTTTTGGATTCTTGACTAGCTGGCGAACGGCGAGAAATTCAAGGATGCGCTCCTTGATTTTCTCCAGCCCATAATGATCTTCGTTGAGGACCTTTTCGGCGCGGCTGATGTTGCGGATTTCTTTGGAGCGCTTCTTCCACGGCACCGCGAGCAGCCAGTCGAGATAGTTGCGGGAAACGGTCGACTCGGCGGACATCGGCGGCATGGCTTCGAGCTTTTTGAGCTCCTGTACGGCCTTGTCGCGAACTTCCTTGGGCATTCCCGAGGCTTCTATCTTCTTCTTTAGCTCGTCGAACTCGCTCTTCTCGCCGCGGCCCAGTTCCTTCTGGATGGCCTTGATCTTCTCGTTGAGGTAGTACTCTTTCTGGGCGCGCTCCATCTGGCGCTTCACGCGGGACTGGATGGTGCGGTCCATGTTCAGCTTCTCGATTTCGATGTCGAGGACGTCACCGATACGGGTGAGACGCTCCGCGGGATCGAAGATTTCCAGCAGTTCCTGCTTTTCTTCGATCGAAAGTTGCAGGTTGGCGGCGATGGTGTCGGTCAGCTTGGCCGGGTCTTCCATCCGCACCGCGGCGATCATGGTCTCGTAATTGAGAGACTGGCACAGCTTCACATACTGCTCGAACAGCGAAGTGACCCGCTGCATGGCGGCTTCGACTTGCGGGTTAGTTTCGACCGCGTAGCGCGCCAGGCGGACCGTCGCCTGCATGAAGCCTTCAGTTTCCGTCACCTGCAGAATTTTGCCGCGCTCGATGCCTTCGACCAGGACCTTGATGTTGCCATCGGGAAGTTTGAGGCTCTGAACGATATTGACGACGGTGCCGACCTGGTAGATCTCGTTGGGCTTGGGCTCGTCGACGCCGGCGTCGTGCTGCGTAGCCAGGAAAATTTTCTTATCGGCGGCCAGCGCTTCTTCAAGAGCGCGCACGCTCGACTCCCTTCCCACCACGAATGGGGTCATCATGTAAGGAAAGATGACTACATCGCGGATGGGCATCATGGGCAGTTTTTTGGTCTCGAATTTTTCCTTGGCTGTGGTCACTCCGTCTCCCGAACCATCAATGAAAATGACCGTGGGCCGCATTTACGCGGCTTCCGGCCTTATTTGAACCTGTGGATAGTGTACTGCACTCGCCGGGTTTTCCCATAGCCTGAGTGTGCTAGGGTGCCGGAAAAGTCTCTAGCCGGCTTTTTCCATCATGGCGAAGGAGGCGCTTTTCTTTTCGACCATCTCGCGTGTGACTTCGAACTCTTTGACCTTTTTCTGGCTCGGGAGGTTGTACATCAGTTCGAGCATCAATTCTTCGAGAATCATCCGCAAACCGCGGGCGCCGACTTTTCGGACCATGGCCTGGCGGGCCACGGCGCGGAGAGCGTCGTCGCTGAACTTCAGGCGGACGTTCTCAAACTCGAACAAACGCTGATATTGCTTGACGATAGCGTTCTTCGGACGGGTGAGGATTTCGATCAGGGCGAATTCGTCGAGGTCTTCGAGGACGCCGACAACGGGCATGCGGCCGACAAATTCGGGGATGAGACCGAACTTGATGAGGTCTTCAGGCTGCACGTCACTAAGCATTTCAAAGTTGCGCTTGCGCTTCACGTTCGCGTCTTCCACGCTTTCGCCGTCTTCACCGGCCTTGAAGCCCAGAGACTTCTTACCCACACGACGGCCAATGATTTTGTCGAGCCCGACAAATGCTCCGCCGCAGATAAAAAGAATGTTGGTGGTGTCGACCGGGGTGAATTCCTGGTGCGGGTGCTTGCGGCCACCCTGCGGAGGAACGTTGGCGATAGTGCCTTCGAGGATTTTCAACAGCGCCTGCTGAACACCTTCACCGGAGACGTCGCGGGTGATCGAGGGATTTTCGTCCTTGCGGCCGATCTTATCGACTTCGTCTATATAGATGATGCCGGTTTGAGCGCGGCCTACATCGCCGTCCGCGGCCTGCAGAAGTTTGAGAATGATGTTCTCGACGTCCTCGCCGACATAGCCGGCCTCGGTGAGAGTGGTGGCATCCACGATAGCGAACGGCACGTCCAGCATGCGCGCCAGGGTTTGGGCCAGCAAAGTTTTGCCGGTGCCGGTCGGACCGATCAGCATGATGTTCGACTTGGTCAACTCGATGCCATCGCTGGTGCGCTGGCGGTTCATGTGAATCCGCTTGTAATGGTTGTAAACCGCGACGGCCAGCTTCTTCTTCGTCTGCTCCTGCCCGATCACGTACTCGTCGAGGAAAGTTTTTACTTCCTGCGGCTTCGGCAGTTGCGTAGGCGCAGCGGCGGTTGGCGTCGAGGCGCGGTCGTCTTCCAGAATGGAATTGCAGACGGCAACGCACTCGTCGCAGATGTAGGCGCGGGGGTAGTCGCTGGGGGATGAGATCAGCTTGGCGACAGCGTCCTGTGATTTATGACAGAACGAACAACGCAAAATTTCTTCAGTGCCACTTCGATTCTTCACGCAGTCTCACTCCTCGATCGACAATCGCCGATCATACCCCTTTGCCGGTCTTGTAAATGATATCGTCGATGATTCCGTATTCCTTAGCCTGTTGCGCGTTCATGATGAAGTCGCGCTCCACGTCTTTCTCCACCTTGTCGAGCTTCTGGCCGCTGTGCTTGGAGAGCAACTGGTTTGTAATCTCCCGCATACGCAGGATTTCGCGGGCGTGAATGTCAATATCGGTTGCCTGACCGGAGAGGCCGCCCATGGACGGCTGGTGGATTAGAATTCTCGAATTCGGCAGCGCCAGGCGTTTCTTGGCTTCGCCCGCTGACAAAAGTAACGCCGCCATCGAGGCCGCCTGTCCTACGCACAGCGTCATGACATCATTCTTTACATACTGCATGGTGTCATAGATCGCCATGCCAGCCGTGATCGAACCGCCGGGAGAGTTGATGTAGAGCTGAATGTCCTTTTCGGGATCTTCCTGCGCCAGGAACAGCATCTGCGCGATTACCAGGTTGGCAATGTTGTCGTCGATCGGCGTGCCGATGAAAATAATGTTGTCACGCAGCAGGCGGGAATAAATGTCATACGCCCGCTCGCCCCGACCGGTCTGTTCAATGACCATGGGTACCAGCATCGTCTGCTCCTTCACACTTTTCGTTTGCACTCCGATCGCCACAAGTGTGTCAGTGGGATGCGGAGTGGGTTGCTAGGCAGACTGGCGATAGAGAAAGTCGAGAGTCTTCTCGGTGCGGATCCGGTTCCGAATCCGATCGAGCGCTCCGTCTTTTGTCAGTCGAGCACGGATCGCCTCCGGCGTCTGCTTGGATTGCTCCGCCAGAGCGACAACCTCACGATCAATCTCTTCGTCCCCAACCTCGATTTTTTCCTGCTCAGCAACCTTTTCTAATAGTAAGGACGCCTTCACTTCCTGCACTGCCTGGTCGCGCTGTCCGGCACGCAGGCGGTTCAGGTCCATTTTCTTGAGATCTTCCGGCTTCATGCCTTGAGCCGCCAAGGCCCGCAGCCCGCGCTCCAGGCGAACGTCGATCTGGCGCTCAACCAGAGCTTCCGGCAATTCGAAATCGTTGCGGCGGACCAGTTCCGTGACCAGCTTGTCCTTGGCCTCGCGTTCGGCATTGTGCTTGCGTTCCGCTTCCATGCCCTCGCGAATCCGCTTGCGAACTTCTTCCAGGCTGGCGAACTCTCCCAGCTCTTTCGCGAAGTCATCGTTCAGCTCGGGCAAAGTTTTTTGTTTCAGGGCTTGCACTTTCACTGTGTACTCAAAAGTCTTGCCGCGGAGACGCTCGTCGGCGAAGTCCTCGGGATACACCACGTCAAATGTCTTTTCGTCGCCAGCCGACACCCCCCGCAGGTTGGTGGTGAACTCGGGCATGGTGTCCTTGCCGGCGATTTCTACCAGGACTTCGTCCATATGAACCGGCTTGCCGACGCCATCTTTCGGCTTGCCATCGAGCCCGACCTGGGCGTAGTCGCCGTCGGCCGCCGGGCGGCCTTCTATGGAAGAGAAAGTTGCCTGGCGTTCCTGCAAACCTTTTAATGACTGCTCGACTTCTTCGTCGGTGACTGAGACGTCGGCCTTATCGGCACGAAGTTCTTTGTAGCCCTCGACCTTGACGTCGGGCAAAACCTCGAAGCTGGCCTTGAAGCGCAGAGGTTCGCCGTCATGAATGTGAAGATCGGTGACGCGCGGCTGCGATACGGGCATCAGGCCCAGTCGATCGCTCTCCTGTCGGAAGTAGCGCGGAACCAGCACATCCACGACTTCGCTTTTGATCTCTTCGGAAAAGCGCTGGCGGATCACTGACGCGGGAATATGACCGCGGCGAAAGCCGGGAAGTCGCGCCAGCTTCTGATATTTCTGAATTAGGGTCTCGGTTTCGCGGGCGACTTCAGCTGCGGGGACTTCCACTTCGATTTCGCGCCGCGTATTTCCGGTCGTCTCTGTGGGACTCACGTGTTACCTTTCGCACGATGATCCAGGCGCTTTGACTGTCCAGCCCCAAATCCATCGAATTTCAATCTTGAGTTTAAAGACAGAGAGAGAGCAGCGTCAAACGACGGAGGGCGTTTTTTGGGTTCAAAACGGGACGAAAGTAACATGCCGCTGTTTGACAGTTTGATGCCGGTACTTTTCCGCAAAAGCAAATCTGGTTCGCAAGAGTTTTCGACGATGCTCAACTGCCGCGTGCGAATTCGAGACACCCGAATTCCTAAGAACGAACATTTCCCAGTCATTTACTCCTGCACATCGCGAACTGTAACGATTTCCTCCGAGTCTGCACTTTACCTATGAGCGCGGCATGTGGAGGTTGCATGGACACGCTCATATCAAAAAGAGAGGAGTTAGTATGTTGCGGGAAAAAGGTGGGCGCTTTCGCCAAATACGAGCTAACGGTTGGGTCGCATCAAGCTCAGCATCCCTTCTGCTCATGACACTTCCTGGTGTTAATCCCCGCCTTGGCAGATGATCGGCCGTCGTCCGGCCAATTCAAGCACATCACTATTTAAAAACTATGAAACGGCAATTTGGGAAAGTTCTGTGCAGCAAAATCGCAGGGTTGAGATCCACGAGTCCGGTAGTTCTTTTCTTCGCCATTTTAAGTGGCGTGGTCAACGCCCAACCGGCTCCCAAGCAGTTCGAGCCATTCAACACTTTCATCGCGAACACGCGGGTCGCGACCATCGCGGACTTCAGTTCGAAGTCAGACAGCAAGGTAAAGAACGCGCAGTCGTTCGAGGAGATGCGTCAGCACATCCTCAGCCTGTACCACGGAGTAGAAGTCAGCCACAGCTTCGTGCTCGATTCCGAGCAATTTGATTGCGTTCCGGTGGAGCAACAGCCGGGCCTGCGCCTGCAGAACTCGCGCCAGATCGCCCAGGCGCCACCTCTGTCTGCGCTTCGCAGTAATGCGCAAAATGACAAGGCCGGCAAAGCCGTCGAATTAACGTCGCAGATCGGGCCGAACCAGCAGTTCGACGAGTCCGGCAACGCCATCGGATGCAGCGACAACAGCATCCCGATGCGCCGCGTCACCCTGGAGCAGATGAGTCACTTCGCAAATCTGCAGGACTTCTTCCAGAAGGGCGCTGGCAGCGACGGCCAGGCTCCGAAGCCGGAAAATCACCAGCCACAAGCTCCAGATGGCACGCACAAGTACGCTTACACCTATCAGTATGTGAACAACCTGGGCGGCAACTCCAGCATTAACCTGTGGAGCCCGTATGTGTACTCGGGAGAAATTTTCTCGCTCGGGCAGCAGTGGTATGTCGGCGGCAACCAGACCGCGGAAGTCGGCATGCAAAATTATCCCGGCTATTACGGTGGAGAGAATTCGAAGCTCTTCATTTACTGGACGGCGGACGGCTACAAGAACACCGGCTGCTACAACCTGACTTGCGGCGCCTTCGTGCAGACCAATGGCAACTGGTACTTCGGAGCTGGCTTCATCACCTACAGCCAGTGGGGCGGAGCGCAGTATGAATTCAGCGCTCAGTATTACCTCTACCAGGGCAACTGGTGGCTCGCGCTCGGCGGACAGTGGGTCGGATACTATCCCGGCTCGGTGTATCGCGGCGGCCAGATGACACACTATGCGACGTTAATTGAGTACGGCGGGGAAACCGATGGTTACAACCCGTGGCCTCCGATGGGCAGCAGCGGTTGGGCCGGTTGGGGTTGGTCCTACGCGGCCTACCAGCGCAACGTGTACTACCGCGACTTGTCTGCGATCACCAGGTGGACTAGCCTCACCACCGTGCAGCCGTCGTCGAACTGCTTCACCACTGCTGGGCCATACTGGTCAAACAGCAGCGGCTGGGGCATCTACTTCTACTACGGCGGTCCTGGCGGCTACAACTGCTACTAGGCATAGCTGAACTTTGGCCGGGACGATTGCGGAGAAACTGCCGAACGGGTCCCGGCCAATACTAAGAAACAGCGGTAAGCTTCGGTCCAAAATACAGCCAGGTAGAAAACCACGGACAATCTGACCCGCTCAGATTGTCCGTGGCGACGTTTTGGATCAGTGGCCGGTAATGATGTAATTCCCTACACCAACGCCGCTCTGCGAAATTCCGTTGCCGGCAGCGATGGCTTTGATGATCGTGCTGGTTGAAACCGTAAGCGTGCAAGGATTCGCACATGACGGTGATGATGTCGTCGGGAACGAGCCGTCGATTGTGTAATAAATGGTCACGCCGCTAGTGGTATCGGAGATGGTGACGGTCTGCGGTTTGGAATATGTACCCGGCGCGGGCGAGTAAGTTGGTGTGTTGGCCGCGATGGTGTAGGTCGCAACCGAAACGCTGCTGGTGGCGTAGCCACCGCCGGAAGCGATGGCTTTGACCGTCGTTGTCCTGGCGACTGTCAGCGTGCAAGGATTCGCACAGGCCGTGGATGACGTGGTCGGAATTGTGCCATCGGTTGTGTAGTAGATGGTCGAACCGCTGTTTGTGTCCGAGATCACCACGGTTTGGGTTGTGTAATACGTTCCCGACGCCGGCGAAAATGTTGGCGCCGGGTCCTGAATCTGGAAGTATCCACTTGAGACCGAACTGGTCAGGTAGCCATAGGCTGCGGTGATTGCATTGATGGTGGTGTTTTTCGTAACTGAAATTGGTGACGTATAAAGCGGTGAATTGGCAGTTGGGGTTGATCCATCCATCGTGAAATACATCGGCAGATTACCGGTATTCGACAGCTTCACCGAAATCGGCGCGGTGAAGATCGACGGGGTTGGCGAGAAAGTTGGCGGAGGCGCTGTAGGCAGCACGATGGAATACTGTCCGAGCGCCATGGTGCTTCGTGGATAGCCGGGGTAAGTTGCCATCGCGCGGATCGTGGTTGAAGTCGTGATTTGAATCGGACTGGTGTAGACGGGAGAGTTATTGTTCGGAATCGACCCGTCGGTCGTGTAGTAGATCGTGGCTCCGTTCATCGCGTCGAGGATGGTCACGCTCTGCGGCGAATGATACGTGGTCGGGGTCGGAGAGAAAGTCGGTGTAGGAACTGCCGGATCTCCCGGATGCATAATCGAAGCCCAATATGCCAGCTGGGATTTCGTGTATGCGTGCGCCCCAGGCATGCCCGGAGGCATGGTCAAGTTGTAAGGGTTGGTGATGCCATCGTTGCCAACGTGACATTGCCCGCAAGCAAGGTCGACATCCTGCCAGTTCGCTGACCCGAAGGTGGTTCCATCCAGCGGTGAGTATTCCGGTGCGACACCGAGCGAAGTCAGGTTCTGGGTGTGAAGCTGATCCGGGCTTGGGAAGGTTCGGTAGTTCGCGTCGGTGCTGATTCTGAACAAGTGACTGTTCGGCTGCCCAAGAGCTGCTTGCATGTGACACGTGATGCAGGCTCCCGGGATATCCGCTGGAGTCCCGGTCGGGAACGGAGTGCCTGCACCCATGGGATGATTGATGTTGTTCATGATGGTTGCCGATAGCCGATGGCACACGGTGCAGTCTTTGACAATCGGCTTGGGCGCGTTCACTTCGGAAACGGTGCTTTGGTGCGGATCATGACAACCGGTGCAGCCAAGATTCTTGGTGGGATCGAAGCGATTCTCGCTGAACTGGCTGGCGTACGTGCCGGATAAGGTGATGGATAAGTCAGCAGTGTGCTGTGCGTTCTGGATCAGGCTGCCGCTGAACCGGGCATGAGGGCTATTCAGGAAAGCCTGCCCGGCCTCGTGGTCAAGATAGGGTTTGTAGATCCATTTATTCGAGGGATTCTGCAGGCATGTTGCGTAGGATGCGGTCGAAAGGTCGGAACAATATCCCCGATCGATTGTGGTCAGAGCATTCGCGGGGTTAATACTGCCTGGAACGGGTGGATTGGAAGTCGGGTCCGCCTGGGTGATGACTTCGCCGCGATGGCACTCCATGCAGAGCGCAGTGGCAGCTTCGTTGTGCGGCTCAGTAACGGTAACTGGATCCCAGGGATGAGATCCCCAACCGTAAGCGGCAACGTGACAGCGCTCGCATTGAATTCCAGTCAAGTACCAGGAAGAAGTTCCGTACGGACCGGAGGCGGAATAACCATCGCTGGGCATGCGGCTGAACTGCGTGTCGGGAATCGGAGACATGACGTCGTTAGTATTCGCAGTCGGCTCGGGCCCGTAGTTGGTGAAGTTGTAGCCGGTAGCGTGGCAGCGGGCGCAGTCAAAGTTGCCCTGCGGATAAAGATCGCCGGTGAAGCCGCTATCGAAGACGGTGTTCAGGTGAGTGGCAGATGGATTCTTGCTGCCGCCGTAGTTCTGCCAACCTCCGTACATGTAAAAAAGATTGCGCATTCCACCACCAGCGGGAGTTGGCGGCACAACCGTGTATGGCGCCGGAGCGTGCGCGTTGTAAAGCGTATAGAAAGGATATTCGCAGCCAGGATCGGTAGGCTGCAGACCATTTTGCACGGGTGTGCTGAGCGGATCGCACCAGCCTAGCGTGACCTGTCCGGTAGACCAGTTGTAAAGGCTGCCCGATCCATAGTAATCGTCGGTGGTGAGGTAAGCGGCGTTATCGGGGCCTCCCCAGAGAACGCCGGGAGCGAACTTTCGCATCGTGTTCTTATGGCCGGTAAAAAGATAGGGGAGAGTGTCTGTCCCGTAGTGGCAACCCAGGCATTGATTGACGTCGGAATAGTAGGTCGTCCAACCGCCGGCGCCGTTATTCGAGGCGCCGTCTCCGTGGTAGACCTGACCAGTTCCGTTAGGCTGATAGTTCAGAAAGTCGACGGGCTTGCATCCTTGGCTCAGATAGCACTGCGCGAAGGAATTTATGACCGCCAGGAAGATCCATGCTACTGACCACGCGACTACCCGCCTCGTCTTCATGCTAGCCTCCGGTTTTTCGCTGAAATTTGGCCCTGAAATGCGGTGCGTCTGGTGAAGAAGTGGCGAGTGCAAACGCGATGATGGAGGCAGGGAGCGCCGGGGGTGCTCCATCGAAGCTGGTTGCGTGAATTTTCCCGAAGCGGAACAACTCCGCTTGTTTCGCCGAACTGACGGGGAAGTTTGACCGCAACCCAGCGTTCGCCACGAGGATCAAAACTCAAGGCTTGTGTAGCAAGAGGAAGAGGACGAAGTCAGTGACTGGCCGCACGGAGCGGCGTGACTTGGGAAAAAGAAAACCGGAGCGGAGGCCGCCCCGGTGAGATTATCGACGATTGCTTGTGAGCTATTTGAGAACGCGGAATGGAACGTTGCTTTTCAGCTTGCCACCGGATGTGGTGACGGTGACGTATCCAGTGGTTGCGCCTGCAGGCACGGTCGCGGCTATGAACGTGTCGGCTTTCACTTTGAAGTCAACCGGAGTTCCGTTTAGCGAGACGCTGGTGGCACCCGTGAAACCCTGACCGAGGATACCAAAGCGTCGACCAGGCCCGCCGGCACCGCGAAGGAAGGTGACGAAAGGCGGAAGGCCCATATCGAGGCTGAAGATGGTGCCGCAACCGGGACTATTGTTGGTGTAGTTACAGTTCGCTTCACCTCCGTTGAAGGTGTCACCGTAGAACTTTCCGTCAGTCGCCTGGGTCAGGCTTCCCCAAGGACCAGCTCCGTCGTCGGGATATCCGGCAAAGTCATGTATTACCGACGCTTTTCCGTTCGTGGGCATTTCCAGGATAACCCCGTAATAAACATATTGGCCGCCTTCCTGGGTTGTAATGTACAGATTCCCGTCGGTACCTTGGATCATTAGATTGGGATTGTTTCCGTCGACAAGATCCGATACGTCGGTAAAGACTCCAAGTGGAGTCACCTGATAAGCGAAACTTTCCGTTGTTCCATAAAAATTTCCGTCAGTTCCGAGGATCATGCCGCCAGGATAAGGCTGCGAGAAATTGCCCTGAAACGTATATAGCAAAGTGAATTTTCCATTAGGCGACACCCTGAAGACTGTGCCCCTTTTGTACAATCCACCGTTTTCAGCTGTTCCGTACAAATCGCCGTTGGCACCTTGGACCAAAGTACCCCACGGGTTCTCGCCATCTGAGCAGTAGTTTTCCGGACAGAAGCTGTAAATTGTGGTTACCACGCCGGCGGGGGTCATCTTGAACACAGTGCCACAACCGCCGGGACAAAACTGCGAAGGCGTTCCACCATAGTATGTAGCACCGTAGAAGTTACCATCCACTCCTTGGATCAACGCTCCATAAACGCCATAGCCGCCAGTTCCTCCGGTGAAAGTGTAGACAACTGAGAAATCTCCTGCTGGGGTCGCCTTGAAAATGGAATTGCCTGCGATGCCGTAAAAGTTTCCGTCAAAGCCTAAGGCGAGGCCATATACCGGATGCGTCGGACCGTTGGATTGAAAGTTGTACAA
>Ga0335069_10010739_pt1 | contig 12960 bp, 12 predicted proteins | sample Lox_Sample_11_FD_206714 | JGI IMG/M metagenome (GOLD analysis project Ga0335069, IMG submission 206714) | Soil microbial communities from Loxahatchee National Wildlife Refuge, Florida, United States - Lox_Sample_1.1 | ecosystem: Environmental > Terrestrial > Soil > Wetlands | place: USA... | reverse complement strand
AGTTCTCGATGTCCGGCACCATCTTCTACCTTTTGACTTGCTTCCAGGGTCCGATGCATAGCCTGCGCTCGGTCAACGCCATCGTCTCCAAGACCGACTGGATTCCGGGTCACGCGCACATGGCCGTGCTCGGCACGTTCTCGTTCTTTGCCATGGCCGGCGTCTATCACGTCGTTCCGCGCATCTTTCATACCAAGCTGCACTCCGAAACATTAGCCAACTGGAGCTTCTGGCTCTTCCTCATCGGCGGCCTCGGCATGTTTACCGCGCTGTGGCTGGGCGGCTTCTGGCAGGGTTGGCAGTGGAACAACCCGTCGATTCCATTCATCGACACCGTGGTTGCCCTCAAGCCTGTCTGGATGGTCCGCTTCCTTTCCGGAATCCTCATCTTCTCCGGAATCGTGCTGTTCCTGTTCAACATCATTTCCACTGCGATCGACGCAGGGCGCGCACCTGAGCCCGCCTTGGCGCCGGCAAAGGCCTAGGCGAAGGGAGAACGTATGCTGCACAAGACTGATTCCAATGCGACCTGGTTTGTGGTGGCTGCCCTTGGCCTGTTCTTCATTGGAGGCCTGCTCACCACCGTGGCTCCGCCGCTGCTCGACAAGAGCTGGGCAAAGCCGTTCGAGAACTCCGATCCCGCCAAAGGACCCACCGGCAAGCTCGTCGACTACACCGAGCAGGAGAAACGCGGCTACGCCATCTACATCCGAGAAGGCTGCAAGTACTGCCACACTCAGCAGACCCGCACACTGCTGGCAGACACCATCCGCTCCGGATGGAAGGGTGTGCCCGCACCCGTTTCCACCCCCGACGAGTTTGTCTACGACTACCGCCAGACCTTCGGCACCAAGCGTACCGGTCCCGACCTCTCGCGCATCGGCGGCAAATACAACAAGCAGTGGCACGCCGCGCACTTCCGCAATCCGCGCGACCTGGTCCCCGGCTCCATCATGCCGCCCTTCCCGTGGATCGCCGACAACCCGCAGGAACTCGACGACCTGGTCGCGTACCTGCAGACGCGTGGCCGCGCCAAGAACTGGCGGCCTGACAACGACTACGAGAAGTGAGGCTCACCATGACCGACTACACCTATCCGAGCGTGTACTTCTCGTACTTTCTCTTCCTGCTGCTGGCCGTGGGAGCCGGGTTCTTCTTCTTCCGCTCCCTCAAGGACGGCTATCTCGGCCACGACAGCGAAGAGCCGAAGTACCGCATGCTTGAAGACGAACCGGACGACGATGCGTCGTTGTCCAAACGCGCCCATGCGCCTCGGAGCTGAAAAATGACCGAAGAAAAGAAAGCGGAATTGAAGGAATATGCCGACGGTTGGATCACCGAACGCAAGGGCACCGGCATTCCACCTTTTCTCAAACTCGCCTACCCCATCATTCTCATTGCGGTGGTCGCTTACCTGTTCCTTTACATGAACGGTGAAGTGAACCACTCCACACGCGGCAATCTCGTCCAGCAACTGAATGCCGTTACCGGAAGCGCCAACACCATGATGTACATCGTCGTGGCCCTCATGGTCGTCTTTGGCATCCTCCTGCTCGCCTTCGTCTACGGCAAGTCGGAGCACGAGGAATAAACAGAAAATGACGCAAGCAAGCGGGCAATTCGACCGGATCGGCGGGGCAGCCTACTGGATGGAAATGGTAAAGTGCCAGCACGCCTGCCCCGTGCACACGGACGCGTGCGGCTATGTCAACGCCATTGCGGAAGGCCGCGATGAAGACGCATATCGCATCGCGCGCGCGACCAATCCGTTCGCATCCATCTGCGGACGCGTCTGTGGCGCACCGTGCGAGGCCAATTGCCGGCGCGGAAGCCTCGATGAGCCCGTCTCCATCCGCGCACTGAAGCGCTTCGTCACAAGCAAGTTCGGCCCCGAAAGCGGCGACTTCACCCACTACCGAGACGGTTGCAGCCAGAAGATGCTTCCGCCCAATCGCGCGAACCGCGAGCCGGTGGCCGTCGTCGGCGCCGGCGTCGCCGGCATGACCGTTGCGCACGACCTTGCCCTGCTCGGTTATAAGGTCACCGTTTTTGAGGCCCACTCGTCGCCCGGCGGAATGCTCACGGCCGGAGTGCCGGTCTTTCGCCTTCCCCGGGATCTCGTGATGGCGGAGATTCAAGCCATCCTCTCCCTCGGCGTCGACCTCCGCTGCAACCAGCGCCTCGGACGCGACTTCACCATCGCGAGCCTGCGTGCCCAGGCATACAAGGCCATCTTTCTCGGCGTCGGCCTGCCCAAGGGACGCAAACTCGATCTGCCCGGCTCGAACCTCGCCGGCGTCTACGACGGCATGGACTTTCTGCGTGCCTTCAACGAGGGCAATCCTCTGCCCGTTGGCAAGACGATCCTCGTAATCGGCGGCGGAAACGTCGCCTATGACGTTGCCCGCTCCGCCGTGCGTCCGCTTGAAGCCATGGCCCAGGAAGACACCGTCGCCGATATCCAGCGCGGCGAATCCGTCGCCTACGACGTCGCGCGCTCCGCAATGCGCATCAGCCACGACAAAGAAGTGCACGTCGTCTGCCTCGAAAAACGATCCGAGATGCCGGCCGATGAAGTTGAAGTCGTCGAAGGCTCCGAAGAGGGCCTCGTCTTGCACAACTCCCGCGGTCCGCGCGAAATCGTCGGCAAAGATGGCCGAGTCGCCGGCCTGCGCACCGTCGAGTGCACCTCGGTCTTCGACGCCAATGGCCGGTTCAACCCGAGCTTCGACGAAGACCACATTGAAACAATCACCGCCGACACCGTCATCTTCTCCATCGGCCAGTCCTCCGATCTGTCCTTCCTGCAACCCGGCGATGGCGTCGAGTCCGTGCGCGGCCTCATCAAAGTCGATCCCGAAACCTACCAGACCACCGCTCCCGACGTCTTCGCCTGCGGCGACATTGCGCATGGACCGCGCCTGTTCATTCACGCCATTCGCTCCGCGCAGATTGCCGCACGTTCCATGCACGACTTCCTGCGCGGATCGCGCACCGAAGAAGTGGTCCAATCTTCCTGGGAATCCGCGGCGTACACCATGCGCGAGGACTGGGATCAGCTGCGGCGCGCGCATCCTCCGGTGGTGCCGGCAAAAGAACGTGCCAACTCGCTCGTGGTGATCGAAGATGCCTTCCCGCCCGATTCTGCGCGGGCTCAGGCGGCTCGCTGCCTTCGCTGCAACGTCAACACCGTCTTCGAAACCACCATCTGCGTCGCCTGCACAGGCTGCGTCGACGTCTGCCCCGAGAACCTCATCCGTCTCACCGGCCTGCCGGAACTCTGCTCAACCGATGAAGGCCGCGACTGGGTGGCCGGTCTCCTGGGCGTGCCCCCCGCAGAAATGACAAAGATCTCTCCTGAGGAGTTGGCGAGTCTCGGCGGTGTCCTTCTCAAAGACGAGTCGATCTGCATCCGCTGCGGGCTGTGTGCTGCGCGTTGCCCATCTCACGCGATCACGATGCAGCGTTTCAACTTCCGTCGCGAATGCGTCACGCTCCCTGGCCTCAATCCAAAATTGAAGTACAGCGCCCCGGCCGGGAATGGAGGCGCAACTCCGACGCGAGAGCAGCGATGAGCGCCACTGACTTCTCTCTCGTCCTCGCCTTTGGGCTTCTCTCCAGCCTGCATTGCGTGCAGATGTGCGGACCGATCGTGCTCACCTACAGCGTCGCCGCGAACACGGCGGCAGGGCGTCGCCGGTTCCTCGGTCTGCATCTGGCCTACAACGCCGGACGAACCGTTACCTACATGCTCTTGGGCGCCGGCGCCGGGCTCGCCGGAGGAGCCATGGGCTGGGTCGGCCGCCTCGCTGGCGTCGAGAACACCGCCGCCATCGTCGCGGGCATTGCCATGATCCTCACCGGCATCGCCATGTTCGGCTTCACGCCCCTATTCAGAAAGTGGACCGGATTCGCCCTGCCGTCGCGGCTGCTTCGGCCTGCCGGCAAACTCATCGCGTCTCCCGCCGCCCCGTCCAAGCTCGCCCTCGGCCTGCTCATGGGATTCCTCCCCTGCGGCCTGGTCTATGCCGCGCTCATGCGTGCAATCGGAACTGCCTCGCCAATCGACGGCGCTCTCACCATGCTGGCCTTCGGCATGGGCACAAGTCTGGCTCTGATTGCCGTCGGAATCGGATCGTCGGTCGCCACACAAAAGGTCGCACGCTGGGGGACAACCGTCTCGGCGATCACGGTCCTGATCATGGGTCTCGTCCTCATTGGAAGAGGTGCACTCGCAGGCCCTGTCATGCATCATCACATGCACTGCACGCTTCCTCAGTAAGAGTCTGAACTCATGAACGCTTCCACGCTCCAAAAGGCCAACGGCAGTCCAAGGGTGACCATCCCGGGAACGAAATTCCATCGCGTTCGCAAGACAGTTCAAACCATCTGCGTCATCATCTTCATTCTCCTTCCGCTCTTCGACGTGATGCGCTTCGATCTCCCCCGCCAGCGGTTCTACTTCTTCGGCGCCGAACTCTGGATCAGCGAATTCGCAATTCTCTTCCTCACCATGATGTTTCTCTGGATCCTGGTCGCCGCCATGGCCATGATCTATGGCCGCTTCTACTGCGGGTACCTCTGTCCCCAGATGATCTTCAGCGAAACAGCCAACACCATCGAGAAGAGCATCGTCCGCTTCGTCAATCGCAGAATGCCTGAATCCGGACCCGGCTTCAGGCGCGTCGTCGCCGTCGCACTCTTCTCTCTCGTGTTGCTGCCTGCTTCGGTCTTTGTCACGTTCATCTTCGTCTCTTACTTCGTACCCCCCGCCGATCTCCTCCATCGCCTCCTGCATTTGGATATGCGAACCGCCGGCGGCATCGTCGGCGCCAGCGTCACCCTCATCACCTTCCTCGACTTCCTCTTGCTCCGCCAGCGCTTCTGCACCGCCATCTGCCCCTACGGCTATCTGCAGAACATGCTGGCCGACAAACATACGCTGCTCGTCCATTTTCACGATCCCAACGACGAATGCATCAAATGCAACAAGTGCGTACGCGCCTGCCCGATGGGCATCGATATCCGCAAATCGTCGCACCAGCTCGAATGCACGCATTGCGCGGAATGTATTGACGCCTGCTCCGGCATCCTCGGCAAGCTCGGCAATCAAACCGTGATCCGCTACGCCTGGGGTGACACCGAGAAAGAAGCCGCCAGGGCCAACTGGCTCCGACGCATCGGCTTTCGCGACGGCAAACGCATTGTCGTTGCAGTCTTGCTCCTCATCTACGCAACAGGCCTGTCGGTCGTCATCGGCATGCGTGAGCCGGTCCTGCTGCATGTGATGCCCGATCGCGCCGTACTCTACTCCATCGGGCCCGACGGCCAGATTCACAATCGATTCCGCATGCTCGCATCCAATCGAGGCCATGCCCCGGCCAATGTCATGCTTTCAGCCACCGATCTCAACGGCGCGCAGATTCAAGGTGTCGACAACGTCCTCGTCCTCGAGCCCGGCGCAACTTCTCAAAAAGGATTCGATGTGGTTGTGCCCGCAGCCTCGCTGCAACCAGGCATTAATCGCATGCGGATTCTGGCCCGAGTCCTTCCAGGCAACCAGAGCCAATCCTTCGCAGAGACATTCTTCGCTCCGCCGAGCCCGTCATCGGATCCAGGAAAGGGCAAGAACTAAACCAGCGCCGCGTCGATGACCCGGCGAGGAGATGAAATGAATCAATCGCAGCAAATCCTTCCCCCAACGTCGCAGCGACGGCCGATCGCTCCCCTTACGGTCGTGCTCGCCCTCATCATGAGTTTCTTCTGTGCGGTCCTCGTCTTCGTTTACGTCGAAACCAAGCGCGCCAACCCTGTCATGCTCGATCAGCAGGGCCGGCCGCTCTCGCAAGGAGCGCAGCAGACCCACCAATGACCGCCGTGGCCACAACCTGCGGGCTCTGCGACCTCGACTGCGGAAGTCAGACCGTCTCCCGCGTGTTCGAGGGCCGCGACATGGACTTCTGCTGCATGGGTTGCGCGAACGTCTACGCCATCCTCCTTGAGAGCGGCGTGGTCGCAAGCGGGCAGAACATCCGCGAGTCCGAGATCTTCCGCCGCAGTCTTGAACTCGGACTCATCTCCAGGCCGTCTCCTCTCCGCGTCGACAAGCCCGCCCTTCGCCCCGATGCCCCGACCGAGGAAATCCTCTATCAAGTCGGTGGAATGTGGTGCTCCGCCTGCGGCTGGCTCATCGAGCACGCACTGGAAAGGATGCCCGGCATTGTCTCGGCCGAAGTATTCTTTGCCTCCGATCTCGCCAAGGTCCGGTACTGCCCTCTCTATCTGCCGCCCGACGCCATCGCGTCGCGGATCAGCCAACTCGGCTACAAGGCGGCCGCCTATAGCGGTGACGACACCGCCGGCAAAAAGGAAACGCGCGATCTGGTTCTGCGCCTCGGCGTCGCGGCGTTCCTCTGGGCCAACATCATGGCCTTCAGCGTCATCCTCTACGTCGGCTACTTCGAGCAGATCGCTCCCAGCGCCAGTCGCTTCCTTCCATGGGTCCTGTTTGCGCTCGCCACGCCCATGGTCTTCTACTGCGCGCTACCCATCTTGCGGTCTGCTGTGATCGGCCTGCGCAATCTGCAAATCCGGATGGAAGTTCTGCTCTCGCTGGGCATCCTGACGGCCTACGGTCTGAGCATATCCCAGACACTGCAAGGCCGAACCCATGTCTACTTCGATACCGCCGCCGCCATCGTCACCCTCGTCCTTACAGGAAAACTGATTGAACGAGGAGCGAAAGACCGCGCTACACGGTCAATCGCAGTGCTCTACCGCCTCATGCCGAAAAAGGCGCGCATCGCCGACCGCAACGGCGAACGGTTTGTCGCGATTGACGCGCTTCTACCCGGCACCGTCTTCATCGTCAAAGCCGGCGAACGCATTCCCGCCGATGGAACACTCATCGAGGGCGAGACCCAGGCCGATGAGTCGCTGCTGACGGGCGAATCCTCACCTGTCCATAAGAGAATCGGAGACACCCTCGTCTCAGGCAGCCTCAACGCCGGAGGCATCGTCAAGATCCGCGCACTCCGAACTGGCCAGGACAGCACTCTCGCACACATCATTCGGCTGGTCGAACAGGCCTTGAGCAGTCGCGCACCGATCGAACGCACCGTCGATCGAATCTCCCGCATCTTCGTGCCCGTCGTCGTTGCGCTCGCCTTGGGCATCTTCCTCGCCTTGATCTCATGGCACATCCCCACCAATGTTGCGCTCCTCCGTGCCGTCTCCATCCTTGTCATTGCCTGCCCCTGCGCTCTGGGTCTGGCCACTCCTCTCGCCATCACCGCCGCGCTCGGAATGGCCGCCCAGCAGGGCGTCCTCATCTCCAACAGCCGCGTGCTCGAGTCGATGGAGAAGATCGATACCATCGTCCTCGACAAAACCGGAACGGTAACCGACGGCGCCTTCTCGCTTCTCGATTTCGCTCTCACCGGGCCGGCGCAGGACCACGCAGAGACCTTCCTCCACCAGCACCTCCCCATACTTGCCGGCCTCGAGTCGGCCTCGGAGCATGTGCTGGGCCGCGCCGTCCTGCAGTTCGCCCGCGAGCACGGCGTCGCTCCGGCAGATGCCGCCGGTATTGAAATCCGGAAGGGCGAAGGAGTCACAGCGATCTGCTCCGATCGCCGCGCATTTGTCGGAAACAGCAGCCTCGCCTCGGATCAAGACGCACCGCCGGATCCGAAGTTGAATACCATCGCCCTGGACTGGCAGAAGAAGAGACGCACCGTCGTCTACTACGGATGGGATCGCAAAACCATCGGCATCCTCGCCTTCGGCGATCACATCAAGGAAAACGCGACCCGCACCGTCGATCAACTCCGCCGCCGCGGTCTCTCCGTCAGGCTTGTCTCCGGGGATTCCGCAGCGACCACCTCCGCCGTCGCAGCAGAAATAGGAATCGACAACTTCAAAGGCGAAGCCACTCCCCAGGACAAAGTCAGTCTCGTTCAGGAGCTGCAACACTCCGGTCATCGCGTCGCCGTCGTCGGCGACGGAGTCAATGACGCGCCCGCTCTGGCACAGGCCGATCTGGGCATCGCTCTCGGCACGGGCGCCGATATCGCCATGAGCGCCGCTCCCGTGGTCCTGGTCAATGGCGCGCTCAACAAGATCGACGACGCCTTCCGCCTCGCAACCCGCACCAGGCGCATTGTGAAGCAAAATCTCTTTTGGGCCTTCTTCTACAACAGCGTCGGTCTCGCCCTCGGAATTGCCGGCGTGTTGAATCCAATCGTCGCCGCCGCGGCCATGCTTCTCTCCAGCACATCGGTCGTTGCCAACTCCATGCGGTTGAGCCGTCCGCGGAACCCTCGGCGCACCGCAAGCCAAACCAACGCCGCACAACCTGGGCCGGCTTCGACCAATCTCTGACAAAGGAGCGCGCATCTATGGAAAATCTCGGCTCTCCGATGCAGCTCACCCGCGGAGCAGACTATGCGGTTCGCGCGATGATCCACATGGCCGCAAAGCCGGACGGCACGCGATTTCTTCTCCCCGAGCTCGCCCGTCTGACCGGAGCCCCCGACGACTTCCTCTCCAAAGTGCTGCAGGCGCTGCGCCGCGCCGGCTTCATCCAATCGCGGCGAGGAAGATCCGGCGGCTTCGAGATTCTCCCCTCAGGCCGCGAGGCAACCGTCAAGTCCGTTGTCGAAGCGATCGACGGTCCAATCCGCCTGAACCTCTGCGTCAGCCCCGACGGCATTTGCGGAAGAAAAGTAGAATGCGCTGCCCATTCGGTCTGGGCCCGCGCGCAGGCAGCTCTCCTCAAAACCCTGAATTCCGAATCGATTGCCGGCCTTGCCGCCAAGACGAAGCAGTGAATACTGCCCGCTCCCAACCACAGTCGATCTCTGTCGGCAGATGCCGTACTGGCAGAAGCAGCGCAAAATCGAAAACTGCCCGTTGTTCCCTATCGCGCTCCCGCCACCGCGTGAGGATCGTGCCGCGCCACCGCAAACTGCGCGTTGCACGTCGGGCACGCATGCATCTTGCCGTCGGCAACCGTGATCACCCTTGTTCCGCACTCGGGACACTTGGCCGTATGCTCGCTCATCCCGAAAATCGGCCCGGCTAGCGGCGCCAGAATGCCCATCAGGATGACGGGGATTCCCAGGAACAGTCCCCAACCGGTCAGGCAGATCATCACGCCCGCAATAATCAGGATCGGTGCGGCGATCAGCCCATAGGCCAACCCGCCAAACGCTCCGCGCGCGGGATGATGCTGATGCTCCTGCGGCTTCGCAGCCTCATGCACAACGGCCTCGCCGCAATGGGGGCAGAAGCTCCACTGCGCCGATGTCAGCTGGGCTTTGCAGTTGGAACAGGTCGCGTCCATAAGCAACCCTCCTCGGCTGTACGCGCAGGCGGTCCCCGCTGAATTCGTCACCGAACCGGTGAAAGGAACCAATCGCATCGCGGCCCACCAGAGGCCGACGAGGTTCAGGAACCGCCCGCAGAAAAAGAGTCTAGGACGAAACACGTTTACTGCCGGTGACCCGCATCACCACTCGCAGACAAGTACACCCAGGCAACCGGTCGCCGACGCTTGTCCTCTATTCGTGAGAACGTCCCATGCGCTTTCGGCATGACGTTCCTTTCGGGGGTGGAGGCGCCGGGTTTTCGCGATTTCCCTGGCTCGCCGGGAACGAGGGAGAATCGCACATGCAGTTTCCGGACTCCGCCCTGCGAAACACCGCGACCCACAATCCCCCTGTTCTGCGCGTCCTCCCGATCCGCTTTCTCGCATAACGGACCTACCGCAATTCCTCGGGACCCGTGCTACCCTCTTTTCACCGCATGTCCCAATCCAGCCCCGCGCACGCGCCTGCAGGCCAAACCGATCTGCCCCGTGACCTTCCCCGCGTCTTGGGTGCCAGCCAGGCCACGGCCATCGTTGTGGGCACCATCATCGGCAGCGGCATCTTCCTCGTTCCCAGCGAGATGATGCGCGACACCGGCTCCTCCGCACTGGTCTACCTCGCCTGGATCGTCGGAGGCCTGCTTTCCCTCTTCGGCGCCATGACCTATGCCGAGCTCGGTTCCATGCTTCCATGGGCCGGCGGCGAATACGTCTATCTGCGCGGCGCCTACGGCGACACCACCGCCTTCCTTTACATGTGGACCTGGTTCGCCGTCGCCAAGCCCGCCTCCATTGCCGCGGTCACCAGCGGACTCGCCCGCACCCTCGGTGTCTTCCCTGCCTTTCACGGCCTGGCATCGCCCGTTGCCGGCACGCCGCTGCTCTGGTCCCAGGTCTTCGCCATCGCCGTCACCTGGTTCATCACCGGGCTTAACTATCTCGGCATCAAAAAGGCCGGTGACTTCCAGCTTGTCTTCACCATCCTCAAAGCTGTCCTCATCCTCATCGTCGCGGCACTCTGCTTTGCCTCTGCCGCCGGATCGTGGTCCAACTTCGCCACCGGCCTTCCCCACGCCACCGGCGGCTTCGGCGGCTTCATGCTCGCCCTCATCGCCACCCTCTGGGCTTACGACGGCTGGAACGACCTCACCATGGTCGCCGGCGAAGTCCGCCGTCCCGAACGCAGCCTGCCCATCGCCCTCATCGGCGGCCTCTTCCTCGTCGGCATACTTTTCATGGCCACCAACGCTGCAATCCAATACATCCTGCCCGCCGCGCAGATCGCCGCCAGCGAGCGCCCTGCCGTTGCCGCCCTCTCCATCGTCGCCGGCCCGCGTGGCGCAGGCTTCGTCGCCGCCGCCATGGCCCTCAGCATCTTCGTCACCCTCAACGGAACCATCATGTCCGGCGCCCGCGTTCCCTATGCCGCCGCCCGCGACCGCCTCTTCTTCGCGCAGTTCGCCCACATCCACCCACGCTTCCAGTCGCCTTCCACATCGCTCGTCATTCAGGGAACCCTCTCCACCATCCTGCTGCTCTTCCTCTCCCAGTTTCAGCAGCACTTTGAGCTCGCCGTCTTCGCCGAGTGGCTCTTCTACATGCTCACCACCACTACGGTCTTCTACTACCGCAGCAGACGCCCCGATCTCGCTCGTCCTTACCGCGTCTGGGGATACCCTCTTCTTCCCGGCCTCTTCGTCGTCTGCGCTGCCGCCGTTCTTCTTTGGAGCTACCTGGATAACCTCGAAGGCTCTCTCCTCGGCACCGCCCTCATCCTCGCCGGCCTGCCCGTTCTCTGGATCGTTCGCAAACGCTACGGCCCCTCCATCCCCATCGACCAGAGCCACCGTAGCTGAGCCGTGTGCCACTCAGTCTTCGCGCTCTCTGTCTTCTCTTGTCTTCTCGTATTGCCTCTCCTGTCGTCCCCTGCTCTCCGCCCGTCACAACCGTGTCATCCCGAGTGGAGCGCGCCGGGGGCCCCGATCGCACGCAAGTGCAATCGGGGTAAGCGGAACGAGGGATCTGCTTTTCCCTTGAAGCCTCCCAGATCAACCTCAGCACCTCACCCTGCATCCATCACTCTCCGCATCTGAAGTCGCAGCAAACTCATCTCACACCCATGCCCGTAAACCAGTTCCTCGACGATCCCATCTGGAGCGCCCTCAACACCGCGCATGCCTCTTTCGCCCAGGGAGGATCTCTCGCCCGCCGCTATCCGGCGCACATCGGCCCACTCAGCGGGCTCGCGAACCAATCCGACGCCGCCTACGAAGAACTGCGCGCGCTGGCCGGCCCCAACGGCATCGTCGTCTTGTTCGTCCAGCAACCGCCGCAGCCACGCACCGGATGGACCCTCGTCCGCGAAGGCCCCCTGACCCAGATGGTCTGCACAAATCCGCCCGCCGAATCGCCTGCCCCCTTGCCGCCCGGAGCCACCCTGTGCCCGCTCACCGCCGCGGATTCACCGGCCATGGTCGAACTCGCAACGCTCACTGAGCCCGGTCCGTTTCGTGAAGGAACACACGAGCTCGGCGGCTTCTACGGCATCTTCGAAGGCCGACGCCTCGTCTCTATGGCCGGCCAGCGCATGCGCGTCCCCGGACATGTGGAAGTCAGCGCCGTCTGCACGCATCCTGACGCGCGCGGCCGCGGTTACGCCCGCACCCTCATGATCCAGGTCATGGCCGACATCCGCGCCGAAGGCCTCACGCCCTTTCTGCACACCTGGGCCTTCAATCACAACGCCATCCGCGTCTACACCGACCTCGGTTTTGTGCTCCGCCATAGCATGCACGTCGCCGTGCTCCGCAACGACCATGCCTGAAAAGGCGCACCGGCGCGTAGGCGAAGCCTCTGCCTGCAGACCTATTCGCTCTGAGGATCGCCGAGCGGCACCCCGCCCTCACCACAGTCGAACGATCTGCTCCTGCCTTTGCTCCTGCCCTTGCTCTTGCTCTTGTTCTTGCTAATCCCCAATCCCTGTTCTCCGTCCTTCGTCATCTACCATCAACAATGAATGCCCACCAAGCCGAAGCTCGGCCAGAACTTCCTGCACGACCCGCACGCCATCCAGCGCATTGTCGCCGCCCTCGGCGACTGCTCCCGTGAAACCGTCATTGAAATCGGCCCCGGCCGCGGCGCCCTCACCCGCGTCCTCGTGGCGCACGCCGCCCAAGTCCTCGCCATCGAGCTTGACCACACCCTCATCGCTCATCTCCGCACCGAGTTCTCTCCCGATCGTGTCACCGTCCTCCACCAGGATGTGCTCGCCTTCGACTTCGCCGCCTCCTCCGCCCAGGCCGGCCACCCTCTCGCGGTCGTGGGCAACCTGCCCTACTACATCACCTCGCCCATCCTGCTCAAGCTCGCCGAGAATCACTCCGTATTGAATCGCGCCGTCCTCATGATGCAGCGCGAAGTCGCCGATCGCGTCGCTGCGGAGCCCGGTTCACGCGACTACGGCCTGCTCTCCGTCACCGCCCAGCTCTATGGTCCCGTCGAGAAGCTGTTCACACTGCCGCCCGGTGCCTTCTCCCCGCCACCCCAGGTACACTCCACCGTCGTCCGCTGGCGATTTGCGCCGCGCTTCT
>Ga0335069_10010738_pt1 | contig 12962 bp, 12 predicted proteins | sample Lox_Sample_11_FD_206714 | JGI IMG/M metagenome (GOLD analysis project Ga0335069, IMG submission 206714) | Soil microbial communities from Loxahatchee National Wildlife Refuge, Florida, United States - Lox_Sample_1.1 | ecosystem: Environmental > Terrestrial > Soil > Wetlands | place: USA... | reverse complement strand
TTCCTTGCGCTGCACGTCGCGCATTCCCGTCTGATACGTCGAAGCCATGCTGCGCAACGAGTCCAGTTCGACCAGCATCGGCTTGACCCGGCGTTCCGCGTCCGCCACGGCATCCTTGATCTGCTGAGCATAGTGCTCGGTCCGCTGCTGCAGTTCGCTGTGCAACGCTTCGATCCTGTCACGCAACGCTGCATTTTGGGTCTGCTCGCTCTGGACGCGATCGTTCGCGGCGGCCAGTTCTTTCTCCAGGCGTGCGGCTGTGGTGAGCAACGTCGCTTCGTTTGCCGAACCATTGGTCATCTGCGCGGCGATCTGCACTTCGAGCTCGGTGACGCGCGCCTGAAGCTGTGCGTTACGGGCCTCGCTGCGCGTCAGCGCAGCCTCGAGCGTTTCATGGCGAATCGTCGCGTCGCGCAATTGCTGTGCCGCGTGGGCAACGTCGGCATGAACCTGGTCGCGATCGACACTCAGGCTGTCGCGTGCGGCCTTCAACGCTTCCTCATACAACGCGCTGAGCAGGCCCGCGGCCTTTTCCTCGACGGATTTCGGAATGGCGGCGCCCTCGAGCTTGACTTTCGATGCCGCTCGAATGCGTTCCCAAAAATGATCGATGTCTTTCGGAATGTCGCTGGCGCTGCCGGTCTGTGTCAGATCCCGAACGTTCGCGGCGGACGGGCGTATGCCCAGATCGAAGAACAGGCGCTTGCATGCGTGAAGCGACAGATCCTGCCGTCGCGCACCGGACGCGCGCAACGCATCCAGTTCGTCTCGAATGGCTTGTCGCATCTCGTCCAGGGTCATGTTGGTGCTCACTGGCGTTTGAATCATTGCAATCATAACGAATTACGTATCGTTTGATACTTTTTTTGAACATCGTTGTGTTTTTGCATCGAGATGTGTCGCGTTGGGTCCAAAGCGCTGCTGATGTCGATCCGGTCTGCAAATTCCGTGAAACAAAGCGAAGAAAGTTTGCTAACGCTCTGTATCCATTGATTTTTTACGGCCACATGAAAGCCCCTGTGTTGTTTCACATGGCGATCGGTTTTGAAGGGGGTCTGTGGAAAACTCGTCGGGGGGCGCGTTGAGAGTATTAGAAGTAAACACCTTTGAACCCTTAGTTAAAAACGTTAACGCCACGGCACAGCCTTACGCAGCAAGGGTTTCCGGCCGAGAAGGTGAAACTTTACAGGAACCATGGTGACAACCTTCGGGAGCCGAAGTGATGGGGTTCGGGGATATGCGTGAGCCGTTGCAGGAAAGGTCGTGAGCGGATTCAGGAGCCAAGCGAACCACAGGATTTTTGAAAGGTGAGGGTTTTCGGGGCCTCACAGCGGGCTTCCCCTCACAGTGCCTGATCTGCAGCTTCTGTGCCTGTGCGGGCAAAGGTGAGGCTTTTCGGGACGCTCGATTTCCACAGATTCTGCCTTTCTTTTGGGCAGATTTAGCGAAAGGTGAGATTTCACGGGACTCCGAGGCTTTTTGATGTGAGGACTTCCGGGAAACGAACGCACTTTTGCACCACGGACCGGCCTTCAAAGCCCTAAAGGTGAGCGTTTCCGGGAGTAAAGCGGGCGTTTCCCTGGCCTGATGAGCCTATGGTGAGTTTTTTCGGGAGCTCGCACAGCGGCGCATCGGCCGTCAAAAGGTGAGCGTTTTCGGGAGGCGAGATTGCCCGGAAATTAGTCAAAGGTGAGGCTTTTCGGGAAAAGTGGGCGTCCACTTCTCCTGAAAAGCCCGCCAGTGCTACAGGGTAAAGCGGTTTCGCTCACCGACTTTTTGGCAAAGGTGAAGTTTTTCGGGAGCACCGGGAAGGCTGTGTGACGACGGAGGGCTCTGTGGATGGTGAGGATATTCGGGGAGCTGATGGGGGCATGAATCGCTTCGGAATTCGCACCTAAGTATCGGATGACATTGGGATTTTTTGAAACCGGGACGGTAACGGTGAGATTTTTCGGGAGCGTGGTCGACTTGCTTTTCAGGCGTCGCTTTTTTTGTACGGTGAGCGTTTACGGGATGCCCGAACGGCCGATTCCACGTGTGTTGGGCCTCTGTCGGTGGCAAGTTCGTCGGTGCAGGGCTGTTATAGGGTGAGGATTTTCAGGACCTGATCGTTATTGGGCCTTATACTTCGTCGCTCGCGATCCTGGGCGGCAGGGTTGCGGGGCCGGCCGGCGCAATAAAATGCGATGCCGTGCGCGGGTGTGCGCGTCATTCGGTGCAATCCGGGGTGCTGCAGCCGTATGTCGGGAAGCCTGCCGGCAAGCGCCTGTACATGCATACAGCGGGCCGCGACGTGCGTCGAATCGTGCAACGGGCACGCGAGAGCCTGAGTGACGCGCATCGCGCGACTCACGTAGCAAATTTACGACAACGCAACAGGTGAGCCGATACGGGAGCTGATGCGCACCGGTTTTGCACAGATGGAAACCTGTGTGTTCCGCCTCTGCCCCGACACGTAAAGGTGAGTTCGATGCCCCGCAATTCCGGACCGGTGAGTTTTTACGGGATAGAGGTGGGGTGAGCGCCGCTTCGTAAACTCGCATCACCGGATATGGTGAGCATGTCGCTCTGGACGCACATCACCACAAGCGCTATCCTTCCGGAAACTTTTCCTCCGACCCGAAGCATGGCCACGAAGCGCGCCAAGAAAACCGATGTGGATGTGGTGAGTGCTAGTTCAGCCGAATTGCGTAAGGCCGTCGAGGCAATCGCAATTCAGCCGAAAAGCGGCAAGATCACCCTACTCACCCGCAAGCTGTTCAATGTCCTGCTGGCTGTAGCGCAGCAGGCCGACGACTCGGGCGATACCTATCGCGCACTGTTGTCGGATATCGTCGCGAACTCCGCATTCGACTCGAACGACACCGCGCTCGTGAAGGAACACCTGCGCCGCATGGTGTCGGTGCAGGTCGAATGGAGCACGGGCACATCGAGTCAGAAGCCCGGCCGCAAGTGGGGGATCTCGACGCTGATCGCCGACGCAGAAATTCTCGAGGATCCAGCCACGCGGCGCGTGTGGGTCGAATTCTCGTTCGCGCCGAAGATCAAGAAGAAGCTGCTCGACCCGGTGCAGTACGCGCGTCTTAGCCTGCAGTTCCAGAGCCAGTTGCGGAGCAGCGCGGGCTTGGCGCTATACGAGATCTGCGTGCGCTACCTGACCAACCCCAGCCACCTGACGATGCGCGAGCCGTGGGAATGGTGGCGTCCGATCCTGTCGGGTACGCCGGATACCGAAGCGGGCGATGAGGCGAAGCGCGAGTACAAGTATTTCAAGCGCGACTATCTGCGCCCCGCGATCGCGGAAGTCAACGCGGTGACCAACATCTTCGTCGAGCTGATCGAGCATCGCGAAGGCCGGCGCGTCGCCGAGATCCAGTTCCGCGTCACCGAGCGCAAGCAGCCGATGCTCGCGCTCGACGAGCATCCGAACGTGTTCGACAGCACGCTGGTCGACCGGATGGTGAAGCTCGGCATCCCGTTGAAGGAAGCGCAGACGTTGTATGCGGACAGCGAGGAAAATCGCATTCGCGCTGCGCTGCAGATGACGGAGCAGCGCATGCGGAGCACGACGCTGCCGCCGGTGCGCAGCGCCGCGGCACTATTCAAGGACGCTCTGAAGAAGGGGTACGCGCCCCCGGTGGAGACCGTCGAGGCGCTGCCGGCCGGCACGCCCGCGAAGGGCGCTGCTGCTGCGACGCAGCCCGATGATCTGAAGGCGAGGCTTCTGAGCGAATATGCGGCGCATCGGCGCAAGGAAGCGAAGGCGCTGTATGACGAGCAAGGCGAAGCAGAGCGCGAGGTCGCACGCGAGTCGTTCGAATCCGAGGCGCTGCCTGCTTTGGGCGCGCATATGCGCGACGATTGGCGCAAGCGCGGCCTCGAATCCAAGCTGGCCGAGACGGCCTTCTTTGACTGGCTGGCCCAGAAGACATGGGGAGAGCCGACGGACGGCGATTTGCTCGCCTTCACGTTGAGTCAGTCCCGGGCGGCGTAAGCCGCCGTTCTTGTCGGCGGCGGCCCGGGCATTGCCGACGGGCTCGCCGCCTTTCATCAGTCGGACAACAGCATTCGCTCGAGTTGCTCGAGGATTGCGTCGCGCTTTTCTTTCGGGAGGCCGCGCAGGCGCAACTCGATGCGATCGTCTCCATACGACTTCAAATCCCCGACCGACGTCCCGCCGAGTTTGATTTCGAGCCGTTGCGCATAGCGCTGCCGGCCGGCCGGTTTCGGACTTTCCTGAGCGGCTGCCCTGCCTTTCACGATGTCGGAGACCTGACGCGTGCTCAGGTCATCCGAAACGATCTTCGTAATCAGACGCAGCGTCGCATCCGTGCCGCGGGCGCCGTGATAGCGGCCGACCTGATACGCCATGTTCGAGCCGAAGCGATCGGGGCGCGCGACCATTTCCTGCATGATGGCTTCCGGCAGCTTGCCGATCGACAGCGCGACGGCGACCGTCGATTCGTCCAGGCCCAGATGCTCGGCCAGTTCTTTCTGGCTTTGAAAGTGCTTTTCGTCCAGGAAGCGTTTCCACACGATGGCGTTGTCGAACACCGTTTGCGAATCGCGCTGGACGTTCAGGTCATAGCCGAGCTTGTAGCTCTGGATGCCGATCGGCAGATCGATGACGATCGCCTTGACCGTTTCCTTGTTCGCCTCTTTCAGCGCACGGACACGACGGCCGCCGTCGCTGACGAAATACGAGCCCGGATTGTCGTAGTCGGGAATGACGTGGATCGCCTGCTGCTGGCCCTGCTTCGCGAGGTTGACCGCGAGCTCGGCAATCGACGACTTCAGATAGAAATGCCGCGGATTGAACGGGCTCGGCTTGATCGCCTTGAGCGAAAGCTCGATTACCTGACCGGGTGCGTAGCGGTTTTCGAGCCGCCACGCCCGATATTGCGTCGATTCATCGACCGCCGCATCGACGACGATATCTTCCACCGGGGCGAACGCTTCCTTGTTGGTTGCTTTCGCTACGACAGCGGCGGGCGTTTCTCCTTTGACGATGCCGTCGATTGCATTGAGGCGATCGAGGGCCGTGCGCTTTTCACTTGTCGTCGTATCCGGTCGCGCCTGGAATCCTTTGGCGAATTGAGAGGGTTTCATGCGACTCCTTTATGCGCATAAAGTCAGGGCAGCATGGCGACGATCTCGTCGGCGCATGCGCGAATTTCCGTGGCGGCGAGTTTCGCGCCACGATCGCTCATCTGCAGCACGGTTTGACCGAGCGCCATCGCTTGCTTGTACGCTTCCCGGGTCGGAATTTGCGTTTTCAGCAGCGGGAAGCCGAGTTCCTCGAGCGCACGCTTCAGTTCGCGGGTCAGCATGCGCTTTTCTTCGGTCTTGTTGAGCAGGAACACCGCACGCAGATCTTCGTTCATGACCTGCGCTTGCTGGATCAGCTTGACCAGGCCGACGCTCGACCAGTAGTCGGCTGGCGACGACGACGTCGGGATGACCGCGATCGACGCAGCCAGCAGAACGACGCCGGATATCTTCTCTGTGATCGATGGTGGGCAATCCACGACGATGATGTCGTAGTCTTGGATGAATTTCTTGATCTCTCGGTGGATCTGACCGCCTGCTTCGGCGAGGTTGATCACCGGGAAGGGAATGCCGGTTTCGCTGTCGCCCGATGCGCTCGACCAGTGAACCAGTGTGTTCTGGCCGTCGGCGTCGACGACGAGGACGCGCTTCCCTTTTTCATGAAAAGCAGCGCCGAGGTGCATGGCGATCGTGCTCTTGCCGACACCGCCCTTCTGTTGAGTGACTGCGATGATTTCCGCTGCCAATTTTCACTCCTGTTTTTGGTCGTTGGAATTCTACAGGACGACATTTATATTTCAATGAATTTGTTGTTCTATAACTACGAATTGGCCGTTCGGCATAGCGCTTTATGCGCATAAAGTGTCGTCGATTCGGTGTGCCGCTCTCGCGGAATGTGCGCTACCTGACAGAGTCGGCTGCTTTCTACGGCTGCCCCGGATCGCCTGAGGGGCGGATGCAGACGGAGCGAAGATGCGCGTGAAGCATGTCGTCGTGGTGACGACTGTTCAAAACGGATGACGCGCCGCGCAGGTTTATGCGCATAAATCGACCGACGCGTCGCCGTGAGCGACCTTGGTTAGTGGAAACTCCATGCCCTACTCGTCAGTAGGTTGGTGCAAAGGCTCGACCGCCGCACGCGCGGGTTGCTGTCCAGCGTTCTTCGGTGTGCCATTCGGTTTATGCGCATAAAGTGGGTGGCGTACCCTTCGAGCCTGCGACGCGTCCGCCCCCTCCCCTGCCGCGGGCCGCGGCGCCTGCGAGTGCGAGTGCGAGTGCGAGTGCGAGTGCGAGTGCGAGTGCGTCATTCACGCCGGTCGGGATATCGTGGCCCTCAAGCCAAGCCCTCAACGCGGACTCGCTACAATATGGGACTTCATAGCCCAGGGCCGAACAATGATTACGATCTACCATAATCCCCGTTGCTCGAAATCGCGCGAGACATTGGCGCTCATTGAGATCCTCAACACGAGCGGCGCGCCCATCAATGTCGTCGAGTATCTGAAGACGGCGCCGACAGTCGAGCAACTGCAAACCCTTCACCGTCAACTCGGGCGTCCGGTGCGTGACATGCTTCGCGATAACGAGGAGCCGTACAAGACGCTGAATCTGGCTCGCGCAGACCTGACGGATACCGACGCCTACGAAGCGATCGCCGCGCATCCGATTCTCCTGCAGCGGCCAATCGTCGTTTTCAACGGCAAGGCTGCAATCGGCCGTCCGCCCGAGGTTGTGCGCGAATTGTTTGAATAAATATTATTTGACGTATTTCTCGGTCTTCTCTTGCCCGGCTGCCATCCGCCGCATGGTCGGTCATGTCCAGGCAATTGGACCGACGCGTCGCCACATCATCCAGTGGATGTGCGCGCGTCGCCCCGCGGAGGTTCGGGAACGGAAAGTCCCATACCGTTCGAATCCACTCGGCCGGTCGGGTGCGTATGCAACGTTGTGCCTGCTGGCCAACACGGGGCATGCGTTGCAACACAATGACGGCAGCGCCCGGCGCTTCTCTCCCTCCCCTTCCGACGCTGGCTCCCCCGCCCCGAAACGCGAAACGCCCCTCCCCTCTCGGTCAGTCGGCCTCCCCCACCCCATCGGGTCCATGCCCTGCCGCCACTCTCGCCGCCTCGCGCAACAGCGCGATCTGCTTGCGATATTGCCGGCAGCCGCTGCAAGCCGGCAGATGCACGCGCACCCGAAGTCGCTCGTTGACAGTCAGCGCGCGGTCGAGCGCGTCCGACAGCAGGCGCGTCACGTTCTTACAGTTCCCCAGTGGCATCTTCGGTCGTCAGCCCCTTTTCGCTCAGACATGCGCGCAAGCGCGTGCGCGCGCGATACAGCAGCACGCTGCAATGATTCGTCGTCAGCGTCAATTCCGTGCAAATGTCCGCGATGTCGAAATCGAGGAACTCCCGCATCATGAACACGCGTCCGATCTGTTCCGGCAAGTAATTCAGGCACATCTCGAACAGCGTCCAGAACTGTTGCTGTTGCAACAACGTGTCGGGTTGCGGCCACCGCTGCGGTTTCGCATGCGCGGTCCAGTGTCCGTTTTCCTTGAAGAGTTCGCGGTCGAGCACGGATTCGCCGTCGAGTTCGGCGTCGAGCGCCGACAGGCTCACCGTGCGTTGCCGCACACGCAGGGTGTCGATCAGCTTGTTGCGAAGAATGCCGAACACCCAGGTCTTGTGCGCGGACAGCCCGGCGAAATCGCCGGCGTGCGTCCAAGCGGCAGCCAGAGCTTCCTGCACGGCGTCCTCGGCCGCGTCGGCATCGCGCAACTGCAGGCGCGCGAAGCGCAGCAGATCGCGCCGCAATTGCGCGAGGTAAGCCGGATTGTCGTAGGCAGGCGGCATGGGCATGACTGTCGGGCGGCTTCTCGCCGAGGTCGAGCGTGACAAGGTGACTGCAGCTTACTGGCCAACAGGCGCCATCGCAACGCGCGAAGCTGCGGATTTTCTGAACGGCCGCGACCGCCTGCGTTATGCTTGCCGACATCCATGCGCGGCGCACGATCTGCACTGCGCGGCCACCGTGGCGGGAAATTGTAACAGTTCGGCCTATCGGGAAACTTATCCACAGTTTCTGTGGAAAACCTTGTGGAAAGTCGGCCGGGAGGCCCCGTGGGGCGGCTCGCGAGCTGGGCTGCCTATAAACAGACCTTTGCCGCGCATCCCGAGCCAATCACTTCGATTCGTCACCCAACGGAAGGAGAGCTTTATGGCACATCGCATTGCGGTCATCGTCGGCAGCCTGCGGCGCGAATCGCTGAACCGGGCTCTCGCGCACGCAGTCGTCTCGCTCGCGCCCGCCGATCTGGCTTTCGAGTTCGTCGAGATCGGCGCGCTACCGTTATACAGCCAGGATTACGACGCGGATTTCCCTGAGGTCGCGAGGCGATTCAAGCAAACGATCGAAGCGGCCGACGGGCTGCTGTTCGTCACGCCCGAATACAACCGCTCGATTCCAGGCGTGCTGAAGAACGCGCTCGACTGGGGCTCGCGCCCGTGGGGCGCCAATTCCTGGGCGCGCAAGCCGGGCGCGGTGCTCGGCACGTCGCCGGGCGCCACCGGCACGGCGCTCGCGCAGCAGCATCTGCGCAACGTGCTGGCGTATCTCGACGTCGCGATGCTCGCGCAACCGGAAATGTTCATCAAGAACGACCCGTCGCGCATCGACGCACAAGGCCAGATCGTCAGCGACGACACGCGCGCGTTCCTGCAGAGCTTCGTCGATCGCTACGCCGCGTGGGTGCGCCAGCACGCGACAGCCTGAGTCACGGCGCCGGCCGCGACCTCGGCGTTGTCCTCGACGAGCAGCACGTGCAGTCGCGCCGGTGCCGCGCCGCCGCTCGTCTGCGCGACGGCGGGCGCCGGCCGTGCGGTCCCCTCCTCCGCGCTCGCGCGCGGCAGGTGGGGGCGCACCGACGTGCCCGCTCCTACCGCGCTGCCGATCGTCGCGAGGCCGCCCGAGCGCCCGCAGAACGCGAACACCTGCGGCACAGCCCGAGCCCCGTCCCCATCCCCTTGGGCTTCGTCGTGAACAGCGGCTCGAACGCGCGCGCCAGCACCTCGAGCGCCATGCCCGATCCGGTATCGTCGAGCGAGATCCGCACGAAATCGCCGGTTAGGTGGAATCCATCCTCGCGACGGAACGTGATGTTCTGCGCACCGACCTTCAGGCGGTCGCTCGCCGGCATTGCGTCGCGCGCGTTGACGATCAGGCGCGAGATGTGTTCGATGACCCTGCCGTCGCGAATGTCGGCGAAGTCGTCCCGATTCGCGATCGACGCATGCGGCGCCGGATAGTAAAGGCTGTTCGCGAGCAGCTTGCCGCTCGCGCCGAAGATCGACACGGCGGCAACTTGCGGATAGCCACCGCCAATCGTGTTGAGTGCGTCGTGGATGTCGGATTCGGCGCGGCGCAGCGCGTCGTCGTCGGGATCCTGGACCAGATCGACGATGCGCGCATCGAGCGTCTCGTTCAGGTCGCTCACCTTGAGCGCATGTTCCTCGGCGACTCGGACGGTGCGCATCGTCACGTCGCTCGCCGCCCCTTCGCGGGCGCGCAGGTCGTGATATGCCATGACCGCGAGATACGTGCACGGCAGCACGATCGCGGCAACGAGCAACGAGCAACGAGCAACGAGCAACGAGCAACGAGCAACGAGCAACGAGCAACGAGCAACGAGCAACGAGCAACGAGCAACGAGCAACGAGCAACGCGATCAGCGTCAGCCGGCGCACCGCGAAATCGTGCCCCGGCTCTCCGGTCAGGTACGGAGCGCTGTCTTGCCAGTCGTCGTTCGGCGTGGCGCGTGGATCGGCGGGCCGGTCAGGCGTCATGTCCGAGGATTGCGGGTTCGGACGTGCCTGCCATCGTAAACGAGTTGCGATCGCATTCCGGGTAGTCGCGCCGCCGCCGGCCGGGTTGACGATTCCGGCATAGTATTTGTCTGATTGAAAACGCGACGAATCCGGCAGCGCAAACGTACACAAAGAAAAATTTTGCGTCATTATCCAGAAAATGTTAGGCGATTTTTCTAAATATGGGGTTGTGGAAATCGATTTTGTTTGAAACGGGAAAAATGACGAGTTGCACGGCACTGGTTTTACTCACAGAATCGCGATTTGCTTTCCCTTACGGACAAGCGCCCGTTGATGCCGGGGTGCAGCCCGGACCGCGCGCCGAGACGGCGAGCGTGGCGCTACGCTGTCGTATCGGTGTGCCATGCCTGCCCGCGGACGCTCCTGGTTGCGCTGCCCCTGAAAAAAGGCCACAAGCCGTCGTTCTCGCGAAAGAGACCATCCTTTTTACCGCTTCGTCACCCATGTCCCTGCCCATTGCGATCGCCGACGATTCGCTGCTTGCTCGAAAGTTGATGACAAAGGCGCTACCGGCGAACTGGGATGTCGAAATCGCGTACGCGACGAACGGCCGCGAGGCACTTGCGCTTTATCGTGACGGCAAGGCTTCCGTGATGTTCCTTGACCTGACGATGCCGGACATGAACGGCTATCAGGTGCTCGAGACGTTGCGCCACGAAGATCTGAACACGTTCGTGATCGTGGTATCTGCCGACATCCAGCCGCTCGCGCGCGAGCGCGTGCGGGAGTTGGGTGCGATTGCGTTCGTCGCGAAGCCCGTGAGCTCGGAGGCGTTGCTGCCCATTCTCAAGGAGTATGGGTTGTATGCCTGAATCGGTATTCACGGACACGCAACGCGACGCGTTGCAGGAAATCGCCAATCTCGCGATGGGGCGAGCCGGGGCGCGACTCGCGCTGCTGCTCGGCAGATTCATCGAATTGTCGGTGCCGCGCCTGCGCGTCGTGCGCGCGAGCGATGCGGGCGGTGCGCTGAGCGACATGACCGGCATCCGCGAGAACGTGACGGCCGTGCGCCAGGGGTTCCGCTCCGACATCAAGGGCGAGGCGCTGATGCTGTGCCGCAGCGCCGGCCTGGGCCAGATCGCGGCGCTCGTCGACGGCGCGTTCGACGACGATGTCCCGCCTGAAGGGAGCGACGGAGGCGGCGATACGGCGCAGGCCGAGCGGGTGTTCGATGTCGCCAACATGCTGATCGGCGCGTGCGTCGCGTCAATCCTCGGCGAGCTGGGCCGCACGCCGGTGTTCTTTCCGCCGGGTCTTCTGGGCGCGAACGTATCGTTCGACGACGTGTTCCAGCCGACCTCGATCGCGTGGAGCGTCGCGCTGCTGCTCGAAGTGAATTTCACGCTGGAGAACGACGATTTTCGTGCGCACTTCGTGATGCTGATGGCGGAGGACTCGATCCGCCTGATGAGCGACGCGCTCGACACGCTGCTGTCCGAGCTATGACTGCGCCCTCCTCTTCGCTGAGCGACCTCGTCATCGAGCGCGTCGGATTCGGCATTTTCGTGCTCGACCGCGAGATGAACGTGCTGATGTGGAACCGCTTCATGCAGGACCACAGCGGCGTCCCGGCCAACGACGTGCTCGGCCGCAACCTGTTCGACCGTTTTCCGGATCTGCCGCGCGCGTGGCTCACGCGCAAGGTCGAGAGCGTATTCCAGCTCGGCAGCTTCGCGTTCAGCTCGTGGGAGCAGCGCCCCTACCTGTTCCGTTTCGAGCACGACCGCCCGATCACCGGCGGCGTCGATTTCATGCAGCAGGATTGCACGTTCATGCCGCTCACGCGCGGGAACGACGTCGAGGCGGTGTGCGTGACGATCTCGGACGTCACGCACGTGAGCGTGATGCAGCGCGAGCGCGAGGAAGCCGTCGTGAAGTTGCGCGAGCACGCGAACCTCGACGGGCTTACCGGCATCGCGAACCGGCGGTATTTCGAGGCGCGCCTGCGCGACGAATTCTCGCGCTGGCAGCGTTATGGCGGCAGCCTGTCGGTGCTGCTGTTCGATCTCGACCACTTCAAGACGATCAACGACCGCTTCGGCCATCTGGTCGGCGACACTGTGCTGCGCGTGATGGCGAGCCGCGTCGCCGACGTCGTGCGCTCGCAGGACATCTTCGGCCGCTTCGGCGGAGAGGAGTTCGCGCTGCTGCTGCCCTGCACCGGGCTCGACGAGGCGATGCTGGTGGCCGAGAAGGTGCGCCACGCGATCGGCGGCGCGCCGGTCGAGGTCGATGGCCTGAGCGTGCCGGTGACGGCGAGCGTCGGATGCGCGGCCGCGCATCCGGCCGCGGCGACCTGCGAGGTCGTGATCAACGAGGTCGACGCCGCGCTCTATCGCGCGAAACGCAGCGGCCGCAACTGCTCGGTCGCCTACGAGGCGTAAGCCCGGGGCGCCGTCAGCCTTTCGCGATGTCCGCCAGCACGCCGGCCAGCACCGCCGGTTGCGAGATGAACGGCGAATGGCTGCTGTCGAGCTGATGCACGCGCGTCGGGTTGTCCGGCACGAATGCGTCCGCTTCGTCGATGAAGCGCTGCTGCAGCTCCGGCAGGATCACGCGGTCCTGCAGACACTTGATGTAATGGCGCGGGATCGCGCCCCACCGCCCTGCCGTCGTCGGGACGGCCGTTGCAAACGGCGCAGCCGGCACGTCGCAGCTCATCAGGTTCGCGACCGCCTCGTATTCCGCCTGCGGGACATCGTCGTACAGCGCGCGCTTGACCGTCGCGCGGTAGGCGGCGTCGTCGCTGCGCGGATCGACGCGCAGCGCGCCGGCCGCGCGCGGGCTCGCGAGCATCAGCGGGCCGAGCATCTCGCCCTGATTTTCCGGCGCGCGCACGTAGTCGAGGCCGGGCACGCCCGACGCGGGCATGAACGCGGCCAGATAGACCAACCCGGCGATCTTCTCCGGCATCCGCTCGGCGGCCGCCGTGATCGCGATGCCGCCCATGCTGTGCCCGACCAGGATGACCTTGCCGTGGCCGAGCGCATACGCGTCGTCGACGGCCTGCATCACCTGGGACGC
>Ga0335069_10010737_pt1 | contig 12963 bp, 12 predicted proteins | sample Lox_Sample_11_FD_206714 | JGI IMG/M metagenome (GOLD analysis project Ga0335069, IMG submission 206714) | Soil microbial communities from Loxahatchee National Wildlife Refuge, Florida, United States - Lox_Sample_1.1 | ecosystem: Environmental > Terrestrial > Soil > Wetlands | place: USA... | reverse complement strand
GCCGTCTGCGCAGCCTGAGTCGGTTGCTGCGTTTGGGATTCCTGCCCTGGCGTCAGCTTGAACTGCGCGCAGACAAGTAGAGGGAAGAGAAGTATTGAGGAGCCGAGAACGCTTAGCCGCCGCGTCATGATCTCTACTACGAAGCCTAGCCCGACCCCGAGTTGCGCGCAAGTGCACGCATCGACAACTTTACGCCTAGAAGGTAACTTGGTGGTTGGAATGGCGTTGCGTTGTAATCCAGCAAAAGGGAATCCTGGCCGGAAAGGACCCCTCGTCGTTTTCTTCTTGGCCTGCTGCTTAAGTATTTTTGGGGCGCTGCCTCTCGTAGCCCTAAGTGGAGACGTTCAGGTCAGCCCACCAGCCCAGCCGCCGCTGCTGAACTTCGCTTGCGAACTCGATACTGTATCGCTGCAAGCACTTTTCGCAGACCCGTCAGTCATCCCTGATCTACAGGCGCTGCACGCGGGTGTCACCCTGGCGCTGGGCGACTTCAGTCCTGAGCGAGCGGACATCGTCAGGCGGCTGAACCACGCTGGAATTCCCGTCACCGCATGGCTCGCTATTCCCAAGGACCAGGGCTACTACCTCAATCTCAGCAATGAACCGCAAGCGGCGCAACGATTCGCTGCTTTCCAGAAGTGGACCACCGATAATGGGCTCCATTGGTCTGCGATCGGCCTCGATATCGAGCCAAACATTCAGGAATTCGCAGCCGTCCGCGACCACAAGTTACGCTTTGCCTTCACACTCCTGAAACGATACTTCGAGTTCGGCATGGTAACGCAGGCGCGGAGAGAATATTCGACTCTGATTCACAAGATGCAAACCTATGGCTACACGGTCGAAACCTATCAGTTTCCTTTCATCGCCGACGAACGCGCTGCTCACACCACAGTGCTCGAGCGTCTCTTTGGATTGGTGGACGTTCGCGGCAATCGTGAAGCGCTGATGCTCTATACCAGCTTCAACCATTCCATGGATTCAGCTCTGATTTGGGTATATGGTCCGGAAGCGCAAGTGATCGCCGTCGGTAGCACCAGGAGCGATCCCGCGTTCGATGCGAAGTTTCCTCCTCTCAGTTGGGACGAGTTCTCTCGTGACTTGCTGGTCGCCGGCCACTTTTCTCATAGTGTCGGGGTGTACAGCCTGGAAGGTTGTGTTCACCGCGGATTCTTGACCAGGCTCAGGTCGATGGATTGGAATCGATCCGTCCTGATTCCCGGTGAGGCAATTCAAAAGGCCCAACTGCTGCGTCGGCGATTTCACCGGGCGTTATGGTTGGCCACAAACCTTCCTTGGCTTGTACTCATAGCGCTGGCATTGATTATCGTTTGGTTCTGGAGGCGAAGAGTGAACCGAAGTTTGGCGGCGGCGAGGCGCACCTGATATGCAGGCCATCATTGCCTTGCTCCGCGGAGTCAATGTCGGTCCCCACAACCGGATCAAGATGGACGATCTGCGCGCTGTCTGCAGCTCGCTGAAACTCGGGAACGTGCAAACCTATGTTCAGAGCGGGAATGTCGTGTTCACCAGCAACGAAAACGATCTGCCGAAAATGGCGAAGAAGCTCGAAGATGCTCTGGAAAAGAAATTCGGCTTTCGTCCCGCTGTGATGCTGCGCACCACCGCTGAAATGCAGGCCGTCGTAAAGAAGAACCCATTCGCTAAGCGCGACTTCGATCCCGCCAAGCTGGCCGTGATGTTCCTGAACTCCGACTTGTCCGCCGAGACCAGAAAGCAACTCGAGGCCATCAAAGTCGGTCCCGAAGAGCTGAAAGCCCTTCCGCACGAGCTCTACGTCTATTTCCCCGATGGAATGGGCCGCTTGAAACTTTCGCCCGCCATCGACCGCATCATCAAGAAAACTGGCACCGGCCGCAACTGGAACAGCGTGCTGAACCTGCTGGAGATGGCGGAGGAAATGGAACCCAAATAACGATCACTGGACAGACGTACAGGAATCCTGTACGCTATATCCATGCCTGTCGAAACCAGCTACACGAACCTGCGCGACCGTTTGGCAGCCTATCTCGATAAGGTTGCTGACGATCAGGAGATCGTAATCGTTCGTCGTCGCGGAGCAAAGGACGTCGCCCTCATCCCGGCCGATGAGCTTTCTGGTCTCTTAGAGACGGCCCATCTTCTGCGTTCACCAAAAAATGCCCAGCGGTTGCTGGAAGCGCTCCAGAGCGCAATAAAGAAAGAAGGCAAGCCCGAGTCAGTTAAGGATCTGCGCAAGGAGTTCGGGCTTGAGCCGTCCCGTTAGTCGCGACGCCGTGTTCCATCCCAGTTTTCGTGAAGACATAAGTTATTGGATAAAGACCGACCGAAACACTGCACTCCGCCTCCTTGAACTTGTGGAAGCCGTCTTGAGAGACCCGTTCAGCGGCATCGGTAAACCTGAGCCGCTAAGGTTTGTATTTGCGGGATGCTGGTCGCGTAGAGTTACTCAGGAACATCGTCTTGTTTATCGCGTCAGCGAAACACGGATCGATTTCCTTCAGGCCAGGTATCACTACTGAAATCCAACTGCGCTATCATCAATACATATGCCGGAAACCGCTGTCCGCGACGAAAATCCGCTTCACCCGTTTCAGACCGACGATCCGCGCCTTCGTCCCATTCACGACAAGGTCATCGCCGGCGAACGGCTGAGCGCCGACGACGCGCTTGACCTGTACCGGTCAAAGGACGTCCTAGCCATCGGATGGATGGCCAACCACGTCCGCGAGCGCATGCACGGCGACAAAACGTATTTCAATGTCAACCGGCACATCAATCCCACCAATGTCTGCGTCGCCTACTGCCGTCTGTGTGCTTTCGGCCGCAAGAAAGATGCTCCCGGCGCCTACACCATGGCGCTCGATGAAGCTTTTCAGACCGCCGCTTCGGGGTACTCCGAAGCCGTCACCGAGTTCCACATCGTCGGCGGACTCCATCCCGATCTGCCGTTCGAATATTTCCTCGACCTCACGAAGGGGTTAAAGCAGCGTTTCCCGCAAGTCCATCTCAAAGCTTTCACCATGGTCGAGGTCGCGTTCCTCGCCAAGCGCGCCAAACTCAGCATTCGCGATACGCTGGTCGCCCTCAAGAACGCCGGAGTCGATTCACTCCCCGGCGGCGGCGCCGAAATCTTTGCCGAACGCGTGCGCCACATCATTTGCGATCACAAGATCGATGGCTCGCAGTGGCTCGAGACCGCCAAGATCGCGCACGAACTCGGCCTTAAATCGAACGCGACCATGCTCTACGGGCATATTGAGACTGACGAAGACCGCGTCGATCACCTGATCAAGTTGCGCGAAGTACAGGATCAGACCGGCGGATTCCAGACCTTCATCCCGCTGGCGTTCCATCCCGACAACACGCCGCTATCGCACATCTCGTGGACAACCGGCTTCACCGACATCAAGCAGATCGCCATCTCGCGCCTGGTGCTCGACAATTTCGCGCACATTAAGGCCTACTGGCAGATGCTTACGCCCAAGATCGCGCAGATTTCTCTCCGCTTCGGCGCAGACGATCTCGACGGCACGGTTATCGAAGAGAAGATCTACCACGATGCCGGCGCTGAAACTCCGCAGGGCTTGCGCCGCCAGGAGCTCGTGCGACTGATCACCGAAGCCGGACGCGAGCCTGTCGAACGTGACACGCTCTATCGTCCTGTCACGCGCACCGAAACCACCGTGACGGTAGCGGTGTAGCCGCAGACATTCCTACCTGCGGGGGTGTTACACTCACCCGTTCCTCCGGAGGTCCGCTTGCGCCGTTATCTTCTTCCGCTCCTTTTTGTTCTAACGTCCTTGTTCCAACTGGCCGCGCAGCCGGTTCCCGCTAATCCCACCTACGACAAGATCGCTGAAGATGTCCTGCATGCAACCGGCGTTCCCAGTGCATCTCTGGCCGTTGTTCGTGATGGCAAGGTTGTTTATCTGCGTGCCTACGGCTTGGCGAACATTGATGCCAAGATGCCCGCCCAACCCTTCATGCGTTACAGCGTGGGCTCGATCAGCAAACAATTTACGGCCGCGGCGATTTTGCTGCTCCAGCAACAAGGGAAGGTCTCGCTCGATGATAAGGTCGCCAAGTGGATTCCCGGCCTCACCGACGGCGACAAAGTCACCATCCGCCAGCTTCTCTCGCATACCTCCGGATACCAGGATTTCTGGCCGCAGGACTACGTTATGCCGGAGATGCTCCAGTCCACGACGGCGCAGCATATTCTCGACAAGTGGGCAAAGATCCCACTCGATTTCACGCCCGGAACCAAATGGCAGTACAGCAACACCAACTACGTCATCGCCGGACTGATCATCCAAAAGGCCGCTGGCAAACCTGTACTCGGTTTCCTTCAGGAGCGTGTCTTCATTCCGCTGGGCATGAAGAGCGTCGCCAATACCGACCAGGAGAAGCTTCCCGCGAGCGACCCAACGGGCTACATGCGCTACGCCCTCGGGCCGTTACATCCGGCGCCCAAAGAAGGGAAGGGCTGGATGTTCGCCGCCGGTGAACTCGCCATGACCGCCGAAGACCTCGCCAGGTGGGATATCTCCATGATCAACCAAACGGTGCTCTCTCCGGCCTCTTACAAGCAAATGGAGACCGAAGTTCTGCTCGCCAACGGTGCGGGCACGCGCTATGGCTTGGGCGTTTTTGTAGGTTTGCGTCGCGGTCATCGTTACATCAACCACGACGGCGAAGTCTCCGGTTTCGTGTCGGCTAATACGGTATTTCCCGATGATCACGACGCGGTTGTCGTCCTCACCAACCAGGACGCCATTGGAGCGGCCAGCCAGATCGCTGACAAAATCGGCAACACGTTTTTCATTCCCGAAGGCGGAGAGACCGCCAAGGCCAGCGAACTCGCGAAACAGGTGTTCAGCGGGCTACAGCAGGGGAAGATTGATCGCGCCTTGTTCACCGCAAATTGCAATGCTTACTTCGATGAAACTGCGCTGCACGATTACGCCTCCAGCCTTGGCCCACTCGGCAACATTGTGGAGTTCGAACTTGCCGGTGAGTCGCTCCGTGGAGGTATGGTCCATCGCAGCTATCAGGTCAAACTCGACAAAGGCGCAGTCGACATCAACAGCTTCTGGATGCCCGACGGCAAGATCGAGCAGTTCATCGTGACGCCACATGACGCGAGTTAATGACCGCTTAACTCCGGCGAAAACTGCTTTCTTTTCAATCTATTTATGGATCTGGTTACTCTTGTTTGTCTCAAACCGTTCGTAACCTAGGCGAAGTTCATGCCGATGAGTTACTTTGGACCTAGCACTCAGGGGATATGGCAAAAGGGGATCAAGTCTCGGAACACCGCCGTTTCGAGCGGTTCGATGTCGATTGCCGCGTGAAGGTCGTCCGCAAGCGGTTCGGCAATATTTCCATTCATTTTGGCCGCGCCAGCAACATCAGCGTTGGCGGCATGATGCTGGTAGTTCCCATTGACCTGGATGCAGGCGAGGCCGTCGACCTTGAATTCAACCTCCCGCACATGACCAAGATCTTGCGGCTGCAATCGGTGGTTCGGCGCCGTTTCGGCGAATACAGCTACGGACTCGAATTCCGCGACATGACCACCGAAACTCGTCAGTCCATCACGCGCATGTGCGAGACGCTCAGCGTGCTGTAGCTGCGCCGTCTCGGCCCAGGAAAAACCTAAAGCCCACATCCGATGTGCGTTCTTGTAAAGTAGGAGCGATGGCGACTACTGGAGAACGATTCGAACGCGCGGTACAGATCATGCACCGGCTGCGCGCGCCCGGGGGCTGTCCGTGGGATCGCGAGCAAACCTTCGATTCCATCAAACCCTTCACTTTGGAAGAGACGTACGAGGTGCTGGAAGCGATCGACAATCGCGACTGGGACGAACTAACGGGCGAGTTGGGCGATCTGCTGTTACAGGTGCTGTTCTACGCCGAAATGGCGAAGGAAGAAGGCCGGTTCGCGATTGACGACGTGCTGGACCGGCTTTCGAACAAGCTCGTAAATCGGCATCCGCACGTGTTTGGCGATGTGGAAGCGAAAACCTCGGCCGACGTCCTGCGAAATTGGGAAGCGATTAAGGCGCAGGAGAAAAAGAAGCGGCTTGCCGAGCGGGGAGAGAATGTCGGCGCTCTTGAGCCAGTCGAGGAGAAGAAGCCTGAGTCCGTACTGGCCGGAGTCTCGAGCGCCATGCCATCGCTGATGGAAGCGTTCAAACTCAGTTCGCGCGCGGCGCACGTGGGATTCGAATGGCCCGAAATCGGCGGCCTATTCGATAAGCTCGAAGAGGAAACGCAAGAGTTACAAAAGGAGATCGCCCAACTCCCCGATCCGCACTTGAAGCCGCCGCAGCGCGGCGTAGCGAGTTCTGGCAAACAGCAGATCCCAGAAGAACTGCGCGGGCGAATGGAAGATGAGGTCGGCGATCTGCTGTTCGTGCTCGTGAATATTGCGCGTTATCTGTCGCTTGATCCGGAATCGGCTCTGCGCAAGACCAATCGCAAGTTCCGGCGCCGGTTTCAGTCGGTCGAGGCCGGTTTGCACGAGCGCGGCAAGAAGCCTGCCGAATCGACACTCGAAGAGATGGAATCCCTATGGCAACTCTCGAAGCATGAGGAGAAGCCATGAGCGAAGGCAATGCGGCGCGCACGAGCTTGGACGAAGTTGTCATTCGTAACTGCCACGAGATGCACGAGTACGAAGCGTGTCTAGCCTTGCAGCGGCAGGTATGGGGATTCGCGGACGAGGACCTGGTGCCGACCCGCCTGTTCATCGTCGCTCACAAAATCGGTGGGCAGGTGATCGGGGCATTTCATGGTGACAAGTTGGTAGCGTTCGCGCTGGGCATTCCCGGGAATCGCAACGGTCATCTCTACATGCACTCACACATGCTGGCTGTGGATCCGGTGTTTCGAAACGCGGGACTCGGCCGGCGGGTGAAACTCTTTCAGCGTGAAGACGCACTCGCTCGTGGTGTCGATCTGATCGAATGGACCTTCGATCCCCTCGAGATCAAGAACGCCTATTTAAATATCGAAAAGCTGGGGGCGATTTCTCGCCGATACACCATCAACCAGTATGGGCTGATATCGTCAGCGTTACAGGCCGGATTGCCCACCGATCGCCTGACAGCCGAGTGGTGGCTGAACTCCAAGCGCGTTGAAGCAGTCCTTAAGGGCAGCGCGCACGTGGCAGTCAAAGCCGAAACGGCAATCGAGGTCCCGGCCGAGATCTACGGATGGAAAGCCAGCCCGGCGCATCGGTATCAAGCCCTCGAGATCCAGCAACGGAACCGGGCGCAATTCCTGGAGGCGTTCGATAAGGGACTGGCCGTGCTTGCCTATGAGCGCGACGCGCATGGGAGTGGGAAGTACCTCTTGGGGCGATGGGACGAGCCGTGGTCGTACGGGCGGCCCGCCGAGGTCGAACATTGAAGATCGAAGCCGTAACGCTCCGCGAAATTCGCATGCCGCTAGTCCATTTCTTCGAGACGAGTTTCGGACGCACCACCGGGCGCCGCATCCTGCTGGTTACGGTGCACGGCGACGGCATTGAAGGTTGGGGCGAGTGCGTCGCGGGCGAGCATCCGTTTTATAGTCCGGAGTCGATCGATACCGCATGGTACGTGCTCGATCGGTATCTGGCGCCGTCGGTGATCGGGCGAGAATTCAGAAGCGCGATCGAGGTGCGCAAGAATTTTCCGGCGGTGCGCGGCCACAACATGGCGAAGGGGGCGCTGGAAGACGCACTCTGGGACGCCGAAGCGCAGCTTCGAAACCTGCCATTGTGGAAACTGCTTGGCGGATCACGAACGGAGTTGCCGTGCGGCGTCTCCATCGGCATACAGGATTCGCCGGAGCAGTTGTTAGAAAAGATCGGTGTCGAGTTGGCGGCAGGATATCGGCGCATCAAACTGAAATGCAAGCCGGGATGGGACCTGGCGATCCTGGAGCGAGTACGCGCGAAGTGGCCCGACACCACACTGAGCGTGGACGCGAATTCGGCATATACCCTCAATGACATCGACCACCTGACGAGCTTCGATCATTTCAACCTCCTGATGATCGAGCAGCCGCTGTGGAATGAAGACTCTTACTTCCATGCTCAACTACAGAAGCAGTTGAAGACCGCTATCTGTCTGGACGAATGCATCCTCGGAGCACGTCAGGCGCAGGCCGCGGCGGAATTGGGTGCATGCCGGATTGTGAACATCAAGGTGGGACGCGTGGGCGGATTTGGCGAGGCCATCCACGTTCATGATGTCTGCCGGCAGCACCAGATTCCGGTATGGTGCGGAGGGATGCTCGAATCGGGCATCGGCCGGTCGCACAACATCGCGCTGTCGACCCTACCCAACTTCACTTTGGCCGGCGATGTCTCCGCATCGAAGCGCTACTGGAAGGAAGACATCATCGAGCCAGAGGTCACAGTCTCGGCTTCGGGATTTATTGACTTTGATCCGGCGAAGACAGGCCGTGGGTACGAGATTCGGAAAGATCTGGTCGAGAAGCTGACGGTACGGAAAGAAGTCGTCCGGCAGGGAAGGGTAGACGCCTAACTTCCTTTCACCACTCGAAATCCATAATCCGCATACTGAAACTCCGGCGGAATACTCGATCGTGTTGAGCAGCGCGAAATCTTGATGTGGTGTCGCCAGGAGCCTCCACGCGAAACTTTTCTCGCGCCTTTCTCAGGGCCACGCGGATTCTGTTCCGGCGAGATGGTGTAATAGTCCGGTGCGAACCAGTCGCTGCACCATTCGTGAACGTTCTCGCACATCTCGTACAGGCCATATGCATTCGGTTCAGACTGCCCGACCGGCTCCGGACCATTCTTCCACCGCTCGCCGTAACGAGATCGTGACATCGGCGGCTCGTCTCCCCAGGGGAAGAGACGGCCATCAACTCCTCCGCGGGCAGCACGCTCCCACTCGGCTTCGTTTGGAAGCCGATACCGATCACCAGTTTTCTGCGACAGCCATTCGCAATACGCGACGGCATCAAACCATGAGACACAGACGACCGGCTGGCGCGGATCACTGAAATTCGGATCGTTCCAGAACGACGGGTATTCGCGGCCGGTCGCAGACAGAAACTGCGAGTATTCCTCGTTCGTCACCTGAGTCGCAGCCATGGCGAACGCATCGACCCACACCCGATGCACGGGCCTCTCGACCTCCTGTCCGGCAGCAGACCCCATCACGAACCAGCCCTCCGGAATGGCGACCGTCACCGGTGCGACTGCTTTGGATTCGCCCACGCGACGATCTTAGCGCATCAGCAATTTGTCGCGGATGCAGGTCACAGACACTCTCATCACCGAAATGTCACAGTAAGTACATGGACTTCTTCGACCTGATTCACACGCGGCAGTCGATCCGGAAATGGCAATCCAAGCCCATCGAACGCACCACACTGAACTGCATCCTCGAGGCCGTCAATCGCGCCCCATCTGCCGGAAACTTCCAATCCTACGAAGTCTATGTCGTGAAATCTGCAGAACGGCGTAAAGCACTCGCCGCGGCGACGTGGGATCAGGGCTTCATCGCCGAGGCTCCAGTCATTCTTGCTTTTTGCTCCCATGCGGCGCGATGCGAGTATCCCGGTGCGGAGACCTACGCGCTCGAAGACACCGCGATCGCCTGCACGTTTGCCATGCTCGCGGTGACCGAACTCAGACTAGGGGCCGTTTGGATCGGCGCCTTCGATCCGAAAAAGATGGCCGAGGCGCTGGACTTGCCCGCGGGGCAAGTACCCGTTGCGTTACTGCCCATCGGATTCCCAAACGAACTGCCGGAGCGCACGTCACGGCGAAAGCTCGAAGACCTGGTGCACGATGTAAAGTAGGACAGGCCCGAGCGCCTGCCCTACCCCCCTCAACAACGCAGTTTTTCAAGCAATACCCCAGAACCTGGTCTGGCCCAGACATTCGGAGCCTAAACTCCGGCCAGCATTGCTCAAGATGCGACTGGGTTTCTCGATAGTTTGCCTCCTACTCTCGATTTTGCGGGATTACGGCAAGATTTCACGTCGTATTAAGACAGTTCACTTCACTGACAGGAACCATTTATACTGCTCATGATGGCAATCATTAAGGACATAGCGGCAATCGCCAAGGGCATGGGCATCACCTTTTCCGAGATGTTCAAGCCCACCATCGTCGAGAACTATCCCGATGGTCCCGGCCCCCTGCGCGGAGCCCAGTTCCAGGAACGTTTCCGCGGCGTGCACGTGCTCCAGCGCGACGAAAATGGCCTGGAAAAGTGCGTGGCGTGCTTCCTGTGCGCGGCGGCCTGCCCCTCGAACTGTATCTACATCGAAGCCGCTGAGAACACGGCAGAGAACCGCATTTCCGGCGCCGAGCGCTACGCCAAGGTCTATAACATCGACTACAACCGCTGTATCTTTTGCGGTTATTGCGTCGAAGCCTGCCCCACCGATGCCATTACGCACGGGCACGGCTTTGAAGTCGCAACCTTCAACGCCAGCAACCTGGTGTATCGCAAGGAAGCGATGCTGGCTCCGAAACCCGCACATCTCGGGCAGAATGCAGAGTTCAACTCCGCCGAGGTGGAAGTTCAGCAGAAGCGAATGAAAAGCTGACGGTGTTTCGTAGGAAGCGGATCGACCGGTCCACTTCGGACCGGTTTTATTTTGCGGTTCAGCAACTTAGATTTTCATCTACTCGGGACTAACGACTGAATGAGCGACTTTCTCAAGGCGGTTCAGGAACGCGTCATCATCTACGACGGCGCGATGGGCACGTGTATCCACCAGTTCAATCCGACGCTCGACGACTATTGGGGGCAGGAGAACTGCAATGAAATCCTCAATCTCAGCCGTCCGGACATTATCAGCAGCATACACGCATCCTATTTTGAAGCCGGCGCAGACGTTGTTGAAACAAACACTTTCAATGGATCGCGAATTGTATTAGCTGAGTTCGGTTATGCGGACAGAGTGGAAGAGGTTAATAAAGCCGCAGTTAAGCTGGCACGAGAAGTCGCGGATTCGTACTCGTCTAAGGGACGCAAGCGATTCGTGGCGGGTTCCATCGGCCCGGGCACAAAGATGCCATCAATTGGCCACATCCATCCCGATGAACTGGTCGCAGCCTTCATCGAACAGACGGTGGCACTGATCGATGGCGGAGTAGATGTCTTGTTGATTGAAACCTGCCAGGACATTCTGCAGACCAAGTGTGCGATCATCGCGGCCTTCGATGCAATGCAAAAGGCCGGAAGGCAAGTTCCGATCCAGGCACAGGTCACGCTGGCAAATATCGAAGGAACGATGTTGTCGGGTGCCGATATTGGGGCAGTCCTGACGACTCTTGAGCCATATGACGTATGCGCTATCGGTTTGAATTGCTCCACGGGGCCGCAGGAGATGAACGATTCGGTTCGCTATCTTGGCATCAATTGTCCGAAGCCGATATCCGTGATTCCGAATGCCGGACTGCCCGAGAACGTTGGAGGTAAGCCCGTCTATCGGCTCGGCGCTCGTGAACTCGCCGACTATCACAAGCACTTCATCACCGACTACGGCGTACGCATCGTCGGCGGATGCTGCGGCACGACGCCCGAGCATATCAAGGCCGTCGTCGAAACCTGCGCGAACCTCGAACCCGCCAAGCGCGAAGTGAAACCGGTTGGCTCGGCTTCGAGCGCCTTCACCATGGTTCCGCTCGATCTCGATCCCAAGCCGCTGGTAGTCGCCGAAGAGATGAACACCACCACGCGCAAGGCCGAGTTCCGCGACCTGGTCCGTAGTGGCAACTATGACGAGATTCTCTCGCTCGCCAAGCGCCTTGTCGGCGAAGGCTCGCACATGCTCGACGTCTGCTGCGCCATCGTGGGCGAAGACGAAAACGCCTATATGGACGCCGTCATGGAAAAGATCGCCACCCGTGTGCCCGCACCGATCGTGGTCGATTCGACCGAGGCTCCCGTAATCGAAACGGCGCTGAAGCGTATCCCGGGCAAGGCGATCATCAACTCCATCAACCTCGAAGACGGCGAGAAGCGCACCTCCAAAGTCCTGCCGATGGCGAAGCGCTACGGCGCGGCAGTGATTGCGCTGACCATCGATGAGCAGGGAATGGCTCTCACCGCCGACCGCAAGGTTGAGATCGCCAAGCGCATCTACCAGCTTGCGACCGAGAAATACGGCATCCGTCCGTGCGATCTGATCTTCGACGCTCTGACGCTGCCGATTTCGACCGGACAGGAAGAGTACCGGACGGCGGGAATTGAGACGCTCAACGCCGTTCGGAGGATTAAAGAAGAGCTGCCCGGCTGCCACACGATCCTGGGCGTCTCGAACATTTCGTTCGGCCTGTCTGCGTATTCGCGACGCATTCTGAACTCTGTTTTCATGCACGAGGCAGTCAACAATGGTCTCGATATGGCCATTGTCAACTACAGCAAAATCTATCCGTTATACAAGATTCCTGAAACTGAAGTTGAGCTCGCGCGCAAGCTGATTTACTTCGACAGCTCGAATGGTGATCCGCTGCAAGTTTTCATGCAACACTTCAGCGGACAGACCAAGAAAACCGACGAAGTCGCGACGGACACCGATGCGCTCTCAGTCGAAGACAAGCTGAAGTATCTGATCATTAACGGTGAGCGCGCCATAGGCGCGGGCGACAAACGCACACCACTTGAAGCGGTACTTGAAGTCGCGCTCCAACAGTACTCGCCCCTCGATCTGATCAATAACGTCCTGCTCGATGGTATGAAGACCGTGGGCGAACTCTTTGGCGCGCGCAAGATGCAGCTCCCGTCGGTGCTCGACGCCGCCGGTGTGATGAAGGCCGCCGTCGCGTATCTCGAACCGAAGATGGAGAAGAAAGAGGGCGCGCAGAAGGGAACCATCGTCCTTGCAACGGTGAAGGGCGACGTCCACGACATCGGCAAGAACCTGGTGGACATCATCCTCTCGAACAACGGCTATAAAGTCGTGAACCTCGGCA
>Ga0335069_10010734_pt1 | contig 12964 bp, 9 predicted proteins | sample Lox_Sample_11_FD_206714 | JGI IMG/M metagenome (GOLD analysis project Ga0335069, IMG submission 206714) | Soil microbial communities from Loxahatchee National Wildlife Refuge, Florida, United States - Lox_Sample_1.1 | ecosystem: Environmental > Terrestrial > Soil > Wetlands | place: USA: Florida... | reverse complement strand
AGGCGCTATGGCTGAGATTGGCGGCGTGCTATATGGCGGCCAGGATAATTCCGCTGTATTGAAGATCGTCACTTTGAACAAGAGCAACGGTGTGGCTACAGTTCTCTCAAACGTAACGAACTCGCCGGGGTCGAACGCGTCTTACATCTACGGGCTTGCGCCAACGATTCAAACGGAAAATTTCGCCAAAATTCTTCCCCAGTTCTGCTTCGGCGGCGGTTGGTACTCGGCGCTGTATTTCACGAACTTCACCGGGACGGCCGTTTCGTTTCCGGTGAGTTTTGTAAGTGATGCGGGGACGCCCTTGACCGTGCCGGCTCTCGGTGGATCAACAACGAATGTAATCTTGCGGCCGCACGGCACGGCCATCATCGAGGCTCCCAACGTGGGCAGTCTGAGTCAGGGATACGCAGGGTTTACCCTTCCAAGCGGAGTGTCTGGTTACGGAGTCTTCCGCCACAGCGCGACAGGCCTGCCTGACCAGGAGGCAGTAGTGCCCTTCTCCGACGCGAACGGGACTTCGAACACGTTGACGTGGGACGAGACGAACCTGATCACTGCTGTGGCGATCGTAAACCCAAGTCTCACCGCCGCCACGGTGGCCGTCACGCTTTGGGACGAGAACGGGAACACCATAGGAACATCTTCGATCCTACTGCCGCCCAACGGTAAAACGGAAGCTGAGCTGCGCACGCTGCCAGGCCTAAGCAGCATGGTGGGGCAACGAGGCGGAGCGCAATTTACAGTATCGGCAGGCAACGTTGCCGTACTGGGACTACGTGCCAACGGGGCCGCCCTTACATCCATCCCGACGACGAATCTCCAGTGAATCCGGCCTTCCCAGCGTCCCTGCTCGCGAGAGGTATCGGCGTGCGCCAGGTCTGCAACAAGGGCGCACTACCTTAAGATCGCAATCTCCTCGGCTATCATGGGTACTCCGGAGGACAGCACGTACCCATGAGCCAAGACGCGGCTATTCATCATGCTCAGAGAGAACATGAGCTAACAGGGGTGATGCGCCCCATGTATGCACAGCATTGGCTGCTTGGGCCACCGCGGCCCCACACCATACCAGAAGAGGGCATGCCTCCGAACACAGCCTACCGTCTGATCCGCGACGAGTTAATCCTCGACGGTAGTTCCCGTTTCAATCTGGCTAAGTTTTGCGGCACGTGGATGGAGCCGGAGCCTCTCTTCGAGCCACCTTCCTCCTGTTGAAATAGAGAGTATCTATGAACGTCCTGATCGTAAACGCAGGAAGCTCCAGTCTTAAGTTCCAAGTGATTGCCACAGACCTCGAGCGAATCAAGCAGGACCACGACGAGAGGCTGTGCCGCGGCGAAGTGGAGCGGATCGGCGGGGAGGCGATCATCACCTTCGAAAGCCGTACTGGTCCGCGGCAGAAGCTGACGGCGCCCATCCGCGATGTCTCGGCAGCGCTCGATTATGTGTTGCGCTGGCTGGCATCGGACCGTTCCGGGATCGACGAGATTCGCGACTTGGGAGACATCCACGCCGCCGGACACCGCGTCGTACACGGGGGCGAGCTATTCAAGGAATCGGCCATCATCAACGATGAAGTATTAAAGGGCATTGAGGACTGCATCGACCTGGCGCCGCTTCACAACCCCAACAACCTGAGCGGAATTCGTGCGTTGCGCGAGATCCTGGGCCAAGCGACGCCACAGGTAGCAGTATTCGATACCGCTTTTCACGCCTCCATTCCCGAGTATGCGTACCTTTATGCGGTGCCTTATCATCTGTACCGCCGTCACCGCATCCGGCGATATGGTTTCCACGGGACGTCGCACCGTTACGTGGCGTTTCGCTACCGTGCACTGCACGGGCTCACTCGCGAGCAAACGCATGTGATCACCCTCCATTTGGGCAACGGCTGCTCAGCCGCGGCGATCCGTGGCGGACACCCTGTCGATACATCGATGGGAATGACGCCCCTGGAGGGCCTGGTGATGGGGACGCGCTGCGGCGATCTCGACCCGGCGATCGTCAATCTGATCGCCAGCAAGGAAGGACTCTCCCCGCACGAAGTGGAGTCTCTTCTGAACACGCAGTCTGGTTTGCTTGGCGTCTCCGGGCTGACCAACGACATGAAGGTCCTGGAAGAGGAACTGAAAGAACACGATGACCGCCGGGTGCGGTTAGCCATCGAGATCTTCTGTTATCGGGCGCGGAAGTATATCGGCGCATTTCTGGCGTGCATGGGCGGCGCCGACTCGGTGGTATTTACCGGTGGTATTGGCGAGCACTCGCCGGAGATCCGCGCGGGCATCTGCACGGGCCTCGGTTGGGCCGGTTTGACGACGGACGAAACTCAAAACCGGCAGGCGGTGGGACGAGAAGCCCGCATCAGCACCGACGCGTCGACATTGCACGCCTGGGTGATCCCAACCAACGAGGAACTGCTGATCGCGCGTGACACGGTGCGCTGCATCCTGGGGGAGCCGCACCCATCCTAGTGAAGAGCTGCCGCTAGTACGGCCATTTCCAGCCCGTTATCTCCGGGCTGTCGATGCCATGTTCATACGCGTAGTTGCGGCAGTCAATCTGCATATTGCGGAATCGCTCCTTGGCATGCGCGCCGATTCGCTGGAGACGTGGCGTGCGGTCTATAGCGTCAATGGCCAGGCTGAACCGGTCGATCTCATTATTGATGGCCAGTTCCATAGGCGTGTTGATATTGCCCTTTTCCTTGTATCCGCGCACGTGAAAGTTGTGATGATTTGTGCGGCGGTAAGCAAGGCGATGAACCAGCCACGGATAACCGTGAAAGTTGAAGATCACTGGTTTGTCCATTGTGAACAGGGAATCGAAATCACGATCGGTAAGGCCGTGCGGATGCTCCGAACTTGGTTCCAGGCGGAACAAATCCACCACATTTATGAAACGAATCCGCACATCGGGGAATTGCTCGCGCAGCAGGACCGTGGCGGCCAGAGCTTCCTGGGTGGGAATGTCGCCGGCTGAGGCCATCACCAAGTCGGGCTCACCCCCGCCATCATTACTAGCCCATTCCCAAATGCCAATGCCTTTGGTGCAATGGCGGATGGCCGCGTCCCTGTCGAGATACTGAAGATGCATCTGCTTATCGGAAACGATCACGTTGACATAATTCTCACTTCTTAAACAGTGGTCGGCCACCGAAAGCAAACAGTTCGCGTCCGGCGGGAGATAGATGCGGGTCACGGCGGAACTCTTGTTGACCACGACATCCAGGAATCCGGGATCCTGGTGAGTGAAGCCATTGTGATCCTGTCGCCAGACGGTAGATGTGATGAGCAGGTTCAGGGACGCGATGTCCTGGCGCCACGACAGAAGGTTGCAAATCGACAGCCACTTGGCGAACTGATTGAACATGGAATCGATCACATGGACAAAGGCTTCATACGTGGAAAGAAACCCGTGCCGGCCGGTCAGCAGATAGCCTTCCAGCATCCCCTCCACCGTGTGCTCGCTGAGCATCTCCATGACCCTACCGTCACGCGCCAGTTCGGTGCCGTCGGCGTCCTCGGGGAAATATTCTTCGATCCAAAACTTCTTGCTGACAGCGTAGATAGCGTCCAGCTTGTTGGAGGTAGTTTCATCCGGGCCGAAAACACGGAAGTTATCCATGTTGCGTTGCATCACATCGCGAAGAAACGCGCCCAGCGGACGCATATTCTCGACCTCCAGCGTGCCCGGATGAGTCACTTCGATCGCGTACGCGCGGAAATCGGGAAGGCGCAGCGCACGCTTGAGAATTCCACCGTTGGCATGCGGATTGGCGCTCATGCGGCACGTGCCCTTTGGCGCCAGTTCCTTGAGTTCGGGCCGGAGACTCCCGCTCGCGTCGAACAACTCCTCCGGCTTTAGTGAATGCATCCAGTTTTCCAGCGTGCGCAGTTGCTCGGGGTCCTTCCGAACATCAGGCAAGGGCACCTGGTGGGCTCGCCAGAACCCTTCCAGCCGATGGCCTTCCACCTCCAGCGGGGCGCTCCAGCCTTTGGGTGAGCGCAGCACGATCATCGGCCAGCGGGGCCGCGAGACCATGCCGCCTGCACGGGCTTCGCTTTGATGGCGACGAATTTCGGAAACACAGTGCTCCACGGTGGCCGCCATGGCCTGGTGCATGGTATCGGGATCAGAGCCTTCCACGAAGTAGGGTATCCAGCCATAACCTTGGAACAGGTTCTCCAGCTCCTCATGGCTGGTGCGGGCCAGCACCGTGGGGTTGTTGATTTTGTAACCGTTCAAATGATAGATGGGCAACACGGCGCCATCGCGTGCCGGGTTGAGAAATTTGTTGATGTGCCAGGAAGTTGCCAGAGGGCCGGTCTCTGACTCGCCATCGCCGACTACCGCCGCCACAATCAGTTCCGGGTTGTCGAACGCCGCGCCGCACGCATGGGAAAGCACATACCCGAGTTCGCCTCCTTCGTGGATGGAACCCGGGGTCTCCGGCGTGCAGTGGCTGCCGATCCCGCCGGGAAAGGAGAATTGCTTGAAGAACTCGCGCAGTCCTTCTTCGTCCTCACTCTTTTCCGGGTAAACCTCGGAGTACGTTCCTTCCAGATAGACCGGACCCAACACGCCCGGCGCGCCGTGTCCTGGCCCGGCAAGAAAGATCATCTCCTGATCGAATTTACGGATTAATCGGTTCAAATGGACGTAGATGAACGACAGACCGGGGCTCGAACCCCAGTGGCCAAGCAAACGGTTCTTAATATGCTCGGGCCGCAGGGGCTCTTTAAGCAGGGGATTGTCTCGCAGATAGATCATCCCAAGGCTGAGATAATTACACGCACGCCAAAACGCGTGCGTCCGGCGCAGTTCTTCTCCGTCGAGAGGCGTGCCCGGGACAGTGCTTCGCGCTGGTCCGTAAGCGCTCAAGGCGTGCAGGACGGGTACATTGGCCGTTTCGATTAGGCTCATCTTCGAGTCTCCTTGATTCAGCTTACTCGCCCAGGATTACAACATGGTTTCGCCACCGGGTTGTGCACCTCGGGCTCTCCAGCCATCCCACCGCGCAACGGATCGCAAAGTAGGTGGCGGCTACCTAGACACCGCGGCCGCCTCAGGCTCGGCGTACTCGTTGATGTCGAGCACAGGCACTTCGACGCCGCCGGGGATCGCTTCGGCCTGCTCGATGATCTTGATTGCACTCGCCATGCCGATGCCGAAACGGTTGACGCCCAAGGCGTACATCTTGACCAGCGTGTCCAAGTCGCGGACGCCGCCGGCCGCCTTCACCTTGCATCGGCCCCCCACCGTTTTCTTCATAAGCGCGACGTGGTGCAGTGTCGTCGGAGTGCTTTGAAAACCCGTGCCGCTCTTGACATAGTCGCATCCGCAGTCGCGAACAATCTCGCTCGCTTTGACGATCTGCTCGTCGCTGAGCAGCATCGCCTCTATGATCACCTTCAGCGAGAAGCCGCGCGTGGTCTTACGCACGGCCATGATGTCGTCATGGACACGGTCATAGAAACCGCTCTTCAGGTATCCGACGTTCATGACCATGTCGATCTGGTCCGCGCCGAGGCTCATGAAGTATATGGCCTGTTGTACCTTGTTCTCGGTTGTCTCCTGGCCTGAGGGAAAAGCCAGCGATGTGCCAAACTCGGTATTGGTTCCCCTCAGCATGCGGGCCAGGTCCGCGGAAAATCCTTGCCAGATGAAAGCGCAGCCGATATCGTAACGCCGGCAGGCGGACACCATGGCTTTCAAGTCCTGGTAAGATGTGTCGATCTTCAGCGCGCTGATGTCAATCGCGCGCGCAACGTCGTGTGCTGTCAGTTTCATAAAATCGTTTCCTAAGATTCGAACTCAGGTGTGCATCTTCTGTACTTTGCCGAGCCTCTTGCGCATTTGTACGAAGATCTTTGTGTAGCGCTTGTTAAATGTCGCGCATCCGATGTGCTCCTGCCGGATCATCAGCTCCAGGCAATTCAGGCAGGACGAGCAATACTTGATCTCGTTCTCTTTGCCTTCGATGAGCTTCTTGGGCGTCAAGGGATCGGCCAAGGACTGCCGGCCGAGCCCGACCATGTCCATCACACCATCGTTGATGCACTTCGCCGCATACGGAAACAGAGCCATATCGGCAGGATTCATCCCGCCCAACCGCGTGGTCTTGCCATCCCGGAACGGCGCGAAGTGGGAGCCGATGATGACGGTATCCGGCTTGCACGTCTTCTTCAGAAGATTCGCAAAGTACGCGTGCATGAATGTCATGTATTCGTGATCGCGATCCGCCTCGACATAGGAGATCGTGATCGTCGGGTTCCCGATCGTTTCCACGAAATAGGAAGCACCGCGAGCCTCAAGGTTCTTGATGAAATCGATCGGCTCGGTCATATCCATCACCGGAGAATCAGGTGAGGCGGAGCCGAAGCCGCCCGGAAAGCCCTCCCATAGCGACACTTTGGATCCAATGATGAAGTTCGGGTTGTTCACCGCTTTCCGGATGCGCTCGTAAAGATCGTACGCGAACCGTGAGCGGTTGGCCCAGCTGCCGCCATACTTCCACTGGCGGTCGTTGTGAGGGCGCAGAATCTGATTGCCGAGATAGCCGTGGCAGAACTTCATGTCGATGCCATCGGCGCCCGCGTCGTGTGTGATCTGCGAAGCCAGCACGAACTCGTCAATGATCTTGTCGACCTCCTCCTCGGAGAGCAAATCTCCTTCGTAACCCGGCAGGTTCTTCACCGTCACCCGGCGAGAGAACTTGGGATTGGAAAGCTCACCGGCGTGAGTTAACTGGAAGACAAATATCGCGTGGGGGTTGATGGATTTTAGCGCGCGGACGAAGTTCCCGATCGCCTTCGCGTTCTTCGGCATGATCTCGAGCTGGTTCAACCGCGCGCGGCTTTCGCCGGTGATAGTGATGGCTTCCAGATCGATGAGCGAAAAGCCGCCCCTAAAGAGATTCTCGTATCGTGCATAGGTCAGATCGGACGGATTGCCGTCGGCATCGGCATCCGTGCACTCCATCGGTTGCGCAAAGAAACGATTCTCCGCTGTTAGATTGCCGATCTTGATCGGAGACAACAGGGTCTTTCTATAGTCCATGACAGGCTTCCTTTCCGGCTTGCAGCATGATGCGATGCCCGATTTCAGGCGAGACCAGTACCTTCACAAGATTCTTGTTTTGCTGGAGTTCGTGCAGGGCTGTCTCCAGTTCGTTGAGTGGTACGATCATCGAAATCAAGGGCCTTGGATCGATGCGCTTGTACTGCAGAAGACCGATCGCCACTTCCCAGTCATGGCTGATACCGGCACAGGAGCCGCCCACCTTCTTCTCGTGGATGACGAATTGTACCGGCGGGACCCGCATCAGGTCGTCGTCGGAGCAGATGCCGAATGCTTCCAGCTTTCCGCCACGGCGCAACATCCTGAAGGCTTGATCATAGGTCTCGCTCCTGCCCACGGCTTCGAGCACATAGTCGGCGCCCACCCCGTTGGTAAGCCGCAGCACTTCCGCCACTGGATCTGGCGTCTTAGTGATGTCGATGACGTAGTCCGCGCACATTTTCCTCGCCATCGCGAGCCGAGTTGGCTGCGAGTCGATGACGATAACAGGGGAGGCACCGCGGAACTTGGCCAGCGCGCCGTGGATAATGCCGAGACCCGCGCCGATGATTACCACCGAGGCGCCCAGCTCACAGTTCATCTTCCGTGACGCGTTGATACAGGCGGTCAGGGGTTCGATGAACGCCGCGGAGTAATCGTCCACGCTGTCGGGCACGATATAGCAGTTCCGCCACGGAGCCTTAAGATACTCGGCAAAGGCGCCGTTGGTGTGGATACCGATCTGCTTAAACGCGGAGCACAGCAATGGCTCGCCGCGCCGGCAGTGATAGCAAACACCGCAAGTCAGGCAGATATCGCAGGCCACGCGGTCGCCGGCTTGGATGCCCTGGGAGTTCTTGCCGGCCCGTTCCACGACGCCCCAGAACTCATGGCCGGTCGCGATCGGCAAGCAAGCGACTTCATCGGCATACTTCCCGTTGTAGGAACCCCAATCGGATCCGCAGATGCCGCAATATTTCACCTTGATCAACACTTCGTCATCGTCAATCTCAGGGACAGGTACGTCTTTGTATACGAACTTCTTCGGCTCTTCGAGAACCATCGCCTTCATCATGCTCACGCCCGTTTCTCCTCACCGTTGGAATAGTTTGTCGTTCCGGCCCTCGTAGGGGGCCTGGATCATCAGGGGTTTCAGGAAATCGATCGTCTTGTCGACGCCGTCGCCGCGGGACATCGTGACATCTTCGTGCTCGTAAGAAAACACGCCGTCGTAGCCGACCATGAACAGCTCGGTGATCACGCTCTTCCAGTTGATGGAGCCCCATCCCGGAATGCGGAACCGGAAGGAGCGGTCAAGCGTGCCCCAATTCCGTTGCAGCATCCAGTAACCACCCTTGGCCAGGTTGTGCTCCACGATCTCGCAGTCCTTTGCATGCACGGCCGCGATGCGGTCGCCAATCTCGTCGATGTACGCACAGAGGTTGATTCCAGTGAAGAGCAGGTTGGCCGGGTCGAAGTTAATGGCGAACGCGGGATGATTGTCGCAAAGTGCCAGGCACTGCTTAGTCGTGTGCAGGTCGTAAATGATGTTGTTCGGGTGCGGTTCGAAGGCTACCTTCACGCCGTACTTCCTGAACTCGTCGAAGATCGGGATCCAGTTCTCGACGAACGCGCCTTGCTCTTCAGCCCATCCGCCCGGGTATGGCCAGTCATTAAAGCGCCCAAAATTGCCGATACCGGAAAAGGCGATGACCACGGGGACTTCCAGCGCGTTTGCCAGCTGCGCCGACCGGATCATGCTGCGGGTACCGAACGCGATCTGTTCGGCCGCCGTGCCGTCGCAAACGCCGGCGAGGTCACGTCCGTGCGGTCCCAGCACCAGGCAGGAGTCCGCGTGATTAGAAATAGCTGATATGAACAGGCCCGCGTCCTCCACCATCTTCTTCAGCTCGCTTGCCTTGCCGCCTTTCAGCAACTCGTCCGCGTCCACCTGGCCGTTGCCGGTGTAAGAAGGAAGCTCGATCGCCTCGTACCCTTTTCGAGCCGCAAGTTGTACGACCTCCTTGACGGATTTCTCCGAATAATTGACGACACAGAAACCAACCTTCAAGAGATGCCTCCTTTCGAAATGGAATTCAGAATCACGTGCCAGCCATCCGTTTGCTCATTCCGGCCAGGCCTTGCGTCCACGCTTTGTACACATCCGCGATCTGTTCGTATCGCTTCCTGTTTTCCGGAACAGGTCTGTGCAGCTGCTCGACCTGGTGGAGCCTATCGATCAGGCTGTAATCATTCCAGAGGCCGGCGGCGCGGCCGGCAATAGCCGCCGCGCCCAGGCTGGCCGCATCCTGATCGACGTTGGTCTTAAGGACATCCATGCCGAAGACGTCCGCGAAGATCTGCCGCCACAGCGGACTCTTCGCTCCTCCACCGCAGAGCAGCATCACGTGCTCCAGCGTGGTTGACTGGCGCAGGACGTCCAGGCAATAGCACTTCAGGTCCATTGCGACGCCTTCCAGAACGGCGCGCACCAGATCGCTGCGGGTCGTGGACATCGTGATTCCCGCAAACGAGCCACGCAGGTCCGTGGCGACGCTCTGGGAACTGCCGCCGGAGAGCGTCGGATTGAATAGCACTCCGTTTGCCCCGGCTGATACGGACGCGGCGCAGGCGTCCATGGCCTCGTACCAGGAACTGCACGAAAGGTCTTTGCAGAGCTCTTCGCGCGCCCACCGGTACGCATTTCCAGCCGCGAAGATGGAGACACCGGAGGTGTAGTAGCCCTTCTCGATATGGGCGAAGATGAATGGGCGCGCCGCGACGTCCAGGATCGGTTTCCGTGACGTCACCGCAATCCATGACGACGAACCGAGCGAGGTATAGACGCGTCCTTCGCCGACACCGCGTGCGCCGAGTGCCGTGCACGCGTTATCCACACCGCCGCAGGCCACCAGCGTTCCGGGCGCCAGTCCGCACTCCGCCGCGGCCGTCTTGGTGACCCTTCCCACCACGGCATGGGAGTCGAGAATAGGCGGCAGAATACACTTGTCGATACGCGCCGCCTCAATCAGTGCGTCGGAATAGTTCCAGTCCGCGAGACTAAACATTCCCGAACCGGAGGCGTAAGAGTAGTCCGTGGCAATCTCTCCGGTCAGCTTGAAATTGATGTAGTCCTTGCTGCCAATTACCTTCGCAGTCCGCTCCCAGATGCCGGGGTGGTGCTTTCGCAGCCACATCAACTTCATCACGGAATAGGTTTCGGGCGGATCGCCATTGCCCGTAGACAGGTACCACTCTTCATAGGGCACGGTGCGGAAGAACTCGGCGGCTTCAGCCGCTGCCCGCGCATCGGACCAAATCGGAACGCGGTCGAGAAGCAGGTTCCCGCCCGAGTCGAGTGGTGCAGACACCAGGCTTTGTCCACTCAAACCCGCGGCAACGATCTGCTGAGCCGGCACGCCGCGTTCAGCGAGAAGCTTTGCGGTTAGCTGGCAGACCCCGTGCCACCAGTCCGCGGGCCTCTGTTCGTGCCAGCAGGGCGCGGGGTAGCTTGTCGCATACTCAAGGAAGGACGAGCCAACCGGGATGCCATCGGTACGATAGAGCGAAGCCTTGATGCCGCCCGTCCCCAAGTCATACACGACTAGGTAATGGTTCATTATAAAGCCCGCGTTTGACGACCTCGCCAAAGCCCCGTTACGCTGCCGGGTTGTTGGAATAGCCCGACGGTGGGCGTATCCCAAGCCCAATGCAGGAGCGCCTGCTCGCTGCAGCGCCAGTCCTCATCCTCACCTATGATAGCGTTGGCCTGCCCGACGAGCAGGCGGAACTGCGCGTGGCAGCAGCCGACGGCTAGCATGGATCCGGCCAGTGCAGGCACCCATTCCGAAGGAGCCCTCATCGACGTTCCTTTCCGAAGCCGGTTCGACCCGCAGCGCTGGGTCCATTCCTGTAAAGACGAGGATAACACTTTGCTAATGTTCATTACAAAGCATGAGCAACCGTTTGTTTTGACTTAGAATTCGCAGGTTGTCCGGGCACACACCGCCACAGATCCGCATGCGCGGCTGGGCGAATGCCCAGACTTCGAAACTGGTTCTTTCGCTTAACGGACCCGCTGAAAGCGCAGGTCCCACACACGGTCATCACCGGCGCTGAGGGCAATGACCTTGCCGGACGCATCTCGAATGAAATAAATGGATGAACCGAGTGGCGTTTCGAAGCCATCGCGGAAGGTGGGCCGCAGCGTCACCGGCGCATTCGACCCGATTCGGTATGTCATTTCGCCGGCCTTGATGCCGGGCGCGAGTTGCAACGTCGTTCCCGTCTCGCGGCTCTCGTATTCGCCTGCCAGGGCCGCGAGTTCGGCCGTCGTGGGCTCGACCGGCTCCGCGCGCTCATAGAGGACTTCTCCGAAACTCGTGATCATCCGCATCCGAATAGGCGTTCCGTCTTCGAAAATGATCGTTTGCTCCGTCTCGCCAACCAAGAAGCGGCCGGCTGACACGGACACGAGCTCTGTGTTACCGGGATCTGTGGTCAGTTTGCCATTGTGCCACTTGATCCTCTCAACTGTGTGGTCGCGCAGCTTTCGATACATACCTGCCAGCGCTTCCAGCTTCGCGGGGTCGGCGGTGTAGCTTGTGACCGGCGGTTTGGAGGCCTGTGCACCTGTCCATACGCGTGCTGTGTCCCGGCCCATTTGTGCTGGATTCGCCGAGGCAGAGTTACAGAGGACCGCGACCGAGACCGTCTGATCAGGATAGCGGCCGAGCCAGGTTCGGTATCCGCCGGTGGCGCCCCCGTGGGAAACTTCCCGAAGTCCGTTCACCGTGTTGATCGTGAGTCCTGCAGCATACGGAATCTGGTGACCGCCGCTGAGCGTGGCTGGTGTTTGCTGAGCCTCGACCAACTGAGGACCGCCGACATTGGCGTGAGTGAAATTCTCGTTCCAGAGAAGCAGGTCCCCAACGGTGGTGAGCAGGCCTCCCGCGCCGATGATGTTTTCGATCGGCGTGTCCTGGGTCCAGGTTGTGCCGCCGTCCGGATGTTTGTAGGCCAACGCCCGATTGGGGACAACCGCTCGGAAATCGTCGCGCCAACGCGTGTGTTCCATGCCGAGCGGAGCGAAAATACTCTCGCGGGTGAAGGTCTGGAACGACTTGCCATTACCGAGCACCCGCTCGATCAGGATGGGCATGATGTTGAAGCCAGTGTTGGTGTAGCTGTAAGCGGTGCCGGGGTCGAAGTTGAGCGCGCGTTGTTTGGAAGCCAGTTGCAGGATGTCCTGATTGCTATAAACATACGCGCCCTCGGGCAGGCCGCCGAAAATCGCGAGCGGACGCCATTCGCGCAGACCGCTGATGTGACTGAGGACTTGGCGTATGGTGAGCGGTGAGCCATAGTCCGCTAACTCCGGCAAGTATTTGCGCATGGGGTCGTCGAGCGAGATCTTGCCTTGTTGAGCGAGCAGCAGGACCGCTGCTGCCGTGAATTGCTTGGCGACCGACCCGCTCTCAAACACTGTATCCGGCGTGATCGGAACGTTGCGTTCGAGATCCGCCATGCCATAACCGGCTTTGAAAACCATGACCCCGTTTTGCGCGACTCCGACCGAGCAGCCCGGCGTATGAGTATTGAAGACGGAGAAGATGAGGTCGACTTTGGCCTGTTTGGCGGGAGGCTGCCCCTGTATCACAGCGGCAAGCAGAACAGCGATGGCTAGGGTTCGCATTTAAGCTGTGCGAGATCTTAGCATGAAGGAGAAATCCCGTTCAGTTCTCCTTGAGATCAGGAACCGGAGACTTGCGCCGCCTCAGGGCCGGAGCGAATTTCACGGAGCGTTTCCCAAGTCGGATGCAGATTCCTGTCGGCGAAACCGGTTATTGCACTCTTTCGGCCTTCTGAGTCACAAGCCATTGGGCCACACCTACCCCAC
>Ga0335069_10010733_pt1 | contig 12965 bp, 13 predicted proteins | sample Lox_Sample_11_FD_206714 | JGI IMG/M metagenome (GOLD analysis project Ga0335069, IMG submission 206714) | Soil microbial communities from Loxahatchee National Wildlife Refuge, Florida, United States - Lox_Sample_1.1 | ecosystem: Environmental > Terrestrial > Soil > Wetlands | place: USA... | reverse complement strand
TCCTCGATAGCGCTCTTCTTGCCCTTGCCGCCAACGATGACCGTGGAATCCTTCGTGGCAACGATGCGCTGCGCGCGGCCTAGCATCGCGAGCTCCGCGTTTTCGAGCTTCAACCCGAGATCTTCTGAGATCACCTGGCCGCCGGTCATGATTGCAATATCGGCAAGCATTTCCTTCTTGCGATCTCCATAACCCGGCGCCTTGATCGCAAGCACGCTAAAGATGCCGCGCAGCCTGTTTAAAACAAACGTCGCGAGCGCTTCACCATCGACATCATCCGCAATGATAACGAGCTCCTTCTTACCGGCTTGCGCCACCTTTTCGATAAGCGGCAAAACGTCCTTGATTGTCGAGATCTTTTTATCGGTAATCAAAAGCGGCGCATCCTTCGCTTCGGCTTCCATGCGCTCGGCGTTTGTAATCATGTAGGCGCTCACATAGCCCTTATCGAATTCCATGCCTTCGACGAAATCGCTCTCGATGCCCAAACTTTGCGACTCCTCAACGGTAACGACGCCATCTTTGCCAACCTTTTCCACGATCGTCGCGATCGTCTCGCCCAACTCTTCGCTCTCCGCCGAGATTGAAGCGACCTGCTTGATTTCCTGCTTGCCTTTGATCGGCTTTGCCATCTTTTTGAGCTCTTCAACCGCGTCAAATGCCGCTTTTTCAATGCCGCGACGCACGGTCATCGCATTTGCGCCCAGCGCGGTGCGTTTCAAACCTTCTTCGATGATCGCCGCCGTAAGCACAACCGCCGTCGTGGTACCATCGCCCGCTTTGTCGTTCGTCTTTGTGGCGACTTCCTTGACGATGGAAGCGCCCATATTTTCAAATTTGTTTTCGAGCGAAATTTCCTTCGCGATAGAAACACCGTCGTTTGTAATAGTGGGCGTTCCCCATGATTTATCGAGTGCGACGTTTCTTCCGCGCGGTCCGATCGTGACCTTCACGGCGCTCGCAACGACGTCGACGCCGCGCTTAAGCGCTGCGCGCACATCCGATTCAAAGAGTACTTGTTTTGCCATAACGTTTAGAAATTTTAATTTATAAGTAGTAAATACGAAATCAGCCTGAGCGTTTGGAATGCAGTGGTTCTAATTTCGATATTATTTAATAATTGCGAGAATGTCTGATTCTTTGACGAGAAAATAATCCTCATCATCACCGAGATCGATTTCGTTGTCCCAGCCGGCGTTGAAGACAACTTTTGCGCCAACCTTTACCGTGGTCGGGATCGTTTCGCCCTCTTCGGAGAGGCGACCGGGGCCAACAGCAATAACGCTACCGATTTTCGACTTTTCTTTCGTCACCGTCTCCGGCATGATGAGGCCTGATGGCGACTTTTCAGCCGGTGCGTCGACGCGCTTCACCAAAACACGATCAGCAAGAGGCAGGATTGTCATCTTTTTTGCGGGTTTTGAATCTTTGCTCATATAAAAAATCGATTAGAACTTCTAATGGGGTCTGTCGCGTTTGACGCGAAGATGGCGATACTATAGATGAAAGCGACCGAAGACTCAACTTGACATTCAATATATTGTAGTTTGTATTAACGAGAAATGCCGCGGTCTTTCCAGTCAGATTCATGAGCTATCCAGCTACGGCCGAGGCGTACGAACCATTTGGCGTATCCCTGACGACATATTTCTCAGGGTCGGGATTTTTCTGCCGAAAAATCCCTCCGTTTCGCGCCGTCGCGCTGCAAAGACTCTTCAAAACATGTCGTCAGGGGATACATACGAACCATTTGTATAAGTTCTATTTCCGTGCTACTATCCCACCACATGGCGCTCGTTTCGGCATATCTGCCGTACATCCAAATCATTCTCTCTGCACTCATCATTGTGTGCGTCTTACTACAGCGCACGGGAGCATCCCTCGGCGGCGCTTTTGGGGTGGATAACTTCAGCTCCGGTTTCCACACCCGCCGCGGTTTGGAGAAGAATCTCTTTTACGCCACCATTATACTTGGTATACTGTTTGCGATATCAGCATTGATTAATTTACTCATTAGTTAGAGCATGTCCAAAAATCCCCTCTGCGTCGCTGCTGGGTCTCTGGAAATCATTCGCCGTATGTTGCATACGTCTCATGGTTTTTCTTCCCCGCGCCTTGCATCGAGAGCTTTTTGAACACACTCTACCGACCTGAGTGAGCGGTAAGCATAAAGCGTTCCACATTATGGAATCCTATAGTAGTGATGAATCAATTGACAGGCCAAGTAACCATGCCGACCTCACATCGGCTCTCCTCAAATCGCGCCGTTTGAGCAGGCTTGCCCGTTTTGAAGAGCTCCTCATTAGTTTTTCGCCTGCAGAGCGCCTGTTGCTCTACATTCTCACAGCGCTTCTTACGGTAAGTGCGCTCGCGCTGATTATTGCAGTCGACCGCAGTGTGTCGGTCTCCATTCCGGCGCCCGGCGGATCTTTGGTAGAAGGTGAAGTAGGACCGGCGCGCTTTATTAATCCCATTTTGGAAACGTCGCAACCTGATCAGGATTTGACGGCACTCGTCTACTCAGGCCTTACGCGCGAACTCGCGAATGGCAAAATCATTCCGGATCTCGCAGCAAATTATAGTATTTCTCCCGACGGCACGACATATACCTTCACGCTGCGCCAAAATGCAAAATTCCAAGATGGTACGCCGGTAACGGCAGCCGATGTTCTCTTCACCATTCAAAAGACCCAGGATCAAAATCTGAATAGCCCGCAGGCCGCCAATTGGGCTGGTGTCGAGGTTTCGAGCCCTAATCCAGAGACGGTAGTCTTTACGCTGCCTCATGCCTATGCGCCGTTTATCGAAAACACGACGCTCGGTATTTTGCCCAAGCAATTGTGGCAAAACATTTCCGACGAAGAATTTCCCTTTGCGCCTCTCAACACAAAGCCCGTGGGTAGCGGCCCGTACGAAGTAGAAAATGTGCAAACTGATTCAACAGGTTCTGCGACGCGTTATGATCTTGTTCCCTTCTCAGGTTACACACTCGGCGCTCCGTATCTCAACAAACTCACCTTTCTCTTTTTCTCAGACAATGCAACGATGGAAAAGGCCTTTAATACGGGCAAAATTGACGCCATCGCAGGCATAAGTCCCGCTGATCTTTCAACTCTCACGAGGGGAAATGCTGAGGTTATCGAGTCGCCCCTGCCGCGCGTCTTTGGCGTGTTCTTCAACCAAGGACATAATGCGGTCTTAGCCGACGTGAGTGTGCGCGCAGCGCTGAATGCCGCGATCGACAAGCAATCGATCGTAAACAGCGTTCTGGGTGGCTATGGATCAGTATTGAATGGCCCGATTCCTCCGGGAGTTCTGGGAGAAGGTTCTGATTCCGCTTCGTCGCTTTCGCTCTCCGTACCTTTGCAAGAGGTTACCGCGGGCAAAGCGCAGTCAAATGCAATCGCAACCTCCAGTGCATCCTCGACCCAATCTCAAACAGAAACGGCAACGACGACAGATTATGCGCAGCAAGCACGCACTATTTTGCAAAACGGCGGCTGGACATTTAACACCTCCGATAACCTGTGGCACAAAGGGAAACAAACACTCACGTTTACACTCTCGACTGCAAATGAGCCTGAGCTCGTTGCCACGGCAAATGCAGTCGCGGCGCTCTGGAGCGCGGCAGGTATCCAGACACAGGTACAGGTGTATCCGCTCTCCGAACTTAACAGCAGCGTTATTCGTCCGCGTAATTACGACGCACTGCTTTTCGGCGAGGTCGTGGGCGCCGAACCCGATCTCTACGCTTTCTGGGATTCGGCAGAACGCACGGATCCCGGCCTCAACCTGGCCATGTATGCAAATGAAAAGACGGATACGCTCCTCTCTCAAGCGCGAACCACGACCGACATACAACAGCGTAATGCGCTCTACCAGCAATTTGCAACACTCCTCGAAAAAGACCAGCCTGCCGTCTTCTTGTATTCTCCCGACTTTTTGTATATAGTTCCTGCGTCAATCAAAGGCATCGAACTCGGTGCCCTCACGACCCCCGCTGATCGTTTTGAGAACGTATACGAATGGTTTGTAGAGACGCAAAGCGTGTGGAGCATTTTCGCGCCAAACACAACTCAATAGAAAAGAAACATTTCTTCGTTATTCAAATTTATTCATTAATAATCATTTATCGGGGAGCATAGCTCCTCATATGAGATTTAGAACAGTTATGGAAGCATCATTCAATGCCGGCGCGGGAGCTCCGCGACCACAAGGTGGCCCTCCTAAGGGCAACGGCAATTACCAACAGGGACAACGCCCAAAAAACGCACGGGGCGGCAATCCCCCACGCAAACCCGGAACACCACCGGCGCGAACCGGCCGTCCGTTTCGTCGCAGTCGACCGCTCTCGCAGCGACCCGCCCGTCAAATGAAGCCGCGCGATGGGCGGCCAACGCATGCAACGCCGTCAGATTTGGGGCGTGCATCAAATGCTCCGAAAATCCCGCCGCCTGCATTAAACGTGGTAAGAATCATTCCGCTCGGCGGCGTCGAAGAGATCGGCCGCAACATGACCGCCATCGAATTTGGAAATGACATTTTTATTCTCGACGCGGGCTTTGCGTTTTCAGAAGATGATACACCGGGCATCGATTACATTCTGCCAAACACCGGCTATCTCGAAGAGCGCCGCGATAAAATTCGCGGACTGCTCGTCTCGCACGGCCACCTCGATCACATCGGCGGCATTCCCTATGTTATCGACCGCATTGGCAATCCGACGATCTATACGAGAAAGCTTACCGGCATGATGATCAAAAAGCGTCAGGAAGAATTCCCGCACTTGCCACCGGTCAATATTCGTGAAGTTGAAAAGGATGAAGTGATCAAGCTCGGCCAGGCAACGATTCGCTTCTTCGGCGTCACGCACACGGTGCCCGACAGTATGGGCATCATCATCGAGACACCGTGGGGCGATGTTGTCTTCACCGGCGACATCAAGCTCAATCACGAAAATGGCGAACCTTCCGAAGAAGAGAAGCGCGAATTCGGTATTTTTAAGGACAGGAACGTCCTGACGCTCCTCATGGATTCGACCAATGTCTGGCAGCCCGGTTTTTCTATTCCAGAGAGCAATGTGTACCGCACGCTCGAAGAGCTTGTAAAAAACGCGAAAAATCGACTCATTGTGGCGATGTTTGCATCGCACCTCGAGCGCCTCATTCGGGTCATGCACTTCGCCGAAGAGTATGGCAAGAAGGTGGTCATCGATGGCCGCTCAATGCGCACCAATATTGAGATTGCGCGCGAGCTCGGATTGGTAAAGTATCGCGATGACACTGTGGTTTCTGTCGAAGATATGGACAGATATCCTAAAGAAAAACTCGTTATTCTCGCAACCGGCGCACAGGGCGACGAATTTGCTTCGCTCGCGAGAATCGGCAATAAGACGCACAAGTATATTCGCGTCGAACCTAGCGATACCATCGTGCTTTCCTCATCGGTCATTCCCGGAAATGAACGCGCGGTGCAAAAACTGAAAGACAATCTCTCGCGGCAGGGTGCAAAAATCATCACCTACCACACCTCCGACGTGCATGCCTCCGGTCACGGCAACGCCGAAGAAGCGCGGTGGATCCACTCACAGATCAGGCCGAAGTTCTTCATTCCCGTCCACGGGTATCATTACATGCTGCGCGTGCATGCCGACCTTGCCGAAGAGATGGGCGTCAAAAAGGAAAATATCATGGTGCCCGACAACAGCTCGGTTATTGAGATTGTCGATGGACAGAAAATCGTGCGTCAGCCGTATAAGGCACCGTCGGAGTTGCGCGTCGTTGAAGGTCACACGATCTCGGAAATCTCCGAGGTTTTGATGCGCGACAGGAAGGCGCTCGGACAGGAAGGATTTTGCGTCGTCGTTGCAACCGTTGATCGCCGCACGGGGAAACTCCACAAATCGCCCGACATTATCTCGCGTGGTTTCGTATACCTGCGTGACAACAAGGACCTCATGGATCAAACGCGCCTCATTATCCGGAAATCCGTCGAGAACTCGCTGCGCAATCTGCGCAATCCCGATCTCGACCAGGCACGCGAGGAGCTTGCTGAGGCTGTCTCTCGTTTTCTCTTGCAACGCACTCTAAAGCGGCCAATTGTTATACCCGTCATTGTCAGCGTTTAAGAAGGCGGCTAAATTATGCGATGTACCAAGTTTTTCCCTTCCGCACAATCATCCCATCACGTTTGAGTCCCGAAAACGCCTGATTAATGCGTGGTTTTTCAAACGGTAAGTCTCGCACGGTTAAACCTCGAGACGACTGCAACTTACGGAGTATCGCACCCCGCACTTCCCTGAGCGAACCCTTGAATTTCGATTGGCGCACATAGTGTGCGCTTTTGCGAGAGGGATTGTGATGAATCTTTTTGAGGTGAGATCCGTAGTCCATGAGCGCCCAGTGCCATTTGCGCGGATCTTGCCCTTCGGCGGCCTGTATCGCAAGCGGAACAATTTGTGCATCGTTTATTGATTTATTCTCATTGAGCGAGTCCGACTCACACAGGAAATGTATATAGGCAGCGCGGACATTTGTTTCTATGAACGTATCGGGGAGATCGAATGCAAATATGCGTATCGCGGAGGCAGTATAGGGGCCAATACCAGATAGTGAGCGCAGATCGGAACGTTCGCGCGGAACCTCTCCGTTGTATTTCTCAACGATGGTCTTCGCTGCATCCCGCAAGTATTTCCCGCGTCGATTGTAACCCATGCCGCTCCATACTCTTAAAACAGTGCTAAGGTCGGATCTCGCCAACTCCTGCACTGTGGGAAATGCTTTGAGGAATTCCCGGTACTTCTCTGCCACGCGACACACCTGCGTTTGCTGCAACATGATCTCAGAGACCAGAATATAATACGAATTAAAGTCTTTTTTGCCAGATCGGAGATTGAGCGAAGGCTGGCGCCATGGTAAATCGTGTCGCCCATTCTTTTTGTAATAATCCCAAACCTGTTTTTTAAATACTTCTATTTTTGTATTCAAGGCTTCCCCTTGAATACTTCGACTAGATTTCATAGATCACATCCTTGCGCTCAATGACAACCTTCCACCTCTCTTTTTTCGCGTGCGCATAGAGCTTCGCATTAGGGTTAAAACAGATTGGCTTTGCTACGATTTCAAGGAATGGAATATCGCTCTCGCTATCACCAACACCGATCGAATTGGTGAGCATCAGGGATTCTTTGTCGACGGCACGGCGTATGAGGTAGGCTTTGTCGAGCGCCTGTTCTTCAATAATATTTCCGGTAAACTTTTCGTCCTCGTCGATCTCATACAAAAGTCCGTACACTTTATCGAAGCCGAGACGCGGGCAGAATTTATCAAGAATCGTTTTGGGTGAGTGCGAGATTGCAAGGAGGAAATAACCACGATCTTTCAGATCTTTTATGAGTGCGCGCGGGTAACGATAGGTGCGCTTCCATTGTGCTGCGACAACTTTTTTTGAAGCATCTGCGAATGCGCTGTAGTGAACGCCCACAAGATGCTTGTTGAACGCCTGTACGACTCCCTGAATATACGATTCATAATGACCCTCGCGATCGAGCCACCGCTCATATTCTTTTTGGATGTCTTCGGGAAAAATGCCATCTCTGATCATCTGGTCAACCACCTGGATAAGGAGCGAGGAGCGGAAAATCGTACCATCGACATCAAAGACCGCAACCTTTCTTTTTTTCGGAGCCGTCATGACACCATGGTACACAATTCAGCAAAAAACCCTAATTACGGCTTCTGTGAAAATCAGATCCTCGCAACTTTTATTTCGCCTTCGGCCAGCGCTTCCCTGCCGCAGGATAAATCTTCGTCAATTCATGTACATCGCAATCATGTTCGCGCGCCGGACAGATATAGCGGCCATAGAGAACGAGACCGTTGTTGACGTATTTCCAGTCTTTTTTTGGTATAAGTGCTTCTAAATCTTTCGAAATCTTCGTCAGGTCGGAATTGTCGGTGAGATCGAAGCGCAACGCAAAACGACGCACATGCGTATCTGTCGGAATGCCTTCCCAAATGTCATACAGCTCCCCTAAGACGACATTCGCCGTTTTATACGCGACGCCAGGCAACGTCACGAGTTCCTTTATCGTCCGGGGAATTTTGCCCCCAAAATCTTTTTGTACTTTCCGTGCGGAAGCAATAATCGCCTTCGTCTTATTGCGATGAAACGAAACCGATGATATTTCTTTGTCAAAAATAGCGTCGTGAGCCTGCGCAAAATCTTTCACCGTCTTGTATTTCTTAAAAAGTTCCGCGGTCACCTTATTTACCTGTTTATCCGTCGTCTGCGCCGAGAGTATAACAGCGGTGAGAAGTTGAAATGGCGTCTTATAGTGCAGTTCCGTCTTTGGCTTTGGGTACGCTTTTTTCAAGAACGCAACGATCTTACTCGCGCGCTCGCGCCGCTTTGCAAATGTGGTATCCATGACTATTGGATCGTAATTGGCTCCGTGAGCTCGTCTTCGTTTTGCGGCAATCCAGAAGGATTATCTTTGAGGAGAATCAGTGTCGCAGAGCCGGAATAATTGTCTTGAATTGTTATCGTCGCCCTGAACGGCACCAAGCTCGCGACCGTCCAATCGCTCTGAGCCTGCGCTTGTCCGCTTCCTATGAGGTTGTCATCGCTATCGCGTACCTGGATGGGAAAAACCGCTTCGTAATACCAAGTATTGGGTGCTTTACCTGAAACGTCGAAGGTTTCCCCAACGATCGCGTTCTCTTGCGGTTGCATCACAATAACCCCCTCAGGATTGGTAGCAGTGGTGTCGGGAGAGGTCGTTGCTGTCGTCGTGGTAGGTGATGCCTGGTGTGGCGCGATGGGCGTGAAGAGAAACCATGCCATCACTGCAATGACAGCGAATAGAATGAGGACAATTGCAATCCATATTTTATTGCTCATAACTCAATACTACAAAGCCATTACAGATCCGCAATAATGCGCGCAACCTTCGCAGAATCGAGACGCACGAGATCGGTATCCGAAAGCAAATCGCCTTGAATGATCTTCGAGACATAGCGTTGCATATCTTCTTCATCAAACTGCACCGGGAACTGCTGTTCGCGCGCATAGTGCTCGAGCACTTCGGGCGGGATCGCCTTCGTGTTGACGATAACGGTATCGAATTTCTCAATACCACTGTATGCGAGCAATTCGCGCGCGAAGTGCGATGCGGTGAAATCTTGCGTCTCTCCCTGTTTCGTCATCATGTTGCACGCCCAAACGATTTTCGCCCGGCTTTTCTTAAGAGCATCCGACATGCCGTCGGAAAGCAGCGTCGGGATGAGCGATGAATAAAGATCCCCCGGACAAATCACAACGATATCGGCGTTACGAATCGCTCGATCCGCTTTTTCATAAATCTTCGCCGGCGGATCGAGAAAGACTTTTTGGATATGCAAATTTGCATCATGCTTCGGAATGTCGATGTTGGTTTCGCCGACAATCTCTTCACCATTTTCGAGAATCGCATGCACGTGCGATCTATCGAGCGAAACGGGATACACTTTGCCTTTGATATTCAGGAGTTCCGATGCTTTCTCGATTGCCTGCGCATCACCACCGTAGATTGATGAAAGTGCGACGATGAGCAAATTACCAAAACTGTGCCCAGAAAGCCCGGAGCCGCCGTTGAAGCGAAAGTTGAAGAGCTGACGCGCGATCTCGGCTTGCTCGCCGGTTGAAAGTGCTACGAGCGCGCGACGGACGTCGCCGGGCGGCAATACGCCGAATTCGTCGCGCAAGACACCTGAGGAACTTCCCGAATCGAAGATGTTGACGACTGAGGTTATCTCCAACGGCAGGTCCTTGAGGCCGCGTAAAATGGCGAAACTACTGGATCCGCCGCCGATCGTGACGACTTTCTTCATAACCAAATAAGCCTACCATTGAGCCAAAAAAACACCAAGCGGGAGATTTATTCAACTGTCACAGATTTTGCAAGGTTGCGCGGACGGTCGACATTGTAGCCTTTATTTTTTGCAAAGTAATACGCGAAGAGCTGGAGGGGAATGACGTTTAAGACCGGTGAAAGCATCTCAATCGTTTGCGGGACGAAGATGACATCGTCGACGAGTGTGCCGATCTCGGTATCGCCTTCTGTTGCAACAGCGATCACCGGACCTTTTCGTGCTTTGATCTCGTGGATATTCGAGATCATTTTCTCATAGACGCTGTCGGAGGTCACAAGCGCCATAGTTGGAAAACCCTGATCAATCATCGCAATTGGCCCGTGTTTCATTTCTCCCGCACCGACGCCTTCAGCGTGCACATAGGAGATTTCTTTGAGCTTGATTGCTCCTTCGTAAGCTACAGGGAAATTATATTTGCGGCCGATGAAGAGAAAATCGCGCGCGGAAGCATATTTTCTCGCGAGCATCTCGATCGACTCACGCGATTGTAGAACTCTTTTTATCTTCTCCGGAAGTCTTTTCAACTCCTGGGCGATGTCGCGACCTTCGCTCTCCGACATACCGCGCTGTCGACCGAGAAAAATGGTAAGTAGCGAAAGCGCCGCGAGCTGTGAAAGGAATGCTTTCGTCGAGGCAACGCTAACCTCGGGGCCCGCATGATTGTAGACTCCCGCTTCCGTCTCACGTGCAATGGTTGATCCTACCGTATTCACGATGCCGAGCGTAAGCGCTCCGCGCCGTTTTCCTTCACGAATCGCCTCGAGTGTATCGAGCGTCTCCCCGCTTTGGGAGATCGCGAGAACTGCAGTCTTCTCATTAATTATAGGTTTTCGGTAGCGAAATTCAGATGCAAGCTCCACTTCCACGGGAATACGCGCGTGTTCTTCGAGCATGTATTCGCCCACCAAGCCGGCGTAATATGCCGTACCGCACGCGACGATAATGATGCGTTCAATCTGTGCAAGCTTATCCTTCACCGATTCAAGCCCACCGAGCTTTACGCTTCCCCGATCGATGGCGGACCTTCCCCGCGTGGTGTTTTCAATAACCTCCGGGCCTTCCATAATTTCTTTGAGCATGAAATGTTGATAACCGCCTTTTTGAGCTTGTTCCGCATCCCAGTCAATTTCAATGGCGCTTCTCTCGACGCCGCTCTCATCGAGCTTAAAGATCGAATGTTTGTGCGATGTTAGTACCGCAACTTCACCATCTTCGAGAAAGACGACGGTACGGGTGTGCGGCAATATCGGCGACGGATCGGAGGCAATAAAATGCTCGCCGTTTCCGAGACCCAAAACTATCGGAGAGCCCATGCGTGCAGCAATAATCTTGTCGGGCTCGCTTTTGTATTGGAGCGCAATGCCGTAGGTACCGCGAATATCGCGCAGTGCCATAAGGACCGCTTTTTCGGTGTCTTTCTCTGTTTCTTGCGCTGCGGAGCCTTGGCGAAGCTGGTTTAGATGTTCTTCGATAAGATGTGCGATAACCTCAGTGTCTGAATCGGAATTAAACGAATGACCTTTTTGTATGAGCATTTCTTTTAGCTCTTTAAAGTTCTCGATGATGCCGTTGTGAACCACCCAGATTTCACCGGTGCAATCGGTATGCGGATGCGCGTTGCGCTCCGTCGGCTCGCCGTGCGTTGCCCAGCGCAGGTGCGCAATACCGCTCGTACCTCTGAAGTCATGCGGGATTTTCTTTCGTAATTCACCAACAGCGCCTTTGCTCTTTACGCTGCCGCTCTCAGGTAAGAAAATACCCGCGGAATCATACCCTCGATATTCGAGGCTTAAAAGTCCGTCCAAAAGCACTCCGCCCGCTTCTTTTTCACCCGTATAGGCAAAAATCCCGCACATCGGCCCACTGTAGCATATATTACTGCGCGAAGGTTAATGCGACTTCTTCCGAGGTTTAACCTCGGAAATTAGTGCTTATTTTGTAACGCGGGTTACTGATTTTCGAACCGTCTTTACACTCTTTTTAACGCCTTTTTGGACGCTCTTGCGTGCTGCTTTAGCATCGCTACCGAGTTCCTTTACCAATTCGCGCCAGTTGGCTTTGAGTTCCTTAGTGGCGCGATCCACCTCCGCACTGTCAAGATTCTTCATGCCGCGGTAGGTTTTTGCCGCGTTCATAACGATGTTTTGAACCGCCTCTCGATCAATTTTCTTCAAAGTCTTTGCTTTCTTAATAACATCGCTCTTCATGTCGTTCGCCCATTTCGCGGCGATCTTGCGATGTTCCCTTGCGTCCGGTCCTGCATAAAAGTAATATCCGGCCGCTGCGGCGCCAAGCGCTGCCGCTGCCATCTTCAATCCTGTGCTTTTCTTCATACGGTAATCCTACGAATTAATAATTAATGCCGTGTGAATTATACATCTTTTTCGCGAGGTGCACGCTTGCCCTTACGCTTAAAGTGTTTCATCGCCATCGTGCCGAGTGCACCGAGGTGCGCTAACTTGAATCCTTCTGCTCCGATCTTACGGCGCAGCTCCTCTATATCGTTGCGCAAGAGATGGCTTTCTTCTGAAACATCGCGCGAAATGTCTTCGACATGACCCAAGATGCGCCAAATGCGCAGCAGAATTACGACAGCCAAGATACCGATCGCAACGACAACGACTGTCGTAATGAAAAAGAATATGTCCATCTCCAGAAATTGGCTCATGACAAAAGTATACTATGAAAAAGAAGAGTGGGGCATGCACATTCCCCTCTCCTTAGCATTAACGACATCTCGATTACAATCGCTGACCTCTCGGTACTTCCGGGGGACCTCGCTTCGGTTCCGGAAGGCTATGAACACCGCGATAACGATAATCCTCGCTTGAAGTTCAGGGAATTTAACCTCTGCCCATGGGAAGAACCCGTAATAGATTGCGGTGATTGCCGCAATCAACAGTAGCGTCGTGATCGTCCAGTAATGCCGATATGCCGTCATGGCTCATTCCTTATCTCGGTGAGAATGTCGAATGTCAATGAACACCCGACTGTTCTCAGAGCACGCTTGTAAGCAACACTGTCAACTGCTTTGACTTACTCGATATTCATTTT
>Ga0335069_10010732_pt1 | contig 12966 bp, 10 predicted proteins | sample Lox_Sample_11_FD_206714 | JGI IMG/M metagenome (GOLD analysis project Ga0335069, IMG submission 206714) | Soil microbial communities from Loxahatchee National Wildlife Refuge, Florida, United States - Lox_Sample_1.1 | ecosystem: Environmental > Terrestrial > Soil > Wetlands | place: USA... | reverse complement strand
CCCAGCACTACCATAAGCGGCGCCAGCACGGCGCTTAATGCCCCCCAGGGCGTCGCGCTGGATTCCAGCGGAAATATCTACGTGGTGAACAACGTCGGCATCAGCGTCACGGTTTATCCAGCGGGCAGCAGCGGCAATCAAACGCCCAGCGCCACCATTAGCGGCGCCAACACCGGCCTTGATATCCCCTTTGGCATCACACTGGATTCCAGCGGAAATATTTACGTGGTGAACAGAGTCGGCGGCGCCGGCGGAGCCGGCAGCGTCACGGTGTATCCAGCAGGCAGCAACGGCAACGTCGCACCCAGCGGTGCCACCATCGAAGGTCAGTACAACTCTCAGTGCACCGGCTTGAGCACGCCTTACCCTTGTTGCGGCGGCATCGGAAGCGGCGCTTGCGTCGATACTACGGGCCTGAACAATCCTGCAGCCATCGCACTGGATTCCGGCGAGAACATCTACGTGACGAACTGCGGCTCGACCTGCGGCGGTTTCGGGTTCGATAGCGTCACGGTTTATCCAGCGGGCAGCAGCGGCAATCAAACGCCCAGCGCCACCATTAGCGGCGCCGCCACCGGGCTTGATGACCCCGGTGGCATCGCGCTGGATACCAGCGGGAATATTTACGTGGCTAACGAATCCAACAATAGCATCACAGTGTATCCTGCAGGCAGCAGCGGCAATCAAACTCCCAGTGCCACCATTAGCGGCGCTGGCACCGGGCTTAATATCCCGGTTGGCATCGCAGTGGATTCCAGTGGAAATATTTACGTGGCGAACGAATCCGCCAAGACCATCACAGTGTATCCGGCTGGCAGCAGCGGCAATCAAACGCCCAGCGCCACCATTAGCGGCGCCGCCACGGGGCTAAAAGGCCCGTTTCTAATCGCAATTTGGCCGAACCCCGCCGCGGCTGAAACCGCAACGGCAACGGCCACCGAAACCGCATCGCCCACAGCAACCGCAACCGCGACTCCCTCCTGTTCTCCCGGGGAAACCTACTGTGGACCGGTGACGGGTTGTGTAAATACGTTTGGCGATAGTAACAACTGCGGCGCTTGCGGCAACGTCTGCGGCGGCGGGATGGCCTGCTTGGGCGGCATCTGCGCCTGTCCTCCTCCGCTATTCGACTGTGGCGGTGGAACTTGCGTAGATACGATGACCGACAGCGGAAACTGCGGCTTTTGCGGCAACGCCTGCACCGGCGGGACAGTTTGCTTCACCGGCGCCTGCTCCTGTCCTCCGGGTGAAGTCAGCTGTGGTGGGAGCTGTACAAGTACGGATTTCGATCCCAACAATTGTGGTAGTTGCGGCAACATCTGCCCACCTGCCACGCCGAATTGCACGATTGGCACCTGCGGACCTTAAAGAATCGAATCTTCAACCGCGGCAAGGCAGCGGTTGCGCCTTTACTTAAGTCGATAATAACTATTGCGGAGGCTGTGGAATTATCCGCACCGGAGGGACGATCTGCATCGGTGGAACCTGTATGATCGAATGCGGATGGACGCCGGTTTCCAATCTGGTGGCTGTCTGGATTGGCTGTCAGCCCCCCCGAAAAAGCCAAAAAACGAAGCGTCCCCGACGGGATTTGAACCCGTGTTACCGACGTGAAAGGCCGGTGTCCTAGGCCGAGCTAGACGACGGGGACCAAGCAGTCAGCACCCTCATCAGCAAATCAGCGAGGGTGGAAATAGGCAAGGTATCAGAGGGCGCAGAAGCGGGACAAGCAGCTTCCCACAATCAGGGAACGAATCGTACCCGTCCTATAATCTCCGAAACGGATTTGTGTCCGTGCCGGGCCAGAAATTCATCAAGCTCGCGATCGATTCGGGCCAGAGCGCCGATCCCCTCTTTGATAAGGACAGAGCCGACCTGCACCGTCTTGGCGCCAGCGAGGTGCGCGATGTATGCGTCAGCGCCTGTGTTGATGCCGCCGACGGCAACTACATCAAGGCTGCCATCGCTCGCGAGGTGGAACGCGTGCGCCTGCGAGAGCATTCGTGGCGCGCCGCTTACCTCGCCGGTGGCAGTGTCGATCTCCAAGTCCTTCTGCACATCATTGGCGCATACTGCGATTGCGACTCCAACCGACTTGAATAGATCGGCAACTGCTCGCGGCGCGAACGGTTGATGCGCCGGAAGCTTCACTGCAAGACCGCATTTCGTGCGCCTGCGGACGTGGGTCAAAATCGATTTTATCCGTTCAATCGAATCAAACGGCGCAACTCGCCGCGCTACGTAATCGTCAGCGAGGTTGATCTCTACAATCGACACACCGGCTCGATCGAGAATCTGAGAGACTGAAACAATTTCTTCTTCGCTCGCCCCAACCGCGCTGCCGATTATTTTCCGGCCGGTTGCCGCGAGCTCGCGAGCGATCGAAGCAAAATATTCAGCGCCGCGATTTTTCAGGTTTTCGGGTGAGTCCAAACCGGCGATGTTGCACGACTTGAAAACGATCGCACCCGAATGCGACGCGCACAGCTCGAGAATCTCGGCGCGCTCAGCGGAGCGTACGCCGGAGGCATTCATGATCGTGGAGCCGAGTTCCACGCCTCCCAGCCTGATTTCGGTGCGGCCCATTGGTCCTTCCTAATCCGTGCCGCACTCTGAGCGCAAGTTGTCTGCCGATATCATCATCGGTAGTTTCGATTCGATGGCCTCTGAGCCGATACTAATTGCTGGAGCCGGAGCGATCGGCTCCGTGTTCGGCGGAATGCTGCATGAGGCGGGCCATCGCGTCACGCTGCTCGGCCGCCGCCATTATCTCAACGCGATTGCGCGCGAGGGGCTAAAAATCACTGGCATCTTCGGCAAGCACATCGTGCGCGGCATCGGTCTTGCCGATGATCCCGCGCAATTGCAAGAACGATTCTCCCTAATCCTGTGCACCGTCAAACCCTACGATACTGCACAAATCGCCGACGCTATCGCGGATCGGATTGCCGACGGTGGCGTCGCCGTGTCGCTACAAAATGGCTTGGGCAATCTAGAGGCGATTGCCGCGCGCCTGTCGCCAGACCGGGTGGTTGGTGGACGGGTTATATTTGGTGCGGAGGTTGTCCAACCCGGTGTAGTGAACGTCACCGTCATCGCCGATCCGGTTGCGATCGGACCGGCACCGGCGATTCATCGGGGGCACGCCGCGGTGCTCGAGAAACGCGCGAGTGAAATTGCGGCGACGATCAATTCCGCAGGAATCCCGACGATAGCGGTCGCCGACATCGTCCCGGTAATATGGACCAAAGTGCTCTACAATGCCGCGCTCAATCCGCTGGGAGCACTTTTCGAATTGAGCTACGGCGAGGTGGCGGCGGACTCCGATCTTCGCGCGATTATGGATGGCGTTATAGATGAAGCATTTAGCGTGGCCGGCAGGCTCGGCGTGCAGTTGCCTTTCGCCGATGCGTCAGCGTATCGCGATGCGTTCTATGGCAGGCTAATTCCACCGACAGCAAGCCATCGTTCGAGCATGCTTTACGATTTGAAGAATCGCGGCCGCACCGATATCGATGCGCTCAACGGAAAAATCGCGGCGCTCGCCGACAGCTTGGGGCTCACTGCGCCAGCCAATCGTATGCTGACACGGATGATTCATGCGGCGGAGCGGATTCGGCCGTCTGCAAACAGGGAGAAATGATGGCCTCCGTATCAATTCGCCGCTCAACCTTCGATGCAATCGTCGTACAAGCCGAGCGCGAATTTCCGCACGAATGCTGCGGCTTCATTATCGGCGCCGCCGGAAGTGAAGAGGTGCGCCCGATTACGAACATCCAGGAACGCAAACATGCGGAGGACCCGATCGCCTTCCCACGCGACGCGCGGACGGCATTCCTGATGGAACCAAAGGAACACTTGGCCGTGCTAACGGAAGTTGATCGGCGCAGATTACCGATATTGGCCGTCTATCATTCGCATCCCGATCACGATGCATATTTCTCAGCGACCGATCGCGCGCAGGCGTGTTCATTCGATCCGTCCGAGCCGGACTATCCCAATACTGCCTATATCGTGATGTCGATTCGAAGCGGCAAGTTCTCGCGCGCCGCCGCATTCGTATGGGACGCGGCAACGAAGGAGTTTGTGGAAACAGAATTGTTGACCGACCTGTTGCGCTAACCCTCAGCGCGCGGAGGCGTCGAATTCCTCCTCCTGCGCGGCAGCCTCCAGCGCCATCCCGCGAGTTTCATCGATCATCAGGCCGAACAGGATCGCCGCCGGGATGCCTACAATCGACAGCGCGCCGGTAACGATCGAAACCCCGCCCATCGCGTTGGCCAGCAATGCCACCGCAACATTGGAAATTACCGCTCCGATGGCGCCGACCAGCGCGAACCATCCGAACATCGTGCCGCGCAATGCGGTGGGAAACAGTTCGGTGGCGGCCGTGCTGCTGGCGACGCCGCCCGCATTGTCGCATCCGCTAAACAGGCAAAATCCGATCGCAAGCCACCATTGCGGCATGGAGAAATTGTGCGGCGGCCCCCAAAAGAACCACAAATGACCCACCGTAATCGCAATCCCGAAGCCGACCACGGTCGGTACGCGGCCGAATCGCTCGGAAGTCCATGCGCCCAGCGGAAATCCAACCAATCCCAGCCCTCCGCCCAGCACCGTCATCAGGCTGGCCGTACCTGCTGTCAGTCCCGCTACCGACACCGCATGATAATACGCGAAACTGCCGGCGGCAGTGGTGGCAATCGCGGCGGCCAGCTGGCAAACGATCAATGTGATCGAGCGCTTGCGGTAAAGCGGCTGGAAGACGTCATAAAAGCGAGAGCGCGCGGTGATCCCGGCCAGAGTTGAGCGTTCCCATCGCGTACTTTCCGGCAACAGCCGCGCGAAGGTCGGCAGCAGCACAATTCCCAATGACGAAATCACCAGCAGCCATCGCCAGGAGAGTCCGAATCCCTCCAGCACCGGCATCAGCATCACGCACAGACCCATCCCGAGCGCGCCGGCCAACCCACCTACGCCCTGACCGCGCGCCCGCCGCTCGATCGACAACTCCTCCGACAGCATCACGATGCAGCCTGAGCCCGCCGCAACCACGCACGCACAGAGTCCGATCTGGAAGGCAATAAACACGGCGAGGTTTGTCGCGACCGCCGCGCCGACGCTGCATATGGGAATCAGGCCCAGGCACCACAATATCATCCGGCGGCGCCCAAACCGATCGATCATGCGGGACAGCACCAGCGCCCCAATCGAGGACACCGAAATCCACGCGAACATCCGCGCGATTCCGGTACTGTCCAAATTGAAACTGGTTTGAATCCAAGGCGACGCGATCCCGACGATCGAGATTGCAAAGCCCTGGTAAAAGAGCATCAGCCCGATCGCGTAAAGAATTGCCCGCTCGCTCAGTTCCGCCTCTCGCGCGAGCGTCGCTGAATCCGGCGCTGGCCTATTTTCCGGAGCGGGCTCGGTCATGGGCTGGAATCCATCCGCCGGCCCGCATCATTTGTGGTCGAGTATTTCGAAGACCGGCATCCGTGCCGCCGACGCGCGAAAAACCTCTGGGCGCGAGCCCGCGGGAACGTCGAAGAAGCGCTGCACCTGCGATGCGAAGCGATCGAGGTAGGCTTTCAATATCGGCGGCTTCTCGTCCGCACCCAGTTCGCGCAATTTGACGACCTCCGCCAGTTGCCCGCGGCGCAGAGTGACGGTCGCCGCCGCACGCGCATTGCGCGACCATGCGGTATCACCCCGCGCGGCGACCAGCCATCGCCGTCCGTCGTAATCGAGCAGATTGACGGCAGTGGCAAAAACCTTGCCCGATTTGCGGCCGGGAACCTCGAGCAATCGCATGTAGCGCGGCGATGCGCCCACTCGCACCGCACGCCCCATCAGGCGATTAAAAATTCTCTCTATTGGGGTCAGTTCTTTGAATTTCGGATCGGCCACTTCATTCACCCCTTCCGGGCAGAGCATATAGCAGGGGCCGGACATGCAGACCAGAGCGTCGTGCGGAACCGGCTCATTAAATCACGTTGAAGATTCGCGGACCGACGGCGAGACCGCGATCACAAGGCCTCGGTGGTGTCCTAAGTTGCCCTCGGCGCTGAAAGCGCCGAAGGAAATTAGCCCAGGGCAACGCCCTGGGTTGTACGAACCAAAACCATCCCGCCCTGAATGGGCGGGAGGAATCCCCGCGCCCCTACAGGGCGCGATTTTTTGGAATTGTCGTATCCCGGCGCGTTGCGCCGGGCTGTTATGCTGCGCGCTTTCAGCGCGCGGATCACCTGCAAACTTCAAATTAGGACAGCACCGGGGCCTCCGGATGAGTTGATCGAGCCATCGCGCGTATGTTTATCTGTAAGGTTCAAATTCCATGAATATAAACATCGAATCCCCTTCGGAACTGCGGCGAAAGGTCACGATCGAGGTCGAACTCCCCGAGATCCAGCGTGAGCTGGACAAGACCTACAACGAACTCAAACGCGGCGTAGTGCTGAAAGGCTTTCGGCCCGGCCATGCGCCGCGCCAGATGCTGGAGCGATTCTTCGGCGATCAGGTGCGCACCGAGGTAATCGACAAGCTGGTCAAGGAGTACACCGGCAAAGCGCTGGAGGAAAACAACCTCAAGCCGGTGGTGCCGCCTGAAATCGTCACCGAAGAGGCGGACCTAAAAAAAACCATCAAGTTCAGCGCGACGTTCGACCTACGCCCGCAAATCGTCGTTAAGGATTACGAGGGGCTGAAGGTCCCCGAGGCTCCGGTCGACGTCACCGCCAAGCAGGTTGAGGACGCAATCGAGCAGTTGCGCGAGCGCGCCGCCTCCCTGAAAAAAATCGACGACCGCAAAGTCGTCAAGGAAGGCGACTTCGCCCTCGCTTCGGTCGAAGCGATCGAGGACGGCAAGCCGCTGTCGTCGGTTCGTCCCGACGACCGGCTGGTCGAGGTCACCAAGCGCGCGCTGGCGCATGGCGTCGATGAGGCCCTGATCGGCGCCGAAATCGGCACGCCATCCAAGGTGGCGAAGACCTACGGCGCCGATTACGCGCAGAAGGATCTCGCCGGAAAGACCATCGAATGGCGCGCAAACGTGAAGGAAATCTACCGGCGCGAGGTCCCCGCACTCGACGAAGACTTCGCCAAGGATCAGGGCGACGAGAATCTTGCCGCGCTGCGCGAGCGCGTTAAGAACAGCCTGCTGGAACATGCGCAGCACGAAGCCGACGCGCGCGTCCGCCAAGGGCTACTAGACTTGGTCATCGAACGCAATCCAATCGATCTCCCGGAATCCCTGGTCGCGCGCGAGCAGAGTGCGATGGAATCCGAACTGCACAAAACGCTGGAGGCAGGCGGGCTGTCACACGAGGAAGCCGGCGAGCGCGTGAAACAGAACGCCGAGGAATTCCGCACCCGCGCCGAAAAGCGCGCCCGGACCGCGCTAATTAGCGATGCGCTTGCCGATCAGGAAAAGATCGAAGTCAATGACGAGGAGCTCGGTAATCGGATCGCCGCGATCGTCACGGCGTCCGGCCGCGGCCGCGACCGCGCCGCCGAGTTCTATCGCGACGAGGCAAACCGGGAGGCGCTGCGCCAATCGATCCGCCGCGAGAAGGCCCTGGACTTCATTTTGAGCCGCGCCAAGCGCGATATCGCCCCGGAAGCAAAAAAGTAACCTCTACGCAACCACAGCCGGTTAAAATCCAATGTTGCCCGGCTGTTTCGTAGTGGTTAGAATTTGGTTGTGCCGAGCTATTTTTACGGAGGCCGACCCGGCAGCGGTACGCGCTGATGAGTCATATCGTCCCGATTGTCGTGGAGCAGACCGGGCGCGGTGAACGCGCCTACGACATCTATTCGCGGCTGCTCAAAGACCGAATTGTCTTCTTGGGCACTGAAATCAATGACGACGTCGCCAACTTGGTAACGGCCCAGTTCCTGTTCCTGGAATCCGAAGACCCCGAAAGGGAAATCAATTTCTACATCAACTCTCCCGGCGGTTCGATCACGGCGGGGCTGGCGGTGTACGACACGATGCAATTCATCCGGCCGCCCGTATCGACGCTGGCGATCGGGCAGGCCGCGAGCATGGCCGCCGTGCTGCTGGCCGCCGGCGCCAAGGGACGCCGCTACGCGCTGCCCAACTCGCGCATCATGTTGCATCAGCCGCTGGGCGGGGCGCAGGGGCAGGCCAGCGATATCGAGATTCACGCGCGGGAAATTTTGCGCGCGCGCGAGGAAATCAATCAAATCATCATGAAGCACAGCGGCCAAGATTTGCGTAAAATTGAACAGGACACCGACCGCGACTTGTTTATGTCTCCAACTCAAGCGGTTGAATACGGCCTGATTGATGAGGTAATCGTGAATCGGAGGCCACCGAAGTGAAACTGCGGGGAAATCTGCATGGCCAAGCATGACGATCGGGCGGGCAATCTGGTTTGCTCGTTTTGCGGAAAAAGCCAGGACGAAGTCCGCAAATTAATCGCAGGCCCGACGGTCTATATCTGCGACGAGTGCATCGACCTCTGCAATGACATCATTGCCGAGGAGACCGACTCGGAAGAGGCGTTCAGCCAGTCCTCCGCAGTACCCAAGCCGGCCGAGATCAAACGGGTGCTCGACCAGTACGTGATCGGGCAGGAGCGCGCCAAAAAAATCCTGTCGGTCGCCGTCCACAACCATTACAAGCGCATCGATTCGCAGATGGTGGCGGGCGACAACGTCGAACTCCAGAAATCGAACATTCTCTTGATTGGACCGACCGGCGTCGGCAAGACTTTGCTTGCGCAAACACTTGCGCGTTTCCTGCAGGTGCCGTTCACGATCGCCGATGCGACCTCGCTGACCGAGGCCGGCTACGTTGGTGAGGACGTCGAGAACATCATCCTGTCGCTGCTCCAGAACGCCGACTACGACATCGAGAAATGCCAGCGCGGCATCGTCTACATCGACGAGATCGACAAGATCGCGCGCAAGGGCGACAACCCTTCAATCACGCGCGACGTATCGGGCGAAGGCGTACAGCAGGCGCTGCTCAAGATTATCGAAGGCACGATGGCGTCGGTGCCTCCCAAGGGCGGCCGCAAGCACCCGCAGCAGGAATTCCTGCAAGTCGATACTACCAACATCCTGTTCATCTGCGGCGGTGCGTTCGTGGGCTTGGACGATCTCATCCGGCGGCGCATTTCCGGCAAGACGATGGGCTTCCGCGCCGACTTGAGCCATCGCGACCCCAAGACCGTCACGGAATTGCTGTATGAGGTCCAGCCCGAGGACTTGCTCAAGTTCGGATTGATACCCGAATTCGTCGGCCGCCTGCCTGTCATTGCGACGCTCGGCGAGCTCGACGAAGACGCCTTGGTGCGCATCCTGACCGAGCCGAAAAATGCGCTGGTGCGGCAATATCAGAAACTCTTCGACATGGAGAACGTGCATCTCAAGTTCACGCAGGGAGCACTCAAAGCGATCGCGCGCGAGGCGCTCAAGCGCAAATCAGGCGCCCGTGGCCTGCGCGCCATCATGGAGAGCATCATGGTGGACCTGATGTACGAAATCCCCTCTCAGCCCAATATCAAGGAGGTGCTGATCTCGGAGGAAGTGGTGACGCAAAAGGAACAGCCGCTCTTGGTTTACCAGAAGGCGGCCGAAACAGCGTAGGGCGAGTGGAGCGGGATCGAAAAGATGCTTTTTCGCAACGATAAGACAGACAAGAAAGATGGTGGCGCAGCCGGCAACGTCGTACCCCTTCTTCCGCTGCGTGAATTGATCGTATTTCCGCACGAAGTTTACCCAATCTTCGTCGGCCGGAATAAGTCCATCAAGGCGCTTGAGGCCGCCGAGGCGAGCAAGACGCCAATTCTGCTGGTCGCGCAGCGCGACGCCAAGGTCGCCGACCCCGCGCCGACCGACCTGTATGCGGTTGGAACGCTGGGCGTGGTCGTGCAGCTCCTGCGATTGCCCGACGGCACCGTCAAGGCGCTCTTGGAAGGAAAAAAGCGCGCGCGGGTGCTCAAGTATGTTTCCGATGCGGAGTACTTCCGGGTCGAAGCCGAGGAAATCGAGGAACCGGCCGACCGCTCCCCCGAAATCGAAGCGCTGATGCGCGCGGTGGTTTCCACCTTCGACAACTTTGCGCGCCTTAACAAGAAAGTTCCGCCCGAGACGGTCGCATCGATCTCCACGGTCGAGGACCCAGCATTTTTGGCCGATAAGATTGTCGGCCACCTGGGCATCAAGCTCGAAGATCGCCAGGCCCTGCTCGAATCGATCAATCCTGCCGAGCGCCTGGAGAAGCTGCTCGGTTTCATGCGGTCGGAACTGGAAATCCTCGAGGTCGAAAAACGCATCCGCTCGCGCGTCAAGAAGCAAATGGAGAAGACCTCCAAAGAGTACTATCTCAACGAGCAGATGCGCGCGATCCAGAAGGAGCTCGGCGAGAAGGATGAATTCAAGAACGAAATCCAGGAGCTGGAGGAAAAGCTCCGGCAAAAGAAGATGCCGGCCGAAGCGCGCGAGAAGTGCGAGCGCGAGATCAAGAAGCTCAAGATGATGTCGCCGATGTCAGCCGAGGCGACCGTTGTGCGCAATTACCTGGACTGGTTCCTCGCCTTGCCCTGGTTCGAGTACACCGAGGACAAACTCGACATCAAGGAAGCCGAGCGCGTGCTTGAAGAAGACCATAACGGGCTGGAAAAGGTCAAACAGCGCATCCTCGAATACCTCGCCGTCGAAACCCTCGTAGGCCAGATGAAAGGGCCGATCCTGTGCTTGGTTGGGCCGCCGGGTGTCGGAAAGACCTCGCTTGGCAAGTCGGTCGCTCGCGCCACGGGGCGCAAGTTCGTTCGCGTATCGTTGGGCGGCGTGCGCGACGAGGCCGAGATTCGCGGCCATCGCCGCACCTATATCGGCGCCCTGCCCGGCAAGGTGATCCAATCGATTCGCAAGGCGGGCTCCTCCAATCCGGTGATGTTGCTCGACGAAGTGGACAAGATGTCCACCGATTTTCGCGGCGATCCGTCTTCCGCACTTTTGGAGGTGCTCGATCCCGAACAGAACTGCACCTTTAATGACCATTACCTCGATTGCGATTACGACCTGTCCAAGGTGATGTTCATCACGACCGCCAATACGCTCGATCGCATTCCGCGCCCGCTGCAAGACCGGATGGAAGTCATTCGCATCCCCGGTTACACCGAGGCCGAGAAACTCAACATCGCCAAGAAATACCTGTTCAAGAAGCAGTTGGAAGCCAACGGCCTGAAGCCGGAGAACGCCGAATTTTCCGACGGCGCAATCCTGGGAATCATCCGTCATTACACACGTGAGGCCGGCGTCCGGAACCTTGAGCGCGAGATGGCCTCGATATGCCGCAAAGTCGCGGTTGAAGTCGTCAAGACCGACCGTAACTCGCGCATCAAAGTGTCCAGTTCCAGTCTCGCCAAGTATCTTGGGCCGGCAAAGTTTCGCTTCGGGACTGCGGAGACCGTCCCCCAGGTCGGCGTCGCAACGGGCTTGGCGTGGACGGAACTGGGCGGCGAGTTGCTTAACGTCGAGGTGACGATTGTCCCCGGCCGCGGCAAGCTCACGATCACCGGGCAGTTGGGCGACGTGATGCAGGAGTCGGCGCAAGCCGCGTTGTCATACGTCCGTTCGCGCGCGCATGTCTTCGGTCTGGACCGCCGCTTCTACCATCGCATCGACATCCACATTCATATCCCTGAAGGTGCTACGCCAAAGGACGGCCCGTCGGCCGGCATTACCTTGGCGACCGCGATGGTCTCGGCGTTGACGCGAATTCCGGTGCGCAACGACCTTGCGATGACCGGTGAAATTACACTTCGCGGGCGCGTGCTGCCGATCGGCGGCCTGAAAGAGAAGGTGCTGGCGGCACATCGCGGCGGCATCAAGACGGTCCTGATTCCAAAGGAAAACGCCAAGGACATCGAGGAGATATCACCGCTTATCCTGAAAGCTGTAACTCTGGTCCAAGTCGAGAATGTTGACGAAGTGCTCAGGCATGCGCTGGTGTTGTCGGACCCGGATGCATTCTTCAAGGCAGGCAAGGAAGAGAACGACTTGGCGTTTTTGAGTGAGCCGGAACCAAAGGGCGGAATTGATGCGGACGAAGAGGACGAGCCAGCGGTTTCGCCTCCAACGCATCTGTCATAAAACGTTATTGGACAACGCTGCGGGCCCGGCTTGACGCAAGCTGGGCGGCGCGGCTAATTTTGCGGCCGGGAGGCCGCCGCAAGGATAGCCATGACCAAGGCCGAACTTATCGAAACGCTGTCAAACAAGCTCCCAATGCCCAAGGCCGACGCCGAGCGGGCGATTAACATCGTGCTCGACGATATCATCGCCGGCTTGCAGAAGGGCGAGCGCGTGAACATATCGGGCTTCGGCACCTTTTCGGTCTCGACGCGCAAGGCCCGTACCGGGCGCAATCCAAAGACGGGAGAATCGATCCAGATTGCGGCCAGCCGCTCGGCCAAGTTCAAGGCCGGCAAGCAGCTCAAGGATTCGCTGGCCGGATCCCCCGCTCCCGCCGCAAGCTGATCGCGTCCCCCTGGGCGCCGCGCATCGCTAAATCGCCGTCCGGCGTGAATCCGGGTGCCGCGTGCTCCAAGTACCGCCGGCACCGGTGCTCAGCTACGACAGTGCCAACCGCCGCACCGCGGTTGCTTTGCCCTGTCCATAGTTAAAATTGAATTCGCATTTCTTGGACTTGAATTTTCGCAACCGTAGATTTTCATTGGAACCGGCTTGCCCGATCGAAGACCGGAATTCTCGGTGAGACTGAAAGCATTCAAGATATTGTGGGGGGCCGTTATCATGCAGCTGCCGGCTCGATCCGAATAGATCGACACCCCCGTGCGACACTATGCTGACTATGCCATAGTCGCCGTTGCCAATGCTTCTGAACGCGTCGACATCCGCTCCGCTTCCTTCAAGCCAAATGGGCGGGCCACCGCACATATTACTAAGATCCATATTAATATTATCACT
>Ga0335069_10010731_pt1 | contig 12968 bp, 12 predicted proteins | sample Lox_Sample_11_FD_206714 | JGI IMG/M metagenome (GOLD analysis project Ga0335069, IMG submission 206714) | Soil microbial communities from Loxahatchee National Wildlife Refuge, Florida, United States - Lox_Sample_1.1 | ecosystem: Environmental > Terrestrial > Soil > Wetlands | place: USA... | reverse complement strand
AAGGAAACCTATCCTCCGGGGCGGTTTCTATTTACAGACTTGCCCACGAACGGTGAAGTGATTCTGGATTTCAATCAGGCAGTGAACCCGCCCTGCGCCTTCACGCCATACGCCACGTGCCCGCTCCCCCCGGCACAGAATCAACTGCCGGTTCGCATCGAGGCAGGCGAGCTGCGTTACGGTCATTGAAGGCCAACCCCGTTCAGGGAGGCGAGATGGACGTCAACAGCATTGTCATTGTCAACCTCACATCTCCCCGAGAGAAGATGTGGGGACAACTCCTGCTGTTGGAACCGAAGGGCGTCACCGTACGGGGAATCGAACTCGACGCCTTCGACGACTTTATCCGCCAGGTGATTCAACAAGAGGAAACCGCCGTGGCCTTGAACACGGTCTTTTTCCCCATGCACCGTGTGGAGCGCATCATCGTTGACGAACCCAGCGGTTCCATCCCTTCCCTCTCCGAACGATTCCACACCAAGGTCGGCATGACCATTCAGGAGTATGTCGGGATCGCCAGCCCCCGCATTTGATTCGATAAACTCCCACTACTTGCGGCAGTGGATCTGGAATCCGGCTTTGTCAGACCGCGAATTGCCGCTGCCGATCTGCGCCCAACCGTGAAAGTTCTCGCCTGGGCCGCCGAGCCGCCAGGTGAAATGCACCGGCTTCTGGCCCGCGCCCGAAAAGTGCAGCGTTTGGGATCCCTCACCGGACCCCCCATCGGACCGGGTGATGCCGTAGGTGACGGTATTGGCCCCATCAACTCGGATGAATCCATGAAAGTTGATGGTGACCGGGCAAGCCCCGTGCCAATCATTCGGGGTTGCCTCCAGCCGCATCTCAGTTACCTTCCCATATGGAGTCGAATTTCCAATTTGAGGCGTCGCGAACACCAGGCAGGCGCTCACGACAATGAGGGTTACGAAGATCCGTCTGCTGCATGATGACATAGCGGAATACCTCCTGTAAGGTTTAGCGGTCACTCTATTTGGTCACCACCGGGTCCGACTACCTTCGGACGCGCCGGTGGTTTGAAGAAGAATGCAATCTGACTCCCGCTGCCCTGTGGAGACAAGAGCCTTGCAGGGGGGAGCCGTTAATTCCGTAGCCTGTTCCAGGTCGCGGAATTCGGGTCAGATAATACTCGCCAGCTCGTTCTTTTTCAAGCGAGGCTCTTAGTCCTTTAGTACTATAGATCCTGCCATGACCTGCCCCGAGATTCTTCAGTTGCTTGCCTCCCGCCCCGATCCCCATGCGGTGAAGGGAATGGCCCACTACGGAATCGTGGCAAAGAAGGTTTATGGCGGGTGGTCGACCCCGGCGCTGAAGAAATTGGCGCGCGAAGTCGGCCGCGACCAAGCCCTGGCGCAGGAATTGTGGGCCGCGGAAGTCTTCGAGGCACGCGCTCTGGCCACCCTGATTGAGGAGCCGGAAAAGGTGACCCGGGTGAAGATGGATCGCTGGGCCAGGGATTTCGACAGTTGGGCGATCTGCGATGGAGCTTGTACTAATGTCTTTCGGTATTCGCGATATGCCCATCAGATGTGCGTGCAGTGGAGTTCCCGGCGGGAAGAGTTTGTGAAAAGAGCGGCGTTTGCCTTGATGGCGGGTCTGGCCGTTGCCGACAAGGGCGCGAGCGATGCGGCATTTCTGCGCTTCCTGCCCCTGATCAAGCGCGCCGCGCGGGACGAGAGGAACATTGTCAAGAAGGGTGTGAACTGGGCTTTGCGCCAGATCGGAAAACGGAACGCGCGGCTGAACCGCGCCGCCATCCTGGCAGCCGAGGAGATTCACCGGCTGGATTCGCCCGCCGCCCGCTGGATTGCCTCCGATGCTCTGCGCGAATTGCGGGGCCCCGCCGTGCAACGAAGATTGACAACCTCCAAATCGCCCCGCTAAATTAGCGTAGGAATAATGACCACACGACTGCTGACGCCCTCGAATCAGATCACACTTCTGCGATTAGTGTTTGTGCCGGTTTTTGCCATCCTGGTCATGGACGGACACTATCGCGCGGCGCTTGCGGTCCTGACCGCGGCTGCGTTGTCCGACGTCCTGGATGGCACCGTCGCCCGATTACTGAAACAGGAGAGCCCTTTGGGGGTGGCGCTGGATCCGATTGCCGACAAGATCCTGATGACCACCGGTTATATCACCCTGGCGCTGCGCGGAGCCTTGCCCTGGTGGCTGACCATCATCGTGCTGAGCCGCGACGTAGCCATTATTATGACCGCGCTCTTGATTTCCCTGGTGGCCGGGTACCGGCCCTTCCACCCCTCCCTGCTGGGCAAGGCCTCCACTGCGGCGCAGGTGGCCACTCTTTTTGTGGTGGTGTGCCATGGTGCCGGCATCCCTTACATTTCGTCGGAGTTGGTCACCTTTTGCATATACCTGGCCGCCAGCCTGACTCTGGCCTCGGGCGTCCACTATGTCTTCCTGATGCGCCAGCGGTATGGCCGTCGGGAGGTGGAGGAGGCCAGTGAAGCCAGTCATACCTCAAAAAGGGGATAGTCCCACGCGGCGGGAGAGGCTGCGGAAAAACACATCGCGGCGGGTTTATCCCGCCACCTGCGAGTTGCAATGAATTGGGTTATGGCGACATAAGATCGCCGCTACGGCGCAAATCATGAGTTTTTACGCAGCCTCTGGAGTCCGCGGACAGATGAATCGAAGGGCATTCCTTGGCCTTATCGCAAGCCTCACGCCTCGGGATGTGGGCGGCGCGAGCACGCCCATTCCGATAATCGACACCCACATCCATCTCTTCGACCCGCGGCGTCCTCAGGGAGTCCCCTGGCCTGACAAAGACGACAAGGTTTTGTACCAACCGGCCTTGCCCGGTCGCTTTCGCCGGGTCACACAGGGGCTCGGGATCGTGGGCGCCATTGAAGTTGAGTGCAGCCCCTGGCTGGAAGACAACCAATGGGTGCTGGACGTCGCTTCGCGCGATACCATTGTTGTCGGAACCGTCGGCAACCTCGAGCCGGGATTGCCGGGTTTCCGCAAGAATCTTGAACGGTTTCATCACAACCCGCTGTTTCGGGGCATCCGGTGCGGAAACCTTTGGGGACGAAACCTCGCCGAGGATGTCTCGAAACCGGACTTTGTGTCCGACCTGCAAGCACTCGCCGACGGGGGCCTGACGCTGGATACGGCCAACCAGGACGCTGCGCTCATTTCGGCGACGGTGCGGCTGACTGACGAGGTCCCGACGTTGCGGGTAGTTATCGACCACCTGCCGCATCTGGATCCTCCGTCCGAACCCGCGGCGCGGAAAAACCTCCAGGCGGATTTGAGGGAACTTGGAGGGCGCCCGCAGGTTTACGTCAAGCTATCGGAAGTCCTCCGGCGCGTGGGCGGGCAGGGTCACTATGACGCGAGTTTCTACCGGTCGAGGCTGGATGAACTGTGGGGAACCTTCGGTGAGGGCCGGCTGATGTACGGCAGCGACTGGCCCAATAGCGACCCCTGGGGAACCTACCCCCAGGTCCTGAGCGTCATTCGGGAGTATGTTTCGAATCAGGGCAGCGCGGCAACGGAGAAGTTCTTATGGAAGAATTCCTTACAGGCCTACCGCTGGGTCAGGCGGGCCGAGAATCAGCCCGGTCCCACTCACATTCCCGCGGCCTTGCGGTAGCGCTCCATGTGTTCCTTTAGTTCGGTGTTAGCGGGATCGAGAGCCAGGGCTTTCTTCTGGGTTTCCACCGCTTGCGGATAAGCCCCATTCGCAAAAAAGGCCTCCGCCAGGGTGTCGATCACGCCTCCGTCTTTCCCCTGCGTCAGTTTCACCGCAATCAGAGCGTGGTCCAGGGCGGCCTGGGGGTCACGAAGCTTTGGGTCGTCGCACGTGGCGTAAAGCCACGCCAGGTTGTTCTGTGCCTGGGCGAAATCCGGCGCCAGGCGCAAGGCTTGCAGATAGGTGTTGATCGCCTCCCCATAGAGCTTTTCGCTGGCATAAAGATCAGCCAGCAGTAATTGGTTCTCGGCGAGCAATCGCCTGCCCTGCGGGGTGGGGGAGGTCTTCCCCAGCACCTCTTCGAAAGTCTTCTGGGCCATGCGGAGGTCGCCCTTCAATTGGTAAGCGATTCCAAGTTGCAGGTGAAGCTGCACTCCTCGTTCCTTCAGCAGCTCGTCCTCCCCTGCGCTCAGGCGAATCGCCTCCTGCAACTCCTGGATCGCGTCGTCGTACTTTTTCTGTCCCAGGTAAAAGACGCCCAACACTTCACACGGTTCCCACTGGCGCGGAGCCGCGCTGTGGGCTTGTTGGTAACTCTGTAAGGCACGGTCGTACTGGCCCGCATGCGCGAAGCGCGCGCCAGCCACCAATTGGCGGTTCATAGTCTGCATGATCCGATAGTGGTTCGCCGTGGCGGCTATGGCGAGCGTTACCACCATGAGGGGAATGACCACCATGGCCTGGGAAGGACGCGCTGCCTCTCCTCCGTATGGTGAATCGTGCGGAGGAGGGGGGATGACGAACGCCAGTAGGGCGCCGGTAGCCAACCCTCCCAGGTGTCCCCAGTTATCCACGCCATGAACCGACAGTCCAAAGACCAGATTTAGAACGATGAATGGAATCATCCCCGCCCCGAAGGCGCGGCCCCACCGAGGTGGGATCAGGTCACGATGCACGTAGCCGGTAACCAGCATGGCCCCCGCCAGCCCAAAGATGGCTCCCGACGCGCCCACCGAGACGTTCTTGGAAAGCTGCATGGAGAGGAAAGCGCCTCCCATGCCCGCGGCAACATAAATCGTCAGGTATCGGCCGTAGCCGTAGACCCGTTCCATGATCGGGCCGAGGATGAATAGGGCGTAGCTGTTGCCCAGAATGTGCAGCCACCCGCCGTGCAGGAACATCGGCATAACCAACCGCCAATACTCCCCGCGGCGTAGGTAAGGTCCAAAAGACGCGCCAAAATCGAGGAGAATCTGTGTGTTGTTTACACCCTTGGCCAGAATCTCCAGGCCAAAAAAGATGAAATTCAAGATCAGCAGGACGATCGTGGCCACCGGCCAGTACCGGCGAGGGGCAACGCTGTAATATTGCGGGTTTGAGGGCAAAGGTAAAGGTGTGTCACCCATAGATTAGGTCGAATGCAAGATGATGCCCTTGAGGGCGCTCCGTGAGCAATTATAACACGGTGGGCGCTACGGCGGATGGACGGGCCTCGTAGGTTCTCTCCGTTTCACTCATATCTCAGTGCCACCATGGGATCGACCTTCGTCGCCCGGCGGGCGGGATTATAGACCGCCAGCAGAGACACGGCCAGTAGCAGCAGCGAAACCGCTGCGAAGGTCAGGGGGTCAATGGCTCCTACCCCGTAGAGCAAGTGCGACATGCGCGGAAGCGCACGGGCAAGAATCAACCAACCTGCGACCCCAATGGCGATGCCGGCCAATCCCAGCCGCAGGCCCTGCCCTATGACCATGCGAAAAATGTCTTGCCGCTCCGCGCCGAGTGCCATGCGAATCCCCATTTCGCGCACCCGCCGGGCCACCGAGTAGGAAATCACCCCGTAGATTCCGACCGAGGCCAGCAGAAGCGCCAGTCCGGCAAACGCTCCGAACAGAATCATGGGGAATCGTTGCAGCGACATGGATTGGGAGGCAATTTCCTGCATGGTCTGGACGTCGTAGAGAGGCTGCTCCTTGCCGCCCGCAAAAACCGCCGTCTTGATCGCCGGCATTACCGCGGCAAGCGAGAGGGAGGTGCGGACGACAATGGTCGTATTACGGTAGCCTTCCGATGCCGTGACCCAGGGATCCGGCAATTGGTACAGCGGATAGTAGCTTTCAGCCCGGACGTAGCCGCTTTCGCTGCCCAGGCCCCAGTGTTTTACGTGGCCGACCACTCCGACGATTCGACATGGGCCCATAGGGGGCGTCCATCCGAAGGTCAGCATTCGGCCCAACGGGTCCTGGTGGGGGAAATAAGTGTCTGCCATCACGCTGTCAATCGCGGCCACGCAGGGCGACGAATTGTTGTCCGCTGGAGTGAAGAACCGCCCGCGCAGGAGCGGTATTCGCATGGTGCGGAGGTAGTCCGGGCCGGTGTCGAATACCAGCATTTGCGGCGCCGCCTGGATCACGGCGGGCTTCTGCGTCCCAATCCAGAAGTAGGCGTTGTTCTCCCATCCACTCAGGGGAATGTTGTAAATAAAGTCCGCCGCTTCCACTCCGGGAATGGCGCGGATGCGCTCCAGCATCTGTTGGTAGGCGGACCGCATGATGGCAGGGGATCTTCTCAGGGACGGCGGGAAATCGACCCGGAGGGTGATGAGGACTGCTTCCGAAACGTTCCCGCCAGAACCGGTCGCTGATCATAGCCACAGGCGCTCCGCCGTGCTTGTCTTCCTGCGGTGTGAATTCACGCCCCAAAGCCGGTTTTGTACCCAACATGCGAAAGAAGCTCGAGGAAACCTCCATGATAGGAACGTGCGCCGGCGCCCCGGGACTCGTCAGTCCATAGGAGTGCCACTTGTACCCCGCCATTTCCTCAAACGAGCCTGCGGTCCGTTGCCAATCGAGGAAGTTTGGATAGGATGGCTCCTTTATTTCCTTCAGATGCTGGTTCCATTCCCAAATCATCACCAGGCGGTCAGGCTGGCGGAAAGGCAGAGGAGCCAACATGATTCCTTCCACGACGCTGAACATGGCGGTATTGGCCCCAATGCCCAGGGCGAGGGTGAGCACCGCGACAGTAGTGAAGCCCGGAGACTTGCGTAGGGTCCTGAGGCCGTAACGAACATCCTGCCAGAGTTGCTCCACCCAAACGAAACTCCAGACCTCCCGCGTATCTTCCTTGAACCGCGTCACGTTGCCGAACTTGCGCAGGGCGGCGTAACGAGCCTCCTCCGGCGCCATGCCGCGCTCGATGTTGTCCTGGGTTTCGCGCTCAATGAAGTCGCCGATTTCCTGGTCGAGGGCCTCCATCATGTGTTTACGGCGAGAAAACAACCAACACCAGCGGCCCACGGCATTTCTCCTTCACTCCTGCCTCAACATCACCCAAGGATCGAGGTGGCACAGGTACTCCTGCCTGTGCTACCGGCGCCGTGCGGTGCGTTGCCCCGGCGTCCCACCCCGAGCCACTAACCACTCTCCACTAACCACTGCCTCACTCAAACCGCAGCGCAGCCATGGGTTCGACTCTTGAGGCTCGCCGCGCGGGGAAATAGCAGGCCACCAGAGCCACCAGGATTACCACTAAGGGCATCCCGGCCAGGATCCAATTACTGTGGTTCATATGGACTTCATGAAAACCCGCCAGCACCAGGCGCGGCAGGGCGAGGGAGACGAGGAGACCCAGCCCGACGCCTGCCATCACCATGCGCATCGAGCCGTAAAGGACCAGCCACAACACTTCCCGGCTGCGCGCCCCCAGCGCCTTGCGCACCCCCACCTCATGCGTGCGGCGGCCCACGAGGTAGGCGATGAGGCCGTAAATGCCCACCCCCGCCATCACCAACGCTATGGCCGCAAACGCGCCCATCAACTCCGCCATAATATCGTCGCCCTGCCCGGAGTCACGCACGACGCGATCCATAGTTCGGAGGTTGGTGACGGGCTGGTCCCTATCCACGCTCCACACCGCTTGCCGCAGAGATGCGGCAAAGGCGTTGGGTTCGATCTTAAGCCGGACCACCAGGTCCATCGACCCTTCGGGATGTTGCAAGAAGGGAACGAAGACGTGCGGCCGCCAGTTGGTTTGCCCCACATACTCGTCCACATCGCCTGCCACGCCCACGATCTCACGCCAGGGCGGCGGAGTTGTCCCCGCCTCCGCAGGCGCTCCATCAGGGGTGAGACGCAGGTGGTGTCCCAGAGGGTTTTGGTTCGAAAAAAACTTTCGTGCAAAGGCCTCATTCACGATCACGACGGGAGCGGAATTCGCGTCGTCGGCGCGGGAAAATTCCCGCCCCTCGCGCACGGGAATCTGCGTCACGCGGAAGTAGTCCGGACTGACGGCGAAATATCCCGCAAAGGTCAGCCTCCAATCCTGGTCGCCGGCGGGAGGCGGAGCCTGGCCTTCAATCAGAAACTTCGCGCGGCCCGGAAACGTGTAGGGCAGGTTGTTGGTCACCGCCGCCGACTCCACCTCGGAGGATTTTTCGAGGTTGCGGAGCACGCTCTCAAAAAACTCGGCCTGGCGCGCCGGGGTTTTGTAGGCCGCGCCCGCCAGCGCCACCGACGCCGTCAGCACGTGGTGCGGATTCATCCCCGGCCGGGCGTGCATCTCCTCGATGAAGTTCTCCACGAACAGGCCCGCGCCCACCAGCAGGACCAGCGAAAGCGCAAGCTGGCCCGCCACCAGCAGGTTTTGCAGGCGGTGACGCTCGCGCCCCACCGTCGCCGAGCGTGAGCTTTCCTTGAGGCCGGCGTTCGGGTCGCGACGGGAGATCTGAAAGGCCGGCGCGAGACCGAAGAGCAGGGCGGTGGCCGCCGAAACCGCGATCGTGAACAACAGCACGTTGCGGTCAAGGGACAATTGTTCGGAAATGAGGATGGACCACTCGTTCCAGTCGAAAGCGCCGCGCAGCAAGTGCAATCCCCAGGCGGCAAACAGCAGACCCAGGCCGCCGCCGAGCAACCCCAGAAGCAGGCATTCGGCCAGAAGTTGGCAGGCTACGCGCAGCCGCCCCGCGCCCAACGCCACGCGAATGGCGAATTCGCGCTGGCGGTTGGCGTTGCGCGCCAACAGCAGATTGGCGAGATTGGCGCAGGCGATGAGCAGGACGAATCCCACGGCGGCCAGGAGGAAAGCCAGGGCCGTGCCGGCATTGCTCTCCTGGATGGCGTATTGCTGAACGGTCAGTACGCTGACGCCCCAGTCTTTATTAGTGGCCGGGTTGGTTGCCGCGATGCGGCGCGCGATGGTATCAAGCTCGGAACGCGCCTGGGCCTCAGTGACTACAGGCTTTAATCGTCCATACACGCTGAGGCTCCGCTGGGAGCGGGCGGCAGGGCCTAATTGCGCCGGGGTGAAGGTCAGCGGAATCCAGAGCTGCTCGGGGAACATCCACAATTGCCGGAACGTGTCGGGCATCACGCCGACCACGGTGTAGGTCTCCCCATTCACCTTGACCGTACGTCCCAGGACGTGCGGATCGGATCCGAAACGCCGATTCCACAGATCGGCCCGCAATAGGGCCACGCGGTCGCGGCCGGGCTGGTCCTCCTCGGGCAGGAAGCTGCGTCCCAGCACCGGGGAAACACCGAGCACATCGAAATAGTTCGCGGATACTTCGCCGTTCGGCACGCGCTCCGGCTCGCTGCCGCCGCTCAGCGTAACCTTGCTGTCGTTTTCAAAAGACGTGGCGGCGGCGATTCCGGAGTAAGCGGTTGCCTGGGCTCGCCAATCCTGGAAATCCGGTGGCGATACCGGATCGTGACTTTCCTCCGGGCCGGCTCCAGCAGCCGCGTTCCTGCTGCACAGCATCATCAGCCGGTCAGGGTCGGGGAATGGCGGCTTGCGCAGCAGCATGGTGCTGACCACGCTGAAGATCGTGCTGTTCACACCGATGCCGAGACTCAGCGTCAACACCGCGACCACCGTGAAGCCCGGGCTTTTCACCAGCGCCCGCAGACCGAAGCGAATGTCCCGCCACAGTTGCTCCAGCCAGCCGAAGGTCCACACCTCGCGCGTGTCTTCCTTGACCCGCGTGACGCTGCCGAATTTGCGCAACGCGGCGTAATGCGCCTTGTCCGGCGCCATGCCGCGCGCAATGTTGTCCTGGGTCTCGCGCTCGATGAAGTCGCGGATGTCCTGGTCGAGCGAATCCATCATGCGCTGGCGGCGGAAGAATCGGCTCCAGAGGTTCATGTCATTGCTCCCTTATTCGCGTCTAGCATTCACGATTCGCCTTCCTGTTCGGCGGGCAGGAGAATTCGCGCAATGGCGCCCGCGAGTTTCTCCCACTTTCCGGTCTCCACCGTCAATTGCCGCCGCCCCCTGGCCGTCAGCCGGTAGAACTTGGCGCGGCGATTGTTCTCCGAGGTGCCTTCCTGGACGGAAATCCATCCTCGCTTGATCAGCCGGTGCAGGGCGGGGTACAGCGACCCCTGCTCGACTTGCAACACGTCCTCGGATCGCATTTCGATGGCCTTGGCAATGGCGTGGCCGTGCGCCGGTCCCAGCAACAGCGTGCGGAGGATCAATAGATCCAAAGTACCTTGCAGCAATTCGATGCGTTCGCGTTCCTTTTGGGTAGACATACTAGGTGAAGCTATACCGCTTCGGGTAGAATGTCAAGGGGAAAGCTGCCAGGGCTTTTGACGATCGGACTCGTAAGATGTGGGCTGCGACACCGCGAGGGACCCGGTGGGATGTCAGTCCCGCCGCCGGCGGCAGCCAGGGACCAAATCCGGACGATATGTCGATTGTCGGGACGGGAAACTTTCTGTCACAGAGCGCGGACGGGCGCCGTGGCTCCTTCAAGTGCGCGCATGGTCACTACTTTTTCCGTGGTGGTTGGGAAGGTCGCATCTCGATCCGGCTGGCGAGAGCGGTGCTGGGAAACTTGTACAGGTCGATCACCGCCTTGGCGACGTCGTCGCCGGTCAGCTTCCAGCTTTCGCGCGCCTTGGAGCCGGGGGCGGCGGCAAAATCCGTATCCACGCTGCCCGGCATCAGATAGCTGACGCGAATGCCGTCGTAGCGGACGTCCTGCATCATGGCCTCGCTGAAACCGTTCAGGCCGAACTTGGAGGCGTTGTAAGCGGACCCCGCGGGCATGGGATTCACGCCGGCCAGGCTCGAGATGTTGAAGATGTACCCGCCGCCGCGCTTGCGCATGAGGGGAATGGCCTCGCGGCAACAATAGAAGACGCCGGAGAGATTGGTATGAATGGTCGTGTCCCAATCGTCCACGCTGAGCTGGTCAACCGGTTTGAGGATGCCCACCCCGGCGTTGTTCACCAGGATATCGAGGCCGCCGAAGCGTTCCGCCGCGGCGCGGATGAGCTTGCGGCAGTCGTCGTAGTTGCGAACGTCCGCCGCGCAGCCGTCCACGTTGGCGGGGACAGCGCTGCGCAACTTCTCCAGCGCGGCTGCGAGCAGCTTCGGGTCGCGCCCGCAAATGAAAACCTTCGCGCCCTCGGCCAGCAGCGCCTGCGCGATGCTGAAGCCGATACCCCGTGAAGCACCCGTGACCACGGCGACTTTGTCCTTCAATTCGGTTGTCATAAATCAGCCCCCTGTGAGTGAGATGACCTCTTAGATTAACCCAATCACTGCCCGCGAAAAAGGGGGATATGGGCGTGACCGCCGCCAGCCCGCCGCTGCTTCGCCAGCCTGCCGTTGTAGTGCCGACCTTGAGGTCGGCATGGATTGTAGGGCCGAATCCGTCGGTCGCCAGACCCGTCCACTGACGGGCTGACGGATTCGGCCCGGCCCAGCGCTGCTGAGCCCTACAACTGCTCACCTCAAGGTTAGAGCAACGAGGCCTCTGTTCATCATCGTGACCTCACAGCGTCGTAGCGCGTCCTGTCTTCCAAGGTCCGTGGCTTTTGAACTCCCTGGCGTTCCCAACGGTGCAGTTACAGCGCGGGTGTCCCGAGCCGGAAAGCATTCGCGTCTTAAAGAGGAAGAGCCGCGGACCTTGGAAAGCAGGACGCTCTACCAAATCTCCGGGTAGGGTTTTCCAAAGCAGTTCCGGGCTGCCCACTTCGACGTAGCCATCGCGCCGGATGTTAGTTGGCGCCACGAGGGAAGTCAAGGAAACGAGGGGGTATTACGCACTGAGGGGATTTTGCTACACCCCCACCTTTCGCGCTTTCGCAGGCGCGATGCGCCCCGGCGCGCGCACGTGGTGCGGCTCGGTAGATATAGGGCGAACGGGGTATCCCGAAAGTGCGCTTTTCCCTTTGCACAATTTCGGTGCAATTTCGCGCTGTGGCGGACGGGCGCGGCGGCGCGCGTTCGCGGTTTCGGCGTGAGTTGCGCAGTGCGGAGGCGATAGACTTGGGGTGGGATCGGGGGAGCGTCGCCGATGACAGATTTTTCTAATGCAATCCTGTGGGAGGCATAGGGTGCTTTTTTCGTGTGGGCCGTACACGACCAAGTGGATTGCTCGAATAGTATGGCGCAGAGACCCCGTCCATAAGTATAATCTCGCCCCGATATGGGCAGCACGCGGTCCCAATCCGCTGGTGGGTGCAGATGACCGCACGTTCCGCGATTATGCCGGAGTGTGCAAACTACGACAAATCCTGGTGACTGAGGAATATGGGCATTATGCCTGACAAACGCGAACCCACATTCATCGAACGCGCAATCGCCTCTTTCCCAATGCATAGTGGAGAAAAGGTCATGCCAGATTCTCAAACTGAAAATATGCAATTGGACGAGAAACAAGCCACTTCGCAGAAGGCCGAAAGAGTCTTATCCGTCGACGTACTGCGCGGCTTTGACATGTTTTGGATTGCGGCGGGTGAAGAAATCTTCCACACGCTGGCAGCAGCCACAGGATGGCAGTTCTTTAAGGTGATGAGTACCCAACTGCAACATGTCAGGTGGGAAGGGTTTCACTTTTACGACCTCATTTTTCCTCTCTTTATGTTCATCACGGGTATCACCACGCCATTTGCATTGATCGGACGGCTGGAGAAGGGTACTCCAAAGTCGGCCCTGTACAGAAAAGTCATCATTCGGTTCTGTGTGTTGTTCATCCTGGGGTTAATCTACAACCAAGGATGGCACCAGAATTGGGCAAACCCGTGCATTGCCAGTGTGCTGGGGCAGCTTGGGTTTGGATATCTATTCGCGTCGCTGATACTCCTCCGTACACACAAACTGCGATGGATCATTACTTGGGCTGCCGGTATTTTGATCGGGGTTGCTCTTATCCAGTTTCTTGTTCCCGTCCCAGGATATGGCGCTGGCGTGTTTACCCCTCGTGGCTCAGTAAATGCTTATCTGGACCGCTTGTTGATGCCGGGCGACTTCTGGTACTACATTACACCTG
>Ga0335069_10010730_pt1 | contig 12969 bp, 10 predicted proteins | sample Lox_Sample_11_FD_206714 | JGI IMG/M metagenome (GOLD analysis project Ga0335069, IMG submission 206714) | Soil microbial communities from Loxahatchee National Wildlife Refuge, Florida, United States - Lox_Sample_1.1 | ecosystem: Environmental > Terrestrial > Soil > Wetlands | place: USA... | reverse complement strand
TCCCGGTCGGGAACCGAGTCTGGCCCGAAAGGACCCCAGCCCTGATTCCCGGCCCTATTCGACATCCGGCTCTCCGTCGCCCCTGCGGCGCACGATCGGTTGCGTTGTGCGCCCTCGCTTCGCTCGCCCTGGCCGGCTGCGGCCATCACCGCCAGGCCAGCAGGACTCCGCCCACCGCCCCGCCCCAGGAGCTCTCCCAGCTCGACGAGCCCACCGCGCCCGCCCCCCGCATCCCCATCACCCGCGTGCCCGCCGGCGGCGTCAGCGAAGAGGACATCTCCTTCATCAACTCCCATCGCCCCATCCGCAGCGAGGTTGGCTACGCCACCTGGTATACCGCCCCCTACCGGGGCCGCCGCGCCGCCAACGGACAGGTCTTCGACGACCGCGCCCTCACCGCCGCCCACCGTACCCTGCCCATGGGCTCGCTGGTCGTCGTTACCAACCTCAAAACCAGCCAGTCCTCCGCCATGCGCATCACCGACCGCGGTCCCTTCGTCGACGGCCGCATCCTCGACCTCACCGTCGCCTCTGCAAAGGCCACCGGCGTCTACCGAGCCGGCCTCGCCCGCGTCCGCGTCGACGTCTACGAAACTCCCAAGCCCATCGACAGCGGAGGCCGCTGGTGCGTGCAGATCGGCGCCTTCCACAGCGAGCACCAGGCCCACAAGCTCAAGTCCCAGCTGCAGCGCAAATACCCCGACGCCAACGTCATCGAATTCCCCGGCGAAGACAGCTACTGGGTCCGCATCCGCCCCCAGGGCGACAATCGCGAACAAGCCGAGTCCATTGCCCAGCGCCTCCGCCCCGAAGAAGGCGAAGCTTTCCTTACCCGCCTCGACTGATCCCCGTCGTCAACTCCATACCCATGAATCGCACGATCGGGATATGAGGTGCAAGCAGAAGTTCAACATCCGTTGAATCGCAAGATTCTCCATTGCGGACCGGCCATGCCTTGTGCGAATTTGAAACCTGAGAGGTCAAGCAAAATGAACATTCGCAAGATAGTGTTAAGCGGAGCCGTGGGCCTTGGCCTCATGGCGGGCGGATACATGATCGGACAGGGCCCTCTGCCACCCAACGTCGACCCCAACCGGCATCCAAACCTCGCCGCCGCCCAGTTGGCCTGCGATGAAGCCTACGCGAAGGTCATGCTGGCACGACGGGCCAACGAGTTTGAAATGGGCGGCCATGGCGCCAGGGCTGAGCAGTTGCTGGCCGACGCCCGCCGCGAAATCAGACTGGCCGCGCTCGCAGCCAACCATCGTTAGTCCTGAAATCACAGAGAAATGGGGCGGAGCGCCTGCGGCCACCAGCTTGTAGCAACAGGCGATCCCGCCTCTCTTTCCTGGGCCGAAGTACATACCTTCGGCCCAGGGCCACCTGCAAGCTACGCCATCGAACCTGATTCGTTCCGAACTCGCCTCGGCTGAGCCCCTTCCCCTATTCGCTACCCCCTGTCTTTACCTCGTGTCCGCTCGCCATCCGCGTCCAGTGCTCCTGGTCGGCCGAGAACTCCTGCCGGAACTCGATCGTCGTCGCCGATGTCCATACATTCACAACGCGAAAATACGTGGTCTTTCCACCCTCCGTCGCGCTCCACGGAAACGTCCATGTCTTCCCGTCCAGCAGCACCGGGCCGCTGCCAGCCTCGCCTTCATTCGGCGGTATCTGGTGGCTGGTGCACTGGTGCTCGTCTCTGCAGGTAAACACCATCAGCACCTTCGGGTCCCCATCCACAATCTGCCGGCACGCCACGTACACGCCGCTCTTCCAGCAGTCGTTGTTGAGCGTGTGCGCCTCTTTTCCGGCCTTGCTGAATGGGGTCTCGAAATGCTCCATTTCCGTCTTCCACACGCCAGCATAGGCCCAGATCGCCTTCACGCCGGCCTCCGCGCCCGACGCTGCCTTCGTCTGCGCCACCGAATCCATATCTCGCGCCGCCATTACCCCCGCCATGATCGCCGCAAGCAGAATCCTCTTCATCCCTGACCTCCCTTTCACAGCCTTCTTGATCCTGACCGGCCCCCCGCCGGCCCTGCACACCTCTGCCTGTCCCGCATTGCCGCCGCCATCCCGCCGACCGAAACCGGTCGCGGTCCGCTCTGCAACGCCGCCGTCCCGCGCGCAAATCCCGTAGCCGGCACTCGCAGGATAAGGCTACAATTCCCCATTCCCTTCCCCGGTCTCACCCCTGGCGCGCACCACATCTGGAGGATCGAAATGAGCGAATCACGTGTTCGACAGAACTACTGGGCCAACCTCGTCGCCGCCCTCGCCAGCTTCATTTTCGCCGCGGTCTGGTACTCGGCGTTCCTGCAGGCCTGGCTGCACGGCATCAGCCGCACCATGGACGAACTCAGGGCCACCGGCGTCCCCGAATTTGTGCCCTACGTCGTGGCCCTGGTCATGGCTTACGTAATGGCCACCGCCATCTCCTGCGTCACCCAGCTCTCCGGTTCCCAGACCGCCGTCCGCGGCATCCGGGCTGGCTTCCTCATTTGGCTGGGCTTCGTCTTCACGACCTTCGCCATCGAATACACCTACGAAATCCGTCCCGTCCTGTTTGCGATCAACGTGGGCTTCTGGCTGATCTCCATCGTTGCGATGGGCGCCATCGTCGGCGGCTGGAAGAAGAAGACAGCCGCCGCAGACCGAGCCGCCGCCGGCAACCGCGTCCAGACCGCCGGCAGATAATCCACCCGTCCCCTCCGCGGAAGCCACCGGCCTTCCAGCTCCGCCACCACGCTCCGTGACCGCCCTTTCGCAGCATCCCCGCGAAGGGGTGGGAGACCACGCTCCCGGCCTCCGTGCCTGATCCCTAGTCCCTACTCCCTGCAATCATTCCCGCCAGCATCGCCGTCCTCACCGCCAACTGCCCCACCACCACCGACTCATGCAGCGCGTGCGCCCCGTCGCCCACCGCTCCCATCCCGTCCAGGGTCGGAACCCCCAGCGCCGACGTGAAGTTCCCATCCGAGGCCCCGCCCGTCGCAGCCTCTTCCAGCGCCATCCCCAGCTCCGCCGCCAAAGCCCGCGCCCGCCGGTACAGTGCTGCCGTTCCCCGCGTCCGCTCCATCGGGGGCCGGTTGATCCCGCCCGTCACGCTCAGCGAACACCGCTTGTCCGCCGCCCTCAGCCTGGCAAACGTCCGTTCCAGTCGCGCTCCGTCCGCCTTGCGCGCAATCCGTCCGTCAACCTCCGCCCAGGCCTCCGCCGGAATCACATTCGTCTTCGATCCGCCGCCCGCAAGCCCCACGCTCACCGTCATTCCACGCTTCAAGTCGGTCCATCCGCTCACCGTCTCGATCACCCGCGCCAGCTCCCGCAGCGCACTCGCGCCCTTCTCGAAATCCACTCCTGCGTGCGCCGCCACGCCCTGGATCTCGACGCGCCAATTGCCCGTGCCCTTGCGCGCCGTCTTGTAGGCCAGCCCCTGCGCCGGCTCCAGTACATACACCGCTCCGCACTCCTGCGCCAGCTTTTCCGTGATGGGCCGCGACACCGTGCTGCCCACCTCCTCGTCGCTGTTCAGCAGCAACACCACCTCCCGCTCCAGCAGTCCGGCCTCCGTCAGCATCTCCACTGCCGTGAGCGCCATCGCCACCCCGGCCTTCATGTCCAGCGCGCCCGGACCCCACAGCCGCCCATCGGCCACGCGCCACGGCATGGTCTTGAGCGTGCCCACCGGCCACACCGTGTCGATGTGCCCCAGCAGCATCGACCGCTCGCCTGCCTTCCTGCGCGGCCCGAATCGCACCTCAATTACATCTCCGAACGCTTTCTGCCGGTGGACCTTCACCCGCCCGCCCAGCGTCCGCGCGTGCTCCGCCACCAGCGCCCCGCAGACATCCACAGCCGCCTTGTCATCCGACGGCGACTCCGCCCGCACCAGCTTCTCAGTGAACGCGATCAGCGCGGCTTCCTTCTCCCGCGCCCCGGCCAGCAGCGCCCGCATCGGCACGCCCGGCTCCATCGAACCAGCACTCGTCTTTCGCAATCCATCCCTCGGCACAGCAGCGATGCCACGATTCTATTCGAGCCGGCCGCCGCCCCTCGCGCACCCCGGCCAGCAGGGCACGAGAGCGCCAAAACTCCTGTCCAGCCATGTTTTTCCGTTACTTAGCGCACCAGTGTGTGGCAAAAATGCCACAGTACAAATCTCGGGAATGCCGTCTAATCTGATCGTGCGACCCCCCATCGTGCATTTTGGAGTACACATTGGCTCAACCCGAGTATTTGGAACAAACAGTCGAAGAAGTACTTGAATTCTCAGGAGTTGGCCTGCACTCCGGCGTCCAGGTCAGCATGCGCCTTCTGCCCGCGCCGGGCGGCTCCGGGATTGTCTTTCGTCGCACCGATCTGGAAAACTTCGAAATCCCCGCCGTAGGCCGCAACGTCGCCAAGGTCAGCTATGCCACCAGTCTGATGCGCCAGGGCGTGCTCATCTCTACCACCGAGCACCTCCTTTCAGCCCTTATCGGCATGGGCGTCGACAACGTGATCGTCGAGATCGATAATCTCGAACTGCCCATTCTCGATGGAAGCGCCCTGCCCTATGTTGAAGCATTTCAACGGGTTGGATTGCGCGCCCAGCGCCGCCGCCGGGAATACATCAAGGTGCTGAAGCCGGTTGAAGTCTGCGAGGGCGACAAGTTCATCGGCGTCTACCCGGGCAGCGGTTACCGCATCGACTACAGCATCGACTTCCCCGCTCCCATCGGCCGCCAATGCGCCACAATTGATTTGGCTGCAGAGACTTACGGAAGCCTGATCGCTCCTGCGCGCACCTTCGGCTACAAGGTTGACGAGCAGAAGCTGCGCGACATGGGACTGATCCGCGGTGCCGGCCCGGAAAACGCCATCATCCTCGGCAAACACGGGCCTGAGAACGGCCCGCTGCGCTTCGACGACGAATATGTCCGCCACAAAGTACTTGATTTGATTGGCGATCTCGCGCTGGCCGGACACCGCATCGAGGGGCGCGTGGTGGCCGAACGCGCCGGTCACGCCATGCACACCGCACTGGTTTCGCGGCTGCTGAAAGATCGCTCGGCGTGGGAGCTGGCCCGCGTTCCGGTGCACGGCGAGCAGCCCGCCGAAGTGGAATCAAGTATGGCGCGGGTGCCCGCCCTTCAGAGTGCCTGATTCGCTCTACGCAAACAGGATGCACATCGGCGACGGGCAGGCGAATGTCTTGCCCTCGCCGGCCAGCGCGCCGGTCTGGGGATTGCGCGCAAACACCGCCACGTTGTTCGAATTCTGATTGGCGACCAGCATCCAGCGCTCGCTGGGATCGAGAACGAAGTTCCGCGGCGTTTTGCCGCCGCTGGGCGTCTTGCCGATGGGCGTCAGCGCGCCCGTCCTCGCATCCGCGCTGCAGGCATAGATGAAGTCATCGCCACGATTGGCAAAGTAGACAAAGCGGCCGTCGCGGGTGATGACGGTGTCGCAGCCGGTGGAGGTGGGCTTGGACCGGTCGGGGTTCAGCTCGAACCGGGACACATGGGTAAAGCTGCCGTCTTCCTTGTGCCAGGTCAGCACGTCCACGGCCGACGCCAGCTCGTCCATGCAGTAGGCGGTAGTGCCGTTGGGATGGAAATGCAGCGTGCGCGGACCCGAGCCAGGAGCGGCAGTCCACTTGCCTGCGGACGTGAGTTCGGCGGTTTCAGAATTGAGCTTGTAGATGTGAATGCAATCGCTGCCCAGGTCGTTGATGTAGGCAAAGCGATTGTCGGGCGAGCAGGAGGCGAAGTGCGCATGCGCGGCCTCCTGACGATCCGTCACAGGTCCGTGGCCCGTGTAGTGCTCGGTCCACACCGCAGCGCTGAGCCTTCCTTCCGTCACCTTGAAGCTGGCTGCCGCGCCGCCGCCGTAGTCGGCGGACAGCAACACGCGACCGGTGTGATCGAGACCGGCGTAACAGGTGCCCTTGGCGGCGGAGTTCTGCGCCGAGAGCTGGGTGAGCTTGCCGTTGTCAACGTGGTAGCTGGCGACTCCGCCGGTGGGTTTGCCGTTGAAGCTGTCCACTTCAGATGCGGCAAAGATGGTTTTGCGATCGCGCGAATAGGTGATCCAGTCCACGTTGGACAGCCTGGCGGCTACTCCGGCTGCTTTCAACTCCGCGGTGGCGGGATCCCAGTCGAACGCGAGAATTCCGTCTGGAGTGTTCGATCCGACAAAGACACGCGGACGAGGGGTCACGGCAAAACCTCCTGGGGCGCTGGCCGCAAAAGCAGCGGCGGGAACGGTGCGAAGAACATCGCGGCGGGTCATCGTTGTCATGGCAAAGCGATTCTCGCCGATGGGGCCGCGCGCGCGCCACTCCGGTCGTCCGCAATTGAGTACGATGCGTCCTCTAGACTGAAGGGGAGGAAAGCAGAGCTTGTCGCACGTCATCAGCTTTGTCCGCATTCCGGCGCTCGCCATCCGGCAGTATATTCGTCCCCTTCCGCCGCTGGGCGTGCTGGAGGAAGACACCCTTCGCGGGCGCGTGTGGCCCAACGACATCGATCTCAACCTGCACATGAACAATGCGCGCTACCTGTGCTGGATGGACTACGGACGGACGCATCTGCTGGCGCGCACCCGTCTGCTCGAACACGTGATCCGGGCGCGCTGGACGCCGCTGGTGGGCGCGGTGTGGATCACCTACCGGCGATCGCTGGCGGCATTTGCGCGATTCACCATGACGTCCCGGCTGGTGTGCTGGGACGAGCGCTGGTTCTATCTCGAGCAAACATTCAACGGCCGCGAAGGACTGGCCGCTGTGGGGTGGGTGAAAGGCGCGCTGCGCGGGCCGGACGGCACCCTGGATCCGCAACTGGTGCTGGAACGGATTGAGCCGGGGATCGTGAGCCCGCCGATTCCGGAGGCGTTTGCCAACTGGAACGATCTGACGCGGGAAAAACTGCAGGCTGGGGCACCATAGGGGGCGGGAATGTCTTTCTGTTCTCCCCTTCATTGCCTGCGATTCTGAATGGCCTGTGACCAGCCCACGCGCCCGTTTCAGTCCGTCGGCTATAGCCGCCGGACTGAAACGCATCGACAACTGGGTCTGAATCAGACAACGCTCTTCCAACGAAAGGTGATTGTAGGTTCTTGCCATCTGCAACATCCTCGCAAATTGGAGAATGTTGCACTTGCATTTTGAATCTGAGCAGATTCCCTGCGGGAAAGACAGAAAGAAAGGCAACAGCAAAAGCAAGCTCCCTGCGGGAATGACAGACAAGAAGAGCAGATCGCGTTGATGAGAACTTCGCCGATCCGCGGCGGTGCGGATCGGCGAAGGCGGCGGACACGGTCTCGCTCTGCCGTGCCGCCAACCTGGCGATCACTGGTTGAGGCTGAAGACCACGTTAATCGTGGTCTCCACCTCGAAGGGCTGGCCGTTGAGCAGGTAGGGACGATAGCGCCACTGGCCCACGGCGTCGAGCGCGGCCTGCTGCAGCATGGGCGATCCGGAGACGACGCGCAGGTTTTCGATGGCCCCGGTTCTGGAGATGACGGCCTGCAGTACGACCGTACCCTGCGTGCGCGAGGCGATGGCGATAGGCGGATAACGGGGGACGATCTTCTGGATCAGCAGGCCCTCGGCCACGCCCTGCGAAATGGTCACGGGGCCTTTGGGCTCCGGACGGACGACGGGCGGCCTCGCTCCGGAGTTGCGGAACGGATCACCGCCGGGAATGCCGACGCCGTTGTCGAGGCCGACGATCTGATCTCCGGAGGGGTCGCGCTCGGGGCCGCTGAACTTCGCAATCCCAATCGGAATTCGCGGAGGCGCGGTAAGGTTGATTCCGATCAGCTCCCGCTGTCCATGGAAAGCTTGCGCGGGCTGCTGCGGCGCAGGCTCCGGCGCAGCGGGAGGCGGCGGTGGCGCGACGAGAAGGAGATTCATCACCTGGCTGGGCAGCGCCTCGGGATAGATGAGCGGGATGGCGATGTGCGCCGCGAGAATTGCGGAGTTGAAGGCGAACGCCGCGAGACCCCAGTTGCGGCTGCGGGTGTGAATCCTGCCTGCCGATTCAAAGGTGGAATCTTCAAACATGGCCTGCCTCCTCGGTGTTCTTTCAGCGGCGCCGCGGGAGGCGGAATCTGCGCGCGAGAGGGCGAGCCGCTCGCGGCGCAATCAAGCGCGGCAAGCGTATATCAACCACCTCGCAGGCGAATGTCCTGGCGAGAGTCCACTCCGCACATCCCCATCGGAACCACTGTGCTTGTGTAGACACCACGCGGCGCATAACTGTTCCCGCAGGCGGCGAAGAAATGTGCGGCGGGATGCATCGCGCCTGCGGTACACTCCTCAGCATCGACCGGAAATCCGGCGGAGTTCCCGATGAAATTGCTTCGTTTGTGTGTTTTTGTTTTAGCTGCAATCCACGTCTCACGCGCGCAGGAGGCAGCCCCGGGACCCAATCCCGAGGCGACTCTCAATTACATTCATGCCGCCTGGGACACGCTGACACGCTCCATGACCGACTGTCACTCGCTGGTCGATATCAAGGTGACCAACAACCCGATTCTGTATCTGCCCGCAGGCATGACGGCGCCGCCCGCCGTCCAGGCGCTCACGGAAAAATGCCATGTGAAGATCGCCGCTCTGCCGCGGCACATCGAGAAGCTCGGCGACCTCGATCCAAAGGAGCTGTCCGACCCCGGACTGCTTTACCTGCCGCAGCCGTACGTGGTTCCCGGCGGGCGCTTCAACGAGATGTACGGGTGGGACAGTTTCTTCATCCTGCTGGGACTGGAGGCTGATCATCGCCAGGCGCTGGCCAAGGGCATGGTAGACAACTTCCTCTTCGAGATTGAGAACTACGGCGGGGTGCTCAACGCAAACCGCACGTACTATCTGACGCGCTCGCAGCCGCCGTTTCTCACCTCGATGATCCGCGAAGTGTATGAGAATCCGGCGAGCTTTGCGCAGACGCCCGAGGGACGCGCGGAGGCGCGCCAGTGGCTGCAGCTCGCTTATGCGCTGGCGGAGAAGGACTACTCGACGTGGACGCGGCCGGAACACCTTGCCGGCACCACGGGGCTGGCGCGGTACTTCGATTTCGGCAAGGGCCCGGTGCCGGAGATGGCGGATGACAACGCGTATTACTCCGACGTGATTCGCTGGATCGTGGCGCATCCGCACGCGGGCGGAGATGGCTTTCTGGTGAAGGGCTCCGAGCATCCGGACGGGACCGAAGCCGCGCGCCTGAAACAGACCAGCTGCGACGTGGACGCGAGCGTGGTGTGCCTGCGCGCGTGGGCGGCAGGGTATCGGCTGACGCGTGACTTCTACGTGGGCGACCGTGCCATGCGCGAGTCGGGTTTCGACCCCAGCAACCGCTTCGGGCCGTTCAGCGGCGAGACGCATCACTTTGCGCCGGTGTGTTTGAACAGCCTGCTCTATCGCTATGAACGCGATATGGAGCACTTTGCGCACTTGCTGGGCAAGCCCGCCGACGCCCAGAAGTGGGACCGGCGCGCGCGGAAGCGCAACGCGGCGATCCATCGCTACCTGTGGCGGCCGCGCGAGGGAGTGTTTGCCGACCGGGATTTCATGCGCGCGCGACCCGATGAGTACACCTACATCACGTCGCTGTATCCGCTGTGGGCGGGCGTGGCCACGCGCGAAGAAGCACGGCAGGTGGTGGCAAAACTCAATCTCTTCGAGCGGCCGGGCGGCCTTTCGATGAGCAATACCAATACGGGCCTGCAGTGGGACGAGCCGTTCGGGTGGGCGCCGACCAATTGGATCGCGGTGGCGGGGCTGGAGGCCAGCGGATTCCATGGGGATGCGGCGCGGATCGCGCAGCACTTTGACGCTACCGTGGACGAGGGCTTTGCGCACGACGGCACCATCCGCGAGAAGTACAACGTGGTGCAGGCCAACGCCGAGGTGCACGTGGCCACGGGGTACAAACAGAACGTGATCGGGTTTGGGTGGACGAATTCGGTGTATTTGAAGATGAAGGGGATCGTGGAGAAAGCCCCGGCGATGGCGGCGTCGGCGGGGAACTGAGCTTGTCCGCTGCAGGAACAGAAAAGGCGCTCTGGGTGGAGAGCGCCTTTTCTGCATTCGTTGGGTGCCCGGCTGACTACTCGGGCAGGCTCGCGGTTTGATTCACGTTGAAGGTGCCGTTTGCGGTGGGCGCGTCCGTTCCGGGCTGGCCGCCGCCGATGGACACTTTGTACTGTCCTGCGGCGATGATGGGCTGGCCGAGATCGGTGACCATGCCCAGGTCGCGATCCTTCAGCGTGAACTCCACCTTCTGGCTGGCTCCGGGGTCGAGGTGAACCCGCTTGAACGCCCGCAGCGCCTTCAGCGGAGCGCCCTTCACATCCGGGAAGCTCAGGTAGAGCTGCACCACTTCGTCGCCGGCAACCGCGCCGGCGTTGGTCACGGTCACTGAAGCCATCACAGGGTCGGTGGGCTTCACGGGCTCGGTGGGCAGCGTGAGCCCGCTGTAGGAGAACTTGGTGTAGCTCAACCCGTAGCCAAACGGATACAGCGGCTTGCCGGTGAAGTACCGGTAGGTGCGGTTGCGCATGGAGTAGTCTTCGAAGTTCGGGAGCTGGTCCACGCCGGTGTAGAAAGTGACCGGCAGGCGTCCGGCGGGATTGTTCTTGCCGCTGAGAGTATCGGCCACCGCGGAGCCGCCCTCCTCGCCCGGATAGAAGGCGTCGAGCATGGCGTTCGCGTGCTCGCTGGCCCAGTTCACGGCGAGCGCGCTGCCGTTGGTGAGCACCACAACGAGCGGCTTATGAGTGGCAGCCAGCGCCTCGAGCAGATCCTCTTCCGGCTGGGGCAGGTCGATGCTGGTGCGATCGCCGCCCAGGAAGCCCGGCTCGCTCACCTGCATCTCCTCGCCTTCAAGCTCGCTGGTGATGCCCACGACCGCGACGACCACGTCGGCCTTTTTGGCCGCTTCGATCGCCTTCGGGTCGGGGGCCAGGTCTACTTTGGACCAGACGAGCCGCGCCTTCGGTTCAGCGCCGGTGATGTCGGCGTACTCGACCGTCAGTGCGGCAGGCTTGCCGCCCTCGAGATGCACGCGGCCCAGCTTGGCCTCCTTCGCATCGCCTCCGTACGACGACGTCACACTCTTGCCGTTGAGCTGCATGCGGAAGAACCCGGCCGCTTTCAGCCCCAGGTTGTAGTCGCCGGTGGCCGGCGCGGTCAGCATGCCTTCCCAGCGAATGGCCAGCGGTTTCACGCCTGAGGTCTCCGCGGGCAGCGATTGTGCGGCGGTATCGATGTTCGGTTCCACCCGCTGCGCCAGCCGCTTCATCTGCTCGGGGTGGTTGATGTTGGTCATATCGAGCTTGGTGTAGGTCGCGTTCAGGCCCGGTTTGCCGTCGGTGGTCAGCGCCGAATTCGGCACCGGTTCCGCCTCGCTGGTCAGGAACTGCGTGCCCGCCACGTAGTCGATCTGCGCGCCCGCGAACTCCTTCTTCATGCCCTCCAGGATCGAAACCGTGTGGGTCGGCTGGCCGTTATAGTTGCCCAGCAGAACCTTCGTCTGGTTGGCCAGAGGGCCAATGACCGCGATCTTCTTCACCGAGGGCTTGAGCGGCAGAATGCCGTCGTTCTTCAGCAGCACCATGCTCTCGTTGGCGATCTGGCGGGCCATCGCGCGGTGATCGGCCGAGTCCAGCTCCTTCTCGTCGATCTTCGTATACGGCACCATCTCCGGCGGATCGAACATGCCCAGCTTCATGCGCGCGGTGAAGAGGCGAACGAGAGCCGTGTCGAGGGCTTCCATGCTCAGGTAGCCCTGCTGCACCGCGTCGATGTAGGGCTTGTAATCATGGTTGTCGCTGACCATGGCGGTGAAGTCGGCACACTCGTTATCCATGCCGCGTTCGAGAGAGATGGCGGAAGCCTGCGCCTGGGTGGGACGATAGTGGTGTCCCTCGAAGATGTCGATGACCGCGCCGCAGTCGGACACCACGTAACCCTGGAAGCCCCATTTGTTGCGCAGTTGATCCACCAGCGTGAACTGGTTGGCGCAGGCGGGCTGCCCGTTGACGGCGTTGTAGGCGCACATCACCGAGTCCGCCTTGCCTTCCGTCACCGCGGCGCGAAATGCCGGTAGATACGTGTCCAGCTCGTCATGCCGGCTCACGTCCACATCGGTCATGTGGCGGGTGGGCTCCGGGCCCGAGTGCACGGCGTAGTGCTTGGGCGTGGAAATGACGCGGTAGTACTTCGGGTCGTCGCCCTGCATGCCGGTGACGAAGGCCACGCCCATGCGTCCGGTCAGGAACGGGTCTTCGCCGTAGGTCTCCTGTCCGCGCCCCCAGCGGGGATCGCGGAAGATGTTGATGTTGGGCGCCCAGAAATCGAGACCCTGAAAGATCTTGCTGTACCCGCCGTTCTCCTTGACGAACTGCATGTGCTTGATGCGGCCCTCGGTCCCGATCGCGATCGCCATCTTGTGGATGGCATCGGTATCAAAGGTCGCGGCCAGGCCGATCGGCTCAGGGAACTCGGTGGTTCCGTTCGTGGCCACGCCGTGCAGCGACTCGCTCCACCAGTCGTATGCCGGCACGTTGAGGCGCGGAATGGCGCGTGCCTGGTTGACGAGCTGGCTGGCCTTTTCGTCGAGCGTCATGCGCTTCACCAGGTCGGCAGCGCGCTGCTCGGGCGCGAGGCTGGTGTCGAGGTAGGCGGGTTTCTGATCGTCCTGAGCCTGGGCCGGGCAGAGACCACAGCAGAGCAGAGCCGTTCCGGCCAGAATGGTTGCAAGCTTTCTCATGACTTCCCCCGAGGCGGGCAGTATGGGTTCCATGGGTGTTAGCGACCACGAACGGGGCGCCCGCTCTTCCGCAGCCAACCTATAGCGCGCGGGTGGTTCTGTCAAGCGGCTTGAAGCGGACCAGCGCTTGGAGAAAATCGCTTTATCGCTGTTTCAGTGGCCGGTGGTCAGCGGTCAGTCGTCGGTGGTTGTACGCACGGGAGTCAGAGGTGGC
>Ga0335069_10010729_pt1 | contig 12970 bp, 8 predicted proteins | sample Lox_Sample_11_FD_206714 | JGI IMG/M metagenome (GOLD analysis project Ga0335069, IMG submission 206714) | Soil microbial communities from Loxahatchee National Wildlife Refuge, Florida, United States - Lox_Sample_1.1 | ecosystem: Environmental > Terrestrial > Soil > Wetlands | place: USA: Florida... | reverse complement strand
GTCGGCCTATTATCAGGCGGGGCGAATGACCAATTTCCTGGTTCAGTTCAACACCGGGACCAATTTTACGGCGGCTAAATATTTCGGCCCTTACCACAGCCTCAACTGGAACAATTACCCCGGGGGACAGCTCAACAAAGAGCCCTTCTGGTGGGCCGGCGTCGAAACCGCAGACGTTCACCTGATTGACCTCAACGGCGACGGGTTGCCCGACCGCGTCATGTGGCCGATGGACCCGGCCAGCCCGGGTACGGAAGCCTACGTTAATCCCCTATACACCGTGACCACCAATTATTGCGTGGAATTCAACGACGGTTATTCCTTTGAATCCACCAATACCGATTACACGCATGTCCCCAGGGCCTTCGACGTCTGGCCGGGAGTCAAATCGCAGGGTAACTTCCCCGGCCACAATTACGCCGCCATGATGAATCTGCCTTACGTGGGGATGTTCGACCTCAACGGCGACGGGTTGCCCGACCGCGTCATGCTCGACGAGACCAACCTCAGCACGCCGACTTGGCTTGTGTACCTGAACTATGGCCGCGGCTTTGAAACCAACGCCATCGTGGTGACCAATATTTATGATCCCAGCCAGGCCGGCGACCAGGGCTGGTGCGGCATTCAAAGCGCGTACGCCGGCAATACGTCGGTGACCCTGATGGACATGAACGGCGACGGCCTGCTGGACCGCGTTATGACCGTGTACAACAACGACGGCACCAAAACATATTTCCTGGTCCAGTTGAACCAAGGTCCAGTTCCCGATTTGCTGACCGCCATCAACAACGGCATCGGCGGCTCCATCACCGTGACGTACAAATCATCCACGACCTGCCCGAATTACCGCGACCCGGCCAATTCCAGTTCCGGTAGCCTACTGCCCTTCCCCCAGCAGGTGGTGGCGAACGTTGCCGAATATGACGGCATCAACTCCCCTCGCACAAACTCCTACGGTTACGCCGGAGGTTTTTATGATGGCAGCCGCCGCGAATTCCATGGCTTTGCCGTGGTCACCAACACCGATGCCTCCCTGCGCAAGACAGTCCACTATTTTCATCAGGGCGGCGGCCAGAGCCGCACCAACCTAGGCGAATATCTGGATCCGGGGAACTTCGCCAAGGTAGGCATGGCGTTCCGGACGGAGAGCTATGGCAACGACAACAGTCTTTATCACGTCACCATTAATCAGGTCAATCAGGCCAGCTTGGGCAACGGTCGTTATTTTCCGTTCGTGCAGTTGACGTTTGACTTTGATTATCCGGGCGGCAGCAACACCGTAACGCGGTTCGATTATGACACGGCCACCGGGAACCTGACCAAGAAAACGCTTTATGGCTCGGTGACCGGGTTCGATCCCAACAACGTCGCCAATTTTTCCTTCACGGACGCCGACGGCAGCGACACGCGCTGGCAAAACCTCACTTACGCGGCCATCAACGGCAACAGTTACATTTTGGACCACCCGGACACCGTCAGCCTTACGGACACCAACAACGCCGTGGTTCAGGAAACGAAATACACCTACAATTCGCAGAGCGGCACCATCGCGACCAAACAGACACGAATCTCTCCCGGCAACTATGCCATCAATAGTTCCGGCAGTTACAATGCTTTCGGCCTGCCCACGCTGACCACCAATCCTGTCGGCGTGGTGACGGAAATTACTTACGAGTCAACCTACAACATTTACCCGGCCTCAACTCGGATTCGCGCAAACCCCGGCTCGGACGGTGCGGGCGACATGGTAACAGCGACCAGTTTTGACGCGCGTTCCGGGCTGGCTGCGGGCGTGACCGACCCAATGGGTGTGACGGTGACCAATTATTACGACACGTTCTGCCGCCTGACCGAGAGCGACAAAATACCGGCCGGGGGCGGCGCAAGCGTCTGGATGAAGAAAATCGGATACACACTGGGCGTGATCAGTTCGGGAACCGCCGCCAGCTTCATCGCCGTCACCAATAATGATGGAGTGGGCGGCGTGGAAAGCCGGACTTACATTGACGGCTTTGGCCGGCCGGTGCAAACGCACACTCAGGGCGAAAACGGAAATTATCGCATGGTGGCAACCGCCTATGATGAGCGCGGGAACGTGTTTTTAACCACCTGGCCGGTTTTTACCAACTCGGCCAGTTTCAGCAAGCCAGCCTCCGGGCTGATGGCCACTTGGATTGGGTTCGATGCCGCCGGGCGCGTGGCCACCAGCAGGCCGGTGACCGTGACCTTTGATGCCAATGGTGCTTTCAGCAGCAAGGGCGACAGCGCCGGTGATGCGGGCACTTCACCGCTGGGTGCCCGGACCTGGAGCTACGTCAACGGCACTGACCCGTGGTGGATTATCTGCACCGATGAGGATGGCAAGGTCCGGCGTTACCGCCTGGATGCCTTTGGACGCACCAACCGGATTGAGGAAGTGGACGGCAGCAGCACCTATCCCACGACGCTGAAATACGACCTGGCCGGCAACCTGACCAACATTGTCAATGCGAATAATGAAAACATTTACTTTGCCTACAACGATGCGGGCGGTTTAGTGGCAATGGCCGATCCATATCTTGGCCAATGGACCTACCAGCGCGATGCCGCCGGGCGGTTGCGCGTGCAGACCGACGCGCGCGGGGATGTGGTGTCCAATTCCTACGTGAACCCGGCCACCGGCTACCAGGACCCGCTGGGCCGGCCGCAGGTGCAGACGGTCTATGGCAGCAATTACTCGGCGCACGTGCTGGTACCGGCCTTCACCAACACCTGGACTTACGACGGCAACGGCGGTGACAGCGCCTACGCCGTCTATCCAAGTCTGCTCTACAAGGTAACCGACAGCGAAGGCTGGGAGAAGAATAGTTACGACAACCGTGGGCGGCTGATCAAGACCGTGCGCCACTTGAACATCAAGAATCAGAATTACACCAACAGCTACACCTTTGACGATGGGGACCATGTGGCGTCCATCGGTTATCCGAACGGCGGGCCGGTGATCACCAACAGCTATTTTACCGGCGGGAGCCTCAAGCAGGTCTCGCGCTTCGGCGCCACCTCGAATTACTACACGGTGTCGGCTTCGGGCTACGATGAGTTCGGGCACGTGACACAGTTCGCGTATGGAAACGGGTTGACGACCACGCGCAGTTATTATTCCACGTCCAAACGCCTGCAAAGCATCGTGTGCGGGTCGGTTTTCACCAGAACATTCACGTACTCGAACAGTGACGACATCGCCTCAATCAGCGGCACGGGAATCAGTGGGACGATTGGCGTGACATATGACAATCTGCACCGGATCAGGACCTTCACCGGGCTCAATGGCAGCTACGGTTATGACGCGGTGGGCACCATGACCAACAACATTGAGGGCGGCGGGTCTGCCTACGGCTTTGGTGTCCGCCGTCCGCAGGCCGTCAAAACCGCCTTTGGCTCCACCAATCTGTACGATTTATGCGGCAACATGATCGTGCGTCACGGCGGCAGCGCTAAACCCCAAGCACTGGTCTATGACGCCGAGAACCGGCTGGTACGGTTTTCTCAAGCGGGAACGAATTTCCTGCTGGTGCAATTTGGCTACACCGGAGACGGAACGCGGCTCTGGAAATGGTCCAACCAGAACCCGACCAACATCCAGGTCTGGGTCGGGAACACGTATGAAGAAAAAGGCGGCAAGGTATTGTTCCACGTGTTCGCCAACGGCCAGCAGGTTTGCACGTTTGAAACCAACTCGGCGCTCTACGGCGGGAGCGACACGAACCGGGTGGCCTATTATTACCACGAGGATAATTTGAATTCGTCCTGTGTGCTGAGCAGTTCGAGTGGCACTCTACAAGAGACAAATGTTTATTACCCGTTCGGACGGGTACAGACGACCGCGGCCCAGCCGGGAACTTTTCAAGTTTCGCGCCGGTTTACCGGACAGGTGTTCGATGCCGAAAGCGGGTTGTATTATTACAACGCCCGTTATTACGACGTCGAGCTGGGCCGGTTTATCCAAGCCGATCTGGTTATTCAAGATTTGTCTAATCCTCAAAGTTACAACCGCTATTCGTACGTCCTCAATAACCCACTCCGTTACACAGACCCAACCGGGCATTACGGAGTGTCCGATTGGTGGAGAGACGTCAATCAAGGTGCAGGGATAATTAGGGGGTGGGTCAGCAGCGCCGGCCAAAGCATTGTAAACACCGTTGAAAAACCCTTCGTCGTTCAAAATGTTGCCCCAGACCCGAACTCCTATCAATCGCTCATGGTGCAAAACGGGACGCCGTTGTTCCCCGATATGACGGGTGCGAACAATCCGGCAACTGCCGTCGTCAAGGCGGGCGGCGGTGCTCTACTGGAGTTTGGGATGATGCTGACGCCAGCAGGCGAAGAAGAAGAAGCCGGTGTAGTGATGAAAGAAATCCATCATATCGCAACGGATAAAAATTTGATATCAAAAGCTTTTGGAGGGCCTTTCACTCCAAAATTTGAGACACTGTTTGAAAGAGCTGGCATGACACTCCAAGACGCCTTGAATAAAGTTCCGGTGCTTGGGCACAAAGGCCCTCATCCTGAATACAATGCTGCGGTTTATGAACGGCTCCAAGCTGCGGTTAAAGGACTGAAAGGCGATGCCTATAAATCTGCCTTACAAAAGGAATTGCAGGCTATTGGCAAAGAAAGCGAGACGTCTGGGACAGCACTCAATAAATTGATAACTAAGTCCGCGAAAAGTGCCCAATAATAATGCCTAAATTTTTCAAAATACAGGACGATGTAGAGGTGCCGGGAAGGTGGTGGCTTGGCTCGCCTCGTGACTCACAAGGGAACGAAGTCAATCCTGATTCTTTTACTGTGGCTCTGAGTCTCGGTGTAATGTCACCACTTACCATTCCGCTCAAATATCAAGGAATCCCGCTGGATTTCACATTTGGTGCCTTTGAAATGCCGGTGCTAAATTCTCGCACACTAAGATTGCTAGAAGAATTTGCGGCAGGCGCTTTTCAAAGTTTCACTGTTAGCATTGAAAATCATGCCGGTGATTACGCGGCCGTGAATTTTTTGGAGATGCGGAAGTGTCTTGATGAAGCACAATCCGAATTTATAAAGTGGACAAGAAATGACCATCGTTCAGATAAAGCCGGACAATATCGGCAAATCACCAAACTGCGGATTGATCCAAGACTCGTTGAGAACTGCGATGTCTTCCGGCTATGGGGGTGGGATACAACATTAATTATTTCTGAACGTATTCAACGCGCGTTCGTTGAACATAAAATCAGCGGTGTTTGCTTCATTGAGGTTTGAGAGCCGTTAACTTCGGTTCAATCTCACCGGTCAGTTGGCTTCTGCAGCCATAGCAGGTCTTTTTCCCGCTTCGCTCCCTTCTGCTTCGTGTCTCGTTCTCTCGCCCTCACGGCCTCACCGCTCAAACCAGCCCGCCCCTCGTGGCGCCTTCTGAAGACCACTTCCACGGGGGAGGGCTGGCGGTTCCGCTTTCTCGTGCAGGGCGACAGACCGAAGACGAACAGCAGAACACAAAAAAAAGACCATGAATACCAATTCAAATACATTTTCGGGACTCAAGAGCCGATCCGAACAGTTGAACACTGACAAAACCGGTTTGGTTAAAATCAATCAGGCTCAACGGCGGGCGAATCGCTCGTTAAACACTGATAGTTTGCTGGCTTTGCTCCGTGCTGAAACACCGGACTTTTTCAAGCTGGCCGAAGTGGTTGGCCAATGGGTTTGGATTCAGTTTGCCGGGAAGCAGCCTAAAGCAATTACCAGCCGGTTGGCCGAGCTCGGGTTCCACTGGAACAACACCCGTCAGACATGGCAGCACCCGTGCGGCACCCTCGCCGATGAACGCGCCGACTATGACCCCCGCAAGCGGTATGGCAGCTATTTCGCCGCCCAAGTGAAGCCTGCATGAAAGGGGAGGATGCCATGACTACTACTTCGACTTTGCCCGGCTTTGCCGACCTCGTTAAACCGTTCAGGTTCCCGGCCAGTCCCCATGAATTCAAGGTGACGGCTTTAAGGGAATGTCCGACCCCGGAACCCTTGCAACAGTGTGACACACCTGACAAGGCGGCTGATTACTGGCGATTACACATTGCGACCAACCCGTACTTCAACCCGGAATGCGAGTGTCTGGCGGTGCTGTTGCTCAACACCCGGAGACGGATTAAAGGGCATCACCTTGTCTCTATAGGGACGCAGGACACGCTTTTAGTGCATCCCCGGGAGGTGTTCCGGGTGGCGATTGTCACCGCCGCTTCTGCCGTGATTGTGATGCATAACCATCCCAGCGGCGAAAGCACGCCCTCGGAAGCGGACATCAAGGTGACGCGGGATTTGATCCGCGCCGGCCAGCTTTTGAAACTGGAAGTGCTGGACCATGTGGTGGTCGGCAACGGCAATTTCGCATCGCTCCGAACCCTTGGCTTTTTCTACCAATGACCCCGAATTCACTGTCAGTTAAAGTGCCAGTGACGGCAGCCGCTGATTGCCGAAAATTCTGACGAATTGACCCGAATAGTCTTTAGTTTTACCAATGATTTGCTAGTTTCCCTTTGTTTGAATCAATGCAACAGACTGTGCCCATCTGTGGCCAAAAGACGGTTCGCGAGTACGCTCGCCCCACCGAGCGGACGCCCCGGCGGTGCGTCCCTACCTAAAAAATCCGTGTTTATCCGTGGTTCGAGATATCTGCGTTGACGTGATGATCCGGAGCGGCCAGTGTCAAAACCGCCAGTGACAATAACTTTGAAACAAAAGAGTCAAGCGGACATATTCATGATGTCGCTCGGTGCCGTTCGCCTCGAGGATTTGCCCAGCGTCGGCGGCAAGGCGGCGCATCTCGGGGTAATGATCGCCGCCGGGTTTCCCGTTCCACCCGGATTTGTCGTCACCACGGACGCCTGCCAGCGGTTCCTGCAATCCGATCCCCGGATCGGCGATTGGCTGAAGAGCCTGGAGCGAGGCGACCCCGGGGATCCGGCAACCCTGCGGGCGGCGGCGGACGAGGCGAGAGAAAAATTAGGCGCCCTCCCGGTGCCGGTTGAAGTGGCGGACGCCATCGCGGCGGCCCTGGCGCCCGAACCCAACCACGCCTGGGCGGTGCGTTCGAGCGCGACGGTCGAGGACCTGCCGGAGGCGTCGTTCGCCGGCCAGCACGATTCCTTTCTCAACGTGCGCGAGGGCGACGCGGTGGTGGCGGCGGTGAAACGTTGCTGGCTTTCGCTGTTCTCCGAGCGGGCTATCTCCTATCGGAGTCGAAAAGGCATTGCGCCCGACGGCGCGCAAATGGCCGTGGTCGTCCAGCAGCTGATTCCCGCTGAGGCTGCCGGCGTGATGTTCACAAAAAATCCGGCCGACGGCGACGCCGACACCATCCTCATTGAAGCCGCGCTTGGTTTGGGCGAAGCGGTGGTTCAGGGCAAGGTGACGCCTGACCGCATCGTCGTGTCGCGTTCAGGGCTGCGGGTCGCCCGGCACGATCCGGGTTTGAAACCGGTGTTGGACGACGAAACGGCATCGCGGCTGGCGGAGCTGGGACTGAAAGTGGAGCGCCTATTCGGAGCACCGCAGGACATCGAGTGGGCGCAGTGTGATGACAAGCTGTTCCTGTTGCAATCCCGTCCCATCACCGGCAAAGCTCCCGTCAAGACGTGGGAGGACCGGCAGATGTGGAGCAATTTCAACACCGGCGAAGTCATTCCCGACGTGATGGCCCCCATCAGTTGGTCCTTGTGGCAATCGGTGGGGGAAGGTGTTATCGGGCGGACCATCTCCCGTCAGTTGGGCATTGATACCCAGCGCGCGCCGCTGCTGGGTCTGGTCGCCGGCCGGCTTTATTTCAACGCCAACACCGCCATGGCCGCGCTCAAACCGTTTCCGTCCCTGCGTACGGGAGTCACCACCCTGTTCCAGGCAATCGGGGGCGGACCGACCGAGGCCTATCGCCGGGCGCTGGCCATTCCGCCGGAAGATCTCCCCGACCTCGGCTTCCGCTGGCCGAAATTCATTCTGTCCTGGCCTCGCATTTTCTTTGATTTAATCACCCATTTGCCGCGCCGAGGCGAGGCGTGGCTGGCCCGGTTCACAACTCAAACCAACGAACTGGTCCGCAGGGACATTGAAGCCATGCCCACACCGGAACTGGCTCATCTGTGCGTCCGGCTCGTTCGGGAGCCTTTCGAAGGTGTGGATTTGTTCTACCTGGCGGCACCGGCGGCGGTGCTGCCGGTGTTGCAGAAAGCCGTCCGCGATTGGCTGGGTGAGCCGCAGCCGGCCTTTGGCTACCGGCTGTTTTCCGCATTGGGAGACATGCCGACGGCGGAAGCGGGGCTCGCCCTCTGGCGGCTGGCGGCGCTGGCCCACGCCGACCGCGACACGGAAGCGGCGGTGGGTTCCGAAAACGAGTGGCCACAAGTCCGCGCCCGGCTTCAACTGATCGAATCCGGCCGGAAATTCCTGGCGGCCTGGGATGCTTTCATGACCGAACACGGGCACCATTGCCGCGGCGAACTCGAATTGTTCAATGCGCGCTGGTCGGAAACGCCGGATTACGTTCTGGGCGTGGTGCGCGGTTATCTGCGGTCCATCGGCCAGTCCGACCCGCTGGAGCATCAGCGGCAACTCGCTAGCGAGCGGGAACGGTTGACGGAACAATGCCGCCAACGGCTGAAGAATCCGATTCAACGCCGGATTTTTTCCTGGTCGCTGCGCCGCGCGCAAAAACTGGCTGTCTTTCGCGAGAAGCTAAAGAATGAGGGCGTCCGGCGCATCGCCTTCGCGCGCCGCCTGTTCCTGACCCTTGGCCAACGGCTGCACGAGCAACGCATCCTCTCCCGCGGCGACGACATTTTCTTCCTGGAAGTTTCCGAGCTTGAGCCGGTCGCGACGGGCAGCGCCTCGTTCAACTGGCGCGAGCGCATTGAAACGCGCCGGCAGGAATATGAACAAAACCTGACACTTTCCCCGCCGCCGCTCGTCATTGGCAGGTTCGATCCCCGTGCGCCCGCCCGGCCGACAGCCAACGCGGACGCGAGGCTGCTGGAAGGCATTGCGGTTTCTCCGGGTGTTGTCACCGGACCCGCCCGGGTGATTCTGCGCGCCGACAACCATGAGCAGGTTCTCCCCGGCGAAATCCTTATCGCTCCATTCACCGATCCAGCGTGGTCCCCGTATTTCCTCACCGCTGCCGGCCTGGTTGTGGAGCAAGGCGGGATTCTCTCGCACGGCAGCATCGTCGCCCGCGAATACGGCCTGCCGGCGGTCACGAACGTGGCTTGCGCCACAAAAATCATCCAGACCGGCCAATGGCTCGAAGTGGACGGCAACCGGGGCGTGGTGAAGGTGCTCGACGGGGAGTTGCAAACTTTGCGGCACGACCGCACAATCTGAGCGCAGGTAGGGCGGACAGTCCACTGCCCGCCGTTTGTCCGCACGATGATAGCGGCGCGCACGGAGTGGCGCGCCCTACCGGCTCCGTTTTTGTGACCACTCTCATCATTGGCTACGGCAACCAGAGCCGCCGCGACGACGGCGTCGGCGCCTTCGTCATCGAACAGCTAGCCACGCTGAAGCTGCCCGGAGTGGAACTGGAAACCAGCCACCAGCTTGAAGTCGAGGCCGCCGAAACCATCAGCCGCTTTGACAATGTCATTTTCGTGGACGCCGCCATTTCAGAGGCGCCGACCGCCATCCAGCGGAGCGAGGTCACGCCGAATTTTCAGAGTCACGCCGTGGCCCATTACCTGACGCCGGCCGATGTGCTGGCGCTGTGCAAAACCCTTTACGGCCGGGAGCCCAAGGCCGTGTTGTTCAGCATCCGCGGACGCGATTTCAACTTCGGCACGACCCTGACGCCGGAGGCAGAACAGGCGGCACAGGAAGTGGTGAAGCAGATTGCAGATTTGTTGAACCGCTAAACCGCCGAATCGTCTTCCGCAGCAAGCGGCTTAATCCTTCTTGCCGGAAACGTTCTCGGAGCCGGGCGTTACGCCGTGCTCGCAGAATTTGATGATGGAATGCCGGCCCAGAAAAATCGTCTGGCCATCATTTTGTTCCAACTCCACGAATTCGTAGAAGAGGTCGAAGCGGTCCTTTTGGAAAAGGCTCTTGATGCCCTTGAACCGCGCGTTGCGATAAACCACCACGGTTCCGCCATGTTCCGAGCAATATACGTCGTAGCGCTTGCTGACATCCAACGGTTCACGCTGAGTTTTGGCAGAGACAGCACGGGACGGTGACGCGGTGGCCGGGGCCGAACTCGAACTTCCGCCGGTTGCCGGGGCAGGCTGGATGTTGGGATCAAGCTCTTTCAGAATTTCCTGGCGCGACTGCTCGATGTCCACGTTGAAGTCTTTCAACACCTGGGCGGCTGCACCGTCGCCTTCACGGAGCAACCCGAGCAGGATGTGTTCGGTGCCGACGTAGGTGTGATTGAGCGCCTTGGCTTCCTTTGTCGCGAGGGCCAGCACTTTCTTCACCCGCGGCGCGTAGGGGATGTTGCCGGGATTCTCCCGCCACGGGCCAGTGCCGGTCTTTTTTTCGATGGCCATGCGGACGGTTTCAAGGTCGAGCCCCATTTTTTGGAGGACGTTGACAGAGACTCCTTGGCCGAGCTTGAGGAGGCCGAGCAAGAGGTGTTCAGTGCCGATGACATTGTGGTTGAGACGATCGGCTTCCTTCCGCGCCAATCCCAGCACTTGCTGGGCGCGCGGGGTGAAATTGCAGATGGTTTCATCGACAAACGGTGAACTGGCCGACGCAACATGCGGATTGGCCGATGGCGCGGTCAGGCTTTTCCAAAATGATTTGAGCCAGTTCATACGTGAATCGTCGAATATTGCACGCCGGACCGAGCGGCGGCCAGTGAAATTCAAGTGCTGTCAGGGTACCGCGGAACTCCACCCTCCGGTTCGAGGACGAGGTAGAGAACGAGGACGAAAAGGCGTTAGAGCGATTCAGCAAAAAACCGTAGCCGCCGAATTAATGAGGCGGTTCACGCTCGGCATGGATTTTGGATCCGCCTCCTCACGTCGGCGGCTACAATAAGAGTCGAACCGCTCTAGCGGCGGGCGGCGAGCCAGGCGTCCATCGCGGCGGCGGTCTGGCGGGCGCCGCGCACCACGTCGGTGAGCGGCATCGGCCCGCGCACGATCGAGCCGCTCGCGAACACGCCGGGGAAATTCGTCATCTGGTTCGCATCCACCACCAGGCAACCCCGACCGTCCACGGACAGCTTCGCGAAATCATCCGTCTGCGGCAAACGCGGCGCGTCGAAGCCGTACGCCACGAACACTACGTCGGCGGGCACCTCGAATTCCGATTTGTGCACGGCTTTCACGCGGGCCCGGCCGTTGTCGTCGGGCTTGCCCGCTTCCATGCGGACGCAGCGGACAGCGGTTACCTCACCCTTTTTGTCGCCAAGCACCGCCACCGGCTGGGCCAGGAACAGGAACTTCGCGCCTTCCTCGCACGCGTCGGCGTACTCCTCGGCGTCGGCGGGCAGGCTGGCCTCGTCGCGCCGGTAAAGGCACAGGGCACTGGCGGCGCCACGCCGGATGGCGATCCGCAACACGTCCATGGCGGTATCGCCCCCGCCCAGCACCACCACGCGCCTCCCGCGCACGTCCACGGACGGCTGGCCAGCCTTGGCGCCACTCTTCGGCCCGCACGCCGGCTGCGCATTCTGGATGATGAACGGGAACGCCTGATACACGCCTTTCAAATCCGCGCCGGGTACCTTGAGCGGCATGGCATCGGCCAGGCCAAAGCCCAGAAACACCGCGTCGAATTCGCGCCGCAAGTCGCTCAATTTCACCTCCTGCCCAAAGTTGACGCCCATGCGGAAATGGATGCCACGCTGGCGCAGCAGTTCCAGCCGGCGTTCGACCAGATCCTTGTCCACGCGGAATCCGGGCATTCCATTCATCACACGGCCGCCGGGCTTGAGCCGGGAATCGAACACCGTCACGGCGTAACCGTTGCGCGACAGGGTGTCCGCGGTCACCAAGCCGCCGATGCCGGAGCCGATCACGGCCACGGTTTGCCCTTTGGCGGGTTCGACGGCAGGTTCGGCCAGCCCGTGCTTCCAGCCGTAATCCAGGAGAAATCGCGTGAGCGCGCGCACCGGCACGGGATCGGATTTCGCCGCCAGGATGCAGGCCTGCTCGCACACGCGTCCGCCCACGCACACGTGCGACGCGAGCTCGGGGATGCTGTGGGTAACAAACAATAATTCCGCGGCTTCCTTAAACTGGCCGTCGGCAATCATCGCCAGCAATTCATGGATCGGCGTGCCGAGCGGGCAGGCTTCGACGCAGCGCGGGTTCGGGCATTGGATGCAGCGGCTGGCCTGCTCGCGCGCGGTGGCTTCGTCGTACGGCAGGTGGGTCTGCTGAAAATCGGAGACGCGGTCGGCGGCGGCGCGCTTGGGCGGTTCGGCCCGATCAATGTCACTCCAGGCATACTTCGCTTTTTGACCGGGCACTGAACTGGGGCTCATATTCCGCCTCCTGTGGGATTGGTTTAAAAAAATTCGCGATCCCGGGTCACGGTCGGACCGGCATGGTTGCCGGCCAGCGCCAGGGATTTCTTGGGACAGGCTTCGACGCAATACCCGCAGGTGATGCAGCGCAGGCGGTCGATGGCCCACTTCTTCTGCGCGCGGTTGACCACCAGCGCGTCGGTGGGGCATTTCTTCGCGCAGATGTTGCAATAAACGCAGTTATCCTTGGTGAACACGAGCGACCCGCGCGAGCCGGCCAGCGGATTGCGCGGCTCGAAAGGATACCGCGTGGTCGGCGGCTTGGTGAGCGCCCACTTCAGGGCCAGCCTGGACATTTCGAAGTAACCCATATCACCTTTCCGTGCAACTGATGCAGGGATCAATCGTCAGCACAATCATCGGCACGTCGGCCAGGTCGCAGCCGGGCAGCACTTTCAGCATGGCCGGCAGGTTGGCAAACGTCGGCGTGCG
>Ga0335069_10010726_pt1 | contig 12971 bp, 12 predicted proteins | sample Lox_Sample_11_FD_206714 | JGI IMG/M metagenome (GOLD analysis project Ga0335069, IMG submission 206714) | Soil microbial communities from Loxahatchee National Wildlife Refuge, Florida, United States - Lox_Sample_1.1 | ecosystem: Environmental > Terrestrial > Soil > Wetlands | place: USA... | reverse complement strand
GATAAGGTTCCCGCGGCGGACAATGTCAGAACAACCTTGTCGGCCGGCAGTTGCAGTTTCCCGGCGAGAGCCACCGCCGAGCCGTTGTAATCAACCGAGAGCGCATACTGTCCCGGCGTCAGCGCCGAGAATGTGAAATGCCCGTCGACGCCGGTTCTTGCCGTCGCCGCTATGGAATCGGTTCGCAACTGAATCGCAGCGTCAACAATCGCGTGGCCAGTGCCGTCACGCAATTCTCCGCTCCAAGGCTTGGAGTCCACCGTTTGGCCGGCTGCCACGCCGGCCGCTGCGAGCGCCAAAATCGAGACGGCAGCAATTCGGTTCTTTTGCTTCCAAGTAGGGGTGCACAAGGTCGTATTCTGAAGCACAATGGCCTACTGCGATGATACGCGAAGGCTGCATCATCCTGCTCGATTTGTGCGCAGTCGCACGGTCGATTGCCGCCCCGTCCAGACAGTTCCCCTACACTAAGAGTGGACGCAAAGGAGGTGCGTGCATGCCAGCCGCAAGTCAGAGGGAAATGGCGGGTTTCTTGTTAGGTCTCGGCGTGGGATTGATTGTGGGTATCGTGTGGCAACCGCGCGGCGATGATCAGCCAGCAAAACGTGGCGCCATCGACCGAGCCAATAGCAACGTGACGCGCCGCTCGCTTCCGGTCGCAGCCAAGGGCTAGCTCCCTGCTTTCGGGATCCCGGCCGTTCTGCTAAAGTCGAAGATCGCAATCCGTACCCGGTCGAAGCGGGCTTGGGAGGCGGATGATCTTATGACCGAGCCGCCAACTCCAACGGACGAATGGCGCCAGCCAAATTGATGGCGTCCGCCACTTGCCTTCGCGGGCCCGCGCTTATCCTCCTGCTCCTCTCCATCGGCTGTGGAAAGACGCCTGTCCATTTTCCACTAGAAAGAACGCCCGCCAGATTGCAGCGCGGCAAGTATCTGGCAAACGCAGTGGCGATCTGCTTTCACTGCCATTCCGAGCGCGATTGGGCCACTCCGCCCGGGGGTCTGCCGGCCGGCGGACGATTAGGCGGCGGCAGAGTGCTACATCCGGGCTTCAGCCTAACGTTTCCCAACATCACGCCCGATCGCGAAACCGGCGCCGGAACGTGGTCCGACCAGGATTTCTACCGCGCTCTCACCCAAGGCATTGGCCACGACGGGCGCATGCTGTACTTCGAGATGCCGTATCGTCAGTTCTCGCAGCTCTCCGATGAGGACCTGGCATCCATCATCGTATACGTGCGATCGATCCCGCCGCTGCATAATGCGCTACCCAAATCGGAGATACCAGCGGCGGTGATGGCGCATATGAAGCCCTTGCCTCCGCGTCTCCACGGTTTTTCTCCGGACCTCTCGACGCCTGAGCGGCGCGGCGCGTATCTCGTTTTGGCCGCGGCCTGCACCTACTGCCACACGCCGCGTCAGAACGAGGAAGATTTGCCCGGCATGGCGTTCGCCGGCGGCATGCCTTTCCAGGGAGCCTGGGGCAATGTGGCCAGCGCGAACCTCACGCCCGATCCTTCCGGTATCCCGTATTACAACGAGCACATGTTTCTTCAGGTCATGCACACGGGATGGAATGATTCGCGCAAAATCAACCCCGTGATGCCCTGGCCGTACTTCCGCGAGATGGAGACCAGCGATGTGCTCGCAATCTTTGCCTATTTGCGAACGCTTCCGCCTGTGAAGCACCGCGTGGACAACGCCGAAACCTTCTCGCTCTGCCCAAAGTGCGGCTACGTGCACGGCTTGGGAGCGATGAACTAGCGCCGCGGAACGTCAGTGCCGGCGTACGATAGCCCCGAATAACTGCCCACCGCGGTCCTTGCTGCTCCACGTTCCGGCGTACTGATCGCGATACAGCAGAACGCGCGCCGTGAAAGTTCCCAGCCTGGGGATGGTCAGATCCGTGAGCGTAATCACCGGAGTGTCGCCGGCCCACTTGATCTGCACTGGGACCGGAACTGGAAAATCGTGCCCGCCGTATTGCACGCGGGCTTCTAGCAGCCAAGTGTCGCCGGCCAGCTTGCTCACTTTGTCGATGACGTATCTCTCTTCGCCGGAAATACCCTCCTGTCCTGGCGTGGCGGAATGTCCAACCAAGGTAACGCCCGACATCATCGCCTGGAATCTCTGCTCCAGATCGCGTTTGGTGTCGACCGCGGTCGGCTTGCGGCCACAACTCGCCATCAAGACGGCAGAGAAAATAGCCGCCGCGCTCGCGCGATTCATTTCGGTTTCGCCGCGGCGAACCGGATCTTTGCCAGCGAATCGGCGTCGCTTGGCAAGTCCTTTTCGCCCGCCGGCATTTCATTGGAGCGAAGCATGAACGCCAGAATCGCACCGTTGTCTTCGCGGCTTAAGCTCCCCGGATGATCGGCGGGCATCGTCGTCTGCATCTTTTCGAACAGATCGTCCAGCGTCTGGCCGTCCCACCGGTCACGGAACTCCGAACTTGCCAGCGACGGCGTGGGGCCATGACCTTCAAGGTTGGCACGGTGGCACGACGAGCATGATTTCGCGTAGAGCGCCTCCCCGCGCTTAGCCTGTGCGGCTGAGTACACCCCGTCCCACACTGAGGGAGCTGCCCACGCCAGAGCCACCGCGATGGAAGCTCCCGCAATCAGTATCTTCCGGATCATTTCCGTAGTTTAGCCTCGCCCGACAATCCACGCGAACCGGGCGTGTCTTGTATCCTATACAGAGTTATGCAAAAAGGCTTCGGTTTCATGTTGAACAAGAGATGCGCTGCGGCGGCAAAAGGCTCCGCCCTTTTACTGGCGATCGCATGGAGTCTGCCGGGTGCCACCGCGCCTGCCTGCGATCCGGATAACGGAGGAATCCAACTCCCCGCGGGCTTCTGTGCTCTCGTGGTCGCAGATAACCTTGGGCCCGCGCGCCACATCGCCGTGGCTCCCAACGGCGACATCTACGTTGCGCTGCAGGCAGACGGTAACAAGGGCGGCGTCGTCGCGCTGCGCGACACCAACGGAGACGGCCGTTTCGAAGTACAGGAACGTATTGGCGAGGGCAGCACCACCGGCGTGGCCCTGCATAATGGCTATCTCTACCTTGCGCATTTTCATTCGGTAGAGCGATACAAGATGACGCCGGGCAAGTTGACGCCGTCCGGCGCCCCGGAAACCGTGGTCTCGGGTCTGCCCGGCGTGGAGGAACACGGCGACAAAGGCATCGCCTTCGATGGCAAAGGCAGCCTCTACGTGAACATTGGCGCGCCATCCAACGCCTGCCAGCCGAAGAATCGCATGGCCAAGGTACCCGGACAAGATCCTTGCGAACTACTCGAAAAGCACGGCGGCATTTGGAAATTCTCAGACAGCAAGCTCGGACAGAAGCAGGAAGATGGCACCCGTTTCGCCACCGGCATGCGCCAGATGCCCGCCATCGCCTGGCATGACGGCGCCTTGTACGTCGTGATGAACAACCGCGACCAACTCGACACCCTGTGGCCTGGCATGTTCACCGCCAAGGAGAATGCCGAGCGCCCCGCCGAGCCCATGTATCGGATGGCCAAAGCCGGTGCAAACTACGGCTGGCCCTATTGCGTCTACGATTATCTGGAAAAGCGGCTCTTCCTGGCCCCGGAGTACGGCGGCGACGGCAAAAAGCTTGGCCGGTGCGGCCAGTTTGACCTTCCCGTTACGGCCTTCCCCGCGCATTGGGCGCCTGTCGATTTGACGTTTTACACCGGTTCGCAATTCCCCGCGAAATACAAGAACGGCGCGTTCATCGCATTTCACGGCTCCTGGAACCGGGCGCCCATGCCGCAGGAAGGCTATAACGTAACGTTTCAGCCGTTCACCGGCGATAAGCCTTCGGGCGACTTCGAAGTCTTCGCTTCCGGCTTTGCCGGCAAAACGCCGCTCACCAATCCCGATGACGCGCGCTCCCGCGCTGACGGAGTCGCCCAGGCGCCCGATGGTTCGCTATTCATCGGTGAAAGCCAGCACGGCAAAATCTGGCGTGTGTTCTATCGCGGTACGAAGTAGCGCCGGTTTACGAACGGGTGAAAACAGAAGGCTTGGTGCGGATGAGAGGCTTGAACCTCCATACGCGGGGCCTGCGACGCAGACCGCGCCAGTGTTCTCGCAACGCCTCCTGCAGCTTCGGGCTGAGCCTTGAGTCTTTGCCTCGATGCGGAATCGGCACGTCGGCTGGTCGACTTCCATATTGATCGACCAGTGCACGCACGCCTTGAGATTCTTGGGCAGCGGGCGAATGAAGGCACTCTCAGTTCTGGTGAACGGACCGAATACGAAGCACTCATCCACGCGGCCGACTTTATCTCGATCCTAAAGTTGAAAGCTCGGCGTCCGCTCGACCAGATCTCGGGCCAATGATCGATGCCGGAACCCGGCGGTTCGTCCGAGAACGAGCCGGAGAAAATCTCGCTCTCGCCTGCCACCGATCCAACCTTCACAAGGGCCCATGGCATCAATAATGCATCTTCACTGCTGAAACAAGATCTAGGGCCATCGCATTCTTGCCGTCCTGGATCTACATGGTCGAGAGCGAAATGGCCAACTCCAGCATTTGTGCCCACCGGTCGAGTCTTCCGACTTTGAAAGTTACCAGGCTGCCTCTTTTTTTGGCTGAAGCGACCAGAGGTACTCGACAATTCGGCTGATCTCTTCGTCAGTGAGCATCTGTTTCCAGGCAGGCATGTAGAGCGGAGGTGCGGGCTTCTTAGCGTCTGCTAACGGCGGCATCTTCCCGTTGCGGATGATCTTGGCCACTTCGACTTTGGTGTAATCGTCGGCCACGTGGACCAAAGAGGGGACCTCGCCACCCTGGCTGTTCGGGTTGGGTACGCCGCCTTGGACCTCCAGGCCATGACAGCCAACACAGCCAAAGCGTGAGAAGTTCTGTTTGCCGGCCTCGATGAGCGCGGCTTCGGGATTGAGCGCCTTGGGCCGGCCCGTCAGCATCTGCATGGCATCCTCTGCCGTCGCAACATTTAGGAATCCGATCAGTGCTTTGCGCTCGTTCGAGCCGAGTTCATAAGCTGGCATAAGGCTTCCCGGCGAAATCATCTCTGGATTGACCAGTTGCTCGTCAAGCCAACCGATCGAGTGGCGCCTGGTAACTCCCGCGAGGTCGGGGCTGTCGGTCCGGCCCCCGACGCCACCAACGCTGTGGCACGTAATACAGTTCTTCTCGGCAAACAGCTTTCGGCCGAGCTCCGGACTGGGGATGACTCGCACACTCGAATAGTATGCGCCCATCTGCTCGCTGGTGAGCGAGAGCATAAAGAACGTCAGCGCCCGTGCCTGCTCGTCGGTGAAGTGGAAATTGGGCATGGGGGAGCTTGGCGAGAGAGAGTTCGGGTCCAGGAAGTGGCGTTTGAGCCATTCTGGTTGCCGGTGATTGGCGCCTTCTTCGGTGAGGTCCGGCCCGATGCTGCCTCCTACGCCATTCAGTTTGTGGCAGCCGCGGCACCCGTGAGTTTCGAAAAGCCTGCGCCCCTCAGCCAGCTCCGGAACACCGGGGACATCGCCTTCCTTGTGGCATCTGCCGCAGGAAGCGCGGACATAATCTTTCGTCAGAAGCGGCTGCGACCAGAAAGCGACTCGCCCGTGCGCATTCGTCTTATCCACCGCGAGCCCCTGGCCGCCGTGACAAATGGTGCAGCCAAACCTGGCGACAAGGTGCGGTCCGACATTCGGATGATACGTGAACGGCTGGGGGGCTTTGGCCATGGTTGGGTCGTCCACGCCAAGATGGCAGGTCGTACACCGGTCCACGCGCTGCAATCCGGGCAGCAGGATCTGGCGAATCGAGACGGCGCCGTTCATGACGGATTCTTTTGCGGCAGCAGTCGGTTCCTGCTGCGCTTCCAGCCGGTAGAACTGGTGTTGGTAGGCCTTCCAGGCCGGGCTGCTCGCCTGAAAGATCGCGCCCATCAGCAGCGCCAGAACGATGAGGCTCAGAGCGAAGAAGACTTGTGGAGTCCGGTTTTCCATTACTCGTGCCCCGCGACATGGACCCAGGGCGGTGTTAATGCCCAGCCGGGCCCACGAAAATATGTGCCCACTATAATGAGGACGAAGTTCACCAGCATGAAGGCGGTAAAGATCCAGATCGCCCACTTCCGCGCGGCTGGTCTGCGGCTTGGGTTGCTGTCCAGATAGGGAACCGCGAGAAGCAACAGGACCATCAAGGTGGGCGCCAGCACGCCGCCCACAAACGCCGAGTGGCTCACCAGTTCCTGGAGCCCGAGAAAATACCAGGGAGCTTTGGCCGGATTCGGCGTCTTTGCGGGGTTGGCGATCTCTTCAAGCGGTGCGCTCCACGCTAGCGAAATCGCCATCACGGAAACCAGGGTGATCAAAAATGCGATGGCCTCGCGATAGAAGGCAAAAGGGAACGAGAAGACTTCTTCGTCCACTTGTTCGGTGGCGACGGTTTCAAACAGCGGTGAACCGGTCACCACTTCCATCAGGCCGTAGGTTTTGTCGTTGGACGCTGCGGAAACGGACTCGTTGCGCGGTGGCGACGCGGCGGCACTGCCGATTTGCACGAGACCTTCTGTCGTTGTTTCCTCCTCCAGTTTCCACACGGGACGCGACAAGCCACCATCTTTGCGAATTCGCCAGAAGTGAAGCATGGTAAACAGCACCACGAGCGCCGGCAGCACCACCACGTGAAGCACGTAGAACCGGATCAAGGCGCCTTCCGCGACGTTGTGGCCGCCTAACAGAACTTCCTTGATCTTTGCGCCGAGCAAAGGAGCGTAGCCCCCGATGTTGGTGCCGACCGTAATCGCCCAGAACGCCAGTTGGTCCCAGGGTAGAAGATATCCGGTGAATGAAAGGCCGAGCGTCAGCAGGAGAAGAACCACGCCAACTACCCAGTTGAACTGGCGCGGCTTCTTATACGACGCCGTGTAGAACACGCGGCACAGGTGCAGGATGACGCAAATCACCATGCCGTGCGCCGCCCACCGGTGCACGTTGCGCAGAAACGATCCCATAAACACGACGAACTGAAGATCTTTCATGTCCTGGTAGGCTTGGGCGGGATAGGGGCGGTAGTAGAACATGAGCGCCACGCCGGTACCGACAAGAATCAGGAACAAGTAGAACGTGATGAAGCCCAGATACCAGGTGTGGCGGATTCTGAAGTTTTCCTTCTTCACCTTGACCGGATGAATATGTAGCCACAGATTGAGAAAGACCAGTTCGGCCTTTCCTTTTTCCGTGGAGAGCGGGTCGCGGCGGACGATGGAGCGGTAGACTTCGGAGATACTGATCACGCTTTCACCACCAGGCGATACGACGCCGGTACCACCCGCGACTTGTCCACTCGCAACTGGCCGTCTCGGGCCTGCGTCACCTCGAACCACTCGAGTCCGCGGGGCGCAGGGCCATGTGCGACTTCGCCATTTGCGGTAAAGATGCTGCCGTGACAAGGGCAGTGAAATCGGTCATCGCTCGCGAACCACTGCACCGTGCAGCCCAGATGGGTACACACGGCGCTGGCAACGGCAAAACCTTTTTCCTGATCGCGAAAGACAAATATCTTCTCGTCCGGCAGCAGGGTCGGCGCCCCGAAAGAATAATCTCCAGGGTTCCCGATCTTGAAATTCTGGGGCGGCTCGTAGAACACACTGGGTACCAAGAATCGCGCGACCGCCCCGACCGCGATGCCCACCGCTGACCAAACTGCAGCCAGCCCAGCCACGCTCCAGTTGAAGAACGCCCTTCGATTCATTCAAAGACCTCCCGTTCCTGCTGTTCCAGCGCTTCCATGGTGATGGCGTGGGTGGGACAGCGCTGGGCGCAAAGACCGCAGCGGATGCACTTCTCCTCGTCCTTGATAATGGCGCTGCCTTGTCTATGTGGCAGCTCTGCTGCGGCGCAGCCGTAGCGCTTCTCAATCAGCCTCTCGTAATGCTCATCGCCGCGCACATGGACCAGGTCCACCAGGCGCAGGCAGTGCTCTGGACAAACATCGATGCATCCGCCGCAGAGAATGCACTTCGACCCATCGAAGATCGTGTTGACCTGGCAGTTGAGGCAACGCAGTCCTTCGGCGCGGCCCTGCCCTTCGTCAAACCCCAGTTCGACTTCCGCAATTCCGATGCGCCGGTTGGTCGGGAGCGCCGGCATCCGCTGGCGTGGCGTACTTAAGAAGCCACGAGGCATTTGCCAATTCGGCAGGATGCGAAACCGGCTGAGGACGGTCTTCTTTGCCCTGCCACTGAGGTAGGTGTGGATCGACCGGGCACTCCGGTGGCCGTTCGCGATCGCCTCCACTAGAATGCGGGGACCGAAAGCCACGTCGCCGCCGGCAAAGACTCCCGGAGCAGTGGTCATCAGGTTTTCGTCGATCTTCAAAATGCCGCGCGGCGTTACTTCCACGCCATCCGCCGGCTGCACGAACGAAAGGTCAGCCTGCTGGCCGATTGCCAGGATCACATTCTCGCAATCGATGACTTTCTCTTCGTTGCTGAACGCCGGGTTGAATCGCCCATCCTGATCGAAGACGGATACGCAATGGCGAACCCTCAAACCGGCTGCCTTTCCGTCCTTTCCCACCACTTCCTTGGGTCCCCAGCCGTTATCGACCTGAATGCCCTCGTGCTCGGCTTCCTCTACCTCTCCCTTCCATGCCGGCATCTGCTCGCGCGACTCCAGACTCACCATCACCACCTCCTCGGCGCCGGTTCGCAAAGCCAAACGTGCGGCATCCAAGGCGGGCTGGAGGCTCTCTTCGCCATCGCTACCCGCGGTCGAGAACGGCTCTTTGACCAGGCGAACGGCCGCACGCGCCACGTCAATGGCCACGTTTCCTCCTCCCACGACCACCACTTTGCGCCCTAGTTCCACCGTGTACCCGAGATTGACGTTGATGAGGAAGTCAATGCCGTTAAAAACACCGTCCAGGTGAGCGCCTGGCAGCTTCAGTTCGCGGCCTTTGTTCAGGCCTGTGGCCAGCAGGATCGCCTCGAACTCGGAGCGCAAATGCGCGAGCGTGAAGTCCCGTCCAAGCGTAGTGCGAGTGTGCAGGTTTACACCCAGCGAGAGGATGTTGTCCACTTCCATCTTGATGATTTCCCGCGGCAAGCGGAAGTGAGGAATGCCGAGGTACAGCATGCCTCCGGGAACAGGAGCAGACTCGAACACATCCACCGAATAGCCGAGCAGGGCCAGGTCGTGGGCGCAGGTCAGCCCGCACACTCCTGCGCCGACAATGGCGACACGTTTATTGCGCTTTGTCGGCGACCGCAGGTCCTTTCTTCCCGGATCATGCCCGGCACCGAGGTTATGGCGGTCCGTGGCATAACGCTTGAGCGCACAGATGGCGATCGGCTCATCGATCTTTCCGCGGCGGCAGGCGTCTTCGCAAGGATGCGCGCAAATGCGGCCGAGGACATAGACGAACGGGTTGGGAGCCCGCGCCAGCATGTAGGCTTCTTCGTCTCTCGAAAGGCCCACAGCCTGTACGTACCGGCCGCACTCGGTGTGGATCGGGCAAGCGGCGCGACATGGAATGTTCCGATCGAAATAGTTCTGATCCGGAACCGTCACTCGATACGACATCGCCGTCCTCTCCCCCTATTCCGCGCCGCTCGCCTACTGTTTAGCCTTCAGCGCCTGAATTTCTTCGTCGCTTAGAGCCCTGAAAAAGTCTTTGGGGTTCTTGGCCTTCCGGTCAGTCTCGTCGTACATGATGAATTCGAATATCACCTTGCCGTCTTTGTCGCTGATGCCGGAATTCGGCTTATGCATCATGCGCTTGACGTACCGTTCCCACTCGGGGCGAGCCATGGTCGTGTTAATCGGCCGGGCGATCGTGTGGCACTTCGAGCATTTGCTCGAGAACACCTTGTAGCTCTTTTGCATTTCTGCCGGATAGGCGGACACATCGATCTTGTCCGGCCCTTTATCTTGCGGCAGATTCACGCCGCTGGTATTCTGCTGGGCGCGCATCGATCCGCAACAGCCCGCTACAACTATGACTAGCGTCAACGATAGGTTCTTCATTGTTCGTCTCCTTACCACATGACCCGCAAATCTAACCGCAAAAGCTTATCTGTAACGATCCCGCCGGCTAGAGGATCTACGTCGCGCTCCTGGGTGTATGTGCCGCGCAGAACGACGTTGCCCCGGTCGGTGAGCGCTTTTTCGGAGCCTATGCCCCAGGAGTTCGTGACGTAAGTGGGACCGCTGCCGATTTTCTGGCCCAAACGGTCATAACGCGCCATCAGCGCGAAGCCGCGCCGCAGATAGTAATCCACCTCGCCCCGCACGCCGTTGCCGCTGTAAGTACTCCGAGGGCCCCCCAGCGTGTCCTCCCAATCATCGCTGTTGCGTATGTATCCGCCCAGCACATCCAGCTTGTCGAAGAACAGATAATTGCCGAAAACGCCGTACCGGCGAACATTGGGCCGGTAAGTGAACTCGTTCGCCGCCCCCTGGTTCTGTATCTGATCCTTCGTGCCGTGGTACGCCATGACAGTGACTCCGGCGTCGGGACCGAACCAATAATCGGCATCCACCCAGTAGTCTTTTGAGTTCTTGGTGGCATCCGAGAGGATCTCACTGCCGTCGGCGTTGAGACCATTCGTCACCTTGCCTGAGATCGCGAAGACTTGTTTAAAGTACGGCGACGCCCAGGTGTATCCCACGTCGAGTCCCACCGGGTGTTGATCCAGGCTGAAATTGACCGCATCCACGTAGGTCAGGATCAGGGCCGGGTCGGAGAAGAGATTGTAGAACATCGCCGCCCGCGTACCTTCTCCTTCCTGCATGTGCATCTGCCCAGCCTTGATGAAGAAGTTGCTGTTGGCGCGTCCCATGTTGTACTGGGCGAAAGCCTGCTCGAGGAAGCTGGAGCCGCCCTGGTAAAGCTCGTAGTGAACAAAGTAGGAGAAACCGGTGTCCGGAACGGAGCCCGCGCCGAAGAGAGCGGCCTCGTCCATGTTGAAGCTGGAACTGGACGTCGAAGTCGAGCCCGCGGGCGCGTTCTTTTCTACTGTGAAACTGCCCTGCGTCACCAGTGCTAACGAGTTGGTGATGCTGAATTTGATGTCCTTATCCAACTCTGAAATCTTGGGCGCCGGTTTGGTGCCGTCCATCTCGTCGGGCGGCATGCGGTACCCCAGCCGCTTGAACAAGTAACCGGTTTTGTTCAAGGCCGGTGGAATCAGGTGACAGGTATAGCACTTGACGCCATACTTCCGCGCGAACGCAGGAATGGCCTGAGAGCGCGTCGGCGTGAGCAGGCTGAATGCGATTGCTCCGATGGCGGGCACGGCTACGGACATCCAACGCTTCTTCAATGACGGCATAGTCGGTTGCGGCTCCTTTGATTGGTCCGCAAGCCTGATAACACGCGGGTTTCCGAAAGATAATCTGTTTGTTTTCTTGAGACTGCCTCAACCAGAACTACATCTCTGGGGAATGCATTCCACAAAGTCGACTCAAAGATGGGGAGTCTATTCCCCAGCCTGCGCCGGGTGCTCTCTCCGCAAGAGGCCGTAGAAGGTCTTGCGGTCCACCCCTGCCTCGCGCGCCGCGGCGCTCACATTACCTGCACATCGCGAGAGAACTGCCTGCGCGTAGGACTGTTCAAAATCACTTAAGTAGCGCTCGCGCGCATCCCGCCACGGAAGTCGCGAAAGATCCTCCGATATCGTGTCGCCTGATTTTTCCTCCGCCAGATCGCGCGCCCGAATCACGCCGCCGGGACTCAATGCGGTCAGACGTTCTACCACGTTCTTCAGCTCGCGAACGTTACCGCGCCACGATCTCGCGAGAAGCGCCTCGTGGAAATCCGGTGATGCGCTCACAGCCTTGCTGTAGCGCCGGGAAAACCGTTCGAGAAAGAAGTTCGCCAGGTAAGGTATGTCTTCCTGACGCTCGCGAAGCGGGGGCAGCGTGAGAATCACCACCCCCAGCCGGTAGTACAACTCCTCGCGAAACTGGCGGGCCTTGATTTTCGTCATCAAGTCCTGGTTCGTTGCGCAAAGGATGCGGCAGTTCACCTTTACCGGCTGAAGGCCGCCCAGCCTCCTCAGTTCCCTTTCCTCAACAAAGCGGAACAATCTCGTTTGCAGTTCTATGCTGAGATCGCCGATTTCGTCCAGAAACAGTGTTCCTTGGTGTGACCCTTCAATCAGCCCCTTTTTTGTGCGCTCCGCACCGGTGAAAGCACCGCGCTCGTAGCCGAACAACTCGCTCTCAATCAGCGAGCCGGGCATGGCACTGCACTCTACCGGTACGAACGGACCGCCGCTGCGATGGCTATGTTCGTGGATGAAGCGCGCCATGACCTCCTTGCCGGTGCCGCTCTCCCCTAAAATCATGATGGTGGCATCGGTTGCGGCGGCGCGGCGGGCCTTTTCCACTTGCTCCTGCATAGCCGGGCTGCGGCTGTCGAGCACGTCGGTCTCGCCCAGGTTTTCGAGCCGTTGCCGGAGCGCTGATACCTCGTGTTCCAGCTTGTGTTGCACCAGCGCGCGCCTCACCGCCAGGAGAAGGTCGTCGCGTTGGAACGGCTTCTGGAGGTAGTCAAAGGCGCCGTTCCGCATGGCCAACACCGCACCTTCCACAGATCCAAATGCGGTCAGGAAAATCACCGGAACCCTCGGATGCGCTTCGTGCAGGCGGGTGAAGACCTCCTCACCCGACATCTCGGGCATTTTGATATCCAGCAACAGGAGGTCGGGAGGGTCAGCCAGCGCCTGTTCGAGTCCTCGCTTGGGGCTCGTGAATACTCGCACCTCCGTGTCGGCGTTTTCCAGCATGCGCCGGATGTTTTCGCCCATCGCTGGCTCGTCGTCAACAGCGAAGACACGGTTCATAATTTCGCCTCCTCCACAAACCAGTGATACGGCTGCTCTTTCGTAAATCGTGAAGGGGGCAATTCGAGCGTGAAACGAGCGCCGCGATCAGACCGAGGCTCATATTTCAGCGCTCCGTCATAGATGTCGAGCAGGCTTG
>Ga0335069_10010724_pt1 | contig 12973 bp, 14 predicted proteins | sample Lox_Sample_11_FD_206714 | JGI IMG/M metagenome (GOLD analysis project Ga0335069, IMG submission 206714) | Soil microbial communities from Loxahatchee National Wildlife Refuge, Florida, United States - Lox_Sample_1.1 | ecosystem: Environmental > Terrestrial > Soil > Wetlands | place: USA... | reverse complement strand
GTAATGATGGGCGAAGTCGAGGAAGGTGCGGTTGTAACGATGCAGCCCGGGACCGTACTGATCACGATCAGTCACCACCGTGCGCATGTTGTCGTACAGCACCTCGCGCGGGACGCCGCCGAAGAAGTAGAACGCGCGCTCGTGGCAGCCGAGCAACGTCTCCAGCCGTTCATCGTTCACGAACTCGACGTAAGTCGCGCGACTCCAGCCCAGCGTCGCGATGAACACCGCCAGCCGATCACGGCCACGCCGGATGGTCGCAAAGTCGGCCTGCATCTGGCGGCCCAGATCGGTCTCGAAGCGTATTACCGGCTCCGGCGCCCCTGTCGGTCGTAACGTCACGAGATAATCCTTCAGAATGCTGTAGCCGCCCCGATAGCCGAGCGTTGTGATCTCGCGCAACAACACCGTTGCCGGAATCCAGTCGGGCGTCGCGCTCTGCACTCTTTCATCGAGGTAGTTCTTGTACGGATCGAGCTTGCTCGGCCGCGCCTCACGCGCGTAGCGCGGCAGCCCTTCGCTCCGCAGATAACGTCGCACCGTGTTGCGCGACACCGCAAGCATCCGCGCGATCTCCCGGATGCCCTTCCCCTGACGACTCAAGACCCGGATCTCCACCGCTTCCTCCACCACCAGCATGAGGCCCTCCGCTCTGGAGTACCCCACGCCAGCGTGGGTCCGTTTTCAATCGGCGACCCTGGGTCAGTTTTGCACCGGCACTAACACGGAACTATCAAAACGCGATATTCGACGCGATCGATCGCTACCTCAGCAAACATCCCTTAGCTCTTGAACCGGCACTTTCGCCTCCGGTCGCAGATACGTTGATAGGCGATATCTTTGTTCCTCCGCCGGTCCTAGCAAACGACGGTCGAATGCCTGAACGTCTGCGCCGTCTAATACGCAAATTTGATCCGGTCGAACGGGATCATCGCAATCGCAGTTTAGGTAAGGCGGGCGAAGAGTTCGTCCTGAATCTAGAGAGACAAAGCCTAGCCCGCTCCCATCGACCTGAGCTAGCTGACAAAGTCCGGTGGGTTGCTGTCGAGGATGGAGACCGTGCGGGCTTCGATGTGCTGTCGTTCGATCAGAGCGGCCGTGAGCGATTGCTAGAGGTGAAAACGACTAACGGGTCCGCGCGAACGCCCTTTTTCCTGACTCGCAACGAGCGCGACCTAGCGGCCGACCGACCCGACGACTGGCGAATATACAGGGTACACCTTTTCGCGACAGAGCCTCGGATCTTCACAATCGCACAGCCTCTCGATAAAGCGCTCATTCTGCACCCGGAAACCTGGCGTGCATCGTTTTGACGGAACGACCTGAGTCTTTCCCTGAGATTCGAGTCCGAACGGCTGGCCTTTCCGAGCGGGGGGACTGCCTATCTAAGCAGCTGATTTAGGATAGCCGTTGAAGCGCGGGCCGCCCGCTATGAAAGTACCGCCCTCGTCGCCGACAACAAGGTTTACCGACCACATATCGTTGCCGGATGGGTCGGTGAACCGCCTTGCATCTAAATACGTCTTCTGGGGACTCTTGAACGTCAGACCGAGCTCCTGTTCGAGTAGTCGAACGAAATCTTCCTTCAGGTAGCTCTCAACGCCGAGGGTCGAGAAGAAGACGGTCATCATCGAAACACCGCCTTCTGCCCAATACTCGGCACGGTAGGGGCGGCCGTTCCTGAATGTGCCCTCCGTCCAGCCTAGGTCGAGGGCCTCGTTATCGGGCGTCTTCACGAAGTTGCGTGTGATGTTTGATCGATCAGGACGGGGATATGTCTGAGTCATCGTCCTCCTCTTCCGGCCGGATGTAAGGAAGGAAGCGCACACCCTTAACGCGGGGTCGAAGCTTTCTCTCTAAACGATTCTAACGCGCTAAGGCGGTGCAAAATACGCCATTAGCGCAGGCTAGCTTCAGTTGCCCTCAAGCCGTCGCGCGTCTATTCTGCGTCTATTTTCGAAAAGTCGGGTTGAACCGGTTGCCTAGTAAGGTACCAAAAAGTGCTTTGTTATCAAGGATTTTCTCGAAGCCACCCGTCGGAATCGAACCGACGACCTGCTGATTACGAATTCTCCGAAGCCTGTCAATCAAGCCAAATCAAACCAAAAATACCCAAAGTTTTTGGGACATTTTGCGTTCCCGCTTTGGTTAGATTTGGTGTGGTCTGCGGCCAGTTCACGGACAACTCGCGGACAAATTTTGGACGGCAAACTGCCTTGCGGTTTGTCGGTCTTCGAGGAGTTTCGGTATGGCCGCCAATCCTTACGTCGAGGCACGCCGGGAGTGGGATGAGCGTTACGCCGATCTCGTTCTCGGCAAACGCAACTGGCAGATAGCGGCCGGAGGGCTGCTTGTTCTCTCGGTAATTCTCGCCAGCGCTAACGTCTGGCTCATCAGCCGAAGCCGTTACATCCCCTACATCGTCGAAGTCGACAAACTCGGATACGCGCTCACGGTTCCACAACCGCTCTCTCCTACGTCCGTTCCCGATGTAACCGCGCGAATGCAGCGCTACGAAGTCGCGGCATTCATCCGCAATGCTCGCTCGGTTACAAGCGATCCCCAGGTCGAACATCAGATGCTCAATTCCTTACTCGCGCATGCACGCGGAGCAGCGGACAGATTCCTGGACGCTTATTACCACTCGGACGGGTTCACTCATAACCCTTTCAAGCGCGCCGAAAACCAAACCGTCTCGATCGAGATCGATTCGATCCTTCAGCTCTCACCCAGCAGCTACCAGGTGCGCTGGTCGGAACAGCAGCGCGATCTGAACGGAGTGGTGATTGGTGCGCCTACACATTGGGAGGCCGTACTCCAGACAGAGATCGTCCCGCCAAACTCCGACGACGCGATCATCAGCAATCCGCTCGGCTTTTGCGTGACGCAGATCAGCTGGACCGAACAGCAGGGATAGTCGGGCCAGAAGGGAGAACCGCGATGAAGAAATCAGCGGCAGCAACTGTGACGTTCGTACTCTTGTTGAGTGCGTGCGCGAGTCAGCAACAACCGCCCGCACCGCCGCCACTGAAGCTGGTAACAGAGGCTTCCGGTGAGCCGAGCGCGACGCCGCCACTACCGACTGGGGCGCAACTGCTCGCACAGCAGCCGTCCGAGGTGCAGGGTGCACTTAAGGAGCATGAGCAAGACGGCAAATGGCCGGTCTACCGAACGGCCGAGTACACGCTTTATCCCTATAACCAGGAACCGGAGCCGACCGTCGATTGCGCGCCGCTGCGCACCACCGACATTCAGCTGCAGCCGGGCGAGACGATCACCGACGTTGCGTTGGGAGATACCGAGCGCTGGATGGCGACGCCAGCTGCCTCTGGCGATCCGCGCAATGCCGTCCCTCACCTAGCGGTGAAACCGCAGGTTCCGGGAATCGAAACCAACCTGACAATCTACACGACAAAGCACATCTATCACCTGCTCCTGCGCTCGCGCGGGCGTGCGATGCAGGAGGTCGAGTTCTACTACCCAGACGAGCTGATCTCGGCGATGAAGGATGCCGACTCAGCCGCCGCGAACGCCAAGCAGGAAGCGGTCGATCCGCCGCGTGACTCCAACGACATCGTGAAGGTCGCAGCGGTAGATCCGGCGCAGATCAATTTCGCTTACACGGTCGCAGGACCAAACGTTCCGTGGAAACCGGTTCGAGCCTTCGACGACGGTTCTCACGTCTATGTCCAGATGCCCGCCGGCATGAAGTCGAGCGAGGCCCCCGCCTTGCTAATCAACGCCGGCAGCGGAACCCAGATGGTCAACTACCGCGTCAAGGGCAACTACTACGTCGTCGATCGGCTTTTCAGCGATGCGATTCTGGTCGCCGGTGTCGGCCGCGATCAGGACCGCGTGACGATCTCATATGCAGGCGCAACGAGGTAATGGCCATGGCAACCGCAGACGTGATTCAGGACCAAGACGACCAGGAACAGGAGCATCTCGGCGGTGGCCGTTTCAATCGCCTTCTCGGCGTGGTTTTCGTGGCGGTTGCGATGCTCGGCGGAGTGGCGCTTGCACTCGGCGTCCAGTCCTCGGGGATAGGTCAAACTTCCTCTTCCCAGAAATTAGCCGACGACCCTGGCTCAGCAGTCCGAGACCGGGGCGAGATCGAAGACCTCGCCGCTCATGGCGCAGAGCCGCATGCGGCACCAACCGTGATGCCGAATGATCCCGTTATGCCGACCTCGCAGCCATCGGTTCAACCTAGGGTGCCGAAGCCTCCGAGCCGGTACGCGCAATGGGCAGAAGAGAAGTATATGAAGGCGCTCGAATCGCCGGAGATGGTGCAGGCATTTCATAGTGGCGGAACCCTGGAGATCGCGAGCGCAAACAGACAGCAGGGTGACTCGTATTCCGGTGATTCGACCAACCCGACGATAAGTGTTCACCCCGTTGCTTCGCCGTACACCGTGATGGCGGGCAGCATCCTTTCTGCCGTTTTGATCAGTGGCATTAACTCAGATCTGCCCGGACCGATTCTCGCGCAGGTCAGCCAGAACGTCCTCGACAGCGCGACCGGCAGATCGATTCTCATCCCGCAAGGCAGCCGCCTTATAGGCGCCTACCAGAACGCATCTACATACGGTCAGCAGCGCGTTCAAATCGCGTGGCAGCGGCTCATCTTCCCGAACACCTCGAGCATGAATCTGCCGATGATGCCGGGTGCCGATCAGAGTGGCTACGCCGGCTTCTCTGACCAGATTGACCGCCACTATCTCGCAACGTTCGGAACGGCCGCCGTTATGAGCCTGATCAGCGCAGGCCAAGCCATCGGACAGATGGCCACTTTTGGAGGCGGCGCCTCCTACGGACCGTACGGCTACTACCAACCGAATCAATGGGCGATGGCCAGTCAAACCGCCGGTTCAGTCGCCTCGGGACAATTCGGGGCGCTGGGTCAGCAAATGATGGGACAGGGATTAAATCGTCCGCCGACGATTGAAATCCGACCGGGCTACCAGTTCGACGTGATGATCACCCAGGACCTCGTATTCCCCGGCCCATACGGGAAGTGAATTCTACAATCCAACTGCCAAGGAGAAATGTAATGGGAGTTCTAAAGCGCAAACTGGAAAGCGAAGCGATCACATTCAAGCTGCCCTCGGCGCTCAAGCGTGAGATCGAGGAACTCCGCAGTCGGGCCGAAGATGCAGGCTTCGATCTAGGCGAGACGATCACGGCTGCAATTTGGCGGCTCTGCAAACAGATCAAGGCCGAGCTCGAAGGTGCCCCCCCTCCGGGCCGGAAACTGAATGGCCGCATAACCGAACCTTCGACGGAGAAACTGCAGTGAGGATTTTCCGGAATTTCTCAGCCGCTTTGCGGCGCGCGGAAAGAGCGGGTTGGAAGGGCGGATTGGAGAGGGGGAAAGGCCGGTCGTTCGTAGAGCAAGATAAAGGACCTGCGGTACGGTGCGGCGTTTTCGTCGGATTCTCTAACGAACTCGCGGCCTTTCCCCCTCGGAGGCAGTCATGATCAGCACACTGTACAGTACGGCAGAAAACCCCGCCGGATCGCTTACCCAGCGCATTCATTTTCAACAATTGGAAGGCGCTCGTGGCCCCATTGGAGTGATGGCCGGAATTGCGATCGCCGCAGCGCTCTTAATCGCAGTCGGCAACGCTCTCGGCGTACTGATCTCGAACACGGACAGCGCCGCACCGGCAGGGGTCTATCGTGTCCTCGCTCACGGGATTGAGCGTGGCGAATTGGTTGCGGCATGCCTGCCGATCCCGATCGCCCAGGAGGGTCTCGCGCGCGGCTATCTGCGCACTGGCGCGTGCGCCGGCAACGCGGAGCCGGTGGGCAAGATCGTGGGTGCTCTCCCCGGCGATATCGTCGAGATCGAACCCGGATGGGTTGCGGTGAACGGCGCACGATTCGCGCGCAGCAGAGTTGCCCCGCATGACAGCGCACACCGCCCGCTTCCGCATGTCGCGTGGGGCAGCCATCGAGTCGCAGCCGGCCAGGTGTGGCTGTTCGGCTTTAACGATCGCCGGAGCTGGGACTCGCGCTACTTCGGTCCGATTCCGCTCGCGAACGTTAGCGGAGAAATCGAACCGGTCGTGACGTGGTGAATGCCATGAATAGCAACGGAAATGGAAATGGCAACAGCCACAGCCCCGAGCAGGGACTACGCGTGCATCATCTCGCCAACCTCGGCGGATTGATTGCGCTGGCAGGCCTCGACCTGGAGCCGCCCGACTTTCTGCTGGGCGCCTTGCTGAGCGTCGCACAAGAGGCCGGAGACCTTACGCCCGAGCAGCGGGCGCACGTTGCGACGATCGGGCGGAAGAAGCTCGACGAACGCGCGACCGGCAAGCGCGCGTGGAAATCATGGCGGCGCGCGCAGGATCTGCACGCGATCACGCTCAGCACCGGGCAGTTGCGCGAGATCATCGAAGCGCTGGGCGGCCGAGCGCCGGAGAGCCCGACCAAACTGGTACTCGCCCTCAGCGAGGCGTTGACCGAGGTATGCGATGAAACGGCCTAGGTTCCTCCGCCAGAAAGAAGTCGATATCAAGCTTCGCCACGAGCGTGCGGAACGTCCGCGCAAACTCGTGCCGTGGTGGGCGCGAGCGTTGCGGCGGATAGGCATGCGGCAGGGGCTGCGGCGACAGCAGCCGAGCGGAAGTCTAAGCGGCGCGCGCGCGGCGCGAGTACGAATCGCGGAACCACCAGCATATGCGCGGCGCAGCGTGGTCAAGGCCTCGTTCTCGCGCAACCGCCGGAGCGGCGCGTGGGCAGCCCATGCGCGCTATTTGTCCCGGCCGGGCGCGCAGCAGGAAATGGCGAAGGGATTGGGCTTCGATGCGGACCGTGAAGACATCGACATGCTTACCCCGGTCAGAGACTGGGAGAAGAACGACGAACTCATGTGGCGATTCATCGTTTCGCCCGAGGATGCCGATCGCCTCGATCTTCGAGACCACGTTCGCGAGCTGGTCGGCCAGATGGAACGCGACCTCGACACAAAGCTGGAATGGGTCGCGATCGATCACCACAACACCGACGATGCGCATGTTCATCTGCTCGTTCGTGGAGTGCGCGAAAACCGCAGACCACTGGAGATCAACCGCGAGTATTTGCGCTCAGGGCTGCGTATCCGGAGCCAGGAGATCGCAACGCGAGAGTTAGGTCCGCGGCTGGAGCCGGAGATGTTGCGGTCGCGTGAGCTCGCTGTCAGGCGCGAGCAGTGGACCGAGATCGACCGCGCGCTGCTGAGAAAGGCTGATGCAAATGGCCTCGTCACGTATGACCAGTTCCAGCCGCGCAGCGAGGGATCTCGGATTCGAGCCGAGCAGGAGATCGATCGGCTGCAGTTTCTCTCAGGACTCGGACTCGCACACCGGGTAGGCGAACGAAGCTGGCAGCTCTCAGACGATCATGAACGCGATCTCCGCGAGCGCCAGGTCTCCAAAGACGTCATCAAGAGTCGTTCGCGCGGCCAGCGCACAATCGATTCCGGCATGGATCGCGTCCGTGAACGCGGGAGGGAGCGCAATGGCTGAGCAGCGTCCCTATCGGCTCCCCGGATTCTCAGTGGACGCGAGGCTGGCGTGTGCGAAACGCCTTGCTTTGCTGTCACTCGTGGGAGCGTTCCTCGCGATCAACTGGGTCACAACTCAGCACGCCGCTAGAGTGCTCAGCGATGCGTCGTGGCTGGGGCACCCGCTCTTCCGGATGAAGAGTGGAGCGATCTACGCACCGTGGTCGTGGATCGTTTGGTGGACCCGGTGGTACTGGGCGCCGCAGCTGGAACCGCTCTGGCGACAATCAGCTCGCGAGGCGCTCTATCCCATGGCCGTCGTTACGGCGGTTTGTTGCGCCGCTATAGCGATGGTGCGGCATGGCTGGTTCGCGAACATCTCCGACCTCCACGGTTCCGCTCGTTGGGCGACGACGCGTGATCTCAGAGCCGCGCGATTGATCGAAGCGCGTAGTTCGATGCGCCAAATGCTACGCGGAATCGGCGTGTTGTTGCAGATTATGAGACCAGCGGCTTGCCGCGCCGGAATCTATCTCGGCGTTTGGAGGCGAGCTTCCTACATCCGAGATTGTGGCCCCGCCCATGTCCTGGTGTTCGCGCCAACGCGTAGCGGCAAGGGCGTCGGCATCGTGATTCCCACACTCCTTAGCTGGCCGCACTCGGTCCTGATTCACGACCTTAAAGGCGAGAACTGGGCGCTTACGGCAGGCGCACGCAAACGGATGGGTCAGCTCTGTCTCAAATTCGCACCCGCCTCAGCCGACAGCGACGGCGCTCGTTACAATCCGCTCGCGGAGGTCAGGCTCCGCACGCCGAACGAAATCCGCGACGTTCGCAACATAGTGCAGATGATCATCGACCCCGACGGGAAGGGCCTACCGGATCATTGGTCGCGCGAGGGCTCGGCATTTCTCACCGGAATGATCCTGGACCAGCTTTATGCCGGACGGGAGAAGACTCTCAGCGGACTGGAAGCGCGGTTGTGCGATCCGGGACAGCCGATCGACGAGACCATGCAGCAGATCATGCGGGCAGAACACGATCCATCCGGCTCGATGGGCTGGACCGATTCGCGCGGAATCCGGACCACGACACATCCGATCATTGCGCGGGCGATGCGCAGCATGCTCGACAAGAGCCCGAACGAACGCTCGGGCGTGATCTCCGAGGTGAAGGGATTTCTCGAGCTTTATCGCGATCCGGTTATTGCCGCGAACACCGCAGTCTCCGACTTTCGAATCACCGATCTGATGAATCATGAACGCCCCGTGTCGCTCTACATTGTTGTTTCGCTCGCCCACAAGAACAGCCTCAAGCCGGTGATTCGGCTAATGCTCGGTCAAATCCTTCATCGCCTTACCGAACACCTGGAATTTCGAAACGGACGAGCCGTGACCGGCTACCGTCATCGTTTGCTGCTGATGATCGACGAGTTCCCGAGTCTCGGGCGGCTCGACGTGTTCGCCGAGTCCCTGTCACTGGTCGCCGGCTACGGAATCAAAGCCTGCCTGATCGCGCAGGATCTCAGTCAGATCCACGCCGCCTACGGGCACGATGAGGCGATAACGTCCAACTGCCATACGCGCGTCGCATTCGCTCCGAATCGGATCGAAACTGCGAGGCTGCTCTCGCAGATGACCGGGGAAACCACGGTGCGCCATGCGCATCGGACCGTATCGAGCTCGGGAGCGAGCGTCTCAGAGCCGGAAGTGGCCAGACCACTGATCACACCCGATGAAGCGATGCGGCTAGGTTCCAACGAGGCTTTGATTTTCACTAGTGGCCGGCCAGCGATTCGAGCGACCAAGCTTCGCTACTACTCCGATCCATCTTTCAAACGGCTCGCGGAGATTGCTCCGCCAACCAAGAGCGATCGTATCGAATACGCTTCGCCTGTTGCCGACCGCATCGAGCAGCCGAATGACGGCGCGGAGAACGGCATACCGGTACAGGTCGCGCCCGACCAGGTTGCCACCGCGAAAGTTCGCCACCAAAAGCCAGCACCCGCCGAGCAGCTCTCGTTTCTGAAATTCGCCGTCGAGAACGGGAAGGACGCGGTCGACGCGCCGAAAGAGGAAGGCGCTAAGGAGAGATTACTGTGAGGCGACAACTCACTGCTTACCTGAGTGAAGAGGAATTCCATCGGCTTCGCGACGAAGCGGATGAGCGCGGCATCACGCTGTCGCGATATGTGAAGGAGCGTCTCTTTCAATCCGAGAGCGGCTCCGGCCTAACCTTCTCGGACGCGACATTGGCCGCGGCTGAAAAGCGGATCATTCAGGCTAGCCGCTCTTCCGCGGCCGAAGCTCTAAAACCGCTCGCTCACCAACTCACCACTCTGCTCGCCATGGTCGATCAGTTTTCGCTGAGCATGCTGAGCCATTTGCCCGAAATACCAGAAGCGCAACGCAAGCAGGCGCTCGCTTCAGGCCAACGCCGCCATCGCGGGTTGCGAGCCGAAGTGGAGGAAACACTGAAACGGATGGAAGAGCCAGTGCCCACGCAGAAAAGCGGCGCCGTGCGGAATGGAGAGTCAGGATGATTGCAGCACAACAGCTTCAGGAGCGGCGCCTCGACGAACTGCTTAGAAGGCAGCTTGGATCGAAAATTCTGGCGGCGATCGGCGATCCTCAGATTACCGAGATCATCGTCAATGAAGACGGGCGCGTCTGGTTCGAATCCTACGGCAAGGGGATGCACGAAGCCGGTCTGCGCCTCGCCGCGTCGCAGGTGGAGAGCCTCATCGGAACTGTGGCGGCGTCACTCGGAACGGTAGCCAACGCGAACAGTCCGATCGTTGAAGGTGAACTGCAGATCGAGGGCATTCGGTTCGAAGGCCTCCTTCCGCCAGTCGCAAGAAAGCCCTGCTGCGTGATGCGCAAGCCTGCACAAGTGCTTTACACAATCAACGATTACGTTCGCGACGGCATCCTGCAGGAGGTCCATGCGCTCGCTTTGCGCGACGCAACTGACCGGCGTCTGAATATCGTCGTTGCGGGAGGCACAGGGTCGGGCAAGACGACACTCGCAGGAGCGATGATTAATGAGATGGTCGAGCGCTCCGATCCGAACGAGCGCTATGTGATCATAGAGGACACTCTCGAAATCCAGTGCCGCGCTCGCAATCTGGTCCAACTTCATACGGCTGAAAGCGCCGACATGACACGCCTGGTCCGCACGACGATGCGGCTACGTCCCGACCGCATCATTATCGGCGAGGTCCGCGGCGCCGAAGCGCTTGCTTTGCTGAAGGCATGGAATACCGGCCATCCGGGCGGGATCACCACGATCCACGCCAATAGTGCCCGAGCTGCGCTCACGAGGCTCTCCAGTCTCGTGCAAGAGGCGGGCGTGCCACCGCAGCCAGAACTCATAGCCGAAACCATCAACCTGCTCGTATTCATCGTCCGCCGTTCCGCGGGACGACGGGTCACGGAAGTCGTTCGCGTCGCCGGATACAACGCGCGCGACGGATTCGCGCTTGCGCCCGTGAAGCTGGATGAAGGCCTCGAAGCCATCACGGCTTGAGGTTTATTCGATCAACGAAGGAGGTACGTGAAATGAAGCGGCTGCAAGAAAGAAAAAGCGCGTGGAGCAAATGGGCGTCGTCGATTGCTTATGCATACGGGGTCGTCACATTCGTATGGCCCGTCAAGGCGTTCGCGGCTGTCGCCGCAGGCGGCGCTCTGCCGTGGGACGCGCCGCTCACGACTCTGCAGAACGACCTTCAGGGTCCGGTCGCTCACGCGATCACCACCGCAGCGATCATCGGCACGGGGATCATGTGGTCGGTGAGCGAACACGGAACCGGGGTGCGGAAAATGTCGTCGCTCGCGTTCGGCGGCTCCTGCGCTCTGGGAGCAACACAGCTGATGACGACCTTATTCCCGCTCGGTGGAGCGCTCTTCTAGGGAGGATTGGGTGATGGTCGAAGCGGAACGGCGGGTCAGCGCGATTCATCAATCGCTCACGCAGCCAATTCTTCTCGCTGGCGCGGAACGGCCTCTGGCGATCGCCAACTGGATCACAGCCGCCGCCTTGGTTTTTGGCGGTGGACTCCACTGGTACACGATCGCGATGGGAGCGTTCCTGCTGACAGTTGGACATTGGGCGCTGGTTCAGGCAGCGAAATTCGATCCTCAGCTCAGCCGGGTCTACGTCCGGCACGTGCATCACCAGGACTACTATCCCGCTCGCGCCTCAGTTACTGCGCCGCCACCACGAATCCGGCCGTCCGTACCGACCCCAAAGGAGATCCGCGCGTAATGGTGGAGAGGTGGAACAATGTTTCTCAAAGAGTTCAAGGATTTAAGACATAAGCGGGACAAGCTCCGCGGGCTCCCCGATCAGCTCAACTACGCGATCCCAATCGACAACTATACGATCGCGTTGAAGGACGGCGCTTTCCTATCGGCCTTCGACTGCTCCGGGCTGGACCTCAACTCGGCGAGCGTCGAGGAACTCGACGCGCATCGCGCCCAGGGCAATCGAGCGCTCGCGCGTCTCGATGACGGGTTCCAGTACAACATCGACCTGTTCCGCTATCCGAGCGTCGAGTATTCAGCTCGAACTTTTCCCGATCCGGTCAGCGCGGCGCTCGACCGAGAGCGCGAGATTCAATACTCCGCCGAAGGCCAGCACTTCGAGACGAAATGCGTTCTAACAATCACATATCGTCCGCCAGGTGATGCGCAAATCCGGATCGAGAACGTCTTCCTGTCGGGCGCACCGAAGCACACGCACTGGCGGCGACAACTCAACTGGTTCAAGCAGAAACTCCGCGAGTTTGAGGATGCAATCAGTCCAGTGTGGAAGCTGACCGCGCTTCAAATGCCTGCCCTGCTTTCCCATCTCGCGAGCTGCATAAACGGGCGCATGTGCGAGATCGCCGTGCCCGGAACGCCTGCCTATCTGGACGCAATTCTCGGCAATCAGGATTTGATCGCGGGATTCAAGCCGCGCGTCGGCGGAAGGCACATTCGCGTCGTGGCTTTGGCCGGGTTTCCGCCCTTCTCGTTTGCGGAAATGGCCGCGTTCCTGAGCGAACTGCCCATCTCTTATCGCTACTCGATTCGCGGAATTCCGATCGGACCGAGAACGGCGATCAACCAGCTGACCGTGTACCGGCGCAACTGGTTCCAGAAGCGACTCGGGCTGCGCGGCATCATCAGCGAGCACTTTGGCTCCGGCGCAGGCGCAGCCTTTCAAAACCAGCATGCACTCAAAATGGCTGCTGACGCCGACCAGGCGATCACGGAGGCCGAGGGCGGAGCCGTCCGATACTGCTACGTAACTCCGAAAGTGATCATCACCGAGGATCATGCCGACAACGCGGACGAGAACGCGCACCTTGCGTTCAAAGTCTGCCAGAACATGGGTTTCGATCCTCGGATCGAAACGATCAACGCAGTCGAAGCATGGCTCGGATCGCTTCCGGGACACGGCTGGTACGATGTGCGCCGGCCGCTGGTCAACACG
>Ga0335069_10010721_pt1 | contig 12974 bp, 10 predicted proteins | sample Lox_Sample_11_FD_206714 | JGI IMG/M metagenome (GOLD analysis project Ga0335069, IMG submission 206714) | Soil microbial communities from Loxahatchee National Wildlife Refuge, Florida, United States - Lox_Sample_1.1 | ecosystem: Environmental > Terrestrial > Soil > Wetlands | place: USA... | reverse complement strand
CGTCAGAGCACCGACGAATTGGGAGCGTCGATAGGGTGTCAGATTTGCTAACCCATAAAAAGTTTCATTATCGGTGTGACAAAATGTTAGGATATTTTCGTGAAGGAGAACAAGGTACACGGCAGCTGTCCTTGGAAGGACGGATTCCTGTTCGTGGGAAACAACCTCGCGCTCGACTTTGTGAATACGCGTCCCGTCATTGACGGAGAGCCCGCGGAGCTGCTGCCCGACCTCGCCGCCGTGCTGCGCTGGTTTCAGGTGGCCGGCTGGCTTAGCTCACGAGATGCTGGGAACTTGCGCAAGAAGTGGTGCAACTCCGAAGCGGCGACGGCGGTAGTCAAACACCTGCAGACGTGGCGTGAGAGGCTACGTTCGGCGGTTTTCACGTGGGAAGCGGGGCACGCCTTGCCGAGGTCAACTGTCGAGGATTTGAACCGGCTGATGGCAGAATTTCCGGTGCTAAGTCGGCTTGCCCTTAGCGGGCGCAACTTGGTTTGTGAATCTTGGTTCCGACCGCAAACGCCGGACGGGTTATTCGCTCCGCTTGCCCACAGCGCGGCAGCGCTGTTTGCCAGAGGCGATCGTAGTCGGGTGCGATGTTGTGGAAATTGTGTTCTGCACTTCCTCGATACCAGCAAGAAAGGTACGCGTCGCTGGTGCAGCATGGAACTTTGTGGCAACCGGTTAAAGGTAGCTGCCTACGCGGCACGACAGCGCAAGGCAAAGTCGTACGAGGTGCTGGGCTGATTTATCGTCGGCCGAACTTTATGAGCAAGAAGAAGGGAGCGTTGCCGCTCCCCTTTTGGTCTTTCGGTGTGAAAAGTTAGTTGCTATAGAGCAGCACGCCCTCTACGCTCTCCTCGCCGACGGGACGGTAGAAGAGCTGGTCGTTGTCGAGGTACACCTCGATAAACGCCGGACGCTTGTCGAACGTGCCCTGGATCAGCGCCTCCGATAGCGGGTCCTCAATGTATTTCTGTAGCGCGCGGCGCAACGGACGCGCGCCGTAGCTGCGGTCGCTTACAGTCTTGTTGAGGATCCACTTGCGGGCCTCTTCGGTGACGGTGACAGTAATCGCGCGCTGCGCCAGGTTCTGGTTAAGCTGGTTGACCATCAACTCAACGATCTGGATGAGGTCAGCCTCATTCAATGCGTTGAAGATGATGACCTCGTCCAAGCGGTTGAGGAACTCGGGGTTGAAGGTGCGCTTTACCTCGCTCTTCACCATTTCTTCGACCTTGCTTGCGACCATTTCTTCCTGCTCCGACTGGAAGCCCAAGCCAGTGCGCTTTTGCAGATGGCGCGCACCAATGTTCGAGGTCATGATGATGATGGTGTTCTTGAAGTCCACCGTGTTGCCGAGTCCATCAGTAAGCTGACCGTCTTCAAAGACCTGTAGAAGGATGTTGAAGAGGTCGGGATGCGCTTTCTCGACTTCGTCAAGCAAAACGACCGAGTAGGGAGCGCGCTTCACGCGCTCGGTCAACTGGCCGCCCTCTTCGTAGCCGACATATCCGGGAGGCGAGCCGATTAGCTTCGAGACCGAGTGCTTCTCCATGTACTCGGACATGTCGAAGCGGACCAGCGCTTTTTCACTGCCGAACATGAACTGCGCCAAAGTGCGGGCGACTTCAGTCTTGCCGACGCCCGTCGGGCCGAGGAACAGGAACGAGCCGATAGGCCGGTTCGGGCTCTTCAGGCCGGCACGAGAGCGGCGAATCGCACGAGCCAACGCCGAGATCGAGCGGTCCTGCGAAATGACGCGCTTGTGCAGCTCTTCTTCGATGCGCAGCAGCTTCTGGCTCTCTTCTTCCTTGATAGAAGCGACGGGTACGCCCGTCCACCGCGAGACAACGTCTTCAATATCTTCGCGGCCCACCACCCCGGTAGAAGATTCATCGAGGTGATATTTCTCGCGCAGGGCGCGAAGATTGTCACGCTCCTTGCGTTCTTCGTCCGAGTAGAAGCGCGCCTTCTCGAACTCGTGGTTCGCTATGGCGTTCTCCATGCGGTGCACGATGAACTTGATGCGCTTCTGGACTTCGGTGATGTCCTCGGGCAGCGACGTCTGGCGCAGCTTCACGCGCGCACCGGCCTCGTCGATAAGATCAATCGCCTTATCGGGCAGGAATCGGTCTGGCAGGTAGCGGTTCGAGTGCGACACCGACATGGTGATGGCCTCGTCGGTGTACGTCACAGCGTGAAACTTCTCGTAGCGCTCCTTGATGCCGAAAAGGATCTTTACCGCGTCGGCTTCGGTCGGCGGGGGGACTTTCACAGCCTGAAAGCGCCGCTCGAGCGAACGGTCCTTCTCAATGGATTTGCGGAACTCGGCAGGTGTGGTTGCGCCGATGCACTGAATCTCGCCGCGTGAAAGCGCCGGCTTAAGGATATTGGCGGCGTCGAGCGAGCCCTCGGCCGAACCGGCGCCGACCAGCGTATGCAACTCATCGATGAAGATGACGGAATTCTGCGACTCCATCAGCTCCTTCATGATGGTCTTCAGGCGCTCCTCGAACTGGCCGCGGTACTTCGTACCCGCGACAATGAGTGAAAGGTCCAGACCGAGGATGCGCTTGTCCGCCAGAAACGAAGGTACTTCACCGTCAGCGATGCGCTGCGCCAAGCCTTCGACAATGGCAGTCTTGCCCACTCCGGGCTCGCCGATCAGTACAGGATTGTTCTTGGTGCGGCGGCAGAGAATCTGAATGACGCGTTCGAGTTCTCCATCGCGGCCGACCAGCGGATCGAGCTGGTTGTCAATGGCGGCCTGGGTCAGGTCACGGGAAAACTCAGAGAGCAGGGAGGACTCGCGATTGCGCTGCGACGGCTGTGCTTTTTCCTGTGAGGAGCGCGACAGCTCTTCGCGGATCGTCGAGAGCCGCAGTCCGCGCTCGTGCAGAATTTCAGCGGCGAAACACTTTTCTTCTCGCAGCAGGCCCAATAGAAGATGTTCAGTGCCGATGTGCTTGTGAGAGAGCCGTTCGGCCTCTTCAGCGGCATAGGCCAATACTCGCTTGCACTCGTTGCTGAGCGGTAGGTCCACGGAGGTTGATACCTTCTCGCGGATGGTCGTGTGCGCCTCGATCTGCTTGCGGATCGACTCCACCGAAGCATGCGACCGCAAGAAACGATTGGTCAGCGCCTTGTCTTCGCGCAACAGACCCAACAGCAGGTGCTCCGTCTCAATGTATGGGGAACCGAATTGACTGGCCTCATAGCGCGCAAAGAAGATGACCCGCCTCGCCTTTTCCGTGTACCGTTCAAACATTTGAACCTCTCCCGAAGCTTCCCGAGACTTACCCCAGGTTCGGCCGACCCTTCCCGAGAGCTTCCTGTAACTGCCCTACCCTCAACGTTGGCCCCGGCTAAGTTCTCGGAGCCGATTCAAACGGCCTTTCAAATACCTCAAAATGCAATACCGCATCCTTCCTATCGGCCACTACGCGGAAAGCGATTGCGGAGACACTTCCACCAACCGCCCGCCCACAAGGTGCAACACCCGGTCGCAGCGCCGTGCAAACGCATGGTTGTGGGTGACAATAAGCGAAGTGAGTCGATAGTCCCGATGTAGTTTCGCGATCAAATCCATTACCGCGTCCGCTGTCCGGTTGTCGAGATCACCCGTTGGCTCGTCAGCCATCAGTATCTTCGGTCTGGTCACCAGCGCACGGGCCAGCGCTACCCGTTGCTGCTCCCCGCCAGACAATTCACCGGACCGATGACTGGCACGGTCCGCCAACCCAACTTCCTGCAACCAGTGCAGAGCTTCCTGCTCCGCCTTCCCGCGCGCCACCCCGCGCATCAACAACGGCATGGCAACATTCTCGACAGCGGTGAACTCAGGCAGAAGGTAATGAAACTGCCATACAAACCCGAGTTCCCGGCTTCGGAATTCAGCTGCCTCATCTTCCGAGAGCCGGCGCAAGTCGGTGTTGGCGAAGTATACGTCACCCTCGGAAGCAGTATCAAGAACTCCGAGGATGTGCAGCAAGGTACTCTTGCCGGCCCCCGATTCACCGATAATCGCGAGCATCTCTCCCGTTCGCACCTGGAATGACAGATTTTCAAAGAGCACAAGGTTAGAGTGGCCTGAGCGGAACACTTTTTTCAGGTTCCTGACTCGCAGCAGCTCGGCTTGTTCTATTAGATGCAGTTGTCAGCCTCAAGTCACACAACGAGATACACTGACTCCGCCGGCGGTTTCCCGTTCGGGATCATCACCGAAAGCCTTCCTGAATTAAAACACGCTGGAACGCCTTGCGTCAGTGACAGTTCAGCCGTAATTGCTGCAGAATTCGACCGCAAATATGCGCCCAACCTGGTCGGCTATTCGTAGCGAAGCGCCTCGGCTGGTAGCGTCCGTGCTGCCGACCTGGACGGGTACAACGTGGCGACGAACGATATTGCCATCGCCACAGCACAGACAAGCAGGGCGTCACCAATGCGTGGTGCGAAGGGGACGTAGTCAATAGAGTAGACCTCCGCCGACAGCGACAGCCAGTGGTAGTGCCCGGCTGCCCAAGACAAGGAAAATCCCATCACGAGGCCAATTATCGTTCCGATCATCCCGATCAGCAGCCCTTGGCACATGAAGATGCGGCGAATTTGCTTCTTCTTTGCCCCCATCGACACTAGGACGGCGATGTCGCGCGTTTTCTCCATCACCATCATGATGAGCGAGATGAGAATGTTCAGCGCGGCAACCAGAACGATCAAGCCGATGGTAACGAAAGTGACTACGCGTTCCAGGCGAAGGGCGCGAAACAGGGCTCGGTTCTGCTCCATCCAGTTGGTGGACATGAAGCCCTTACCCGCAACGGCTTCGAGTTCGCGACCGATCTCGGGGGCCTTGTAGATGTCATCTACCTTGAACTCGAGTACGGAGATGACGTCGCTAAGGTCGAAAAGCCGCTGCGCATCAGAAAGACGAATGAATGCCCATGTGTTGTCATAGTCGTAAAACCCGGAATTGAAGATGCCAACCACCTTAAAGCGCGCATACTTCGGCACGATCCCGAAAGGTGTCAGCTCCCCCTGGGGACTGGTCGCAGTCACGACCGAGCCGACGGTGGCGCCCAACTGGTCGGCCAGGTCTTTCCCGAGCACGATGGGCGCCATCGATGCCGTCACCCTTGCGGCCAGCGGGTTAGCGTCGCCCGATTCCGGATTCGCTGGCAGCAATTGGGCCTGATCGGGCGTCAGTGCCGCCGCCGATCCCATCTTCACCGAGTTCAGCAGATCGCTGACTTTCGACTCCTCACCCGGAATAACGCCTTTCAGCACCGCTCCCTGTGCGCGCGCGCCGCGCGAGATAAGCACCTGCTCGTAGATGGCCGGGGCGCCTGCAACGACATGCGGCTGCTTTTCGAGCTTCGACAGCAGGGGGCGCCAATTGCGAATACCGTCGGCTTCGACGCGCAACAAGTTGATGTGCGAAGACGAGCCGAGGAGACGGTCTTGGAGGTCCTGGCGAAATCCGTTGTTGATAGCCAGCGCGATGATGAGTGAGGCGACGCCAGCTGCCACACCCACCACTGATATAAGCGTGATGACACCGATGACCGCCTGGCGGCGTTTGGCGCGCAGATACCGCGCGGCTACGAAAAGTTCGAATTGCATCGCAAGTAGTGCCGTCCGCGGCGCCGGAGCGGCGAAAACTCATTGTAGCGAAAGCAGCGCGCGGCGGAACGCGTCTAGATCGGAAACTTGGGTAACAGTGCCGGAACTTTGCTGCGGTAATCGCGATACAAGTCGCCGAAACGGTCTTCTAGTTCGGCGTCTTCTTTGTGGAGCATGATGGCTCCAGTGATGACGGCGAACACCAGCAAGCCGCATGGGGCCAGCGAACCGGTCCCCACTGTCCAGCCTAGGACTTGACACAAATGGCCCAAGTAGATGGGATGGCGTACCTGCGCTCTGATTCCGGTGACTACCAACCGCTGCTCGTGCTCGCCAGGCTCGAGTTCCGCCAGGCCCGAGATTTTTGCGTGGCTGAAGTCTTGTGAGGCCGAGCGGTAGATCGAGAACCCAGCGAGGAGGAACGCGAGGCCAAGCACCCACGGTACGACGCTCTCATACAGATGCAGATGGCGGATTGGCCATCCCAGGGCAAACGCCGCAACAATGAATATGCCCCAGGCTGGAATGATCGCTAGGTACGCCTTGCGTCCATATGTCCGCCAGCGCTCTACGAACCGGTGAAATGCCAGCCAAAAAAGTGGAATCGTGCAGTATACCGAGCAGATCGCCAAACCCAGAACGTCGAGGATCGAAGGCAGCTTCATTGCGCGCGCTACTTGCTCAATGCTCGGATGTGGCTGTATTGATGACCACCTTCGCGACTCCCACGTTGTCGAATCGATCATAGACCCGAACCACCACCGTGTGTTCGGTCATGGAACCTTCCTTTCGATCGGGAACTGGCATGGGCACTATCACATCATAGCTTTCGACTTTGTAGTCGGAGATCTGGCCAACGGGTTCAGCGGTTTGCCAGTCCTGAGCGTCGATCGAATACTCAGCGCGTTTGATCGGCGAAAAACTGTCGCTTGCTCGAAACGCCAGGCGCAGTGTGTTTCCCTCAATGCGGTCGCTGGTAATATCCACCGAAGGTGGCGTGTTATCCACTTCGAAGCGATCGCTGGTTCTCTCGCCGGTCAGGGCTTCCGAAGGCGAATGCGACGGTTGGTCAGTGGCGAGCACGCGAATCGTGTAGCTTCCGTCGGGAAAGAGATCGGCGTCGAGGTCGGCATAGCGGTCTGAGAGACCTTCATCCAGCTTCTTCCATTGCGTCTCCCCCTCGCCACGGTAATAAATGCTGTAAGAAAGCTCGTCGTCGTTGGCGTCGTGCGCTTTCCACCTCACCGCAATGGAGTGTTTGTCCGGTACAGTCGCGATCGGGGATTCGAAGGAGATTCCCTCGGCATTGGTATTGCCGGTGTGCGTCGTGGAAGGCACTCGCGCACCTGCCTGTACCGTCACTTCATCCACTTCGGGAGCCACGTTCTTCGGCAGATAATTGACGGCGACGCGCTCGACGTGTGCCGCCGGCGTGCTGGCGTGCAGCACAACTTTCCACTGCAGGAAGCGCGCCGACGGTGCTTCAACAGGTTGTGCCTGCTTCAGGTCAATCTTCTTCCACGGGCTCCAGTCCCGGTCTGGGTTGTCCACGTTCCCCGACCGCGCGAATAGCTCGTAATTGCCGTTGCCACGCACTTCCGGCCGGCCCCACTTGGAAAAAATCTTTGCATCAAAAACATCGCTCTCGTAGGTACCCTCTGTCACGGTCTCGGCACCCAAGACGAAGACTTTTCCCAGATTGCTGGTGGCTACGTACAGGCCGCCTTTTGGCGCACGCGCGAATGCCGTCACCTGGTTGGCGCTCGCCTTCGTCAGATCGATGTAATCCCCGTCGCCAATCGCGTACAACTTGCCTTGGTTGCCGGTTCCGGCAATGAGCCGTCCCGCGGTGTCAAAGGCCAGCGCGTAAACGACATCGTCTTTCGACGACCAGATCATCTTAGGCGAACCGTCTGGAGCGATGCGATAGACTTCCGATCCCCCGATATTTACGTTTGTGGGGAAGGGAACAGGATTGATGCCCGGCGGCGTATTGGGCGAAACGTTCTGCGACGGCTGGATGATAATCGTTGTCGGTGCCGCGACAGGGTTCGTCCCGGACAGCGTGCCCGCTTGCGCCACTCCTCCACGCTTGTCTCCTGCTCCGGCAGCAAAGATGTTGCCTTGGGAATCTACCGCCAACGCCGTGATTTCCTTCTTGGTGGCGCTGTAGAGAACGAATCCTTCCCCCTTCGGGGTGATACGGTAGATGAGACCACTGCCATCGCTGCCCGCGATCAGATTGCCCGCCTTGTCAAACTGCAGAAGACGAATCTGGGCTTCGTCGCTTTTGAAAAACAACGCGCCGCTTCCACTGGGTTCCACACGGAAAATCTCCCCGCGGTCACCCGTGGCGGCGTACAGGTTGCTGTGGGGGTCCAGTGCCAGCGCCCAAATGTATTTCGTCTTCGGATCGAAGAAGACTGATGCGCTATAGTTCGGATCGACTACTGCGTCGGATTTCGCTGCATCCTGCGATTTGGCCGCTGCGTGTGCGTTACGCTCAATTTTGTAGATTTTTCCGTCGGGCGACGTAGCTGCATAGAGAATTCCGTTGCTGCCGATGGCCAGCGCCTGCACCAACAACTCCTGAGGGGCGAAAATGACAGTTCCTTTTCCATCAGGTGCAATGCGGTACACGCGCGCGGGTGATCCGGCTGCGGCGTACACATTGCCGTCGACGTCAGAGGCAATGTCCCAGATGTAAGCCGATGCGGAGGTGTATAGCGCGTTGAACGACGGAGCCAAAGAGAGAACACCGTCGCTACTGAGAGCCACGCCTTGAGCCGTGCCTTTCTCGAAATCCTCGTACTTGGTTTGCTGCCAAAGGCGCGTGCCGTCGGCCTGCACCGTCGCTATGAGAAGCAGGCAGGAAAGCAACACTGGCAGTGATTTCATGAAGAATCCTGATCGGCTCTGTCTGCGGGGATGAAGCTAGACTAGCACAGCAATTTGACCGTATCGAAGCGGGCGCCCGGTCGGAGCTTCGTCGGCTAGCGGATATTCAGCGTGATCACCTGTGCGCCGGTCACCACATAGTCGACCGGCACCGACGCCTCGCTGGTCGCCGATTCGCCGACCACGAACATCTCTTGCGTGCTTCGCATGCCGTCCATCACGTTGATCACCGACAGCGGCAGTGTGGGCATGACATTGTCGCTCACCATAGCTTGCGGGTTGGGTTCCATCAGCGAGACATACACCCGCGTGTTGCTGTGCTCCTTGTTGAGCAAGGCAATTGTCGAACCGAGCGCCAGCTTTCGGCTGATCGCCGGTGGAACGCGCTTTACCCGGTCGAGCGTTTCGCCATCGCTGACCAGAATGCGAAGCGTTCCCTTTGGCGTGGAGGCCGGAATCGTCACAGGAATCTGCTGTACCATGCCCTCTCCGCGATACGGCCTCAGCATCGTTTCAATGGAAATTGTTTGCCCGGGTCGGGCTTCCGTGACGTCGGTGCGAGCACTCTCCAGTCGAGCCGACCGTCGCTCCGGCAGCAATTCGAAGTTCAGCCGTACACCCGCGATTCTCGGCGTATCGTACAGGTTCTCATAGATTCGCGTGAACCGCTCACCGATCGAGGTTGCAATAGCCATCGCCGTCGGCACGGCGCTATCGTTTGGTGCGTACATGTTCTGCACATCTACATCAGGATAGCCCTGCACCTCGATGCTGCCGTTTAGACGGTAAGTCGTGTCCTCGCCGTACTCGTTCATGCCTTCCAGCGCGTTGAACAGGGTAGCCATGATCGCCGTCGGGGTGATCTTGGGATTATTTAACACCTCGAAACGGAACTGTTTCGGATGGGCTGTCCCTCCGACATTCAGCACAACCGGAATCATATCGGGCTGCTGTCCGAAACGTCCCATGATGCCGCTGCGGCGGTCCTGCACAAACGCCCCAACCGGCTCGGTGGCGTTCACGATCTTGAATGAGTTCATGCTCGACGGCAGTGTGGCCAGTACCGTCGCCTTGGTCATTGCGATATCGACTTTTCCCGATTGCAGCAGCGGGTGGCCACATGCGAGCAGGCGCGTGGCATCCACGTAGGTGACTGTACAGGTGGCGGCGATGTTCATGTCACCCCGTACCAGCACCGCGCTAACGGCTGAGCCCGGCTGCAAGGCTTCCGGCTGTCTGGTGTCGCTTACTGAACCTGCGCCTAGAACTGGTACGAGGCCGCTGAAAGCGAACCTGTCAGCAAACAGCCCCAGCGTGTCTTCGCTGAATCCGCTGAAAGCCAGCGGCGTCTCGATTGGTTGGAGCAGGTTTACGTAGCCTGATGTGGTGACGTCTGCCGTCACCCCGTTGGGCGTCGCAGTCCGGCCCGCTCCAACGGCGGGGTTTACCGTCGTCGCCGCCGCCGAAATCGAGGTCGGCGCGTTGTCGAATTCGTTGATTTCGAACATGTAAGCCGCTGGAGTGATCCCAGCAATCGGCTCCTTGGAAAACGCTCCAATCCTATACGCCAGCGCCCCTACCAATTTGCCGTCAATGTAGACCGGGCTGCCGCTCATCCCGGCGACGACGCCGGTGAATTCCACCTTTTCTCCGTGTAAGCGGGCGAGAATGACGTCCGACTTGGGTCCCGCCATACCCTTTAGAACGCCGAGCATCTCAACGTCCACGGGCTCGGGCTTCGTGCCCTCGAACACGGTATAGGCGACTCCATGCAAGCCTGCACGGATCCCGCTCACGGGGAAGACGTCTACGTTATATTGTGCTTCTACAGAGACAACCGCTGTAGGCGCCAGCAAAAAGGCTACGGAGAGGTACGAAAGAATAGCGCGGCGAAACATGGCGAATCCTCGACGGCCCGAGAAGTCCGCGACTGTTCGCGACGGGTGGTGTTTACATCCCGTGGGAGTCCGCGAACGCTCCGGTGCCGGAGTGCATTTATACTAGCAAAGAGCTATGCTGTTGAGCTTGCTTCCCCATCGCCGCCCATTGCGAAATCTAGCCGACAGACTGCTCGTTGCGCTATTGGTCTTCGCCACCTGCGGCCTGATAGCCACATTTTCGATGTCCACCGCGGCCGTCGCGCAAACTAACGACACTCAGCCCGCAGCGCAGAGCCAGTCTTCGCAAAAACCGGACCAGATGCCTGCCGAGGCCGGGGGCCCGGGTGGAGATGTCGGCCCGATGGCGGTGCCGAAGAAGTCGAAGGAATCCTCCGACGATGCGCCTCCTCCGCCGAAGCCGAAGAAGCAACCCGATCTGCCCGACTACTCGCTTCGCGTGGACGTGCCCCTCGTCACCGTTGATGCCCGCGTGTTGACCAAGGATGGCCGTCCACTGGCTCTTCCGCCCAATGTCGCCCGGGAGTACCTAAGAGTCTGGGAAGACGGCGTTCCGCAAAAAATAAAGACGGTCACGCAGAGCGAAGCGCCGATCACTGCGGTCCTGATGGTCGAGTTCGCCTCGAAGAATTACAACTACCTCAACGACGCGCTCAACGCTTCCTACACGTTCGCCTCCAGCCTGAAACCCGTGGACTGGGTCGCGGTGATCGAGTTCGACATGAAACCGCACATTCTCGTCGATTTCACCCAGGATAAGCAGGCCATTTTTGGTGCGCTGAATACCTTGCGCATTCCGGGCTTCAGCGAGACCAACCTGTGGGACGCGATGTATGACACGCTCGATCGCCTCGACCGCATTCAGGGTCACAAAGAGCTTGTCATTGTTGCCAGTGGCATTGACACCATGAGCCATATGACATTCGACAAGATCCTCAAGAAAGTCAAAAGTACGCCCAACGTAACCATCTACACTGTCACTACCGGCAATGCCCTGCGAACGATGATGGAGGCCCGCTACGGCAGCAACCCCGACTTCAATGCGGCGAACATGGACAACCTCGTGGCCGACAATCAGATGAGGACGTTCGCTCAACTCACCGGTGGCCACTGGTATTCACCGCGCTTCATGGGCGAGCTGCCCGATATCTTCCGCGAAATCGCGCAGTCCATCCGCAACCAGTACACGATCACTTACCAGACCTCCAACCCGAAACAGGACGGTACCTACCGCAAGCTGAAAGTCGCACTCGTCGGACCGGATGACAAGCCGCTGACCATCAAGGATGAGAAGAACCACGACATCAAGTACCAGATCGTCGCCCGCGACGGCTACACCGCCAAGCACGAGGTCGAATAGCGCGTGCGTCCGCGCCCGGCGGAAGTGACAGCGTTGTACGTGCAGAGCGTTTGCGGACACTTTCCGAGCGTTAAGCAGTGGGAGTCGAGTTCGCCGGTTCGCTTTTGTCATGACTGGCAAGGGCGCAATGCCGATCCGGCGCGGGAGACCGAACTCCGGCTGCTGTGGGCAGACGACACGATCTTCCTTCGCTTCGAGTGCCACTACCGCACGATCCATATCTTTCCTGACAGCGCTCCCAGCGGGCGGTGCAACCAGCTGTGGGAGCGTGACGTCACCGAGGTCTTTCTGCAGCCGGACCGCTTTGGGGAGAAGTACTACAAGGAGTTCGAGGTCGCCCCAAACGGACTTTGGCTGGATCTCGACATCGCTCCTTCGGGACTGCGTCACATCAAAAGTGGCATGAAGTCCCTGGTCCAGATCGATCACGAGCAGAAAGTCTGGAACTCCCAACTGGCGATTCCTTTCGAATCGCTCACTTCGACCTTCGATCCCGCGAAGAGCTGGCGGGTAAACTTCTTCCGCTGCGAAGGAGTCGAGCCCGAGCGGTTCTATTCGGCATGGCAGCCGACGGGGACCGCAGAGCCAAACTTCCATGTTCCCGAGAAGTTCGGGGTACTACGATGGGGGCGCTAATCGTGTTGCGACACGCTTAGGGTGTTGCCGTCGGGGTCTTTGAACCAGGCCACTTTTGTTCCTCCGGGTGCCGTCCAGATCCCCAACTCATCCTGCTGCATGAAATCGCCGTATCGCTCAAACGTTACACCAGATGCCTGCAACCTTTTCACTGCGGCCACGACATCCGGAACCTGCCATCCCAGAACTGTGAAGGGCTGAGGAGTGAACTGTTTCACCTTGGTCAGACGAATCATGTTGCCGCTGGAAACGAAGACCACCGCGAAGGGGTCATCGCTGACGAATGAGAGCCCAAGCTTTTCTGCATAGAATGCTTTGGCGCGCTCGCCATCGGTTATGGCAACAAACCCTATCAGCTTCTCAGCGGGCAACATAATGTGAGCCTCATTTGTTCATTACTAATTTCGCGATGGTTGCCAACTGCATGTTGGAGGTGCCCTCGTAGATCTTGCCGATCTTCGAGTCGCGGAAGTATTTCTCGACCGGGTAATCCTTGGTGAAGCCGTAGCCGCCGTAGATCTCCAGGCACAGCGATGCAACCCGTTCGGCCACCTGCGAGC
>Ga0335069_10010720_pt1 | contig 12975 bp, 7 predicted proteins | sample Lox_Sample_11_FD_206714 | JGI IMG/M metagenome (GOLD analysis project Ga0335069, IMG submission 206714) | Soil microbial communities from Loxahatchee National Wildlife Refuge, Florida, United States - Lox_Sample_1.1 | ecosystem: Environmental > Terrestrial > Soil > Wetlands | place: USA: Florida... | reverse complement strand
GGAGATGACAGTGGTGCGTCCGAAGAGGCCGAGCATCCTGGAATCCAGGCCCTGGCTTCTATGTCTTCACAAATGGAACAGCAGTTCCACAACCTGAGGACGAACTTCCGCGCGCTGAATAGCATTCACAGGATGCAGGCTATCTACATCCAGAACCAGATACTCAATATGCTAGGTATCCGCGGGGTGATGCTACGGGGTCTGAATACCGAGACTGTTCCTGAAGCCTCTAACCTGGCTCAGGTGTCACTCGTAGCTTCTCAATACGAGAATATCTTTGAGAGTACCACTCCATTCAGAATCAATGGTACGGCAAGTACCTACAGAACTGCTATCAAATCAATCCTAACTGGGACTACATTTGCTCAACTTACTGATGCTGAGCTTAGCGCATATAGTAAGTTGAAGGAATTCGGAGATGCCTGGAAGAGTCACAATGAGACTTACCTGCTGCTTCAGATTCTAGACATTGCCGGAACAAATGCCAAGAACGCTATTGACCCTCTGTCTGGTATGGGTACTCCTATTGCTGGTCTGAGCCAGGTTCAGCAAGATTGGTTGCTGGGCAACCTGGACCTGGATGCTTTGTGGGAAGGATTTGGTTGGAACACTCCAATCGAAACGCAAGGTGACCTACAGGATTTGAAGAATGCTCAGAATGGAGCTACCAATCTAAACATCCCGGGAACTAAGTACACTCTTACGGCCGAGAGGCCTCAGAGTAAGCTATTCCCTGGACTACAAAAGAGACGTGAAATCCTGAAACAAGGTGGGAAGATGACGTATGCGGATTACTTCGTCTTCTCTCAGTTAATTAATGTGGCCGACCAGACTACTCTAGCCGGAATCAAGAAGCAAGTAGATACAGAATTTGCTGCGTCGAAGAGTGATGTTCTGGACACTATGTACTCAGCTTTGTTCGACCTGGAACTACAGACAGACCCAGTATTCTCCAGACAAGCTGATGCTGTAGTAAATAGCCCAGCCTTTGCTCAGCAATTTGGAACTCCAATTACCACAGCTGGACCGGCCGCTGACGACCCATTCAACCGCGGTAAGCATTTGTGCTATCCAGACCTAGGTCTATGGAATATTAATCAGAAGCCAGGACAATACTTCTTTGATTATAATTCCCTATTCGGCAACACTTTGAATGCGAAGCTACAAAGCACTCTTGGTGACATTACCAATACTACGGGTACGGTCAACGATGTAAAATCTACCTTGCCTGGTGGAGTAGTAAAGACCAAGAGCAATGCTCCGGGTGATTGGAATAAGCAAGGTTATATATACATCGGAGGTCCTCAGCAAGAAGTGCCGGGTGGCGCACAGGCGATTGGCAAGGCATTGAACATACCTGCCTACTCGATGAATAGCGCTTTCCCAACTTTCAAGCTATTGCTAATCGAAGAGGATAATACGGGTCCGTATTTCGCTTTCGATAACTTCTATTCATATTCATCTGTTATGGATATTGAAGTCATCAAGTATATGGATAAGCCAGATACGGCTATTATCCAACTGACCAACCTAGCTCACACGCTACAACACCGTCTCTATGACGATACTGCCGCCGGGCGTTTGGAAGCTGAAGATGATAGATTCAATGTGATGCAGGCTGTGGCTACTGATGCCAGTGGTAATCCAGTCCCGGGAACTGGAGGTGGAGCTAATAAGTCTGGTATAGTTGCTGGCAAGACAGCAAATGGATTTCCTACTCAGAACAAGAATATGTCTGAGGGACGTCTTGGATTCAACAGAATTCCTCTACAGTACTTCGCCCTCCAGACTGGAGCTAAGATTCAGGTACGTATGGGATTCTCCAACAATCCTGATGAGCTATTCCCTATCTTCACAGGAATGGTAACTGATATTGAAGGTGATGATATCCTTACCATTACGGCCCAGAGCTATATGCTCGAGCTGTTGAGACCGCCTGGAGCTGTTGCTCTAGAAGACGGCGACCAGAAATGGAGTCTAATGAACTCCGATGGCATAAGCTTGGGAGGATGGCGTTCTCTACATTCCGGTGATACCAGAAGTGTTATTGAAGATATGTTGACGGCTCCTTGTGCTAAGCACTTCGGTCGTTGGCAAGTTGGTGGAATTCCAAACAACTTTATTAAAGGATGGACCTGGAAGGAACTTACTGGCAGTGCTATCTCAGCAATTTCTGGTAATAAAACTGTTCAGCAATTAGGGCATCTCCTACAGAACGGATACGACCGTAGTGGAGAGAACATTCTAATCAACAGTTCTATCAACTATGACGCTACGAAGTCTCCGGATGACCCAAACAATAAAGGCCGTCGTTCGTTCGACGATACCTCTCTGCCTCCGATTAACTTCTCTGGAGTCACTTATACCATCCCTGCCAATTCCCAGTTTACTCTATGGGAAATTATTAAGGACGTGTCTCGTAGATTCCCTCAATACCAACTACTGATAAAGGACTATGGCTTTCCGTACGAAGCCGATGCCACTCTTGTGTTCGCTCATCCATTGGATTGGTACTATCGTCGTCCTCCTCTTCTTGGAGATGCCGAGAAGCCTAAGTCCAACAATCAGACACAGAACGCGTTGTTCCAGCAGTGGTGGAACTCCATCGGCTCTAAGAAATGGGATTCTATCTGGAAGGGTACAGTTGGAATCAGAGCTGGTGTACTGCCATCTGTTAGGTTGTCTAGGTTCGCTATTCAATTCCAAGCGATGGTAGCCTCCGGTCCAGAAGGATTTACCTCTACCATTCTTCAGATTCACGGAATCCTAACTGGCGAAGAACAAGTACCTCCAGCCAATGGAGTTCTGGAGAGCTTTACTAATCTCCTATTGGAGACACAGAACTTTATTACTGGTAGCACTAGAGATGTATTCGATGATGGATACTACAAGTATCTAGATGAGAACTTCCAGGCGTTGCTAAGAGAATGGCAGACCTATCTAGCCAATAGTATGCCTACGGATTACACTGGAAGAATTAAACCGGTGCGTAAGTATCATTTCATCGATTACAACCACATCGTCCACAATGGAATTGTGGTCAATAACAATATCTACAATGCCGTCAAGATATTGGATAAGGGTCCAATCCTATTCAATCAAAACTTGACGCCGCAAGGGGTGCGCTGTCTAGACGTCACGCCTCTTATTAACGACCCAGAACATAATTGCCAGGATATCAAGATTGTCCGCGAATATGCCCAGAGCTTCCTCAAAGAGGAAGTAGGTAAAATGTATCGCGGTGAGATTGTCCTTCGCGGGGTACCAGAGATGGAGCCGGGAGACGTCGTTCTATTGAATGACCCGTCGACTGGAATGGTGGGCCCAATCGAGGTTGAAACTGTTATCCACAGCTTCAACCTCGAGAGTGGATATATCACTATCGTTAAGCCTCGGTTGCTCCTAATGGTGAACGAGTCAGCTTCCATGAACCTCATTCAATCGGTGGGATTGGCAGCTTCCCAGGCTACTGCAGACCTACACGGTCTGCATATTGTATTCAGTCCTACCGGTCCTTTTGCTACAAATGAAGGAAAGGCTACTGATGTTATCGCAGCAGTTGGTGTGGCTGCCGTGGCAGGTGTTGTAGCCCTTGGAGTGTTCGTTCCACCGGTTGGATTGACTGTAGCATGTTTGTCAGCGCTCGCCGGCTTCGGAATTCTTGGATGGCTGGATACCAAAGATACTCTTAACTTGTTCAGAATACAGCCGTTAAGTCGTTATGGCCGTCCGTGGATTGGTGGTTTGGAAGGATTCCAGATTTCAGATTTTGGATGGTCTGTATGGAAAGGCTTCAAGCGCTTCGATGCTGAGGAAATCCAGCCTACTATTGAATCCTGGAACGAAGTCATCCATTGGCGTGGCTATCAGCAACAGTAGCAATTTCAGGTAGTTGGAGGTATACTAGGAAGTGATGAGATACGACGACGCATTCACCGAGACCGGCACCGCCCTGGCTATAGTCAGTCCTTGCTCCCAATGTAAGAATCAATTGGATGCTACTAAGGACGGCAAGCCTTTCTGCCCGCGACGTATGTGGCAGACCTCCCTGGCCCAGAATGAGGCTAATGGAGAATCTGACCCTTCTATCGAGTCGTTGGCAGCTTATGGCACCGAAGGCACTGACGCAGAAGGTGATAAGTCTTTACGCAATCCTGTGTATCTAAATGACGGGAAGACCGTTCTGGTTTGGATAGCTACCCTGCGTGATAACTCTGGTATCCACGATACCAATGGTAATCCAGTGGTACCTTCTATCCTCGACCCGTCCTTTATTCCAGATAACACCGACTACATTCGCTGCCGTCTATTCCCGTTTGTTCCCGCAGTTCACGAGGCAGCCTATCGGCAGTCTGGGGCAATGAAGGAAGGAGACCAGGTGGTCGCTACCTTGGTACAGAGGCAACAGTTCTCCGCTACCGAAGATGAGCCGCAAGACGATAGTACTTCCGAAGCAACCGGCCGAACTCCCATTAAGATAGACGGAATTGTGAATAAGGTAAACTTCGTTCAAGGTGCGCCGCGCGCGCAGGTTGATTACGATTACAACGTACAAGGTACCTAATGTCATCCAATCCTTTACTAATAGACGTCGATTGTAGAGAAGTCGAAACAAAGCTCCAGCCCAAGGTTACCTATGCTGGCGATGTGTGGGAAGACCAGCCATACGCTGCGGTGACTCAGGACTCAATTCTTCTGTCTTGTAGCAAGGAGAAGGGTGCGATGGCGATGTCCGAGCAATTCGGCATCACTATGACCGGTCCGGTAAGCTTTAGCGTAATGCCAGACCAGATTACTATTGGAGGTGGGTATTGGAAGCTCAATCCATTGCTACTAAGCTGTATCCCGTCAACCACTCCGACCCCTATACCGACATTAGTTCCAACCACTCCTAAGCTCCTGATATCTTCTGATGACCTGAGCTCAGTTCGGGATAATCTAATCTCCAATTCGGATGCTGCCTAATGAGTGTTGACTACAAATGGATGTCCCAAGGTGGACTGCTGACTGATGGAAGTGGTGATATCGCTTTCACCAGCTCTCCGACTGAGTGCGCTATTGCTATGGTGCGCACCCGTCTGAAGTCTGCTGTTGATGGATGGAAGTTGTATCAGATTGGCGCCGGCTTGGATGATTTCCCTGGTGATACTTCTGATGCTGCTATGGAGATTACCATCAAGCGTCGGGTGATGCAAGCCATCACAAGGAACTATCTGCCTTCCAGTGTATTTGATATCACTACCTTGCGGTTTGGTGGTGAGATTCAAGTGTATGTATATATGAATCAGAATCTAGTCGCTACAGCAAGCGTTCAAGTAGTGCCAACGGCCAACTAAGATGCCCATTCAAACTCCTAAGACAAGTACTCAATATGCTTCTGAGATACTGACCGCTCTACAAGCGACCGGTATCAAGAATACATCGCCTGGAGGTAAAGCGCGAGCATTAGCTGATATCATCGCCGACAGGATGGGCGACCTAGAGACCCGTTCATTCGTAACGGTGTCGCAGTATCTTCTCCCATTTGCTACTGGAGATGCTCTGGATACACTTGGAGATATTTATAATCTGCCGAGAATCCAGGCTCAGGATGCCAACTCTCCTTCCACTGATAACAACTTCGAGTTTTATGTTCAGTCCGGCACCTTTGGAGATATCAACAATGGGCAGGATATAACTGTCCCAGCTGGAACTCAAATCTTCTCGGCCGCTGCTAACTCTCCTGTATACGCCACAGATGTTACCGTAGTCCTGCCGGCCTCAGATTCCAGCTTCTCCTTCTCAGCATCTTCCACTAGCACCGGCGCCGCTGGAAACGTAGCATCCGGTGTATTCAATCAGCACAACTTTAGGAACTATGCCCAACAGGCATTTGGCTCCTTACTTGTAACCAACAACTATGGCGTGGTTGCCGGCCGTGATGCTGAAGATGATGAATCTTATAGATATCGTCTACGCTTGAAGCTACAAACTGGTGGAGGCAATGGAGAGCCGGCTATTCGTACAGCCATTCTTCAGGTGCCTGGTATTCAGGATGTATCCTTCGTTCCACTGGCTGGAACATTCCAGGTGTATGTATATGGAATCTCTCCTGATGTACCTCCGAGTCTTATCCAGCTAGTCCAAACGGCAATCAACAACTCAACGGCCTATCCTTTGGTCGGCACCGCTTTAGCGCCCGCTCTAATTGGTATTAGCCTGGCGACTACGCTGACCTTGAAGTCTGGATTGTCCGCGGCTGACCAATCGTCTGTTATCTCCAACGCTCAGCAGGCCGCGGCAGACTACATCAATAATCTGGGTATTGGACAGGAGTTGATTATCAACGAACTAGCGTCTATCATTCTACAATCTGATAGCCGAATCATTGATATAGGAACTCCTGATAAGCCGCTTCAGCAGATATTCATCTGGCGTAGCCGCCTAGATGGCACTCGCTACAGCGCCTTCCTGGTCAACAACTATACACCGGCTACTGGTGAAAGAATAGTAGTAGAGAACATCACTAACGCTATCAACCTTACGGTCGCCTAATGATAAATAGAGCTTGGAACACGCAGATAATGCAGAATTACTTCGACCCGACTGACGTCAGGTCTAGGGCTAATCCTGTCTCTCTCGAGGCCCAACTGCTGAACATGCCGGCCGTAGAGTTGGATGACTTGGACCTTCGGACAGCCAGAGAACTGGCCCAGTTCCTACAGACTGTTCCAGTGAACATTGATAGCCGTGGAGTGTATTACGCCGGCCGAGTTCCAGACTCTTTAATCACTTCGGATAATGGACAGTTCCATAGTGTAGTAGGTATCATCGGTTCTAAGAACATCACCTTGACTAAGTATGATGACCGACTACAACCTCCTACCAGGATTGAAGCCGGCACCCCGGTGGCAATGTCCCAGCCGAAGATATTTGAACTCATTGGTGCTGGTGACGATACGACCCAGACCTATGCTGTTCAGTACGCTTACCCGGGAACACTAAACATACCTAACAAGGTCCAGATGTGGTTAGACCAGACCGGTAGCAACTTTCTTGCTATCTCCGTGACTATCACCGGAGAGACCTTCCCACAGCCAGCCTGGGTGGCAGAGCGCAGGAAGTCTTCAGAAGTAGTCACCATTAATCGTCAGGGTTATGTAGAGTCCCGCAATCGCTGGGCTGTGATTGATAAGGTTGCGGTTCGCAATCTGCCTACTGGAGCTCGTCTCCGTGGTTGGAACATGCCTTTCGGTATGCCCGCAGCTTGGGACTCAAGGCCGTTTACCACTGTAGACAATAGGGACGTAACGTTTGACCGTTACTGGCAGATTTCTAATTCCGATGCTTCTCTTAAAGAGATGTATATGGGCCCCGAGTTGTCGGGTCTGGAAACGTCCGTCAGCTATCTATTACCGGACGCAATGATAGACGTTGCTGTTGAACCGAACACCAACGGTATCGTTGTTGTTTCGGATAGTACGCTATATTACGGGGACCGCCGCGAGGTTCTGCCTGATGTGACCAAAACAGGCATACAGGCAGAGCCTCTCTACGGCTTGGAAGTCTATCCTGATGAGACGGTAGACAGCATTACCAAGTATGTAATACTTTCTGGCACGCCATACGCAAACTCTGGACGGATTTCCCAGTATAGATATACACTGAACGACCAGAACTGTATCCTACCTGACGGTGCGTTGGGTCCAATTAACGGTGGGTGGAGAGAAGGCGCGCCTGTTCCAGTTTCCTTCCCGTTGCTCAGCATTGGGGATTATCAGTTTAAGCTCGAGATGCAGGACGGCGACGGTGTGTTGACCTACGACGTCAGACCATATAGGAACCCAGCTTTCACTCCTCTGTCTCAGGTGGACATTTCCAACCTAGTCAGTAGTATCCAAGCCATTGGCTATGACAGTTATGGTAAGCTATGGATATGGGACGGCTACTTCGCTGTGCCAATGATAATACATTATGATGCTTATGTTTTTGACTCGAGTAATGGATATTTATATACCACCGACAATTACGATAGCATCCAGATAATCTAATGTCCTCTTCCTACTCAATTTCGCCGACGATTAATTCCTTAGAGGTCTATAACTCTACGACCTACGCAGATGTATTGGGTCTGTTGCTAGGTCTGAATAGGCTCCAGGGAGAGACTGCTGATAAGTATCTCCAGAGATTGGAATACGCCGCGCGCCTGCGTAGAGACCATCCATACGAAGGCTCGTTAAATCAGGTAACATTGGCTCTGGGATTCGTCCCACAGAAGTACATTCATTTGGCTACTGGTAGTTGGTCTATAATCACCATCTCAATCGCCGGTGTGAAGATTGATTCTCATACGATTATTCCTATCCTGACTTTTGATAGTGATGGAATGTGGCGCTGGAGGATGCTGTCAGATGTTGTGGCCGACATTAACACTACGATAGGTTCGCTGGCAACATTGCTTGTGGATGACGGTCCAGCATTCCAATTGTGCCATCAGTCGAATTCTCAATGGTCTATTGCCGAACCAATAACCGGCATCAAATATCAGTTGGCTTTCCCTGGAGTACAGGTAGGTAGTGAGAAGTTCAATACAACCGTGCCTTCTTATACCCTGACTTCTGATGGAGTGTTGACGTTTTCGAGCGAGCCGATTGCCAATACACAGATTACCTACAACTACATTCTGTCTCCTTATGACGTCGTAGGTTCTCCTGTATCATTGGTCGGTCTATTGGATAACGGATTTTCCGATGTTGCTGAGACTCCGGATGGGGCCTTGGCATATCAGGTTAAGGAATACGTACAGAAGATAATGACTACTGACAGGAGCTATTGGACAAAGTAAATGTCTCTAAACTTCTATGCCGACCAGAATCTGACGCTGAAGATAACTCAATCTTCTCCTAAGAGATTCTTATTCCCAAATAAGGGGAACACGAAGACGTCCCAGTTGTTTCTGGCTGACCCTTATTTCTCCACTTGTTCGGTACAAGCCAATCCTGCGGATACTATTCTGAATCTCACTGATACTAGTGAGTTCATGGATGCTACTGCGATTGCTGCTACTTCTTCTGGGTATGCTACCGCAGTTGCTGGTAGCAATGTCATTCAATATACTGGTAAGACTCAGAGTACTCTGACCGGTGTAAGTGGAATTGCTAGTACAATCAATGTAACCGATAAGGTTTATCCTTGGTACGTCTACTACACTATAGAAGGTGGCAACTTAACAATAGTTCCTGTCGGTCCTGACCTTTCTAATTATCAAATTAAGGTAGCTCTGGGCAGTACTCCATCCCTTGGCTTTCCTGGTCTGCCTGCTATTTTCAATGTATATCAGATAAATAATCAATATGATATAGTAGAAGTTTATCTGTCAGTTCAAGTACCAGCCGGCGCCGACCAAGAATTTATCCACTTCGAACTGCTAACAAATAACTTATATCGTCGTGATATTAATGATTCGACTCCTTACGACCCATCTGAATTCGCTCTGGCTCCTACCTGTGAATTGTATGCTTATAGGCATGACTTTGCTCTACAGCTTCCTATTAGATTGCTGCCTGCTAGTCGCAGAGTATTTCCGAATTCCCCGGGGTTCATCGTTGGTCAATATAGATGGCGCGGTTCCGACAATCGCAATGCTGCGGCTATTGTGCCAGCCAATTGGAACATCGACCCTAATACAATAGGACTGGAGAAGTTCATTGCTGGTATTGGATTCGACACAGACTTACAGCCAGACCATTTACAGCAGGACAATGATTCAATTCGTATGGTTATGCATCGTGGAGAATACTTCACAGGTGCCAATAGATATTATCTTCCGGCCAATTGGAATCTGGAGTTCTTCCCGTCCGGGTTAGGCAGTGCCAATATGGATGGCACAGTGACTATTCACTTGGCGAACTCACCTCGTGAAGAGGCACCGGTCTTTGTAGGAACGTATGTCCTGGATAACCAAGGGTTCTACGAGCAGGGCATTCACTACGACTATGTAGCTTCGATTCATAATCCGGATGGCTCAATGCGTACAGACCTGCCGGACCGGTATTACACAATGAATAAGGCTACCAAGACCATTACCTTAAATAAAGTTATGGGTCATCCGGTAATGTTCTTGGGTGCTGTATCTGGAGAGTCGGTAGACTACTTCGATGTACCCATCTATCCGATTGCCAGTATGGACACTGTATACATTGACCAAGGCGCCACGGTGCCAAAACTATATGCCACAGTTTGGACTCTGGACGTTGAGAAGGGCACTCTACAACTTCCTAATGTGCCTGGAAGTTTGGATAATGAGCCTGTATTTGCCGTAGCTTCGCCAATGGTGGCAGTCCTCTATGATAGCGGTCCGGATGATACTAGAGAGATAGAGACGGTAGATTTCAATCCTGCCTTCTCAGGTCTAGCTAGTGGGTATTTCTACCTACAGCACAGGAAGCAAACGCCTTCCTCTCTGGTACTCAGTTGCGATAAGCCACAGATTCCAATACCCGCTACCCAGGCTTCAATTATTGGCTTGGTGGCGTATGGACCTGTATACTTCACCAACGACTATGCTCTATTGAGCGTTACGGCTTATGGACCAGTGCCAGGTGAGACGATTCCTAATGCCAGATTGGATGTTGTAGTAGACCCCTCTACCTTCTCAGGAACAATAAACTATCAGGACCCTCTGAGTGATACGGTATCAGTAGTAACCGGTGGCGATGGTACGGCAAATATGGTATTCATTCCGAAGGGCGGCTTCGGAATCTATCTGCCAACTATTCCTGCCGCGGGCGGACTAGGTGGTGTGGCAACCACCAGCATTACTAACGACACGCTTGTTTTACCAGCCGACGTGCCATTGAGTTCTATCTGGAATATTCAAGAAGGTTGGTTGGTAACAACCTATTCTGTGCTCGATAATAACCCTCTATTAGGAATGGTTGGTGGTAATCCTGCTCTAGGAGAAGTCCCTTGGGTAACATCTGGGACTCCTGGAGACACCGATTACAAAACCAACGGTGAGAGAATGGTATGGAGGATTGGTGGGACTTCATTTGGACCGATAGTCAGACCTATAGACGCACAAGATGTCAATGGACATAGCTATACGAGCTCATTGTTCAACGGTAACGTCCGCAAGCTAATCTATTCGGACTCTCTACCTGATGGCGGTAGTCTGGCAAACGTAGGCGCATATTTCTTGACGTACATCCAGAGAGTTCTTATCAAGATGCACCTGGAGAATTCGAACCTGTATTCCAACTCGATTCTCTTACAGATGGACGTACCGCAACTTATCAACGATAACCCGTGGTTGATTTTGAATGACCAGATTCAAGGTATCTTGAATCAGTTCCGTCTAGGATTTAGCGTTTAGGAGATAACATTATGGCAATTGACCGTACCAGGTACCGTCAGCTACAGTTTGAGGGTACAGAGATTCTTCAGTCTCGCGAACTCAATTGGGTTCAGGAAATGGCCCAAGGCCTCGGCCTGGTAGACCAGGGTGGTGGCACGGAGCCACAAGTGTCTAACATCCTGTCCAGTATCTATCGCCAGGGTGCGCTGTTCAACGCCACAGTAGGTATCTCCGGACTACATGTAACTATTTCTCCGACGACCGGCTCTAAGTACTTCTTGTTTGTGAAGGACCGCTGGGAAGGATTCGGAACAACCAACGACGATACCACCGATAACGGCGGTACCTATTCTGGAATGCACACTATTACGTTGACCAACGTAGAGACTGCTATTTATCTGAACTGGGAACTCCGTCAGCGCACTTCTAGTGACGACCCAGGATTGGTGGATACGGTTACAAATCAGCCGACCGCCAACGCAGGGGAATTAATTCTTCACCTATCGCACGTGGACACTTCAGGAGTTGCTCTGGCCGGTAATCAGATTGCCAAGAATACTTCTCCTATTAAGGTATTAAGCTTCACTAATAGTGGAACATTATTGACTTTGGTTCCACAGGACAATATCAACACTCAGGCGTTGGCTACCACCCTATCTTCTGGTATGGTCAAGACCACTACCAGCAACCCCATTGTTGTGTCCACCAATGACTCCCGCATCGGTTCAGCTACCGTTTCTGTATCAGATGGTCTAGTTCACAACACTACAGTTCGCACTCCGGTGTCACCAGGTGGAACAAACTCCGATGGTACTCCGATTTATAATCTAACTTCGGATATCGGTGGTATCAATGCTGCCAAGATTATCTATGTAACCGGCACTCAATTGGTATCTGATGCTATTACCTGGATTAAGACCCAGATTAATAACATCAAGAATGACTTCTACACCCTCCATCGTAACGTAGCACTGGGTTCTTCTAATACACACCCAATGCCAACAGCTTCACAAGTTGGCGCCACCCCTCTGAGTCATGTGGGCCAGGCGCTTGGTCTGGCCACATCTCACCCGGCCGTGGTAAACATCGGAACCGGTGGGTTCAGGGTTAATCGTGGTGTAGCTGGCGGCGGTGCTGCCAGTGACCCGGGATATGGAATCTTCGATTCTCTGAACGTTAATTTCGCTTCTTTGAATCACGACGGAGACGTATATTCCAAGAAGGCATCTGCTCAGCTATTCTCTGGACTATTACCTCCTGCTACCCTAACCTCAGGCAACCTAGGTCTGATGTCAGTTATCGCTCAGGTGCTGAAGGAGCACGTCAATCAGGTCAGCCACAAGAATCCACATGGTCTTGCGGCATCTGATATTGGAGCATTGAGTTCTTCAGGCACCGCATATAGTATCTCTTTCTCTGCTACTAGCCCCCAGCCTTCTTCCAGCGGATATGTGAAACTGGGTTCTAATTGGGGTGGTATTATTATTCAATGGGCTAGTTCTGGTAATACTGAAAGTGCGTCGACTTCACAGAATGTCACCTTCCCTACTGCTTTCCCAACTGGATGCTTCGTGGTTGTTGGTCAAGCAACCTGGACGTCTAATGGCGATTATCAGACCAGCGCACTGACTACCTACTCA
>Ga0335069_10010718_pt1 | contig 12978 bp, 16 predicted proteins | sample Lox_Sample_11_FD_206714 | JGI IMG/M metagenome (GOLD analysis project Ga0335069, IMG submission 206714) | Soil microbial communities from Loxahatchee National Wildlife Refuge, Florida, United States - Lox_Sample_1.1 | ecosystem: Environmental > Terrestrial > Soil > Wetlands | place: USA... | reverse complement strand
CACACGCCGGTGCCGCCGAGGGACACCTGCATGCAGTGCTTCGCGAAGTCGCACGCCGGGTGCGCCATGTGCTGGTGTGCCGCGGTGATCCCGCAGCTCGCCGTGTAGTCGTACGTCCCGAAGTGGGCCGCGACGCAGCGACCGCGCATCGCCGAGACCAGCGCCGGGATCACGACCTGCCCCTTCGCGTCGAGCACGGCCTGCGTCTGCTCGATCATGATCTCGCAGCGGATGGCGCCCTGCGCGAGCCCCAGCTTCGGCTCGAGCGCATCGAGCACGTCGGCGAGGGCGGTTCCGTGCTCGGGGATCTGCAGCTTCGGAAGCGTGACCACGAATCCGGAGGGGATCGCACCGCCCGTTGCCTCGACCAGCGTCGTGAGGAACACGTCGAGCGTGCGTACCGAGCGCGCGCGCAGCTCTTCGGTCATCGGCTTGATCCGGATGCCGAAGAAGGGGGGCAGCAGGTGCTCGGCATGTGCGCGCGCGACCTCGCGGGCGCACGTCACGGCGTGGCCGTCCTCCTCGGGATCGGGCCTCGCGCCGTATCCGTCCTCGAAGTCGATGCGCAGGTCCTCCACGGCCTCGGTCGTCAGCTTGCGCGCGACGCGCGGACGCACCTGCTCGGCCAGCGCCGGCGTGAGCGCGAACGCCTGCGCGAAGGTCGCCGCATCGGGAGCGTGGTCCTCGAGGGCCTTCGTCGCGAGCTGCCCCAGCTTGCGCGCGGTGTCCGCCTGGAAGAGGTGAGCGCCGCCGTAGACCGTGTGCACGGGCTGCCTGTCGGGGCGCTCGCCCGGGTAGCGTGCCACGAAGGCCGCATTGGCCGCGCGCACGGGGCCCGCCAGACGCTCGACGTCGGCGGTGGAAAGCGAGGTCTTCATGAGAGCAGCCGAGGGTACTACGCCACGTTATGCTGCGCGGCCATGACGATCCGACACGTCGCGCGAGCCTCCTTCCTCACCGTCCTCGGGCTGCTCGCGAGCTGCTCCAAGAGCGGCGGCGCAGGCGCGGAGGGCCGGGGACTGGGGGACGTCATGGTGGACGTCGGCAGGCGCTTCGAGGTGCTCGGACGTGCCGCAGCCGCGAACCGCTGGGAGCTGGCGGCCTACGAGGCCGACGAGCTGGGAGAGATCTTCGAGAACGACGTGCCGCGCGCCTCCCTGCCCAAGGAGGGGCCGACCGCGCAGATCCCGGGGCTCGCCAAGGCGTTCCTCCAGTCCGCCCCGCCAGCGCTGATGAAGGCCGCCCAGGCCAAGGATCCGGTGACGTTCAACGCTGCGTTCGTCGACGCCGCAAACCTCTGCAACGCCTGCCACCAGAGCGCCGAGAAGGGGTTCATCCAGGTTCCCGTCATTCCCGGGCAGGCCGTGCCCGTGCTCGTCCCTGTGTCCCTCATGCCGGTGCCGTCCACTCAACCAGTGCCGCTCCAGCCGCGGCTCAACCCGGCTCCGAGCGCGCGCTGATCGCAGGGTGCGCCGATGCGCCTCGCGGCCCGACCTGATAGATGGGAGGCCATGAGCAAGATCGAGATCCAGACCCGCGACGGTCGCTGTCCGAGCTACGTCTACCGCCCGGCTGGCGAGGGACCGTGGCCGGCGGTCCTCGTCTTCATGGACGGCCTGGGGATCCGCCCGGCGATGCTCGAGGTGGGCGAGCGCCTCGCGAAGCAAGGGTACTTCGTGCTGCTGCCGGACCTCTTCTACCGGTCGGGTCCGTACGAGCCGATGGACCCGCACACGGTCTTCAGCGACCCCGAGAAGCGCAAGGTGCTGATGGAGAAGTTCTTCGCGCACGCCACGTCGGCGAACATCATGTCCGACACGCGCGCGTTTCTCGACCACATTGCCGCGCAGCCCGACGTCAACAAGGGCGGCATCGGCACGACCGGGTACTGCATGGGTGGCCGCCTGTCGCTGATCGCGGCGGGCACCTATCCCGACCGCATCGTCGCCGCCGCCTCGTACCACGGCGGACGTCTCGCCAACGAGGACCCGGATAGCCCGCACCTGCTCGCGCCCAAGATGAAGGCGCGCGTGTACGTGGCGGGGGCCATCGAGGACCAGTCGTTCCCCGACGACATGAAGGCTCGTCTCGAGGAGGCCCTCACGAAGGCGGGGGTGGACCACAAGATCGAGACCTACCCGGCGAAGCACGGGTGGGTGTTCCGCGACACGCCGGTGTACGACGCGGCCGCTTCGGAGCGGCACTGGCAGACCCTCGTCGCGCTGATGGACGCGGTGTTGAAGCGATAGGCTCCTGCTGCTGCGCTACTGCGCCTTCTTCTTGATGAACGTGCCGCGCTGAAGCTCCTCGAAGGCGGTTCGCAGCTCGGCGTCCGTGTTCATCACGATGGGGCCGCGCCACGCGATGGGCTCGCCGATGGGCTTGCCCGAGACGAGGAGGAAGCGCACGCCCGACGGGCCGGCGCGCACGGTGACCGAGTCGCCGTCGTCGAACGACACGAGATGGCGGTCGGCGACCAGGGTGTCGCTTCGCTCGTCGAAGTGGCCGGCGCCCTCGAAGACGTAGGCGAACACGGTGTTGCCGCGCTTGGTGGCGTGGCTGAACGTGCCGCCCGCCGGAACGCTCACGTCGAGATACTCGGGGCCCGCCGCGACGTCGCGCACGGCGCCCACGACGCCGTTCACGGTGCCGGCGATGACCTTGATCACCGCTCCGCCGGGATCGCGCACCTCGGGGATCTCGTCGGCGGAGAAGCCGCGGTAACGCGGGTCGATCATCTTGTCGGCTGCGGGGAGATTCGCCCAGAGCTGGAATCCGTAGACGGCGCCCTTGGCGTCGCCTCGCGGCATCTCCTGGTGCACGATGCCGCTGCCGGCGGTCATCCACTGCACGTCACCGGCGCCGATGGTGCCGCTGTTGCCGAGGCTGTCGGCGTGGTCGACCTCGCCGCGGAGCACGTAGGTGATCGTCTCCATGCCCCGGTGCGGGTGCCAGGGGAAGCCCTTCTGCCAGTCGCGCGGCTCGTCGGAGCGGAAGTCGTCGAGCAGCAGGAAAGGGTCGTACGTCTCCGGCGGCTCGAGGAAGCCGATGGCGCGGTGCAGGCGCACCCCGGCGCCCTCCATGGTGGCCCTGCTCTGGTGAACGCGGCGGACGCGTCTCGTTTCGGTCTGCATGGTCCGGAGATCGATAACAACGCGCCCGCCGGCGGGGAAGGGACGCGCCCGCGCGACAGTCAGGTGCCGCTGCGCTCCCGGGTCATCTCGATCATCGTCGAGCGAAAACCCAGCTTGGAGAAGAGCGCCTGAGCGGCCTCGTTCTGCACGGCCGTGTGCAGGAGAACGCGCGGCGCTCCGAGCGCCTCGAGCCGTCGGCACGTCTCGAGCACGAGCTTCGCCCCCAGGCCCGCGCGTCTCACGCCGGGGTCCACGAGGACGTCGTGCAGCGCGCCGTGGGGCTCGAGCAGCGCGTTCCAGTCTCGTCCCTCGAGGGTGCCGTAGGCGTATCCGACGATCTCGCCCGACGGCTCCTCCGCGGCGCAGAGGACGACGGCGCGCGGGTTGGACGCCTCGTGGCCGAGGAAGTGCGCGTAGCCCTCCTCGACGCGGTCGATGAGCATGAAGCGCCTGGGGTCCAGCGCGTAGTGGTAGCGCACGAGCTGCCCGGCGAGCCGCCCCACGGCGGGCAGATCCGCCGGCTGGACCGGGCGCACCTCGAAGGATCGCGACATGGCCCGGAGGCTAGGGTACCTCGAAGCGGAGCACACGGAACCGCGAGCCCTCGCGTCGCCCGTAGCGGACGCGGACGGGAGCGCTGGTGCCCAGCGGCGCGACGCCCTTGGGCATGCCGTAGGCCTCGAGCGGACCGCGGCCGAAGAGCGCCACGTCACCGACGCTGAAGTACTCGACGCCGCGCGTGCCTTCGACGTCGTGAACGACGCCCTCGACCACGGGGGCGCGGCCCTGGCGTAGATCCTCGAGGTCGAGGCGGTAGTCGCGGTATCGCTCGACGAACCCGTAGAGCAGCATCGTGGAGAAGACGACGCCGAAGGCGACGTAGAGGACGAGGAAGCCGCGCCGGCCGCGGGGTGCCGTGCGGAGCACTCGAAGTCCGATGGTCAGCAGGGTGATCGACAGCCCCACTCCGAGGGTGTGCCACCAGTTGAAGCCATCGGATTGCAGGTCGTAGACGCTCCCCACGAGACGACCTCACCCGTCTCGGAGCATCACGATCTTCGGGTAGGCGACGCGAAAGCCGTATCGCTCCATGTTTCGGCGCGACGAGGTGCCCGGCAGCGTCGCGCTGTAGCCGACGGTGCAGCCGAGCTCCCGGGCGCGGGCAAGCCGGGCTCGCAGCAGGGCGCCCTGTGCGCCTCGCCGCCGGAATGCGCGACGCACGCCGCAGCCGTTGACGAAGGCGACGCCGCCGACGCGGGCGAGACTGGCTCCTCCGATGGGTTCGTCGCCGAGGAGCGCTAGGTACAGCTCCATTCCGTCGGCGTGTCCGGCAGGGCGCATCAGGGCGAGTGCGGCCTCCGGCACGTCCTCGGTCTCGAGGAAACCGGACAGGACGCATCGGAAGAAGAGATCCTCCTCGCCGGGACGCGTGCGCCGCACGACGAGCCTCTCGTCCTGCGGTGCTTCCGGCGCGCCGGGCGCCTCGGGGATCGCGCAGGTCCACGCGAGCTGCCACTCGTTCACCCGGTAGCCACGTGAGGCGAGGAGCGCGCCGAGGCTCGGATCGACGAACGGGCACACCTCGAGCTGCGTAGAGCCGCTCCCGCCGGCGCGCAGGTGTCGCTCCATCGTATCGAGCTCGGCCGCCCCCACGGGCCCGTTCAGGCCCATCGCGAGCCCTTGCGTGAGCGGGCTTCCGCGACCCGCAAAGATGGCAAGGCCCCCCGCGACCTGGAGGACCGACGCTCCTGACGCCGGATCGAGCTTCGCCATCGCCCTCGCGGTTGCTGCACTGCACTCGGCGAGCGCGCGCTCGAGCACGCGTGCCTGCTCGGCGGCCGGCGTGGAGAGAATCGACTGCGCCGCGTCGACCGCCCGCGCGAGGCCCTCGTCGGTCATCACGCGGGGATGGTAGGTCAGTTCCAGCGAAGGCGGTCGTCTCGAGTCGGCGTGGGCTGCGTCGGCGTGGGCTTGGCGGGAACCGATCGGACGGTCTCCGCAGGGGCAGCGACTCGCTCTCGCAAGTTCACCGCCACGGACCAGGCAGCCATGACCGCCAGGGCAACGATGCGTTGGAGATAGAGGTTTGCGCGCATCGGGGTCTCCCCCTTCTTTGGGATTCGATGCCGCGGGATGTCGAGCCGTTGTGCCGACGTCACGTCTCGCGATGTCGCTCGATCCAGATGCCCCAGAACGGGATGAGCCACAGGGCCAGGGCCGAAGCAGCGACCGCCGTGGCGGACGGGGGCGGTGGTCCGAGCACGTTGCCGATGTAGGCGAGGAAGAGGAACGCGGTGAGCCCCACGAAGCTCCACGTGCCGGTGCGGTCTTTCGCTCGCGTCGCAGTCGCATAGAGGGCGACACCCGCCGCGTACATGGCGATCTCGACGGCCAGCGTAGCGGGGACCGACTTCCAAAGCCCCAGGCCGAGCAGCGGCCCGCCACCGGGCCAGAGCGGCATGTCGGGGCGGTGACTCGCGAGGTCGAGCACCCAGTGGCTCACCACCAGGGCCGCCGCGATGGCCGCGGCGCGAATGCTCGCGCCACGAGCGCGCAAGATGGCGCCGAAGGCGGCGCCCCAGACGATGGACATGACCAGGCTGTGCGACCACGGATACGAGTCGAACCGCAGTGGCGTGAAGGCGGTCTCGCCAGGCGCGACCTGGACGCGCTCGACGCCCGTGAGCACGAAGATGGGCCACAGGAGGTCGAGCACCTGCGGTGCCGCGAGCAGTACCGGCAAGGACAGACGCGGCTCCAGCCGCTTCGCGGCGAGGCCGACGGCGTAATGCCCGATGAACATCGCTTGCTCCCTACCGCTGGGTGAGGACGAAGGTGTTCCCCTCGGTGTCCGTCGCCTCGCTGATGACCACGCCCGGCGCGACCTCGACCGAGGCCTGAACGACGTGACCGCCGGCGCGTTCGATCTCCGCGTGCGCTTCGGTCAGGTTGCTCACGGCAAAGTGGATGCTCGTGCGCTCCCCTGGTTGCTCGGGGCTGTGAGCGAGCCCGATGCGCACCCCGGCGATCCGCAGCGAGGACCAACGCGGCGACGCGAACGCGACCATCGCCCCGAAGGCTCCGACGTAGAATGCTGTAGCCCGATCCATGTCGCGGACCGACACGGAGAAGAACGTTTCGGAGACTGCTGCGGGCATGAGGGCGTGAACTTGTACCAAGAAAGGCAGAGTCCCACACCGGACCCTCGCGAGGTTCTTGTCGCACCGTTCTCGCCGGGCTTCGGAGATTCTCAACAAGTCGGCCCATACGATGGGCTCGGTTGGCAGCTCCGGCGCCCGAGATCGTCCTCCCGCTTCCGGCGAAGTTCGCGCCTGTTCAGCACGTCCGCAGCACGCTGCTGATGTCGTCCTACGCGACGGTGCGCGAGCTGGGTCATGCGGACGCATACCTCGCAAGCCTCCCCTCGCGATATCACCCGATGATCCTCGAGGCGGTCGTCGGAACGTGGGTTCCGATCGAAGTGGGTTTCGCCCACTACACGGCGTGCGACACGCTGGGCATCTCGTCGGAGGAGCAGATCGCGATGGGCCGGCGGGTCGGCGATCGGATCCAGGGGACCGTTCTCGGCACCGTCGTTCGCATGGCGAAGGAAGCGGGAGTCTCGCCGCTCACCGTGCTGCCGCACTGGCAGCGCTTCTGGAACCGCGTCTTCGACGGTGGCGGGCTCTATGCGAACAGGCACGGGCCGAAAGAGGTAGAGATGGGCGCCCACAGCGTGTTGCTCATGGACTGCGCCTACTTCCGGGTCGCGGTGCGAGGGTTGATGATGGGCATGCTCGACCTCTTCTGCCGGAAGGCCTACGTGCGCGAGCAAGACGTGGCGAGACGAAAGCCTGGTTGCGCGAAGTTTCGCATCCAGTGGGCCTGATTCGCGCGAGCGCTACACGCCGTACTCGAGCTGCACGAGCCCGCTGCCGAAGGAGCGACTGCGGACGAGGCTCAGCCCGACGTCCGCGCCCGTCTTGCCGAAGAGGCGCACGCCGTCGCCGAGCAGCACGGGCACGATCGAGATGGTCATGTCGGTCACGAGCCCGGCCGCGAGGAACGACTGGATCACGACGCCGCCGTCCACGTAGATGCGCTTCGCTCCCTCCGAAGTGAGCCGATCCACGAGCGGCGCCGGCGCCTCGGCGCTGAGCTCCACGTTGAACTTCGCCGGCTGCTCGCCGCTCGTCAGGACGATGCAGCGCTTGCCGGCGTACGGCCACTCCCCGCCGAACCCGAGCACCGTCTCGTACGTCTTGCGCCCCATGACGAGCGTGTCGATCGAGTCGAAGAACCGCCTGTACCCGTAGTCCTCGCCTTGCTGCTCGACGAGCGAGAGCCAGTCGACACGCCCGTCGGCCCTCGCGATGAACCCGTCGAGGCTGGTGGCGACGAACACGGAGCACTGAGCGCGCATGGCCGGCCGACCATACGGGCTTAGCTCAAATCGTCGCTGCCGACGCAACCGCCGCCTCGGTCCGCCGATATGGACCCGAACGGCGCCCCTGCCATCGACTTCATCGATTCAGCGCTCGTCCTGCACGGCGACCAGACGTAGACGGCGGGATTTGTCGGGGAGGCGGGATTTGAACCCGCGACGACGAGCACCCAAAGCTCGTGCACTACCGGACTGTGCGACTCCCCGTGATGCCACACAGGGATTAGCATGCCTGCGATCGCGAGGTGAGCTCGACCATGCAACGCTCGATGCTTCTCATTGCCGCCGCTGTTGCCGCCGCCGGATGCTCGAAGCCGGCTCCGCCGACGCTGACGCCGCAGACTGTGACCGTCAACGGAGTCGATCCCTCCGGGCTGGCGCTCACTGTCACGATGAGCGCGACGAATCCCAACTCGGCCGACCTGACGGTGAGCGACGTGTCGTCGCACGTGGTCATCGACAAGCACGATGTCGGGACGGTGACGGTGCCGCAGTCGATGACGTTGCCTGCGGGGAAGACCACGAAGATCGACGTGCCGGTGAAGGTATCGTGGTCCGACGCGACGCTGCTCGCGCAGCTCGCCGCGAGCAATGCGCCCGTGCCGTATTCGGTCGACGGCACGCTGGATCTCGGCGGCTCGCTCCTGCACGTGGGTGTTCCGTTCCACCTGGACGGGAGCATCACGCACCAGCAGATCCTCGGTGCAATCATCCACTCGATGCCGATGTTGCCGCGCTGAGGAACGCGCCGGCGTGCGCGCACATCCAAGGGAGCCATGACCGATCCCAATCGAAGGACACGGCTCGGGAAGACCGGCCCCTGGGTGTTCCCCATCGCCCTCGGCTGCATGGGCATGTCGGGCATGTACGGACCGTCCGACGAGAACGAGAGCATCGCGACCATCCACGAGGCCATCGATCGCGGCATCACGCTGCTCGACACGGGCGACTTCTACGGGATGGGGCACAACGAGATGCTCATCCGGCGCGCCATCGAGGGGCAGCGCGACAAGGTGCAGCTCTCGGTGAAGTTCGGCGCCCTGCGCGGACCTGACAGCGCGTGGCTCGGGGTCGACGCGCGCCCGGCGGCGGTGAAGAACTTCGCGGCGTACAGCCTGAAGCGACTCGGCGTCGACGTGATCGACGTGTACCGACCGGCGCGGCTGGACCCGAACGTGCCCATCGAGGACACGGTGGGCGCCATCGCGGACCTCGTGAAGGCAGGGTACGTGCGCCACATCGGGCTTTCGGAGGTGGGCGTCGAGACCATCCGGCGCGCGAACAAGGTGCATCCCATCGTGGATCTGCAGATCGAGTACGCCGTCATCACGCGAGGTCCGGAGGACGCGATCTTCCCGGCGCTCGCCGAGCTCGGGATGAGCGCCACGCTCTACGGCGTGCTGTCGCGTGGGCTCCTCACCGGGAGCAAGATCGGCAGCAAGGGCGACTTCCGCGGTTTCCTGCCGCGTTTCGCAGGGGACGCGGGCGCGCGCAACACGTCCACCGTCGAGCGCTTCCACGCGTTTGCCGCCGAGCGCGGCCTGACGCCCGCGCAGCTCTCGGTGGCCTGGGTGCTCGCCAAGCAGCCGTCCCTGGTCCCCGTGATCGGGTCGCGCACGCGCAAGCAGCTGCAAGACATGCTCGGCGCCCTCGAGAAGCCCTTGTCGCCGGCCGACGTCGCCGCGGTGGAGGCGTTCCTCCCGAAGGATGCGATTGCCGGCACGCGCTACGGCGCCGATCAGATGAAGCACCTCGACAGCGAGCGGTCCGTCAGTTCGTGATGTGCCGTGATGCCTGCACCCGGGTGTGATCAGGCATGCATCCCGGTGTTGTGATGCTTGCACCGCCCCGAGGCGAAGTGACGGGGTCTTGGAGCGCGGACCGGGGGGCGGAGGCGGTTACTGGCAGACGTAGTTGGGGTCGTTGTTCTGAGTCATGCACTCTGTCACACCGCCGCCCTGAGATTGGCAGCACACCCATCCGCCCTGATCCCGGTGGTCCTCACATTGGAATCCCGTGGGGCACCGCTGCACGGATTGGCTCGCATCGCAGGAGTCGACAGGACCGAGCTGAAGCGAGCACAGAGTGCCCTGCGGCGTCGTCTCGCTCGATTCATCCGCGGTCGCTGCGTCGGATGCCGAACCCTCTGGACTGGACGCCGCACTGTCCGACGCGACGGCTCCCGGGCTACCAGAGGTGCCCGAATCGACCCCGCTGCTGCCGCCCATCACTCTGCCGCCACACGCCATCAGTGCCCCGAGAAGCAGGGGGATGGGCGTACGCCGCATGGGCAAATTCTAGCACCCGGGTGCGCGATCGATTGCTCTAGATCCGGTCGCGGATCGCAGCGAGAGCGCGCGGGAGCCCGAGTGGGCTCGCACGGAGTGCCACGTACAGGTGGTCTCGATCCGTCTCCACCGCGCGCACGTTGATGACCGGGGTGATGATGGCCAGCGCCTTCCTCAGCCTCCAGTTGTCGGCCACCGCGGGCACCTTCATCAGATCGAGCACGATGCGATCCCCGTCGGCTTCGACGATCGCCGGGGGACGCTTGGGCAGGAACTTCACCAGGTTGCCCGGCTTGCTCAGGTCGAGCGCGCCGCTCTTGATGAGCGTCGCGATGGGCGCGTCGCTCTCCCCGAGCAGGGCGAGCTTCACGTCGCTCAGCTTGATGCCGATGCGCATCGTTCCCGGGCTCAGGTCGATCTCGTCGACCTTGATCGCCGCGCTCGCACGCACCGGGGTGCCCATCGCATCCACCGACATGGCGATCCGCAGCGCGGGCGGCGAGGCGCCGACGTCGATGTCCTTCGGACCCTTCCTCCCGAGCTTCGCCTGCGACGACAGGTAGCGCAGCGCCGCGATGGGCACGCCGAAGCGCAGTCCCGCCGCGTTGATGACCGCCTTCACCAGCTCGTCGGGGTTCCTGCGGATGTAGTCGACGGCGGCGTTGACGAGATTGCGTGCATCGAGCATCGGGGGGAAGGGCGAGGCTAGCACACCCACCGGGCGCTACCTTGGTCCTCCCCAGCCCTGCGGGGGGTACCCGCCGCCGCTCCCTTGGCCATACCCGGGATATTGCTGCTGCGGCTGCTGCTGTTGCTGCTGCATGGGCCGCTGCCCCTGCGGCACCGCCTGCCACGCCTGCGGCATCGGCACGGCGCGCCCCATCGACCGCGCGACCGCCATGCGCAGCTCCCCCAGCTCCTGCCGCAGCGGGAGGATCCAGTCGGCGCTCACCGTCTTCTTGTTCCCGCGCATCGCGCGCCCCGCGTGCCACTTGCTCAGGCCCAGACGCGTCGCCGCCCTCACGAAGCGCCGCCCGGCGCTTCCTCCCCACCCGAAGGTCGCCCGCAGCCCCCCGAAGGGCGACGTGACGAGGTTGAACTCCTCGCGCGTGATCGTGCCGAGGAGCACCTCGTCCTGCAGGTGCGCGCGGATGATGCGCCCCTTGCGCACGACGAGCCAGATGAGGATCCCGATGAACGCGAGGACGAAGAGGATCCACAGCGGCAGCATCAGCACGAAGAGGAACCCGCTGATGGTCGATGCCGTGTTCCACACGCAGTGCAGGAACATCGCGCAGCAGTAGCCGCCGATGGGCGCCATCCACTTGAGCCACGTGCGGTTCGTCTCGCGCGCGATGCCGAACCCGATGCCGGTCATCGACGTGTAGAGCGGGTGTCCCCACGGCGCGAGGACCCCGCGCACGAGGAACGTCATGGCGAGCGCGCCCCCCTGCGGGTCGGCCTTCACCGCGTTGGCGTAGTAGATGATGTTCTCGGTCGCCGCGAACCCCAGCGCCGCGAACGTCGCGTAGATCACGCCGTCGACCACGCCGTCGAACTCGCGGCGCAGGAAGTAGAAGACGCCGAGGACGGCCAGGCCCTTCATGCCCTCCTCGACGATGGGCGCCGAGATGCACGCTCCGGCGACCTCGGCGAAGTCCTTGCCGCCTATCGCCGCCGCGCCCACCTCGACGCCGGTGTTGATGGTGCACGCGACCCCGCACGCGGCGATGGCCCCCCACGCGAGCACCAGGGCGAGCGCCCACCAGGGCTCGGGGTCGTAGCGGTCGATGAGGCGCGGGATCCAGATGTAGAGGAAGAGCATCGGCAGCGCGCACAGCGCCCCGATGCCCATCGAGAGGTACTCGCCGCCCGGGTCGTCCGACATCAGGGGCATCACGAGGAAGAAGAAGATGAGGGCGACGAAGCCCCCGAACATCAGGAGCGAGTAGATGACCGCGCCGACGATTCGACGGCCTTTCTCGGGATCGGGGCGGGGTAGGGCCATGGTGCGGGCAGCGCGGGGGCCCTACGCTCCGGCCACGTGATCGACCGCATGGCGCCGACCCGCCGTCCCGAGGGGGCTCCGGCAGGGTATCAAAAGTGGCGAGATCTGCTCTTCGTGCACTGGGAGGTGCCCGAGACGGCCCTGCGGCCTCTGGTGCCGCCGGCGCTGGCCATCGATACGTACGAGGGCAAGGCGTACGTCGGCGTGGTGGCGTTCACGATGCACGACGTGCGTCCGAGCCGGTTCCTGCCGCCCATCGCCGGCGCCGCGGGCTTCGGGGAAGTCAACGTGCGCACCTACGTGCACCACGAGGGGCGCGATCCGGGCGTCTGGTTCATGAGCCTCGATGCCCAGAGTGTCCTCGCGGTGCTGGGGGCACGCGCCTTCTTCCACCTGCCGTACTACCACGCGCGGATCGAGACGCAGCGGCAGGGGGACACCATCGCCTACCGCGCCCAGCGACACTGGGCCGGCGGCGTGCCGGCCGGCCTCGCCACTCGCTACGAGGTGGGCGCCGAGGCGGGCGCGTCCGGGCCGGAATCGCTGCAGCACTTCCTCGTCGAGCGCTACGTCCTCTACGCGATGACACCGCAGGGCCGCCTCCTGCAGGCACGTGTCCACCATGCGCCGTACCGCGTGCGTCACGCCCGCGTGCTGGAGATGACCGAGTCGCTCGTGCACGCCGACGGCCTCGAGCGCCCCGAGCAGCGCGCCTCGGAGCTCTGGAGCGAAGGCGTGGACGTCGAGGTCTTCGGGCTGCGCGCGGTGCGCTGAGTCAAGTCTTGACGATGCCGTCCCAGGCGTCGGCGATCTCCTGCGCGGTCCAGACGCCGTTGTCGGTCTCCTTGAACCGCCCGGGCGTCTCGACCACCTTGAACGCGTAGACGCGCGCGCCAGCGACGGCGAGCACGTGGCCCGTCCGGTCGGCGCACAGGTCGCTGGCGAGGAAGAGCGCCGCAGGCGCGATGTGCTCGGGCGTCAGCGTGTCGACCCCCTGGAACATCGGCAGGTCCTCGGTCATGCGCGTCTTCGCGATGGGGGCGATCGCGTTGACCGTGATGCGGTGCTTCTGCAGCTCGATCGACATGGTGCGCGTCAGCCCGT
>Ga0335069_10010717_pt1 | contig 12978 bp, 12 predicted proteins | sample Lox_Sample_11_FD_206714 | JGI IMG/M metagenome (GOLD analysis project Ga0335069, IMG submission 206714) | Soil microbial communities from Loxahatchee National Wildlife Refuge, Florida, United States - Lox_Sample_1.1 | ecosystem: Environmental > Terrestrial > Soil > Wetlands | place: USA... | reverse complement strand
GACGAACCGCGGACTCACCGGCGAGACGCACGTGAAGATCGGCCATGGCCGCCACTACGCCGACGTCCCCCCGATCAAGGGCGTCTACCGGGGGGCCGCGAACGCGCAGCTTGACGCGCGCGTCACGATGACCCGCCTGACGGGTGCCGACCCGGCGTCCCTGGCCCGCTCGTAGGAGCTACTGGTCCCCCCAGAAGTGGGGGATCATCTCGCCGTCGCCGCCCTCGGGGCGATCGGAGCCGACGGCGATCAACTCGAGCCCGTCGGGCCCGCCCTGGAACCCGCGGGCGACGCCGGGAGCAACTCGCACGACGTCCCACTGGCGCACCTCGCGGATCTCGTCGTCGAGCTTGACCGTGCCGGAGCCGCCGACGACGACGTAGGCCTCCTCCTGCTCCCGATGGCGATGGCCGATCGGAGCGCGGTAATTCGGGCCGTAGTGGAAGTAGCTGATCCCGAGGTGGTCGGAGTCGAGGTGGCCGCGGCCAAACCGTGCCTCGATCCCGGGACCGCGATCCGCGGCGGAATCCTCGATCTCCTTCAGGTTCTTGATCGTGAAATCGGACATGGCGGCAGTCTATGGCTCGTTCACCAGGGGAACCCGGGCCGGTGCTAGGGTCGGCGCCATGGGAGAACGAACGAAGTACACGCCAGGGACCTTCAGCTGGACCGACCTGACGACCACCGATCAGGACGCGGCGAAGGCCTTCTACGAGGGTCTGTTCGGGTGGACCGCCGTTGAGATGCCCGCCGGCGAGGGCATCGTCTACTCGATGATGCAACTCCACGGGAAAGACGTCGCGGCGATCTCGCCGCAGCCGCAGCAGCAGCGTGATGCAGGCGCGCCGCCGGTGTGGAACTCGTACATCACCGTCGAGAGCGCGGATGCCGCGCTCGGGCGCGCCGAGCAGCTCGGCGGCACCGTCCACGCACCCGCGTTTGACGTCTTCGAGGCGGGCCGGATGGGCGTCATCCAGGATCCGCACGGGGCGTACGTCCTCGTCTGGGAACCGAAGAACCACATCGGCGCCGGCCTCGTCAATGCGCACGGCGCGCTCGCGTGGAACGAGCTCGCGACGCCGGATATGAACGCGTCTGCGGACTTCTATCGCGAGCTGTTCGGATGGACCGTCGAGCCGGTCGAGGGCATGGCGATGCCCTACATGACGATCAAGAACAACGAGGGCTGGAACAACGGCGGAATCCGTCCGGCGCAGCCGGGGGAGCCGACGTACTGGCTCATCTACCTCGGCACCGACGACATCGACGCGAGCCTGGCCAAGGTCGCCGAGCTCGGCGGCAGACAGCTGGTCGACACGCTCCACATCGGCGTCGGCAAGCTCGCGATCGTCCAGGACGGGCAGGGCGCCGTGTTTGCCCTCTACAGCGGCCAGTTCGAGACGTAGTCACTTAAGCGGCGTCGCCCGCTGCCGAGATAGTCATACTGATGGGTGTGCGCATCCGAAGTGTTGCGGCGATCGGGATCGTCGCGGTTCTCGGCGCGGGATGTGGCCAGCGCCAGACAACGAGTGGCTCGGGGAGTGCTGCCGCCGCTGCCTCGGGGAGCAGCGCATCCCAGGCCGCCGGTCAGGTCGCGATGCCGCGCGCGCATCCGCAGGTCGTGCAGCCGGTTGCCGGGGCCACGATCGCCTCGGGCGGCGATACCGGGTCCGGCAGCGCCGCTCCGGCCGCGGTGAGCGTCGGCCCGCCGGCCGGGGGGCTCGCCCAGCCCGTGTCCGATGCCGAGATCCGGCGTGAGCTGGCCGCGTCCGGCCTGTCGGCGAACTCACGGCAGGCGACGCTCACGACGAACGGGCTGGCGATCGCGCCGATCGATGCCCCCTCGTCGGTCCAGGCCGTGATCCAGGCAGGCAACGAGATCGCGCACCTCCCCTACGTCTGGGGTGGCGGCCATGCGCGCTACATCGACACCGGCTATGACTGCTCGGGCTCGCTCAGCTTCGTCCTCGGCGCCGGCGGGATCCTCAACGCGACGATGACCTCGGGCCAACTCGCGAACTGGGGCGATCCCGGCCCGGGCAAGTGGATCACGATCTTCGCCAACAACGGTCACACCTTCATGTACGTCGCCGGGCTGCGGTTCGACACGGTCGCACTGGCCCAGACCGGGACCCGCTGGTCCAACCGCTCCGCGAACGAGCCGGACCTGAACACGTTCGCGATCCGTCACCCGCCCGGGCTGTAGGGCCGCCCAGGCTAGCCCGCAGCAGCCGCCGCCGGTTCCGGCGCGGCGTACGTGACGAAGTCTCGGCTGCGCACGAGTAGCAATCCCAGGGCTGCTCCGGCAAACGCCACGATTGCCGCAACGAGCAGGATCTCGTTCATCGCGCTCGCGAACGCGCCGTGCACGGCGAGCGTGGCGCTCGGCCGCTGCGCCGGCGGGGTGGCATGCAACACGCCGCTCGCGCCCCCCGCTGCGACAGCGTGCCCGATCGCGTGGGCGTGGCTTGCCGCCGGCGTGCTCGCAAGGCTCGGCACGAGCTCGCTCGTGATCTCGCTCTCGAACAGCGCGCCCAGCACCGCGATCCCGGTCGCGATCCCGACCTGCCGGAACGTGTTGTTGATACCCGATGCCATCCCGCTGCGGCGCGGGTGAACGACGCCGACCGCGGTCGATGCGAGCGCCGGGTTGATCAGCCCGGTCCCGGCCCCTGACACGATGAAACCGCCGAGCAGCGCCGTCCAGGCCGAGACCGCGGTCAGCCCGCGCATCATCAGCAGCCCGGCACCGACGAGGACCAGCCCGATGCCGAGCAGGAACCGCACCGGCACCCGCGCGGACAGATTGCCCGAGAGCGCCGAGACGAAGAACGACACGACCGTGAAGGGAAGGAAGCGCAGGCCCGTCTGAAGCGGCGACAGGCCGAGGATCGTTTGCAGGTACAGCGTCAGGTACAGGAACATCGCGAACATCGAACTCGACAGCGCCAGCGCGACGAGCGAGGCGCCCGTGAACGCAGGCTTGCGGAACAGCGACATGTCGAGCATCGCGTTGTCCTGGACGAACTGGGAGATCACGAACACGACCATCGAGATCGCCGCTCCGGCGAGCAGCGTGACGATCTCAGCACTGCCCCATCCCGCCTCATTCCCGCGAATCAGCGCAAGCACCAGCAGGAACAGCGAGGCGGTGAACGTGATCGTCCCGATCCAGTCGACGCTGGTGCCCTCGGGATTGCGTGACTCCCCCACGGTCCGCAGCGCCAGCACGGCCGCGCCGATGCCGATCGGGACGTTGATGTAGAAGATCGACGACCAGCCGAAGCCCTCGGTCAGCGCGCCACCGAGGAGGGGTCCGATCGCCGCGGCGGCACTGATCGTCGCCCCCCAGATGCCGAGCGCCGTGCCCCGCTCGCGACCGTGGAACTCCTGGACGAGCAGCGCGAGCGAGGTCGCGTACATCGCCGCGCCGCCGATGCCCTGCAGGCCGCGGGCGATGATCAGGAACAGCGCGCTCGGCGACAGCGCGCACAGCAGCGACGCGAACGCGAACAGGCCCAGTCCGACGGTGAACACGAGCCGCCGGCCAAACAGGTCCGCGAGTGATCCGGCCGTGAGCAGCAGCGACGCGAGCGTCAGCGCGTACGCGTTCACCACCCACTGGATGTCAGAGAAGCTCGCGTGCAGATCGGACGCGATCTTCGGCAGCGCGACATTCACGATCGTGATGTCGAGCAGCAGCATGAAGGTCGCGATGCAGACGACCAGCAGCGTCCACCACTTACGCTCCATAAGTCTCGCCATGCTAGAGGACCGGCTTGCGGGCCAGTCGGGACGCCGGGAGCACACACTGGAATGAGTCGTGACTGCACCGTACGATGTGTCTGCCCGGCGTGGCGAGTTGATGGGGGAATGCAGTGGGCGGATGCCCGAGCTCGGAAGGACGAGGCGGTGCTTGAGTCGCTGATCCGACCGACGCGCGGATATGCCCGCTCCGGCGAGGTTCATATCGCCTACCAAGTGCTGGGCGAGGGCCCGGTGGACATCGTCCACGTGCTGCCGTTCGGCACTCCGGTCGAGGTCGGCTGGGAGCTGCCCCAGATCGCGCGGTGGTGGTCGCTGATCGGCTCGTTCTCCCGCTCGATCATCTTCGACCAGCGGGGCGTGGGCTCCTCGGACCGCACCGACCGCGCGCCGACGCTCGAGGATCAGCTGGCGGATCTCGATGCCGTGATCGACGCCGTCGGTTTCGACGGGTTCGTGCTCGCGGCCTATTCGCAGGCGTCGCCCGCCGGGATCGCGTACGCCCACCGCCACCCCGACCGGGTGCGGCGGCTCGTGCTGTACGCGGCCACTGCACGCGTCACGCGCGCACCCGACTACCCCGCCGGCAGGACGCCGGAGGAGGGCCGCAACTGGGTTCACCGGTTGGCCGCCGGCTGGGGCAACGGCGGCACGCTCGACGAGAACCAGCCCACCGTCGCCGACGATCCCGCGGTGCGCGAATGGATGGCGCGGGCTGAGCGGACGCTCGGCAGCCCCGCGATGGCGGCGAAGGTGGCGCGGGCGCTCGGTCGCGTCGACGTGCGCGACGCCGCGCGGTCGCTGCGCGTCCCGACGCTCGTGCTCCACCGCACCGATGACCCCGCGATCCCCGTCGCGCAGGGGAGGTGGCTCGCGGAGAACATCCCCGACGCCCGCTGGATCGAGCTCGACGGCGTCGATCACGCGCTGTACTTCGGCGACTACAGCCTCGCGATCCAGGAGATCGAGGAGTGGGTCACCGGGAAGCGGCCGGTCCATCGCGCCGAGCGCGTCTTGACGACGTTGCTCTTCACGGACATCTCGGATTCGACCCGCCTCGTGGCTGAGCTCGGCGACGTCGAGTGGCGCCACCGGCTCGAGCGCCACGACGCCGAGGTCCGCCGCGAGCTTCGCTACCAGGGCGGGATCGAGCTGAACACATCGGGCGACGGGTTCCTCGCGCAGTTCCCGACCGCGACCGCGGCCGTCGCCGCCGCCCGTGCGATCCGCCATCACATCGAGGGGCTCGGCCTGGGCGTGCGGGTCGGCATCCACACGACCGAGTGCGAGCGGATGGGATCGGACATCGGCGGGCTCGGCGTCCACGTCGCCGCGCGCGTGTGCTCGCTCGCCGCGCCCGGCGAGATCCTTGTATCGGGGACGGTGGCCGACGTGCTGCTCGGCTCGGGGGCACCGCTGAGCGAGCGGGGCTCGCACGAGCTGCGCGGCGTGCCGGGGGTGTGGCGGATCTGCGCCGTCGAGGAGCGCGCGAGGTCAGGCCCGGCCGTGGGCGGGCGCGGTCAGGCCCGGCCGTAGACGGGGATCGCAGCGCCGTTGATCGGCGCGGAGTCGTGTGAGAGCAGGTGCGCGACGACGCCCGCGATCTCACCCGGCTTGACCCACCGCTCGTGGTCCGCGTTCGGCATCGACGCGCGGTTGGCCGGGGTGTCGATCACGCTCGGCAGGATCACGTTGCAGCGCACGCCGTCGTGCTTGTACTCGGTGGCGACGGCCTGCGCGAACGCGATCACCGCCGCCTTCGAGGAGATGTAGCCGGCGGCCCCGGGGAACGGCTGCAGCGCGGCGCGGGTCCCCACGCAGACGATCGACCCGTCGCCGGCCTCGAGCATGTGCGGCAGGGCGGCCTGCGTCATCAGGTATGTCGGGCGCAGGTTCAGCCGAAACTGCTTCTCGAAGTCGTCGATCGCAGTCTCGTGGACCTTGCCGCCGGCGGCGAACCCGCCGACGAGGTTGACGAGCCCGGTGAGCGGGCGCGAGCGCTCACCGGCGGCCGCGTCGACGACAGCGTGGACGGCCTCCCGGTCGAACAGGTCGGCCTTGATCAGTTCGAGTCCGTCGCGCGGCTGCACGCGCTCGAGCTCGCCCTCGACAATCCACGGCACGACCACGCGCCGGCCGCCGTCGAGCAGGCGCTGCACGACGGCGGACCCGAGTCCTCCCGTTCCTCCCGTGACGATCGCGGTGCTGTCCATAGTGGGCGTCGCGGGCACTCTACCGTCGCACCGCGCCTGCCGTCCGGACCCGGGTCTATCTTCGACTTGCGATGAAAGTCCGGGAATTTGCGGATGGATGTGACGTCGAGCAGGCCCTGCTCGTGCGGGACGTCGAGGTCCGCCGCCGGCGCGACGGGAGCGAGTATCTCAAGCTGACGCTCGGCGACCGGACCGGAAGCGTTCCTGCGGTGCTGCCCGAGGCCATCGAGCACGTGCACGAGCTGTGCCGGGCCGGCGAGGTGCTCCACGTGAGCGGCCGCTACTCCGCGGAGTCCCGTTTCGGGCCGCAGCTGACGGTGCGCGAGATCCGCGCCGCCGCTCCCGACGAGTACGCGCGCGAGGATCTCATCGACGGTCCGAGTCGCAGCTTCGACCAGATGGAGGGCGACCTGCGCGAGCTGATTGCGACCGTCCAGAATCCCCATCTGCGTCACCTGCTCGCGTTCGTGTTCGGCGAAGGAACGCCGACCTGGGCGAGCTACCGAGACGCACCCGCGGCGAAGCACTACCACCAGGCCTACCGCCACGGGCTGCTCGAGCACTGTCTGATGGTCGCGCAGGCCGTCGGCGCGATCTCGGCCACGTTCCCGGGCCTCGACCGCGACATCGCCGTCACCGGCGCGCTGCTGCACGACATCGGCAAGCTCGAGGCGTACGAACTGAGGGGCGAGGCGATCTCGATGTCCGATCACGGTCGCCTGTTCGGCGAGATCCCACTCGGCTACTACCACGTGCGGCGCCTGATCGAACGCATCGACGGCTTCCCCGAGCACCTCGCCGACGCACTGCTGCACATCATCCTCAGCCATCATGGCTCGCTCGAGCACGGCAGCCCGGTGGTCCCCTGCACGCGCGAGGCGACCCTCGTCCACGCGATCGACAACCTCGGCAGCAAGCTCGGCAGCTTCGACCGGGTCGAGAAGGGCCTGCCGGCCGGCGAGCAGTGGTCGCCCTACGACAAGGGTCTCGGCAGCGGAGCGTACTTCGCGACCCGCCCCACCGAGCAGGACCGGCGCAAGGCGGCGTAGTCGGCGGTCCGGGCGGTCCCGGCGCGATACCGAGCTACTTGTAAGAGGTCTGTCACACCCTGTTCCAAAACCGCGCAAATTGCGCGGCCGCGACCAGACGGCTCCCCGGCCTCCGGCCCACCCCAACTACAGTTGGAGGCGATGGCGAAGGATACGGAAAAGCTGATCCGCCAGCTGTCGCTGATCTCCTACCTGATGGCCGAGCGCCGGCCCGTGACGGCGCCGGAGATCAGGCGCGATGTCGAGGGCTACAGCGTGATGAACGAGGACGCGTTCGCGCGGCGCTTTTACGCTGACCGCTCGGAGCTTGAGTCGCTCGGAATCGTGCTGTCGGTCGAGAAGCCCGCGGACGGGCTCGTCGAGCAGGAGAACTACTCGCTGCCGCCGGAGAACTTCCACCTGCCGCCGATCGAGTTCACCGATGCCGAGCTGGCCGCGCTCCACACGGCGCTGCAACTGCTCGACGGAGAGTTCGCGTACGCCGAGCCGCTGCGGCTCGCGCTCCAGCAGATCTCGTGGGGCCGGCCCAGCCCCCTCACCTCGCCGGAGCAGAACACGGTGGCGCTCGGAATCACCGGTTCGGCCGGCGGCCACGAGATCTCCCAGCGCCTGGCCAAGATCGAGACCGCGATCTTTCGCCGCAAGACGATCTTGTTCGACTACTACACGATGCAGCGCGACGATCTCGGCAGCCGCAAGGTCGACCCGTACCAGCTTCTGTATCAGGGCGGCCAGTTCTACGTCGTCGGCAAGTCGCATGAACGCAACGCGATCCGCGTGTTCCGGCTGAGCCGGATCCGCGGGAAGGTCGGCTACGCGACGAAGGCAGAGCATGATTTCCAGCGCCCCGCCGACTTCGACCCGCGTGCCTACGCCAATCGCATCGACTGGCAGTTCGGCGATCCGATCGGCACGGCCGAGATCTGGATCAGCAACCGGATCGCCTGGCAGATCGAGCGCCACTTCGGCCGCTACGGAGAGATCCGTCCGGGCGACACGACGCTCGACGAGTCCACCGAGGTCGGGACCGTCGACGACGCGGGCTTGACGTTCGTCACGCCCTACGCCAACGCGCGCCAGCTGATCGCCTGGGTCCTGGGCCTCGGCGAGCACGCCCGGATCACAGCGCCACCCGAGCTGCTCACCGAGTTCCGCGAGCGGGTGCACGTGCTCGTCGACCGCCACTCCGGCGACCCCGATGTCTCGGTTCCCGCCGCCGGCGCCGGGACCGTCGACGCCCCAACCGCCGGCGCGGGCCCGCCCGCACCGGAGGACACGGAGGCCAACGGGCACGCCCCCGATGCCGCGATCCGCCCCGAGCGATTCGCGCGCCTCGTCACGCTCGCGAGCATCCTGATCGATGCCGGCCGTGCCGGCCACAGGCTCGACGCGCGAGAGCTCTGCCGTAGCCTCAAGATCTCAGACCAGGAGCTGCGCGAGGACATCTCCGTGCTCAACGTCGTCAACTTCGGCGCCGGCACATACGTCCTGTACGCCGAGATCGGCCCGGACGGCGTGATCGAGGTCGATCCCGAGCCGTACGGGGACTCGTTCGCGCGGCCCGCGCGGCTGCTCCCGGTCGAGGCGAAGGCGTTGATCGCCGCGATCGACCTGATCGGCGAGCACATCCCCGAGGGCTCGCTCACATCCGTGCGCGAGAAGGTCGTCCAGGCGCTCGGCGAGGACCCGGTCCACGACGGCCTTCAGGTCGCCGCCCCTGGCGGCGACGACGCCGAGATCGCCGCCGTCGTCTCGCGCGCGATCGCGACGCAGAAGCTCCTCGCGTTCGAGTACTACAAGGAGAACGAGGACGAGTTCACGACGCGTCTGGTCGAGCCCTACGCGCTGATCAACGGCCGCGAGGGCTGGTATCTGGCGAGCTTCGACCCTTCCCGCGACAGCGTCCGGCACTTCCGGCTGGACCGGATCAAGTCGGCGACCGTCACCGGTGACGGCTTCGAACCACGCCCGGATGTCGACCCCGCGGCCGATGTCGACGGCTGGCCGAGGACGGGCGAGGTTCCGGCCTCCCGCCGCGCGCGCGTCTGGATCTCGCCTGAGCGCGCGCGCTGGGCGCGCGAGGAGCGCACCGTGCTCGCCGAACTCGAGGACGGCGCCGTGATCGTCGAGCTCGGCTTCGCCGGCGTCGACTGGCTCGTGCGCGAGGTGCTCAAGGAAGCCGGCGATGCGGCCGTCCTCGAGCCCGACGATGCCAGGACCGCCGTGCGCGTCGCCGCCGAGGCGATCGCGGCCGGCGCAGGCGCGATCGCCCGGTGAGTCGCCGCTCGCAGATCACGATGACGCCGGCCGAGGTGGCGGCGTTCCTCGACGAGCAGCGCGTCGTCATCTGCGCGACCAACGGCCACAGGGGCTGGCCGCACCTGATGCCGCTCTGGTACACCGTGCGGACCTCGGACATCTGGGCATGGACCTATGCCAAGTCCCAGAAGGTGCGCAACATCGAGCGCGACCCGCGCGCCACGTTGCAGATCGAGGACGGCGAGCAGTACAACGAGCTGCGCGGGGTGATGATCGAGGCCGACACGGTCATCCACCGCGACACCGACCTCGTGACGGAGTTCGGCACCGAGCTTTTCGCCCGCTACGGCACCGGTGCGACCGGCCCGGAGTTCCTCGAGGTCGTCCGCGCGCAGGCCGTCAAGCGCGTTGCCCTGCAGTTCGTCGCGCGGCGAACGGCGAGCTGGGATCACCGCAAGCTCGGCGGCGTGTACTGAGTAGCCTGTGGCGGCGATGAACAACCTCAAGGGTCTGATCCTGTCCGGGGGCAAGGGCACCCGGCTTCGCCCGATCACCCATACGAGCGCCAAGCAACTCGTCCCGGTCGCGAACAAGCCGGTGCTGTTCTACGGAATCGAGGCGATGGCCGCGGCCGGTATCGACGAGGTCGGAATCATCATCGCTCCAGAGACGGGCGACGAGATCCGCGGCGCCGCCGGCGACGGCTCTCGGTTCGGCGTCCACATCACCTATATCGTCCAGGACGCCCCGCTCGGGCTGGCGCACGCGGTCCTCACAGCGGAGAGCTTCCTCAAGGACTCGCCGTTCGTGATGTATCTCGGCGACAACCTCCTCCAGGGCGGGATCGACGATCTCGTCGACGCGTTCCGCGACCACAAGCCTGACGCGCTCATCCTCCTCACCCACGTCCCCGACCCGGGGAACTACGGCGTGGCCGAGCTGCGCGACGGCGCTGTCGTGAAGCTCGTCGAGAAGCCGGCCGAGCCGCGGACGGACCTCGCGCTCGTGGGCGTCTATATGTTCACCCCGGGGGTGCACGACGCCGCGCGCGCGATCACGCCGTCCGGCCGCGGGGAGCTCGAGATCACCGATGCGATCCAGTACCTCGTCGACGACGGACGCCGGGTCGAGCCGCACATCGTCAAGGGATGGTGGAAGGACACGGGTCGGCTCGAGGACATGCTCGCCGCCAACCGCCTTGTGCTCGACACGATCGAGAGCCGGGTGGAGGGTGAGCTGGTCGACTCTCAGGTCGACGGCCGGGTCGTGATCGAAGCGGGCGCGCAGCTCGTGCGCTCGGCGGTCCGCGGCCCCGCGATCATCGGGCCAGGGGCGCGGCTGATCGACTGTTACGTCGGCCCGTACAGCGCGATCGGCGACCACTGCACGATCGAGAACGCGGAGGTCGAGCATTCGATCCTGCTCGCCGGCTCCTCGGTCCACGACCTCGCCGGACGCATGGAGTCCTCACTGCTCGGCCGCAACGTGAACATCGGTCGCGACCACCGCCAGCCCCGCGCGTACCGGTTCCTCGTCGGGGACAACTCGGAGATCGGGATCCTCTGATCACGGGGTCGTGGCCGTCTCGACAGCCCGGTAGCGGTTCGATGAGTCCGCCGCTGACCGTGTCAGGCCGCCGGCAACTCCACGAGCAGGTCGCGCAGCGCCAGCACGTCCGGGCGGCGGCCGGTGAACAGCTGACAGCCGTGCCGGCGGTGCAGCCCCGAGCGGCGGATCACGTCGGCCATGAATGCGTCGCAGGTGACGAGCTCGCACCGCGTCAGCGCGATCGAGAGGGCATCGAGGTCGGGCGTGTCACTGGCGCGCTCACGGCGGTCGGGCAGCTCATGCGCGATCGTCCACGCCATCCGCCGGCGCGCCTCGCGGGCGGCGCGGTCCGGCGCGGTCGGCAGCCGCCGCCCTCCCGACAACTCACGCAACAGCTCCATCAGCCCGAGGTCCGGTCGCGGGCGGGACTCGAGCTCGTGCACCGCCGACTCGACGACGCCGACCGCCCCGCGAGCAATCGCCTCGCGCAGGACAGGCTCGAGCTCACGGAATGCCGGCTTGTGCTTGGCGATCCCGCTGAGGTAGTTCTGATCGAGGTAGAGCAGTGGTCTCACGCCGCGCTCGGGCACCGGATGACACGGTAGATCGAGCTGACCGCCGCCGACGAGGCGAATGCCAATTCACCGCCGGGGCGGACGATTGGCAATTCAGCGCCATATGCCGGGCGTGAATTGGCATTCACCCCGGAGACCCGGGCGTGAATTGGCATTCACCGCCCAGACGCGTAGCCCGATCGCAGAAATGAGTCGCGCCCCGGAACGGCGGGATATGAGGCCGATCTGCGGGGCGCGCTCGAGGGAGGAGAGAGGTGCTTCGGTCAATATGATCGCCTTGCGCGCTCTAGATGTCCAAGACTTGTTCGACGTGACATCTATAGGCTTTGCTTATGGAAATTCGGCAGCTGCGCTACCTCGTCGCGCTCGACGACGAGCGCCACTTCACCCGCGCCGCCGCCCGCGAGCACATCGCCCAGCCGGCGCTGTCGCAGCAGATCCGCCGCCTCGAGGAGGAGGTCGGGCTCCCGCTCGTCGACCGCACGACGCGCCGCGTCACGATCACCGACCCCGGCCAGTACCTCGTCGCCCGCGCCCGGCGGATCCTTGCCGAGGTCGACGCCGCGCGGGCGGAGCTCGAGGCGTTCAGCGGGATGCAGACCGGGCGCGTGACGGTCGGCGTGATGCACACGATGGGGCCGGTGGATGTCTCGGTCGTGCTCGCGCTGTTCCACCAGCGCCACCCCGGCGTCGAGCTGACCGTGCGCGAGGCCTCGAGCGAGGAGCTCGCCGAGATGCTCCGCGTCGACGAGCTCGACCTCGCCTTCCTGTCCGTCACCGAGCGGCTCGAGAGCCACGGCCTCGGCCTCCAGCAGCTCGTCTTGGAGGAGCTCGTCGTGATCCTCCCGCGCGACCACCGGCTCGGCGACCGCACCTGCCTGCGGATGGCCGATCTCGCCGGCGAGCAGTTCATCAGCTACCGCGAGGGGGCACGGTTGCGCGAGCTGCTCGTCGCCGCCGGCCACCACGCCGGCTTCGAGCCGCTCGTCAAGCTCGAGTCGAACGAGAGCCAGCGGATCCGCCGGCTGGTCCAGCGCGGCCTGGGCGTGGCGATCCTCCCCCGGTCCGACGCCGAGGGCCCCGGTGCTGATGTCACAGTCGCGAAGCTCACCGATCCAGCGCTCACGCGCGACATCACGCTCGCCTGGCGCGAGGGTCGCCGCCAGCCGCCCGCCGCCGAGGAGTTCCTCGCGCTGTCGCAGACGACATTCCCCGACCCGGATTTGGAATAGTGGCCTACCGCAGCGGCTTCTCGCCCCAGAACGAGGCGACCGGATTGCCGTTGAAGTCCGCGACCCGGACGTAGCCCTCCGACTCGTACAAACCGCGCGCGCTCACCTGCTTGGGCCCGGTGTCCAGGCGCGCGACCTCGTAGCCCAGCTCGCGGGCCTTGTCCTCGAGTGCGTGCAGGAGCGCGCGCGCCACGCCCTGCCCCCGACGCTCCGGAATGACGTACATCTTCTTGATCTCGCAGGTGCGCGCGTCGAGCTGCTTGACGCCCCCGCAGCAGACCGCGCGCTCGCCGAGCCAGCCGACGATGAACGCGCCGTCCGGCGGGCTCAGCTCGGC
>Ga0335069_10010715_pt1 | contig 12979 bp, 5 predicted proteins | sample Lox_Sample_11_FD_206714 | JGI IMG/M metagenome (GOLD analysis project Ga0335069, IMG submission 206714) | Soil microbial communities from Loxahatchee National Wildlife Refuge, Florida, United States - Lox_Sample_1.1 | ecosystem: Environmental > Terrestrial > Soil > Wetlands | place: USA: Florida... | reverse complement strand
TTGGCACAACGCCGAAGAAAACGGCGGATGGAACCCGGTAGATTTGTGGAGCGTCGACGCCGCGATCGCCGACGATATGCTTTCGGTCCTGAGCTTGGTGCGCGAATCGCATCGCTATCCTGATGACCTGGGTTTTCGCGACGAGATCGCTGCTGTCTGGCGCTTATGGCGCGGCGGTCAGGTGACCGCAAAACCGCAAGGGTCGGATCCCCCTCGATGATTTCGAAGACGGAACCGGCGACTCCACAACAAAGCACGCCCGGCCCCCACTGTGGATAAACGCTGTGAATAAAGTGCTTCTTCCTCGCTGAAACACCCTCACCGTTCTCCTTCATCTCGCTGAAACACCCTCACTACCCAATAAATTCAATAATTTACCGGTCGCTGAAACACCCTCACCACCGCTACCATCAAGTCGCTGAAACACCCTCACCCTTAATCGCTGAAACACCCTCACATACATATAGTTCAATCATCTAACAACAGATAGTCGGCTCCGCAATCCAGTGGAAATGTGCACAACTCCCTCACACGCCCACCCGGACAATAGGAATCCAGCAGCCCCCGCCCACACAACCATCTCCTCCCCATCAACCCCCTACAACCCTCAAGAACGGGCAACAGGAAAAGAGTGGCGTCTATCCTTCAGGACCTGGTTCCAATCGTCCCCATCATGCTCTGGGACGTGAACTCTGAAAGAAAGATCCGAACGGGTCGTCCGCAATACCGCCCTTTCCACAAGCTCAGAATACGCATGCCCCGCGGCATCAGCATCCATCGCCGCGACGACTTCGGAGCCAGCTGGCAGTCTCAATATCTCCGCATGGATCAGGTCTGGCTGGCGGGGATTGGTCTGGCCGCCTATGCTTTTGTAGCGAGCGCCGCCATCTGGAAATAACGCTGCGTGGGAAAGTGCATCGATAGCACTCTCAGCTAAAACCAATCTGCCATCACCGTCCTTCTCATGCGAGGACCACAAGCCCTTTTCGCCACCAGGAGCAAACCCGGTGAAATTCCGGTTCTTCAGTTCATATCCGCAGAGCCCCAACTGGTCGAAGTGTGGGAAGACCGCGTTCCCGTGCACATCGATCCGGACCATTCCGGCGAACCGATCGGACTGAAGAAGATCCGACGGTATCGCCCTGTCTTTCTCCAGGTACGGATGCCGATACGCTTCCTTCATCTGCCTGTATTCCGCCTCCACGCGCACGCGATCTTTAGCCGTTCTTTCAAGCTTCGCGAAACGAGGAAGGGAAGTGGGCGCCCGCCCAATCCAGGGCCGCAGCTCCTTACGGACATCACCCAGGCTCAGCCGCTTCCTGAACTGCACGAAATCAACGATGGTGCCGTTATCGCGCTCGTCCCTGACGGAAAAATAAATATAGTGGCCGTTGGAGTTGAGCTTGATTACAACTTTGTCTCCGACGTTCCGCATCACGGCCGACCCGCGCCAACTCTCTCTGCGATCGAGGGTGTAGCCCTGCGCAGCCGCATATTCACGCAGATCGATCTTGCTTTTGAAATCCTCGAGCTCGCCGTCCCATGACATCGCCTTGCCTGGTTTCCATGTCAATTCTAAACCTGAGACGACCGGGAAGTTTTAACTGAAGGCTACCGCACCTGCGCCGGAAAAGGCGCAAATCCGCACGTTGAAAGTTTCCCCAAACCGGGCCTATTCTGGGAGAGTACGTCTTCAGAGTTCCTGGGAGCCTTTACGCGATGGGCCCGCTGCATCGCATTCCTCACCCCGTTTCCCACAACACGATATCTGTGCCGGTTTTTTGGGGAGGCTCAGTATGCAATCTTCTGTGTTGCCGGAGAAGCTCAGTGGACCGTCCACCGCGAGGGACACCCGAAGCGGCATCAACGGTTCGAGTAATTTCATAGCAGTCGGGGAGTTGCAGGTCCAGGGTACCGCAATCCCGGTTTACGCCGTTCGCCGCCGAAAACGAAGGCGATCCCTTACCCGCTCCCTAATTATGAAAATTTGGTGGTCTTTCGGCAGGCGATTCTGGCCTTGTGCTGAACCTGACGAGGAATGGTGAGCGGGGGTTGAGCCAATGCATATCACGACGAGAATAGGGAGCGCCGTCCTCGGATCTCTCGGCCAATCAGTTTGGAGTATAGCCAGTAGGCGCCGTTCCGCCGCAGAAGTGAAGAGTGCGTCCGCAAAACTCGACGGCACAGCGCCGCGGCGAACAACATCAGCGTGTCCATGGTGCCACGCCAGAGCCTTGAACGAAGTTTTGGCCGGAACTATGGACGAGAGAGATTTCGAGCAGCGCGCGGCGTACGTCATCCCCGCCGAGATCATTCACCGTGATGGCCAGGTTTGGATGCAGAAGGTCTGCCCGGAGCACGGGCTCATCGTAGATCTCCTATCAAGCGATGCCGTCTTTACGGCGCGAATGGAATCGCTCTATCACCCTCAGGATCCCAACCGTGAGCCGCCGAGCGGCCCACGGCGCAAACCTTCCGGCCTGATGCTGGTCATTGACCTGACAAACCGCTGCAACATGAAGTGCTCCCCGTGCTTCATGGATGCAAACCACCAGCCCTACGTTCGCGAGGCCACCGTTGAAAACGTGCGAGAGATTCTCAATCGCGCCGCAGATTCGAAAAGCCGCCGAGACCTTGACATTCTTTTTTCGGGCGGCGAGCCCACCATCAGCCCGATATTCCTGGAATGCCTCCGTGTTGCGAAAGGTATCGGTTTCGGCCGCCTCCACGTGGCCACAAATGGGATTCGGTTCGCGCAAGAAGACGACTTTGCTCGGAAGGCTAAAGATGCGGGCTTGCACGGTGTCTTCCTGCAGTTCGATGGCGTTTCCAATGAAGCGAATGCTCACAGAGGCATCAGCAATCTCTTCGATGTGAAGCTGGCCGCGCTGGAGAGAATACACCAGGCCGGCCTCTATGCAGCTCTCCAGGTCACCGTTGCAAATACTGTCAACAGCACCGAAATCGGAAAAATCGTGGAGTTTGCGGTCAAGTCGATTGACCGTATCCACAGCGTGCTCTTCCAGCCGCTCGTCTTCACAGGGCGGGATCAGTTGCCAGCGGATGAGGACCGGTGGCACCGGCGTTACACGCTCGCGCATCTGGCCCACGACCTGAACGCTCAATCGAGATTTGAATGGTTGCCTCTCCGAGACTGGTTTCCAATTTCCGCATCCGGCGCGTTTGGGAACGTCTTGGATGCGCTAGGGCTCGGGGTGAATCTCCGCAGTCCGGCTCATGATCTCCACGCGACGCATGGTCAATTCAGCATTTTGTTGGTGGATACAAAAACGCACCAGGCGGTGCCGCTCTCGGCGTTCTTCTTAATGGACAGGTTCTTGCAGGATGCAACGGTTATCGCGAGGGAGTCGGGATCCCCTTTCAGAGCGAGGGTGCTGCTCGGTGCTTCGATTCTGCGGAACCTGGAGCTGCAGCACGCGCCGTCTGGCTTGGCGCTTGGCAGTCTTGGACAGCTCTTCAGGCAACTCGCCGGTAGGATCCAGAAGAGCAAGGTCGAAGAAGCTGACAAATCTCGATGGCAATTTCTGCCCATCAATGCTGTGTGGTTTGAGGATCCGTTCAACGTGGACTTCGAAGCGGTATGCCGTTCATGTGCGCCGGTAGCGACGGAGGAGGGGGAGTTTTCCTTCTGCTCATACAATTCGATGGGCTGGCGCCAAATTGTCGAATCGCGGCATCGGACGGCCGATCTTTCGGAATGGCATCGGGAAAAGGGCCGGCACGCGATTTTTGCTAATGGGGCAACAGTTCCGTTGGAGCGGCTAACCGCGGGCGGATCACACCCCACACCGATTTCCAGCAGCGGAAATCCTTTGGCTTAACGACGGGAGCCAGTCCCTAATTGAGCATGCTAGCATGCACGCATGCCATGCCATACTAGCTTAGCCAAAACCTATTTTGCTGCCGGTGTTGGTATTTTCTGGTACACTCCATAGGAATTAATCCCCGGCATAAGAAAGGACGAAGGAATGGCCACAATCACTTTGAAAATCGGACAGAATGCGGCAATTGACCTCGCCAACCTGAACCCGAAAGACCTGGCGGCGGGTCTTGTGAACGACCTTCCCTTTATTCTCAGCGGCGACTTAGCCGGCATGGCGAATCTGAACCAGCCCGTATCATCCGTCGCGGACGGCACGTCTGGATCACTCACATACGGACTGAACCCTTCATGGAAGCTCGGTGGCAGTCCGGCAACGTTTTCGCTTCAGGCTAATGCGAGTGCAACAATGACGGTCCGATCCAAAGGACATCTGCTGACGTATCAAAACAGCTTCGATAAGGATCAGCCATCCACCAATTTCGACGGCAAGACCGGAAGCATCTATATCGTAACGGAGTTGTCATTCAATATCTCAGGGGATTTGAAAGCCAATGCCCCAATCGGTGCAACCGGTATCACTGCGAGCACTACCGACTCAGCTTCGGCCAAGTTCATAGTCCGGAATTACCGCGCCTTTTCGCCAGCAACTACCATACAAGACGCTTTGTTACAGGCGATTGCTGGTTTCACCCTACCGCTGCATTCCGGAACGGTCTCGAACCTCGCAGATGGGGACGCTCTCTATTATGAATTCGATGGCGCCCTCAATCTGGGATTCGGTGTTACATATGGGGTCAGCGGCTCAGTCGGCGGCTATAGCCTAAGTGATATCAGCCCGACGCTTCAAACAATAGGTCAGTTCGTGAATATCTCGGCAAAACAGGGATTCACCGCGTCGGCGAACCTTGGCGCTTCGCTCAGTTTTAATTGGAGCCGAACCTTCATTTGCTTCCTGGAGAGAATCAAGCCTGACCAGGGTCCTGGCTCCGCGCGGTTGCACATTATGACCGGCCGGGATACTATGCGATCCCTTGAGCTGAAAGCAAACGGCGGCATCTCCAACGTAACCGCGCCTCAGATCACGGCTGATGCGGGTGCTCTGACTCAATTGCTTCTCCAGAAAGCCACTGGAAAGGCAGCGCCTAACGTCCCACAGAGTGTAACGGATGCCGTTAACGGCGAGGTACAGAAATACGTTGGTGAGGCCAACAAATGGCTCACAAGCCTCGCCAAGAAAGTGCAAGCCAACGGACAAATTACTTTATCTCTCCTGTTCCAGAATTCGACTGCATTCACGACGGCCTTTACGTGGGAGTTCGATTTGGCAAACAATGCATTTGCGAATGCCTGGACCGCCGCCGTCCAAGGGGATTTCGTTGCAGCGCTTAAAACAGGTGCTGTGGAACTCGACGCAGGATCGGGCTTTGAGTCTGTCCACACCAAGAATACAAAGTGTACGCTCACGTTTTTTGGATTGACATTTGAATCACTCGAATCATACTTCAGTCGGTCGACCATGCGATATGGCGGCAATGGTGTGTTCTTTTTGGAAAATCAAACTGGCCAGCTTGTATCTACATCGAACAAGCGCGGTAGCACGAGCACAAGCATCTACTTCGACGCAACGGCAAAAACAGGGGATGGAACTATTGCGAACAACGTCGAGATCCAGCTGCACGGAGTGCTGACTACCACCGGAGACTCTGACCAACTGTCGCGACTTGGTCTTCTGCTGCAGGGAATTGGATCATGGGTCGGCGGCACTAGCGGCCAAGCGGTCCTTGATCTTGGCAAGACCGTAAAGGTACTTGCTAGACAGTCCGATTCGCCAGGGGCTTCGACCGTCCATATAGTCTACAGCATGGGTGCACTTGCGCGGTTGAAGTCTGATGAATACGTCAATGGGAATCAACCTCGGCCGCCGCATATGTTGGACGCGGCAAACTGGGATGCCTACGTCGCAGCATCCAACCTGATTCCCACTGTTCCATCTTCATACCTGAAGACCTGGATAGGGAATGAGTTCTACACCTTCTACAGCTCTTGGGAAGCATTCAACCGAATTACAAACGGTTTCACGGACGGTAACGGTGTCCCCGGGCCGCAGTTTAAGACAGATCGGCATGCGTCGATCGGATTGGTTACACAGTCTGTGGCGGCGCGCCTTCGATCGCAGCCGCCGTTCAATGGTGCTCTCAGCGATCAAGATTGTTTCGAACTGGGGAGCTACTTCTATGCTGGCCAGCAATACATGAACCTCTGTGATGACGCACATGAAGTTGCGACAGGCACAGGGGGAATTAGCATTGATTGGAGTCGACTCGTGAAGAAGCTGGAGCAGGTGATCGATGCAGACGTGGATGCATGGTTTGGGGCGGTAGTATTACTCTCATTAGTAAAGAGTACGAACGCGGTCGCTTTAGCAGTGGAACAGAACAAGGTTGATCCTGGTTCTGCGTCATCCAGCACTTCCGCGACGGCATCAATCGTGGTCACCATCTCTTGAGTGTGTTCCGGGTGGGTGTGGAAGTCGTGCAAGGCTCCTAACTGAAGCTGCAGATACTGCCTTTCGCCCCACAGCGGAGGGATATGAGCTTTCTCTCTCGAGAGAAAGTACGTGGGAGGAGTTCCTACGGACCTCCCTGGTTGTACTGTTCTGGTGATGACGCCGAGGTTGCTTCGCCGATCGCGCGAATCAAACCGCTTTGTACGAACCACCGAATCCGCCGGAATCCCTGGCTGTCGACAGGATTATCAGCTCTGATTAGAATATAATTGTTGCGGTTCGGAGGCCAGTAAACCATGAGAGCCTGCATCTGGATCCTCACTTACCTCGCCGCGGTCGCTGGCAGCGCCGCCCAGACTCCTCCCGTTAGCATCGCCGGCGCGGACGCCAACCAGCTGATCAAGATAACCGTGGACGCCTCGTCCTTCTCCGGGAACCTTTTGTTGCAGGCCGTGGACAACCGCGGAATGAAACAGGTCACTGTCAAGGCCAATCCCTGGATTGGCCCCGGCCAGCAGTGGGTGCAGCCGCAAGCCGTCTGGGCGGCCAACAACCAGACTGGCGATATTCCACAGGATATTCCTCCTCTCGGCGAGAAGACCCTCAAGGTCGCGGCGCCCCTTTCCGTCCCGGGTAAGTACACCGGCACCCTCGATCTCATTTACGAAACGTCCCGCCACACCTTCCGCATCGAAGTCGAACGCTCCGCCCCCGCTGAACTCACCATTCGCGACAAAGAGATCACCGTTGACCACGCCGATGTCGACCTGCTCACCGCCATTCAGAGCAAAGGCACCGGCTCAGTCCGCCAAGTCACGGTCGATGTCCACGCCCTCATCGGTCCGGACACCCGCCAGGTCGTCCCCACCGTGAAGGTTGGCGGCCAGCCTGTCGCCGGTGCTGCGGTAGACATTCCGCCGAACGGCCAGGTGCCGCTCCAGTACACCGCCACTCTTCCGATCCCCGGAAAGTACACCGGCGTCATCGACCTCGTCTACGGACTTAAACGCCAACCCGAGCCCATCACAATCACGCGGAGCGATGCCACCATTCCCGTGAAGATCCGGCCCATCGAATCAACTCAGGCCGATAGCTTCCCGCTCATCGCCAACTCTGCCGTCGTGCGCGTGCTGCTCGAAGGGACACGTTCCGAGACGATCACGCTCAACCGCCCCGCCATCCCCAGCTTCTCCCGTAAGGAAACGGAAAAGGTCAACAAAAGTGCCATCTGCGGACCCATCCTCATCCAACAAGCCGCCGATGACGGTAAACTCGCTCCGCTCGGCGGAACCCTCACCCTTAACGGTCGCAAGTCGGTCGACCTCCGTATCACCATACCCGGCCTGTCCCCGGGCGAGTACTCCGGCATCTTCTCCGCCGGATCGTCCGATCTCGCGGCCCTGGAGCCGGCCTTTACTGTCTATGTGCGTTACTGCTGGTTCGTAGCCGGCCTGATCATAGCCCTGAGCGTTCTGGGATCGTACTTTCTGCGCCGCTGGGCGATCAGCGACCGTCCGCGCCTCGAGGCCCAGCGCATCATCGCCCAACTCTCGGCCGATGTGGACCGGACCCGCGCCGAAGTAACCGACGCCACACCCGACGAGCGCAATGTGCTCGACGCTTTTTCCCAACGCCTCGGCGAGCTATTCAACGCCTGGAATAGCCGCAAACCCGCCGAGCACGATGCCGTCGTCCGAGAGATTGGCGACAAATTGCCGGTTTTCGTCAAATGGGTCAACCTTCGCCGCCGCTTCGACCACGCCGAACTGCCCCTCGCCATCATGCAGGCCATGCGCCGCCGCCTGACTGCCTTCGCGGACGAATTCCCGGTCAAGACTACCACCGCCGACACCCTCTCGGCGGCCATCGAGAAGCTGCGCATCGACCTCGCGCAGGCTCTCGGTGCCGCCATCGCCGAGGCCATCAAAACTGTTCGCGATGACCTCACCGATCAGAAGAAGACAGCCGCCGGAGAAGCGTTCGGCGACAAGCTCGACCAGGAAGTCGTCCCGCGATTGGACCAGGCTGCCGATTTTGCCAAGTCCGAAGACACCTTCGCGCAAGCTGTCGTCGCCCTCGACGACGCGCGTCTAATCTACACCCGGATACTGGCCTCCGCTCTCGATGCTCAACTGCCGGTCTCCACCCCTGACCCGCAGAACATTCCCCAGGATGGCTGGAATCAAATGTTGACCGCCGTGCGCGACGAATTGACCGCGGTGCAGAGAGCCTCCGATCCCAACACCGCCGCTGCCGCTTACGCCCGCGCCTACTCGACCTACTTGAAGAGGCTGTTGGACGCTGCCAAGGTTCGCCTGGATGCCGCCCCCGAAAAAGTCGACCGTTCCGTCCTAAGCGACGCGGAAAAAACGGCGGCCCGGCAGGATATCGCCGCCGCGGAGGGCCTCGTGAGCGACTGCGCCGCACTCCTGGCCACGCACGACATCACCGCCGCCGCCGTCAAGTACGAACAGTTGCGAAAGGGTATGACCGATATTCAAACAGCCCTGAAGCGCGGCAACCAACAGATGAGAGCCGCCGACGGCAATGTGATGGCCGACCCGCCAGCCGCCCTTTCCGCCCCCAACCCTCCGGCTGCCGCCGGCGGCGTCAAGGAGTTCGCATCCCTGCCTTCGCGCACCGGCCGCATCCCCTCTGCCACTGTGGACGATCTGCAAAAGCGTATCCGCCGCGGCGAAGCCATTGTCGCCTGGATCGCCGGCATTCTGGCGGTAGCTATCGGAATCAAACTCCTGTGGGTTCCTACCCCTACCTGGGGGACACCTGCGGATTGCATTACGGCCGTTCTGTGGGGCTTCGGTCTGCACCAGGTCTCCGGTGCCGCTATGGGACAGTTCGACTGGAACAGGATGTTGACGAATATCGGAAGCGGCGGTAATGCCCAGAGTTGAGTTCTCCCGCATCGATCTGGCCATTGAGGCAAAACATCTCGGTGACGGTCACGTGCGCCTGTGCGCGCGTGTCGGAACTCAAGAATGGAGTGGCCTCTTTCCCGAAAACGCGCTGCTTCCCGGCCGAGGCTTTCCGTTCGGTGCGGCGCTGAGCGCCTGGAAAAACTCGACTCTGCCGCCCGGAGCACTCGAACGGGGCCTTCGCCGCGTGACCATCGAAGCCTACGGCACCATTCTCGCCTCCATCTCCTGGGAGGCTCTCCACCCTTGGGGAGCACCCGTCATTCGAGTGACGCAGGTCCGCCCCAACTACGGAATCGATCCTTTCAAGCTGCCGCTCCGCATCGTGCAGCTCGGGACATCGCCGGAACTCTCTCTTCCTCAGACCATCTACTCCCTCTTCGGCAAGCGGAGGAGGCGCGCCTCGCTTCGCGACGCCATTATGGTGGAGAAAGTGAAGGATGCGGCCGGACTGTCCTCCAATTCCAAGCTTGGACCCGTGAGCGACGTCCTGCATTTCGAATCCCGAGAGTTCATTCGGCCCGGCGCAGCCTCCTTCGCCGATCCGGCCGCCGTTGGTACCGCCGCCTGGCTGGCGCGCATCTGCGCCACTCGCCAGACCCGCCTCGTCGTGCTGCACTGTCCCCCCTCACGGCGCGACTGCATGCTCCCGCTAGCCGCCGTGCTCATCGGAGCTGGCGGCCCGGCCGTGCTCGTCGAATCGCTGCCCCGCCGTCTCCGCATCCCTTTCTACCGCAGGTTCTATTCGGACCTGATGCACGACTTCCCCCTGGACGTCATACTGGAGCAGGCCGTTTCCGAGGTCCTGAACGGTAAACAAGGCTTGGTGAGCCTCTTTGCGGGCGCGGGCAGGGAAGACGAGTTGCGCGTGTCCGCCATCGGTGTGAAGGCCCTGAAACTGGCGCCTTCCAAAAAGATGGCACTCTCGACTTTCCCGGACGTCGCGTTTCCTCAGCAGGTCCAGATCTGGAACGTGCTCCACGATCTTCGCCGCGATTGGAACTCGATTCAATTCGAGTTTCATGAGAGCGAGGGTCTGCTTCCCCTGGCGGCGAAGGTCAAGGACATCCGCTCCATTTTAAATACCGTCCCCGGACGCCCTGCGGCACGCTCAATTCCACTTGCCTTCGGTGCCGTGCGGGGCTTGCCGATGCCCTCCGGCAGACTCCTGGGCACACCTCCGGCGCCGCCGCCGCGCTTTCTCAACATAGGCTTCTGGCGTACGGATCCTTCCGGCCAACTCAAGCAAGTCCCGCAGAGAAATACCGGCCTCCAGATCGAACAGGTCATCCAACTGGCGATCGACATCGGTCCCAAAAACATCCGCATCGAGGTTGCCGATAGCGAAGCCATTGAGGAAGAGCGCTTCCGCTGGACCCCCGAGATGAAGGGCGTCTGGGTCGAGATCGGCATCACCGGAATCGATTGCGAGGTGCTTGGGAACCCCGTCCGCGAACTATGGCTGCCCCGCGAAGGCCCGACCGAGCGCCTCTACTTCCCGGTGGTCCCCAAGGGAACATCGGGCGTCTCCCGCCTGCGCGTCACTCTTTACCACAACCAGGACGTGATCCAGTCGTACCGCGTCGCAGCCGTGACCATCGCCGGTGACTCGCTCCCGCCGCCGGACGTACGTTGCAAACTCCTGGCTCGCGCGCTGGACCTCGCGCCCGAGAAGGTCAAAGACGTTGCATTCTTCTCCCGGCTCGAATACAGCACCGGTTCCTTCCAGGATGTGGCAGCCCGTTCCGCCGAGCCGTCCCGCCGCACCCTGAGCATCGTCGTCAATGACTGTGACAACGACACCGTCGTGACTGTCAAGGGCCCCGGACTCTTCTCCGCCCGAATCCTCCCCGACTCCGATGTTCCCCAGCGCGTGCAGGACCTCCGCAAACGTCTGCAGGACACCTCCGATTACACCTTCAAGGACGGGTCGAAAGGTTACGCCTTCGGAGCCCAAGGGGCGCCGAACGGCGGCACACCCGCCCAGTTGAACGATGCCCTCATGTCTCTCGCTCTTCCGGGATGGCGCCTCTTCGACAAGCTCGTGCTCGAGGAGCAGCGCGAAGAGCTCGACCGCTTCCTTTCGTCCGATGGCGCCACCATTCACGTCGCTCACATCCTGCGCGACAAGGTCATTCCGTGGAACCTGCTCTACGACCGTGCCTATGACGCCAACAAGCGCAAGGATGCCGATGGGAATCCTGTCGCCCACGCCGTCTGCACGGCCGCACTTCCCAAGTCCGACGGCACGCTGCCCGCCGCCGGCTGCTTCGAAAATCCCGACTGCCTCCTGCACGGCTATCCGCAAAAGCGCTGCACCGATTCTGCCGACAAAACACTTCTTCCCGAAACTGTCATCTGCCCGCGCCGCTTTTGGGGATTCCGTCACGTAATCGAAGTGCCCCCGCAGCAGGTCCCGCCCGGCGGAGCCGGTACCTCGATGCCCGTCGGGATCCCGGTTGCCGGCAAGGCGCGCATCATCGCCGGCGTCAACTGCACCCTCTCGCTCTATGACGAACACGTCAAGCAGATCGAAGCGCTGAGCGGAAAGTTCACAGCCCTTTGGATTGGACCCGAATTCGACCGCGACCGTATCATCGAGCTGCTGAAGGATCGCGACCTCAGTGTCATTTACTTCTACTGCCACGCGGCTGGCGGGGTCGGCAGCAACCTAACCGATCCTGAGCTGCAATTCCAGGGTCCGGAGGACAAAGTGGTCGGCGTCATCACTCCCGACGAACTGTCGTACCGGCTCAAGTGGTCCCGCAATCCGCTGGTTTTCCTGAATGGCTGCGGCACCGTCGGCTACACGCCCGAGTCCCTCACGCCCTTCATCAAGAAGTTGGTGGACGACCGCGGCGCCTCCGGAATCGTGGGAACCGAGGTCCCGGTCTGGGAGCAACTGGCCTCCGAAATCGCCCGCCGCTTCTTCGAAATGTTCCTCGACGGCCAACCGGCCGGCCTCGCCCTTCTCTTAGCCCGCCGCCAGATCCTCGCCCAGAGCAACCCACTGGGCCTCGTCTACACTCTTTACGCCCCCGCCGACCTCAAGCTCACCGCCCGTTAGGAGCGGACGCACTCCGCGCCTAACACGAAAGGATTCGTCATACCTCGACTTGCTGGTCAAGAGTCTCAATCCCCCGTCGGCTGGTTCGGATTCCAGCTCTTTTCACCTGGCACTTCGTAAGCTGTGTATTGTCGAAAAACCGTAGCGGCCTTACCCACAACAACACCACCCTGTGGGGAACCTGTTGGCAATAGCAGTGTTGGGTCGGGTTGGTAGGTTAAAGGCGGTCGGGTTGTGGTACTGTGGCGAGACCGATTGCAATGGAGTCGAAGCAGAAACCGGACGGCGCTGGCGCGCCGGCAGAAAAGTGACACGTCACCCCTGCGAGGGTAGCGTATGCTAACGCTGCGTTTGCATATGCAAACGGCTTCGCTGACGCCCAAGTCCACTACCGACCGGACGACTCGGGCGGTACGATAACGCACTCACCGGTTCCGCGAAAGTCTTCCTTCTTTCGTTTGCATATGCTAACGTCCATCTAATAAGGCGGTTACCGTGACCTCGGGCCTTCCTCAGGAATCATCCGTCAGGGAGCAATCACGCAGGTTGGGAGCAGACACTCGAACCAGGGCGATCGGCTTCCGCGTCACGGAAAACGACTTTGCCAGTCTACAAGCATTAGCTGAACA
>Ga0335069_10010714_pt1 | contig 12980 bp, 10 predicted proteins | sample Lox_Sample_11_FD_206714 | JGI IMG/M metagenome (GOLD analysis project Ga0335069, IMG submission 206714) | Soil microbial communities from Loxahatchee National Wildlife Refuge, Florida, United States - Lox_Sample_1.1 | ecosystem: Environmental > Terrestrial > Soil > Wetlands | place: USA... | reverse complement strand
CCCCGCAAACAGGGTTTGGCAAAGGTGGCCCAACGATGAGGCGGAGCACAAAGCGGGCTCAGGAACACGTAAGTCATGAGCGATGGCTAATCTCATACGCCGATTTCATCACTTTGCTTTTTGCATTTTTTGTCGTACTGTTTGCATCCGTGTATCGAGACAACCAGGCAATCAAAAAGCTTTCGCGAGCAATTCATGACGGTTTCCAGAGCCTTGGAGCGTTCTCCGCTAGCGGAACAGGGCTTGAGACTCCGAGCTCGAATTTGCAGGCTAATCAAGAGGCACACGCTCCGATTGATCTCGATTCCGTGGCGTCCACGACCACGAATCCTTCTCCCCCGTCTATTGACGTTCTTAAGTTGCGACGTGAGCTTGAAGCTGCAATCGGTAAGGAACTCAAGAATCGCGAGGTTACCATGCAGATCACGCCCGAAGGTTTCGTAATCAGCTTGAGAGAGCTAGGATTCTTTGACAGCGGGCAGGCCGAACTGCTTCCTGGAGCATCCGAAAAACTCGGGCGAATCGCAAAGATCTTGTCGAAGCCGGGCCTCGACCTACGTGTCGAAGGTCATTCCGACAACCAACCGATACACAACACGAGATATCGCTCAAATTGGGAACTCTCCGCGGCTCGAGCAATGACTGTACTTCTTTTGCTCATCAATCAGTGCAACTTTGATCCAAAACACATTTCCGCGTCAGGCTACGGCGAATTCCGACCAGTTGCCGACAACTCAACGCCGGAAGGACGCCGTGCAAACCGGCGTGTTGACCTCGTAGTTCTTCAGTCGAAGCCGTGAGTGACTGCGGCGACACGAGAGCCACATTCAGAACTGGTACTTAGGAAGTGCAGCTCACCCCGAATTGTCGGCCGGTCTTCCCTTCAGATCCCGTTAGGGACCAACTGACTTTCTCGCTTGAGCTGGTCACCCACGCAGAATAGCAGTGTGATATCAGATACTCGCGAACTCTGGTACATCGATTGGGCGGATGATCAAATGTCTGTTCCGAAATTCTCGTTCCGCATGTAAGCCGATATAGTCGAAGAGGTGGCCAAAACGGGGTGTTCCGCACGGCGTCAACGAAGCGAAGCGCCCCTCACGCATGTCCTCGGCCACCGGCTTTGGTACTTGAGCAGTTGCCATATTTGAATGCGGAATGCAGATTGTTTGGCACGGCGCTGACTCGGGACGTTATCTGGCGCCCACTCGCCCTTCGCATCGTGCCCGATCTCCGATTCTGGATCATGCTTCCGCAGAAACGGAATGAGCCCACTCGATCGCTGCGGAATAGCATTCGGCTGCGTCGGCTTCATTCAAGCCAAGAGCCTGACTGGATAGAACTACATTTGACCATAATCCGCCTTCAAGTGCGGCAATCATCCCGTATAACGGTTTGAGTGCACCCTCATGCTTGAGAAGCAGATCACGCGCACATTCGTCCAGAGCAATCCCGTCGATGACAGCACTCATGGGAATCTCGAGGATTGCATCCATCAGGGAAAGCAGGCCAAGCAAAAACCAGTCGCGATCCTCATCATCGAATTTATTAGCGAGCAGTTCGCAAAACCTCGCTCGCACCAGAGACGAAAGAATCAGCTCGGATCGTTTCCCCTTCGCCATCTGGAACATGCCGGCCAAGCGGCACCAGCGTCGAATCTCGTTGTCACCAAGAATTGCCAACGCTTGGTGAATGCTTTTGACCTCAACACGCATTCCCACGCCAGCCGAATTAATGAAGCGCAGCAAGCGGTAGTAGAGAGTCGCATCGCTCTTAATCAGTTCCTCGATCTCTTTCCAGTCAAGTTCCGACTTAGAAACGGTTTTCAGGAGGCGCAAGTACACGAGGCGGTTTGCCGGCGCGCTCCGCGCGCGCATCGACTCTGGCTTATGAAAGAAGTACCCCTGAAAGAACTGGATTCCTGTCTTTCTTGCCATCTGAAAATCGTCTCTAGAGTCGACGTTTTCTGCAATGAGATCAAATTGCTTCCATCCTTCCTTCAAGAAAAGGCCCGCTGTCTCCTCCCATTCAGGTCTTCGAACATCGACCTTGATGTAATCGGCGACCTGCACGATCAGTTTCCGCGGGTCACCCGCCTGGATATCCCGCAGCGCAATCCTGTACCCTGCATTCTTGAGGTCGCAACAGGCCTCATACACCGAATCGTCGATTGGGATGTCCTGTCCTATCTCCACGACCGCTCTTTCGGCAGGAAGAGACATGAGACCTCGATTCAAAAGAAGTTCCTGACTACCTTCAATGAAAGCGAGCCTTCCGTCTGTGAGCACGTCCAGGCTGATGAGGCTTGAAATGTCGAAAACCGCATTTTCATTCGCGTCCGGCTGGTACCGGGTGAAGTGGGAGACGACGTCTGTGCGAAAGAACAGCTTGTAGCCTATGACAGTCTCATCGACCGCAAGGATGGGTTGGCGTGTCGCGTACTGAACAGGACGCGTCTCTTCTGTCAACAAGGTGTCTGTGATCATGAATTCCAACCTTTTTTTGTACTCTATCGGCTTCGCAAGCAATTCTTTCAGCTCGCAACAAAAAATAAATCCTGCCTTTTGAAGAACTGAAATCCATAACGAGCAAAGGCTCTTTGCCTAGGCTCGACCTAGGACTGCCCCGCACACTCTTCGACTTCGGTGCGTCCGTATTTCTGCGATTCATTCGGGGATCGTACAGCCCTCAAATATTTCCCAAACAGGCCGAAGGATTACTTGACCTAGAATCCTGATTCCCCTGTCGGAGCTGAAAATTGAACAGATCAAAGCTGCAACGCTATGCAAAAATCGCACTTCTGCTGTCATGGTGTCCGCGCAAAGTTGAAGCTGCTCTTCCGGCCTCTCAGCGCATCCGCTTCTCTATCGTATTACCGCCCAGCCAACACCAACCTTCAGATTGGGGATTCTGCCGGCCTATCTTGACCTCTCTCAGGGCGACACGGCAGTTGCCAACATCACACCGACGGAATTAAACGGATTTACGGGAGAATTGGGATCTCAGAGCCACACAACTTCCCGCAGCATTGACTGCTCAGTCCGAACGCCACTAGCACAAGCAGTTTCGTCACCCTCACATCTGGTCCTGACGCTATGCCGGGGAATTGCACTGTCTGCATCTGGGCCGCTAGTCCAGATGGCTCCCAACGTCGGCGAATGACTGGGGTATCAGGGAAATGCCTAAATCTCCCTGTTGGCACAACGTGCAGTCATTCCGGAGGCTATAAAGACTCGACTAAGCAATTTGGATTTTGCGTGGCGACCGTCGAATCTTTATTGCGTTGTCTGACGCCAGGCGCTATGCAGACTGCGCCTGTCCTCCGCAAAATCTCTGGAAAGATGCTCACTTGCAGTCAAATGGCCACACTCCTGGGAACCCGTCACTTTGGCCTGGCGAGGCGCGAGCGACTCCGAGGATAGCTTGGATTCCCTCCAGACTCCCCGATAAAACCCTGAATCGGCGCTTTTCCCTTGAGAAAATCGCCAAGCTGCCGATGAATAAGAGCATCACGAATCGCAATATCTGAAACGGAACTGGCTGATTCGTTCCAACAGAATTAAACAAAGCTCAGAGGTATCGCACATTCTAGGCATTCGGTTCCGACACCTTGCTTCACTTCCCCATGGTGCCGGTTTTCGAGTCTGAGAAGCGGGCAAAGATCATGGAACACGGGCTGTTATCTTCGGTTCCGCACAAAACTCCGCTTTCCGTCCAGCACACGGCAGACAATTCGCCGATTCGATCGAAGCGAGTGATGTTTTCCATCGGCCTGCTTTTGGCTGCGCTCATTTTCCTGATTATCCATGCCGAGTCGTGGCTATTCGTGCGTGCTATTTCCATCGACTCGGTCCAAAGCCTTCCGGCGGGTTCCTCCTTCGAGGTTTTCGGAGGAGTCACATTCGTGGATACCCCCGGAAAACGCTTCTGGATTCAGGACCAGACTGGGGCACTCGTAGTGCCGAAAAATCCGGCCGAAGCGAATATCCGCGTCGGCGACAGGATTAGACTCCGGGCCCAGAAATCCGATCGGTACGATTCTGCTGAAGGACCCGCCAGCCTGAACCTGAGTGAAATCGCTATTTCAAAGGTCTTAGGACGGCTCGAACTTCCCCTCCCCGAGCAGATGACGCTTCTGAATCTGCCAGGACCCCAAAAGAACGGTGTCAGGATCCAGGTGCAGGCGGTCGTTCGCGGCGTCGGAACTGATCCCAGCGGCCGGCTCGCGCTGTGGATCGGCGACGTCGATCGGGAGAGCCTTGTCGTCGTCGCTACCTCCATCAAAGGCTCCGAAAGGCTGGTCAATGCAGCCGTCCGCTTCATCGGATTGCCAGAACAGCTTCGCAACCGAAGAGGTGGCATTCTCTCGCAGACCTTCTGGGTCGCCTCCGAACGCGACCTCCAGATCCTTGCGCCCGCGCCAACCCACATTCCTGTTTACTCGGTGCGTGACATTTATCGACAGACTCGGCCCGGAGATGGACATCTGATCCGCATCAAAGGCACGGTCTCGAGCATCTCCCAGCATTCCGTGCTGCTCGAAGACGCCTGGGGCGTCGTTAAATGCAACTTTTCCGACCCGCCCCGCTTCACGGTCGGCAGCCACCTCGAGGTCGAGGGCTTCATCGTCAAAAGCCACCTAAGATTCGACCTCTCCCACGCCCGAGCAGTGGAATCGGATCGACCTGAATCGCAGCCTCCTTCCGCGTCGAGTCCCAACATACAGCCACTGACCAAGATCGCTGATATTCGCTCCCTCAAAACCAGCATGGCCGCTGAAGCGCTGCCTGTGCGCGTGAGCGGAGTAATCACCTACAACGACACGCTTTGGCAACACATGTTCATCATGGATGGAACTGGGGGCATCTTCGTGTCGTACTCCGGGGCGCGTCCTGAACTCTCTTTCGGACGCCGGGTCGAAGTAATTGGTGTGACCGGCGCAGGCGATTTCGCTCCCGTCGTTCTTGCCCCAAAACTGCGAGTCCTCGGAAAAGGACCGATTCCCCGACCTCGCGCCGTATCCTCCGAATCCGCCAATGCCGGCAGTCTCGATTCGCAATACGTGTCTCTTGAAGGGATCGTTCACCCCCTTAGCTTCGCCGAAGAGCCCAGCCATCCGGTTCTCAGCTTCGAGCTGTACACATCTTTCGGCCAAGTCTACGTTTCCGCCTCACCTGGCTTCTCTCAGACTGAAGAAATGCAGCAACTTGAAGATGCACGGGTCAGAATCTCTGGCGTCTTCGCAACCGTCTTCAACGCGAGACGCCAGTTGATCGGGTACCAGCTGAACGTCTCCAGTCCTTCTCAGATCCAGGTGTTGGAGCATTCCCCTTCAGATCCATTCCGAATGCCGGTCACGAGGATCGGTTCCCTTCTGAGCTTCGCTCCGGGATCCAGATCTGGACGTCGCGTCAAGGTCGAAGGCAGTGTCACACTAGCCGGTCCTAATCTGCTTTATGTACAGGATGCAACAGGCGGAGTCGAAGTCCACGCCGTCAACTCGTCCACTCGTGTTGGACAGATCGTGGAGGCGGTCGGGTATCCGAGCCTTCAGGGACGCTATTCACCGATATTGACCGATGCCCAGATCCAGGTACTGCCTCGCGATGCCCTAATCGCCCCCGCTTCCACATCTCCCGACCGGCTCCTTCGCGGTTCCTACGATTCCCAGCTTGTGAAAGTTGAAGGCAAGCTGATCGCATTCCTACGCGGACCAGCCGCTGACACGCTCGTCCTGCAATCCGGCATTCACACCTTTTCAGCTCAGCTCGAAACCACCGATCGAGGTCTCCTCTCGGACGGCATTCGCGAAGGTAGCGTTCTCGGACTCACCGGCATCGCTTCTGCGCAAATCGATTCAGCGCACCTTTACAGGGTGTTGAGATCTGATCCCGTTAGCTTTAGGATTCTACTGCGCTCTCCCGAGGATGTCGTAATCGTCCAGGGCGCTCCTTTCTGGACCTCCAAGAAGCTTCTGTTACTACTCAGCGCCCTCGTCCTCCTTACCTTGGTAATTCTGACGTGGGTCGCGGTGCTGCGTCGCCGCGTTCGCTCGCAGGGAGTCGCGCTTGAACGCGCGGCGCATACGGCCCAGGCAGTCCAAGATCTTTCCACCGCGATGGAGAGAATATCCGCTGAAGAGAACTTCGAAAACGAGGTCTCAGTCCGCGGTAGCGCCGAGATCGCTCAATTGGTCGTCGGATTCAACCGCATGCTGTCGCAATTGCGCCAGCGCGATCGGGCAAAGAGAGACGCAGAGGAGAAACTTCAACTCCAGGCCTTATTTGACGAGTTGACCGGGCTCCCCAACCGTAGACTGCTCGCAGACCGTCTCTCGCAAAGCCTCGCCGCTGCTCGGCGGGAGAAATTCGGGCTCGGGCTGCTCTACATTGACCTCGATGGTTTCAAGCTGGTCAACGACAGCTTCGGCCATGGTATTGGCGATCTTCTCCTAAGGGAAGTCGCACGACGCCTCAAAGCCCGCATCCGCGAAGCAGATACTCTGGCTCGCCTGGGCGGAGATGAGTTCACCGCGGTAGTCAATCACATCAAATCAAAAGAGAATGCGAAAAAGCTGGCCGAGGACCTTCTCGAAAGCCTGCGGGCGCCATTCTCTATCGATGACCGCGAGATATCGATTGGCGCCAGTATTGGAATTGCAATCTTTCCGAACGCCGAGACCGAGAACGACGATCTGCTCCAGCAAGCTGATTGCGCCATGTATGCGGCAAAGCGCGACGGCAAGAATCGCATTGTCTTCTTTTCCGAGGAAATCGGCCTCACTATGAAGAAGCGGTTCACGATCGAGAATGAACTTCGAAAAGCTCTTGCGCAGAACCAGATCTCCGTCTTCTACCAGCCCGAATTCAATCTGAAAACGAATACCATCGTTTGCTTCGAAGCTCTCGCGCGCTGGAAACATCCCCAACTGGGCTTCATCCCACCCTTGCAGTTCATACCCGTTGCGGAAGAGACGGGGCTGATTCTCCCACTGGGCGCCTGGATCCTCGAGCAGGCCTGCTTAGAAGCATTGAAGTGGCGAAAACTCTCCGATCACCCAATCCAGGTCGCAGTCAATGTCTCGACTCAGCAGTTCGCACGAAGCACCTTTGTCGACGAAATCCAGGAGATCCTCGAAAAAACAGGCTTGCCGCCAACCTTGCTTCAGCTCGAGCTCACCGAATCGGCCACGCTGCACGGGATTCAGCACGCTTCAGAAACCATCAAGCGCCTGCACAATCTTGGAGTCTCCGTCGCAATGGACGACTTTGGCACCGGCTATTCCTGTCTCAGCTACTTGCCAAAGCTATCCTTCAACGCTCTCAAGATCGATCGCTCCTTCGTCAGCGAACTCGAAGACAACCCCGATTCCAGCGCCCTTGTGCATTCCATCGTTGGTTTGGCACAGAACCTCAAGATGCGGGTCATCGTGGAAGGCATCGAAAACGACGCTCAGCTTGCTCGGGTCAAAGAACTTGGCGGGGACCAAGGCCAAGGATATCTCCTCGGCAGGCCAACCCCCAACCCATGCGGCCTCCTACAACCACCCTGCCACATGCGTGACCTTGAGGCCGTTGTTTCCGTGGCTCGGTAGGCCAGCCGAATGGGAAATAGAACAAGGTTGAGTCAGGGCCGACCCTTGCCAGACAATCCACGCTCCGGCCATCTCATTGGCGGCTTCGAGCCATCCACACCGGTGAGAACAGTCAAATATATTTAGCGTCTTCTCGAAGGAGGATGGATCCTCCGCTCTAGGACCTTTTCCCAACATGCAATACACACAAGCGTGACACAGATTCTCCAAGTAGAGTACCAATTGGGAACCTTGGTGATGGATCGGAAAGTGTGAAGACGCCCTTTTTCTGGGTCCGCCTGGAAGCGGGAAAAGCCACTTGCTTATGTCCCTTGCCCGGTGCCGTAACGCCCCTGATTCGTGAGGTAAAGGGCACACCCCATCCAGGTTGAAGGCGAGATAAGATGCACTCATGCAGAAGAAAGATGTGACGCGACGTCGACGGTTAGCGACTTTCATCAGAAAGAGAATTACGTCGTACTACACTGAGAAGGAGCAACGGGAAATCGCAACCGCAGCCGTTGCTCAAGGTATCAGCCTGAGCGCATTTATCGCCTCTGCCTCCCTCAAAGAAGCGCGCAAGCTCAATTCCCGCCCAAAACCCCGCTAGAAAAAAAGTCTCACTTAGGTGATGTATTGATCAAATAGTAGCGCTATAATATAAGTGTCATTATTATGACTGCACAATTAGTTGTTGCCACCCATTGACGTGCGAGGGGGATGTGCATGAAGCAAGCATCAAGAGCCTTTCGAAACAACAAACGGCTGGCGGAGCATTCCTGGGGGAGGCTCTCTAGTCGGCTAATTACTTCACTGAGAAGCCTCACCTCCGACTTCGGCCTTTCGGTTGGCAGGGGAGATATTATCTGTCTCGGTGGACATTGGTACATAACGCATTCTGGATTGCTGCGCTTGGCTTCTCGACGACATTGCGTTGGCATTCAAGTGGAGATGGTCAGCGGTTTCTGCGATCCAATAGCGGGCCGTTGGGCATTTAAGGCAACTGTCGTCCCTTCTGACAGGTCCACGGGCTTTGTTGGGTACGGCGACGCCGATCCTTCGAACGTTTCCTCTCTCGTCCGCGGCGCCGAGATGAGGGTGGCCGAAACCCGAGCTGTCAATCGCGCCCTGCGCAAGGCCTACGGCATCGGCATCTGCTCAGTCGAGGAAATGGGAACGGTTCCGAATCCGGTTGAGAAGTTTCCTCCGCAAAGCGCAAATGGGAACGGACACGGCGCTGCTCCCAAAGTCCGCGACCGCCTGTGCCAGATCATCCGTCAGCACCAGCTAGACCCCAAACTGGTCAAGGCCTATGCCATCGACTTCTGCGAGACCAAGACGCTCCGCGAGGCCAGCAGGGAACAGGTTGAGAACTTCGTCCAGCAACTGGCTGAATGGGCGGCGAAGGACCGCAGTACTCTGCTTGGCCAGCTGAACAACTACTCAAAACCGGAGCAGAAGGGGGTCGCATGAAACGTCAAGTCCCAGGCCTGGCCGAAACTGCCCGCGATTCTTATCCCGAGATTCCAGAGGGCGTCTATCTGGTTAAGGTCGACAGTGCCCAGTTCCGCTGGCATGCCCACAAGGCGTTTTACGTTCTCCGGTTCTCTATCATCGAGCCCCGCACGCTGGCCGGCCACTCCATCGTCGGTCGTCTCTACTCGACCGAAAAGGCGATGTGGAAGCTGGGCTGGTTTTTGCGGGATTTCCTCTATGATCCGGAATTGCTGGCCCACGAACAAGTCGATGAGAAGGCTTTGCCTGGACTCCGCGGCGTGGTCAAGTTCAGCCACACCGTGATGAACGGCATTTCGCTGATTAATCTTGACGGGTTCGCCCCGGCCCGTGAGTGGGAAGAACTTTTCGCGGCTTCGGTACCAAGCCATGCGGAGGCGTCCCGATGACTTACTCCTACACCCAGATTAGCCAGTATCTGGGATGCCCACGCCGTTACCGGCACCGCTACCTCGACGGCTGGCAGGAGAAAGACACGCGCGCCGCCATGCTCTTCGGTCGGGCCTTCGAACAGGCGGTCGCCGCTCTCTTTCGCCGTGAAGATCCAGCGGTGGTCTTGTATGAGCAGTGGAGCATGTCGAAGGAAATGGATCTGAGATACTCCGGTAACGACACCTGGGACAGGATGTTGCAGCAGGGCGTCCAGTTGCTCGAGCGCTTCGTTCAGGACAGCCGTGTTCGGATCCTTCGCCCTCGTTCAAACCAGCAGGTTCAGTTCACTCGCAGGCTCGGCTCTGGCAACAATTTCGTCTCCTACGTCGATGCTATTGGGGAACTGGACGGCACACCCTGCGTTCTCGAATGGAAGACCAGCTCGGCGCGCTATCCGGAAGAGCCGGCCGGCATTGCCGCCCTCGATCCGCAACTGGTCTGCTATTCGTGGATGAGCGGCATCAACGAAGTCGCGCAAGTCGTTTTCGTGCGCAAGCGGATGGTCGAAGTTCAGTATCTTCGGGCCACCATCTCTGAGGAACAGCGGCTGGAGTTCGTAACACTCGTCGAGGACACCGTGCGACGAATTGAGTCCGGATTGTTCCTGCCGCACAGCGGCACCCGCTTTCCGCAAAATCCCTGCACAACCTGCTCCTTTGTCGGGCTCTGCCTCGATCAGTCCGACCTGGTTGAAACTGCACTTGTGCGCAAGCCAGGAGTGGACCTTGGTCTGTTTGACGAACTTGCGTTTTAATCCGATGCCAATGCTGCACAAGCTCAATCCGAAGCGGGCTCTCTTTGTTCTAGCCAAGATCGACGAGATCCTGGCCTGGGAGAAGCAGAAGGTGGAGGAGCGTGACACGCGCTTCGTCGATCTGGGCAGGTATCTGTGTGAGGTGCGGGCAGGTCAGTACTGGCGGCTCGAGAACCTGAAGTCATTCGATGAATTTCTGCAAGAACGCTTTCCCGATTCACGCCGCACCGCCTACTATCTGATGTCCATCCACGAACACCTACCGCCGCAGATTCGGCGGGAGTTGAAGCAGGTGGGCTGGACCAAGGCGGCGGAGCTGACCAAGGTCGCACGCAGGGACGGGAAGAAGTTTGATTGTGCAGCATGGATGCACAAGGCTCGTTCCTTACCACGGGATCGGTTCAAGCGCGAAGTCGACCAGCACCTCTCTGGCAAGGACAGCGAACCGACCGAGATCATCTACTTCAAGTTCTACAGGAGTCAGGTCCCAGTGATTGAACGGGCCATTGAGACGGCAGCCCTAATGCTGGGCTCGGACAAATCCCGCGGTTACTGTCTGGAGATGATTTGCGCGGATTTTCTGGCTGGAGCGAACCTCGACAGCGGACAACCCGACGTGCTCTTGTCCTCTATGGAACGATATTTCAAGTTCCTGCGCGGCGAACAGCGTCAGGCCTTTCTAGAGCAGATCACGGAGAAAGCGTTATGAACCGGGTAACGGAAAAGAGATTCCGCCTGCGCCTCGCTCCCGAATTGTATGAGAACCTGCGGGTGCAAGTGTTACGCCGGGACGGATGGAGGTGCCAGATCTGCGGGGCGCTGTCGCATCTTGAGGTTCATCACCGGGAACTGCGTAGCCAGGCCGGGGATGATGCAGAGCAAAACCTCATTACCCTTTGCACAACGTGCCACGAATTCGTACATCGGGGCTGATTGAAGATTCTTTTCCACTCAATTAAACCGCAGTCTCGTAGAAGGAACGTCTTCAGCAGGGCCGATACGGGCAATCTGGTCGAGCCGACCGACGGTGGCATAAGACGCGAGTCGTCGATCGGTCAGGTTCTCGATGTCCCCATCAGCCCGATTCAAATTCCCTGCCCAGCCGACGCATAGATATGCGATGACTGAAGTAATGTGAATTGCTCTTCGCTCAGTATCGGCTTCGGCCCTCCGAGGCAGTAACAACCTCATATAGCCGATTTGAGCCGCTCTCAATTAAGGGCCACGGGCTGATGGAGTCTCGGATCGAATTCGGAAAGGAATTGCTCGGGAGGGAAACAGCATTCTGGTGCAGGCACACACCCGAACACATTCGCGCGAATTTGCCTTCCACAGCGTCTGGAGGGCCGATCCACAGGATAAGAAGTTGAGATGGTATCTGGGTTCAATCAGCGTTGGGCGGAGGCTGCAGACATGGGCAGCGAGTTCGGACGGACTGCCGGTCGGGACAGGTCCTCAAGACAGTTGTTTGTCCTTTGCCAGATCGACCCAGCGATTCGGCTACACGGCCTCATCGCGCTAGCGCCTCATCGTTCTCTCGGCCGGCGAACGAGAGTCGCTCGTTCGACCCTTCGCGCTGCGGGCATTCCGCATCGGCGCCCCGGGTCCGCCCTATCTTCGTGCCGCACTCAAGAATTTCTGTTTGGTGATCGAAAAACGGCAGTATTAGAGGTTGGTGGGCCTGTTCGTGGTTCGGGCTAGCTCGTCTGGGGAGTTTACTCTGTTTTTCTCGCCAGCGGCACCTGAAAGTCATGAATGGTGAACTCACTAAAAACTAGTTTTACAAGGAAATACAACAAATATGAAACAAGCATCATTGGATAAGACGTGGGAATTGCAGCTCGCTGCAGTTAACCGCCAAGAAGCAGTGGACAGCTTTTGTGAAGCCTGCACTGCCCTCACGGCACGCGATCGGCGGAAGGTGGAATGCTTCCTGAAGAATCGCGCCAACGCCAACACTAAATCGGAATCTGCTGCCGAGAAACTCTGGTCAAAGAGCGAAATGCGGGCGTGCTACGACGAACTGCGGAACATCTCGCCAAATGTAGCTACTGCGTGGCGTCGTTTCGCGTTGGGCTCGTTGGAAATCGGACTCAGTGGGTACTACGTCCGTTTGAACTTCCAAGTCTTGGCAGACTCGCTGGAATGCCGGATGTGGATTGAAAACTTCTCTGACGACTGACACTACCGCCGGCGTCGAGTCGTTGACACTTGCCGCCGGCGCGAACCCGGCCCATGAAACGACCTGCCAAAGGGCCCGACGATGCTCCTTGGCACAGGATTGGCGGCCCAATCATCGTCGGCAGCACAAGGCGTATAAGAAAAGTGACTTTCAACCCCTCCTTATAGAGAGTGCGCGTTGTCCCGCCAGTGGGATTTGGCCTGACCGAGTGTACTTCAGAAGGTAGAGTATCGATGCAAGAGTACAGTAATGACACAGTCCAGAGTGATAGTGACCGGCAGGGCGCGGGGAGCGCTCTTCATGCGGACTCAGAGCTTGGCCCAGTAGCGAGCGGCGAATCGTTGGCTCTGGACCCATCTCCGACCACCGGCACAATCGGACCCTCGTCGGGGACCGAGCAGCTGGCTTTGCAGGACCCATCGAGCGCCTCGGCTTCGGAGGCTCCTCTGACCGGTGGGTTGACCAGCGATTCACATCGTCCCATCGCGAATCCGTACGTTCAAATCATCGGCATAAGGGAAATT